>Ga0126369_10004526_pt1 | contig 10210 bp, 10 predicted proteins | sample PanSoiMetaPlot_1_FD_109646 | JGI IMG/M metagenome (GOLD analysis project Ga0126369, IMG submission 109646) | Tropical forest soil microbial communities from Panama - MetaG Plot_1 | ecosystem: Environmental > Terrestrial > Soil > Tropical forest > Bulk soil | place: Panama | collected 2016-02-17
AGCCCAACCTGGCCGCAAAATTCCCGTCGGTGTCATCGGAAATCACCGCGACCGTGAAGGATGCCGGCGGCACTAGCCGCTCCGTCGGCGTCAACCGCATCAGCAATTGCGTGTCGTCGATCGGGGTTGTGCACTCGATGCGGAAGCCGTAGCGATCAAACAACAAGGCGAGGTCACAGAGGCTCAAATGGTTGGCGAAGCCGAGCGAAACATGGTCGACGTCCTTTGCAAAGTCCGTCGCGCAATAGCTTAATATTACGTCGCGCTTGCAGAAGCGCAGGTGAGTGAACAAACTCTCGATATCGACAACGCGTTCGAGGGCGCCAAGCATCATGATCAGGTCGCTTCGTGACGCTGCCTCTGTCGGAAAATCGCCGGCGTTCAAATCGCAGGCGAGTGCCGAATGTTTCTTTCCGATACAATCGATTCCGCGATAGCTGCAACCGCTCGGCAACAATCGTTGGAGGGCGGCATCACCGCTCAGATCGAGCACGCGAGCGCCGGCAGGAATGAACTGCGAGGCGATTTCAGCGCGCGTATCTGTCTTCTTTTTTGGGTTTCTTGCAGCGGACGACGGTGGTGCGAGGTCAGGCGGCAGTTCGAGAGCCAGATTGCCGTCAACGTGAAAATTCATGGGCACCCGTGCCGAAGTCGCTTTGCCGGACCCAGCACATTGCCGGCGAATCAACTTCATCTAACGAATCACCACCATGATTCGCGGTCAACGGGCGAAGAATGAAAAATTTCTCAGTCCCAGAAATTCGGGCGCGCCTCCTGCAAAATACCACCGAGCCGGACGGCTCCGGCCTTGCGCGCAAGGCCGGTCGCGTCATCGGTCTCGACGGCAAAGGCACACAACGTTGCAGGACCGGCCGAGGCCTCGAATTTGGCGCCGGGCAGCTTGCGCAGGAAGCGGTTCAGCGGCTCGTCCTTGTTCATGCCGATGATGGAATCGTAGTCGGCGGTCATGCCGACATCCGACATGAAGGCTGTGCCATTCGGCAGGATCCGGTCATCGGCTGTCGGTGTGTGAGTATGGGTACCAACCACGAGACTCGCGCGACCGTCGGCAAAATAAGCCATGGCCTGCTTTTCGCTCGTAGCTTCACAATGGAAATCGATGACAATCGCATCCACGCCCGATCTCAGCGTGCAGGCGGACAATTCGCGTTCGATCGCGGCAAATGGATCGTCAAGCGGATCCATGAAGACACGGCCCATGGCATTAATGATAAGCGCGCGCTTGCCGTTCTTTGTGTCAACCAGCGCGGCACCCCGGCCCGGAGTTCCATTGGGATAGTTGAGCGGCCGGATCAACCGCGGCGCCCGCTGAATGAACACCAAAGCCTCGCGCTGATCCCAGGCGTGATTGCCCAGAGTGATCGCATCTGCGCCGGCATCGATGAGCTCGTTGTAGATAACCTCGGTGATACCGAAGCCCCCAGCGGCGTTCTCGCCATTTATTATGACCAGATCCAGCTTCCACTCCTCGATAAGGCCGGGCAGCCGTTCGACCACGATCGTGCGTCCGGAACGACCGACAATGTCGCCGATAAAAAGTATGCGCATGCGATTTCAGGTCTCGCGGTAATCGATAACCTCATGCTCAGTTAGCACGAGATCAAGCGGGGCGTCGCGCTCGGTGGCGGGGACCTGCGGGATTTCCTGCACAGCAAAGGCAATTCCGAGGGCGGTGATCTTCTTTTTTGCTCGCAGTGCATTGATGGTCATGTCGTAGTAGCCCGCGCCGTATCCGATGCGATGACCGGCACGATCGAAGGCGGCAAGCGGCACAATGACAATATCGGGCGCCACTTCCTTCGCATCAGCCGTCGGCTCGCGAATTCCCCATTGGCCGGATATGAGGGGCGCCCCAAAACTCCACGCGCGCATGATCAAAGGCTTACCGCGGCCGGCAATGACAGGCAAAGCCAGTATTGCGCCGGCATTCGCAAGCCTGCGCATCAGCGGGACGGGGTTGATTTCGCTTCGCATCGGCGAAAATCCGGAGATGACGGTGCCGCGCGTGAACTTTATTGGAAACGGACGCGACGCAATCGCCTTGGCGCCGGCCGCCCGCACGTCGGCCGGCAACGCGTCGCGGCGCGCCAATGATTCGACACGCAATAGTTCTTTTGCCGATGTTGTCGTCGTCTGACTCAATCCGTCATCCTGAGGTGATAGCCGCTTTAGCGGCGAACCCCGGTCGCTCGCACCTCGGGGGTGACGGCGAGAGGTCGGCGCAAAATAGAGTGCGGAGCCGCCATGGCCGTCGGAGCATCGATCCCGGGTTCCCTACGAAAGTAGGTGGGCGCCATATGTCCGAGCCCACGAGCCCGGTCAGGGACAGCTCCCTTAAGGATCGATAAGGCCCCGGGGATTGTGTCTCCTGACGCACCCCGCAGCCCCGCCATTAGAATGTAATGGGTCCGTCGAAGAGGCGCCACCACCGTGGCGGCCATTGTGGCTGATGGCCTCGATCAGCCGATTGCAACGCTGCCGTTGCCGATCGTTTGGTTCAGTTTTCTTGTAATGCCTTCGATTCGTTCCGCCGCGGAATTGAACGCCCCCGTCACGGCATCGGATGCGGCCTTCGCGCGATCAGCCGCAACGAGGCGGGCGTCTTGCAAGGCAGCGATCTCCTCCTCGAGACGGCGCACTTTCTGCATCACTTCGTCGAGTTCGTCCGCCACCATCAAGGCGGCCATCACCGTCAGGCGAGTGTCGCCGATTTCGCCGAACTTGCGTCGCAGGTCGATAATGCGCTGGTCGACATTTTTAGCGAGCGACTGCAGATGATCTTCCTGGCCGTCCTCGCAGGCGAGGCGGAACTGGCGACCGGCAATGGTGGCAACGATCTGGGCCATGAATTTACTCGTTCAAGTCCAGCACCGATTGGATTGACGCAATCGCGTTGTCGAGACGCTCGGCGATTTCACGGTTTGTTGTCTCCAGCCGCCGCGAGCGAGCAGTTTCGCCATCAAGGGCTGCTGCGAGTCGCGTGCGATCGACGCCGAGCGCCTGCAACTGCGCGGCCAGGCCCTCTTCATTACGGTCGGCCTGCTTACGCCGTTCAACCGCGGCATCAAGCGCATCAAGCGCGAGCGCCAGACGCCTCACGGCCGTATCGATTGCGCTTTGCTCCGTCATGCCTTGCTCCGCACCAAAAAAGTCTTGCGGCGGCAGATGTTTAGGCAAAGAACTTTACGTGCTGCGCGACTGCACAGTCAACGCTTGGCATACGATTTGCCCACCTGTTTTCGTGACCTGTGTATGACGGATTGGCGACGTCGCGGTCACATTGACTCAGGAGACTCACATGCTATCCACCGGCCAAAAGGCCCTTTCATGAGCGCAAAAGCCTCTCCGACGGCGGCCGCGGCGCCCGTAGAGCGTCGTGAGCAACCGATCGCTGCTCCCGCTATTGCTCACGCGAGCATGGCCAACGCTATCCGCGCGCTGGCGATGGACGCGGTGGAACAAGCGAAGTCCGGTCACCCGGGCATGCCGATGGGCATGGCCGACGTCGCGACTGTGCTCTTTTCGCGCTTTCTGAAATTCGACCCTGCCGACGCCGCTTGGCCCGATCGCGACCGCTTTGTCCTGTCCGCCGGGCACGGCTCGATGTTGATCTACGCGTTGCTCTATCTCACCGGCTACGAAGCGATGACGCTTGATGAGATCAAGCGCTTCCGCCAGCTCGGTTCGATCACCGCCGGCCATCCGGAGTTTGCTCACGCGCCCGGCATTGAAACGACCACCGGCCCGCTTGGGCAGGGACTCGCCAACGCCGTGGGCATGGCGATTGCCGAAAAGCATCTCGCTGCGGTATTTGGCGACGCGATCGTCGATCATAGGACCTACGTCATCGCCTCCGACGGCGACCTGATGGAAGGCATCAGCCAGGAAGCAATCGCGCTCGCCGGCCACCTTCGACTCAACAAGCTCGTTGTCCTATTCGACGATAACGGAATTTCGATTGACGGAGCCTTGTCGCTCGCCGACGGCGTCGATCAGGTGAAGCGCTTCGAGGCCGCGGGCTGGGCCGCCTCACGAATCAATGGGCATGACGCGGCGGCGATCGCCGCGGCGCTCGAAAAGGCACAGGCATCTGACAGGCCAGTGTTGATTGCCTGCAAGACGAAGATTGGTTTTGGCGCTCCGACCAAGCAGGGCTCGGAGAAATCGCACGGGTCGCCCCTCGGACCGGAGGAAGTTGCCGGCGCCCGCAAAACGCTTGGCTGGATTTCGGCGCCATTCGAAGTGCCTGCCGACATCCTGAAGGCCTGGCGGGCCGTTGGAACACGCTCAAAGGGCGCACACGCCGATTGGAAGAAACGGCTGGCCGCACTCGATGGTGGCAAGCGCGCCGAATTCGAACGCCGCGTGCGCAATGATTTGGCCGAGCAGGCACTCGCGGCTGCTGTGCGCACGATCAAGGAAAAACTAGCGGCGCAGCCTAAGGACATGGCTACGCGTTCGGCGAGCGAATTCGCGCTTGAAAGCCTGATCCCGGCGCTGCCGGACATGATCGGCGGCTCGGCCGACCTCACCGGTTCCAACAACACGCGCATCAAAGGCATGAAGGCGATTTCCCCCGGCGATTTCTCCGGCCGCTTCATCCACTATGGCGTGCGCGAACACGGCATGGCGGCAGCCATGAACGGCATGGCATTGCATGGTGGCATCATTCCCTATTCGGGAACGTTTCTGGTGTTCTCCGACTATTGCCGCCCGGCAATCCGGCTTGCGGCGTTGATGGGCAGGCGGGTCATCCACGTGATGACGCATGACTCTATCGGTCTCGGCGAAGATGGGCCGACGCATCAGCCAGTCGAGCATCTCGCCGCGCTTCGCGCGATTCCAAATCTGCTTGTATTCCGTCCCTGCGATGCCGTGGAAACGGCCGAATGCTGGCAGCTCGCCCTCGAGGCCAAGAACAGGCCAAGCATACTGGCGCTCACGCGGCAAAATCTTCCGCAACTGCGCAACCGGCTCGACGAGGATAACATCTGCGCGCGCGGCGCATACGAGATAGCGGGTCCCGACGGCGTCTCGGACGTCTCAATCTTCGCCACAGGTTCCGAAGTTTCGATTGCTGTCGATTCTGCAAAGCTGCTCGCGCAGCGAGGCATTGCGGCGCGCGTGATTTCGGTGCCCTGCTTCGAATTATTTCTTGCGCAAAGCGAGGACTACCGCCGCGCCATCATCGGCGACGCGCCGGTGAAGATCGGCGTGGAAGCCGCGGTTCGACAGGGCTGGGATGCAATCATCGGTTCCGAGGGAATTTTTGTCGGCATGAATTCGTTCGGCGCCAGCGCGCCGTACAAGGATCTTTACAAGAAGTTTGGCATTACCGCAGAAGCCATCGCCCATGCGGCGCTAACCAAGCTTGGGAAGATGTAACTGATGACTATATGTGTCGTGGTACATCGTGCCGCGGCGGATTGAACGAGCCGGGAGCGAGTTTTATGACAGTACGCGTTGCCATCAACGGATTTGGCCGCATTGGGCGCAACATCCTGCGCGCCATCGCCGAAGCCGACCGCAAGGATATCGAGATTGTCGCCCTTAACGATCTCGGACCGGTCGAAACGAATGCCCACCTGCTGCGCTATGACAGCGTGCATGGCCGCTTCCCCGGGCAAGTGACCGTAAAGGGCGACACAATCAGCGTCGGGAACGGAGCGATCAAAGTCACCGCCGAACGCGACCCTTCAAAGCTGCCGTGGAAGGATCTCGGCGTCGATATTGCGCTCGAATGCACCGGCCTGTTCACCGCCAAAGATAAAGCTTCCGCGCACCTGACGGCCGGCGCCAAACGCGTGCTGGTCTCCGCGCCCGCGGACAACGCCGACTTCACCGTCGTCTTTGGCGTCAACCACGATAAGCTGACGAAAGATCACAAAGTCGTCTCCAACGGGTCCTGCACGACCAACTGTCTTGCGCCTGTGGCGAAGGTCCTCAACGACGCCGTTGGTATCGAGACAGGATTCATGACCACCATTCACGCCTACACAGGTGATCAGCCGACCCTCGATACGATGCACAAGGATCTCTATCGGGCGCGTGCGGCTGCTTTGTCGATGATCCCGACCTCCACCGGAGCGGCCAAGGCGATCGGCCTGGTGCTGCCCGAGCTCAAAGGGAAACTCGACGGTGTCGCCATTCGCGTGCCGACCCCGAACGTTTCTGTGATCGACCTTAAGATCGTCGCAAAGAAGCAGACGACAAAAGAAGAGATCAACGACGCGGTGAAGCGCGCGTCGGAGCAGCAGCTCAAGGGCATCCTCTCCTACACCAATGATCCGAACGTCTCGATCGACTTCAACCACGACCCTCACTCGTCCACTTTCCATATGGACCAAACCAAGGTCATGAACGGCACGTTGGTGCGTGTCTTGTCCTGGTATGACAATGAATGGGGGTTCTCGAACCGCATGGCGGATACCGCCGTGGCCATGGGCAAATTGCTCTAACGGCCAAACGCCGGGCAGACCATGACTGCGTTTCGAACGCTCGACCACGTCGACGTCAAAGGAAAGCGCATTCTGGTGCGCGTCGATCTCAATGTGCCGATGGAGAACGGCGTCGTCACGGATTCCACCCGGATCGAGCGTGCGGCACCTGCGATCACCGAAATCGCCGATAAGGGCGGCAAGGTGATCCTGCTTTCGCATTTCGGCCGGCCGAAAGGACGCGACCCCAAACAATCGTTGAAGCCTGTTGCCGCCGAAGTGGCTCGCATTATCAAACGGCCAGTGCAATTCGCCGATGATTGCATCGGCGAGACGGCCGAGCGCGCCGTCGCCGCGATGAGGCCAGGTGATATCCTTTGCCTGGAAAATACCCGCTTCCATGCCGGCGAAGAAAAGAACGACCCTGCTTTCGTGGCCGCCCTCGCAAAGCTCGGCGACATTTGGGTGAACGATGCCTTTTCAACGGCGCATCGCGCTCACGCCTCCACCGAAGGACTTGGTCACAAGTTGCCTGCATACGCAGGACGCACAATGCAGGCTGAGCTCGAGGCGCTCGCGAGAGCACTGGAGCATCCCGAGCGCCCACTGTCGGCGATTGTCGGCGGCGCGAAGATTTCGACCAAGCTCGACTTGCTCGGCAATCTTCTCGACAAGGTGAATGCACTGATCATCGGCGGTGCCATGGCCAACACGTTTTTGCTCGCGCAAGGCAAGGCTGTCGGAAAATCACTCGTGGAAGCGGATCTTCTCGATACCGCGCGCGAGATCATGAAGAAAGCCAAAGCAACGAAACGCGAAATCGTGCTTCCGGTCGATGTCGTTGTCGCCGAGAAATTTGAAGCACACGCCCCGTCGCGCGTTGTTGATGCCGACAAGGTCGGCGCCAAGGAGATGATTCTTGATGTCGGCCCCCGCAGCATTGAAAATGCCGTCTCCTTGCTTGCGCGAACGAAGACGCTGGTATGGAACGGTCCGTTCGGTGCCTTCGAGATGGAACCATTTGACAACGGAACGGTCGAAATCGCCGAGGCCGCTGCGGAACTGACGAAAGCGCACGAGCTTATTTCGATAGCGGGCGGAGGCGACACGGTTGCCGCGCTTAATGCGGCGGGCGCTGCTGACCGCTTCACCTACGTTTCGGCGGCCGGGGGTGCATTTCTCGAATGGCTGGAGGGGAAGGCCTTGCCGGGCGTCGAGGTGTTAAGAGTAGAATGACGTTGAAAGCGCAGGGACAGACGATTTGGGCTACAGATATGGGATGCGATGGAGGAAGCTTATGAATGTCAGCGAACTGAACAAGGTCGCACGGGCCATGGTCGCCCCCGGCAAGGGCATCCTGGCGGCCGACGAATCTTCCGGAACCATCAAAAAGCGCTTTGACGCCATCGGCGTGGAATCCACAGAGGATAATCGCCGCGACTACCGCGAGATGCTGTTCCGCTCGACCGAGGGAATGAGGCACATTTCAGGCGTCATTCTTTATGACGAAACTATTTGGCAAAAGGCGAAAGACGGCACGCCACTCGTCGAGCTGATCAAAAAAGCTGGTTCGATTCCCGGCATCAAAGTGGATGAAGGGACAAAGCCGTTGCCAAATTGCCCCGGAGAGGTCGTGACGATCGGCCTCGACAAGCTCGCCGACCGGCTTCCAAAATACTTTGAGCAAGGCGCGCGATTTGCGAAATGGCGCGCCGTGATCGACATCGGCGCCGGCATTCCAAGCTACGCCTGTATTCGTGTGAATGCGCACGCACTGGCGCGCTACGCAGCGCTGTGCCAGACCGCGCAGATCGTTCCGATTGTCGAGCCGGAAGTTCTGATGGATGGTGATCACGATATCGACCGTTGCTATCAGGTGACTGAACTGATGCTCAAGATCCAATTTGAGGAGCTTTACTTCCAGCGCGTTGCTCTGGAAGGCATCGTGCTTAAGCCCAATATGGTCATTTCCGGCAAGAAAAATGGGAAGCGTGCAGGAGTCGAAGAGGTCGCTGAAAAGACCGTAAAAGTTCTCAAGGACTGCGTGCCGGCTTCGGTTCCCGGAATTGCTTTCCTCTCCGGTGGACAGAGCGACGAAGAGGCGACGGCGCATCTCGACGCCATGAACAAGCTCGGCAACCTGCCGTGGCATCTGACTTTCTCGTACGGTCGCGCTCTTCAGCACGCTCCGCAGAGCGTCTGGAAGGGGAAGACCGAGAACGTTGCGGCCGCCCAGCGCGCATTTTCTCACCGCGCAAAGATGAACGGGCTCGCCGCGATCGGTCAGTGGAAATCCGACATGGAGAAAAAGGCGGCTTGACGTGCAAAGGGCCGCTCTGCAATGCGGCCCTTTGCTTTTATCCCGTTGCGTGCGGGATCAGTCGCAATTGGTCTTGTGAACCGTCTTGGAGCCCGTGATGTCTTCCTTGTGCACCGTCTTGGAAGAACAATCGCCCGTACCCGTCGTCTCCTTGGTGATTGTCTTTTTCTCGGTGCCCGCGGGTCCATCACGTTTCTCTATCGTAACCGACGGATCCGGACGGTCGTGTTCGATGACCACGGCCGGATCGCGCCGTTCTTCGATTACTGTCTGGGCATTGGCGCCAAACGCGCCGATTGCGCTCGCAGCCAGCGCGATTGCAAGGACATTGAGCTTCATGGTCGCCTCCTGCTAATAACCCTCGCGTACCAACTCCTCCCTGCCCCGGACGTTCCCAAAGTTCCCATAAGCCAAGGACACGAAACGTGATCGATCTTTACACTTGGACGACTCCCAATGGCCGCAAGGCTTCTATCGCGCTGGAAGAACTCGGCCTGCCTTACACCGTTCATCCGATCGATATTTCCAAAGACGAGCAGTTTGCGCCGAACTTCCTGAAGATCGCTCCGAACAATCGCATCCCGGCAATCGTCGACCGCGACACGAATATCGCCCTGATGGAGTCAGGCGCGATCCTGATTTATCTCGCCGACAAAACCGGCAAACTGTTGCCGAAATCCGGCGAAAGCCGCTATCGCGTGATCGAGTGGCTGATGTGGCAGATGGGTGGTCCGGGACCCATGCTTGGGCAGGTGCACCACTTCGTGAAATATAACAAAGGCAAGGCGCCCTATGCGGAGGAGCGCTACCTGAAAGAGGCCCATCGCCTCTACAAGGTCCTTAACACCCGGCTCGAGGGCCGCGAGTTCGTGGCTGCTGACCAGTATTCCATCGCTGACATCGCCATCTGGCCTTGGATTTCACGCTTCGAATGGCAAACAATTGATCTCAAGCAATACCCTAACGTGAAGCGATGGTATGAAACCATCGCGGCGCGCCCTGCCGTCCAGAAAGGCTACAAGGTTCCAAAAGATATGGGGCCGATACCGATGCCGTGATCATCGCGCGCTACCCGAGCGCGAAGGCCCCGCGACCGAGTGACAGCGGAGGTCAATTTTCCGCCCGATTGGGCTACCATGCGGGGGCTATGGCCTCTCGACCAAAACATGTGGCTCCGCGCCCAACTCCCCGTCTGTACCTCACCACGCCGGCATTGGTGGATCCGTCCGCCTTTTCGCCGCACCTGAGCGCCGCGCTCGATGCAAGCGATGTCGCCGCGGTGCTGGTGCACTTTGCTGAAGCCGACGAACGGTCGCTGATCAATTGCGCTAAAAAGCTAACGGCGACCATACAAGGTAAGGGCACTGCACTCCTGCTCGACGGACATGTCGACTTGGTCGCGCGCGCCGGCGCCGACGGCGCGCATTTGTCC
>Ga0126369_10004528_pt1 | contig 10206 bp, 7 predicted proteins | sample PanSoiMetaPlot_1_FD_109646 | JGI IMG/M metagenome (GOLD analysis project Ga0126369, IMG submission 109646) | Tropical forest soil microbial communities from Panama - MetaG Plot_1 | ecosystem: Environmental > Terrestrial > Soil > Tropical forest > Bulk soil | place: Panama | collected 2016-02-17
CTCCAGAAACAAGCTGAACTTCAACAGTATCTGATGAGCTGGCAAACAAAATTCGGTCGAGTTGCGGCGGTGCTTGCGGTGATGTTGGCCGCACTGGCTTCGCCACTGCACGCGCAGGTGCTCAATTCGGGCGCCAGCACGATCACGTTGCAGGCCGTACTTACTGACTCGATCAGCGTTTCGTTGTCCGGCAACGCAGTTAACTTCAATTTGACCGCCGGCAGCTCGAACAATCCGGGAAGTGTTGGAGTTACGGCGACGACTTCATGGTTGCTCAAGCCGAGTGTGGGCAGCGTCAATTTATATGCGTTCTTTTCGAACTCGGCGGCTGCCTTGACCGACGGTGCGGGCGACAACATTCCGTCGGCGGATTTTCAGATTTCCGATAATGCCGGACCGTTTACTACGCTTACCAGCACCGTTCCATTCGGAGGCGCCAACGCTGGGCTGCTCGTCTCGTCGGTCAAGATTCTTGGAAATAACAAGTCCGGAACGCGCACTGATGTGCTGAACTTCAACATCAATCTGTCCACGTTGCCGAACATGAATGCGGGTACATACACAGGAACGTTGACGATTCAGGCGCAGGCGATTTGATGAAACACGAGCGAAGGATGAGAACGACTGTTCTCGAGACGGCAATGCGGGCCCTAGTCGTCGCACTGTGCGGGTTTGCACTGACTGCGGGTTGCAGCGCGCAGACGGTGCGGCCGCTGATCAACGAACTCGGCAATCCGGCTAAAGGCCGTGTTGAATACGTCAATGACGGCCTGACTCCGCTCAATGTTGTGCTCGAAGCGAAGAGCTTTACGGTGTCTGAAACGGGAGAGATCAGCTATCGTCCGCTCGATCCCGATATTCATTTGAAGCTTTCGACCACCAGCTTCCGCATTCAGCCGCAGCAGACTTATTACGTGTTCTATGAAGCCAGTGCGCCGAAGGGTCCGTCGTGGTTCGTGATCTATGCGGCGTTTTCCGGGTTCCCCTTTCGTACGCAGCAAGGCATGAACGTCAGGCTGGAGTTGCCGCATACGGTCTATCTTTTGCCGAAGGGTACTGTCGAACGAGCCGACGTAATCGTAAGCCGGGCGGAACTGCATCCGGACGAGAACAAGGTTGTGGTCGAAGTCGAGAACCAAGGCGACAATTTCGGTCGCGTGTTTGAAACGCAACTTGTCTACAGCAAGAAGAAGCAAGAAGCACCAGGATTCCCAGTCTTTCCTCACAGCAAGCGAATTCTGGAGATTCCGCTGAACGAGAAGGCGGAAGGGGAGAACGTTCCGCTAGAGGTCAGCCTACAGTTCCAGAAGTTCAAGCTTGAGGAGAAGCTGCAGCGCGTTAAGGCCTCGGATGCTGCGGCATCGGCTGAAGCCGTCACTCCCGCATCCTCTACAGTCGCGGCTGCACAGCAGGAGCACAAAGCTCCGTAGAGCTGTGTTCGCATGGGGTGCAAACTTCAAAGCGCGCTGATCCTCGTCATCCTCGTAGTGACCTCTGGCGCGCGCGCCCAAGTCTTCCGGGTGCAGGGCGGGGATTCCACACTACTGAACGCGCAGGGCGCCTCGGTCGAGTTCAAGGCTCCCGAATACGATGGCAGTGTCGGGCTGGGTTTCTACAACGGAAAATTCGAGTTCGGCGGCAACACACGATACCACTACCGCGGTTACACCGTTCTGGCAGGGGATGAGGCGATCCCTTTCACGTTGCCGACCGATGTCTTCGACGCCAGCCATTATTTTTCGGCGCGGGGCATGGGTGTGACCCGGGGCAACGAACTCAGCCGTTTCTACGCCTTTGCCGGCACGACATCGACCTGGGTGGGAACTGGGTTTTTCAGCGCGGCAACCAGTGACCGTCCTGCCGGTGTTTTCTTTTATGAGCGCAAGTGGAATCGTCAATTCAAGTTCTTCTCCCGGGAAATCGTTTCGAATACACAGACCGCGTTACAGGGAGTCGAGTGGCAGCCGAATAAGTGGCTCAAGACGGCGATGGCGGGCGGCGTCGGATCGAACCAGAAGTACTTCGCATCGAGTGTTGAGGTGGAGACCGAGAAGTTGGCGCTCAAATCGAGCTATGTAATCACTGGCGATCAGTTTCAGCGGATCACCGTGATCAGCCCGCTAAGCTCAGAAGTGAACAAGGGCAATGTGCAGATGCTTTATCGTCCGAATAGCTTCGTGACCATCACGACAGGACACGAGAACGTTCTTGAGCCCATCACGATCGGTGGACCCATGCAGCAGGCGACGGTGAATCAATTCTCCACCGACTTTCACCTAAAGAGCTTCTATTTCGGGACAGGGCTCTTCTCTTCCGAGGCATCTGGCCGCCAGACACAGGGCAAGAACTTCTATGTGGGACGCCGCATCGGCCAGCGGATCGAAGTGAACACCAATTATTTTGAGAGCAAGCCGCAGGCACAGCCGGGGACAATTGCGTCCAGCCCGACTACGATTCTTTCCGGCACGGTGCGGGAAGACTTTTCTTCGCGCTTCAGTCTGTTGCAGTTGATCTCGCGCGCGGCGGGCCAGACGACATTCGCTTTTGGAGGAGACTTCACCAGCAACCGCTTCCAGGTGCGCGCGGATTACCAGAACGTTTACTTGCCGTTTCGGCCGATGAATCCCTTCGAGCAAGCGTTGGCTTTGAACGTGATGCTCCGTGTAGCCGGTCCTTTGCAGGCGACCGTAGCTTCAAATGTCGCACCAGACGGTAGGCTCCGCTACTCCTTCGGTCTGAGTACCTGGTTGTATCGTCAACGTGGGATGGCCGTGAATGCGGTCTCGCAGGATTCGTTCTCGATCGCAAAGTACTTGATCCAAGGCATTGTTAAGGACGAGGAAGGAAATCCTGTAGAGGGCGCTGCAATACACATCGGCAGGGAAGTCACCTACACCGATAGTTCCGGACATTTCCAAGGTCGATTCTCAAAGCATGGACCTTATGCACTCACAGTTGCGCCGGACGAGTTCCTCAGTAACGCAGCCTATCAAGTTGTCTCGGCGCCGCCCCAGGTACGCGCCGAAGCGGATGACGCTGCGAGTGAAATCCAAATCATCTTGGGGCATTGAGCCGGGCAGAAATAGCTTCGAAAATCATCTGAGTTACCGTGATTGGGAGCTTCGTTGCTCTGCCGCAATCTTCGAAGAAAAGGTCGATTTGAGGGCTCTTTTCTCTGCATCGAGTACGTCGCCGATACGATAAAATAGGACAAAAGAAATGTCTGACCGCACCTTCACTCTGGACGAAGCTCAATCGCTGCTGCCGGTTCTCGAATCCCTATTACGCACGGCGATCAATGCCAAGAAAACGATCGAAGAAGCCGATGCCGAGCAGCAGGCTCTGCACCACCGTATCTTTCTAGCCGGAGGAATGTTTCTCGACGTCGTACCTCTCGCACGGCGCAAGGCCGAGCGCACGAAGGCCGAACAACGACTGAAAGATGCGCTAGCCGAAATTGATTCCATTGGTGTGCAGGTGAAGGATCTCGATATAGGACTTCTCGATTTTCCTTGCGAAGTCGACGGACGAACCATCCTGTTGTGCTGGAAACTCGGCGAGAAATCCATCACTCACTGGCATGGCACGGATGAGGGTTTCGCCGGCCGCAAGCCAATCGACCAGCGGATTGCGAAGGCGAAGAAAGTCAACTGATTTCCCGACGACAGATTTGTCGATTTTTGTAAGTGTATAGATCACGGTGGATGGTTTATGCCGTCGCCGCCGATTGAGATTCCCTGACGAGCTAACAAGAGGCTTCCAACCTTCAGATTCAAATCACCTTTTCAGCAGCAACATCCTCGGCACTTTCGTGTTTATAGGGATGGAACTAAATCAGGCTGAACAAGGCTTTTTACGGCACAATGTATCTGGATTAAAAGGTTCCTATTTTCAGTTCAGGCTCGAGACGAATGAGGAAGGGGAATATGAAGCGATCTGCGTTTCGCTGGGTGCTGTTGAGTGTGATCTTGATGGCGTTTTCTGCTGCGTCGTTCGGGCAGGTCGCCGTGGGGATATCAGTGCGCATCGGGCCGCCCGCTCTGCCCGTGTACGCGCAGCCAATTTGCCCCGGCCCCGGCTACATCTGGACGCCCGGATATTGGGGCTGGAACGATGACGACGGCTATTACTGGGTGCCGGGCACATGGGTGGTGGCTCCAGTCGGGATGCTCTGGACGCCTGGCTATTGGGGATGGGGTGGCGGTCTTTACGTGTGGCACGCAGGCTATTGGGGGCCGCACGTCGGCTTCTATGGTGGCATCAACTACGGTTACGGCTACGGCGGAGTAGGCTTCGTCGGCGGCGAATGGCGCAGAGGAGGCTTCTACTACAACCGCAGCGTCACCAACGTTAGCGTCACGAACGTGACGAACGTTTACAACAAAACAGTGATCGTGAACAACACGACCGTCAACAATGTCAGCTATAACGGCGGAAACGGTGGCATCCAGGCGCGTCCGACAGCGCAGGAAACGACGTATGCCAGCGAGCGGCACACGGCGCCACTTGCCGCGCAGATGCAGCACCAGCAGGCTGCCAGCACAAATCGGCAGAATTTTGCTTCGGTCAACCAGGGCCGTCCGGCTATCGCCGCCACGGCAAGGCCGGGGGACTTTAACGGCCGTTCTGTGGTGGCCGCGAGGGCGGCAGGTGCCGCGTATCATCCGCCGGCGATGTCGCCAAAAGAGGCCCGTGTGGCCTCACCGGCCGTAAACCGTCCTGCGAACAACAATGCGAATCGCGGGAACAACGAGGGATTCCGCTCGTTCACCCCGCCAAACAGAGGGAGCAGTCCAGCTGCGAGCAAGAACAATACTCCCGCTCCGAATGAGCGCAACACCAGCAACCCGAATCGGGGAAACGCGAGTAACCCGGGATTCCGCTCGTTCACTCCGCCGAACAAGAATAATTCGCCCTCGGCGAACGAGCGTAACAACAACCCGAACCCGGGCAACGCGGGTAACGATCGCGTGCGTTCGTTTAATCCACCGAGAAACGACGCCAGTCGCGGCAACGAGAACCGGCCGAACCCGAACCAGGGCCGCTTTAACGAGAGCCGTCCGCAGAGCCAGCCGCGCGAGGTGGCGCCTCCGCCGAGACAGCAGAGCACGCCTCGTTCGAGCCCGCCGCCGCAACAGCAGCAACATCGCCAGGCGCCGCCTCCGAAGGAAGATCATCGGGGCAAGGGACGGTGAAGTCGTAAACGAGAAAACATTGGTAGAGCCGGCGAGTGTGCCGGCTCTACCAATTTCTGACAAAGCATTTCTTTGAAGAGATTCTTCCCCATCGGCGGTGTCATCCTGGATGGCCTGCGCTTTTTGCAGGCCGGAGGACCTATGCAGTCCCCGGCCGCATGAGCACTGCGGGCAGAATTGCATAGGTCCTCCGGCGCCAAAAAACGGCGCCCTCAGGATGACAAAGCGGAGTGGTACACAGGAATTCGTAAATCGATTTAAGCTCGGTGAGCCTGCTGCTCTACTTTCCCTGCAAGGTGGTGCGCGAACGGCGTTCTGAGGGAGCAGCAAAGTTAGTGGGCTAGGTTCTGCTTCGACAGTGCAGGTACTGGCGTGCAGGCCTACCTGAATGTTCTCTGCTACAATTTTTGCATCCGGCCAGCGAAAAATCTGAGGCGGGGCGCGCCCGAGGATACCTACACAGTGATGTCATCGAAAAGATCTAACCTACGTTTGATTGGCGCGTTTGGTGTGCTGGCGACGCTGGTGTTGGCCGTTAGCTGCAAAGGGTTCTTTGTAAAGCCGACGTTAAGTTCGCTTGCGGTTGGACCGGCCAGCCCCACGATCGAGACGGGAAACACGAACAATACAGTGCAAATGACTGTATTCGGTACCAACAGCGATGGCAGCACCAGTAGCAACCCGTCTGTCGCCTGGAGTATCGATCAGACCTCAGTGGCGACTATCTCTGCCACCGGCCTCGTAACGTCCGTCGGCATCGGAACTGCCAATGTCACCGCGACTTCGAACGAGAACCCCACGATTACCGGGACACAAGGCGTGACCGTTACCGTTGGCTGCGTTAGTGCGATTACGTTAGATACGACGAGCGGAAGCGTAAGCGCCAGTTCTGGTTCGACCGTATCCATCACGGCCAACGCGACAACCTGTAATGGATCGCACGACGTCACTTCCGTTGCGACATGGAGATCCAGTAACACAAACCTGGCGACAGTGACTGCCGGTGTGGTCTCGGCCCTGGCTGGCATAACCAGCGGCGGAACCGTTCAAATCACCGCTTCTATCGGTAGCATTACCAGCAACGTGGCCACGATAAACGTCACGCCCTAGAGCATTTGAAGGCGTTCGCTTCTTACCTTTTTCCTACTCCTTCATCATCGCGTCAATAGTCGAGTAAAGCTGGTTGTTGTCTTTGACCTCGACGTAGGGATGGCTGGGATTGCGGCTGCTGACAATATAGACCGTCGGTGTGTGGTCGAGTTTGATTGCCTTGCCCAAGTCGCGATCCGCATTTACCTGGGCCGCCAACTTCCCATTGGGATCGATGACGAAGGGCAGATCCACTTTGTGTGCCGTTCCGAATTTCTCGGCGTAGGAACGCAGATTCTGCAGGTTAATTTCGAGCTGATTATCAAAAACGTAATCGCGGAACTGGTTGCCGAGTTCCTTCGAGTGCGTATCAAAGTAGCGCGCAAAAACGGCTGCCTGATACGACCACGGATGCATAGGCAGCGGGAAGTCATGGCGCACCACGGGGATCTTGTAGGTCTTGGAGGCCTCTTTTACCAGAGGTGCCGTTCGGCGGCACATCGGGCACTCGAGGTCCTCGAACACAACAATCGCCACCTGCGACCCCTTCGGCGGTCGGAGCACCGAATCGACGGTGTCTTGGGCGGCAGACAAGCCAGCCGCCGCAAACAATACGGTTGCAATCGACAGAACGGCAAAACGATTCCACATCCTAGTTCTCATAATTAAGTTCTCTCTGCGATTCACTACAACGACGAACCCCACTCTTCATTAGACGCACAAAGCCGAGATGCAGCAACCTGTTGGCTCTATCCGGCCGGCGAGAAGACTAACTCTATGGTAACCGAGGGGCCGACCGAATGTCTTGCTTTCGCATCGTCCAGACGGTGCACGAAACGTAAACCTTCGTGCGCAGAAACCAAGCCGTTCTCCGCGCTATAGTTAGAGAAGAATCCCTGAAACGTGAGACGTTTGTCTCCATTCCGCACCCTCTGGATGACTGTCGTGCTGGCCGGCTTGTTGGCGGTCGCAGCCTGCAGTCGCCGTCACCGCGTGCAGGAGGTGGCCTATGTGTCGGCTCCGCAGGCAACTCTGCGCGATCAGGTGGCAGCGATCTATAACCGCGTGGGTACGGTAAAAAATGGCGAGCGAGTCGAAATCGTCGACCGCGAAAAACGCTTTGCCCGTGTGCGCACCGCTAGCGGGATCGAAGGCTGGGTTGAGCAGCGATACCTCGTCGACCAGAAAACCTACGATGGCCTCCAGAAGTTGACGCAGGACAATCTGAACGATCCTGTGCAGGCGCCTGGGGTTCTGCGAAATGAAACCAATCTCCACATCACGCCGGGTCGCGAGAGCGATCACCTCTATCAGCTAGCCTCGGGGGCCAAGGTGGCCCTGCTCAAGCGCGACACCGCCGAAAAGCAGGTCCCCGGAGCCCCTGTGGCGAAGCCCGTCACCACGAAGCCTGGTGCGAAAGTTCCCGCGGGACCGGTGCTGGAAGATTGGTGGCTGGTACGCGACGAGCAGAACCGCGTTGGATGGGTCCTAGCCCGCATGGTGGACGTGGATGCGCCCCTGGAAATCGCCCAATATGCCGAGGGCCAACGCCTTGTGGCTTTCTTTAAACTGGATGAAGTCCCAGATGGCGACAAGAAAGTTCCCCAATACCTTACGCTGCTCACCGAGCCGCACGACGGATCGCCTTACGACTACGATCAACTCCGAGTTTTCACCTGGAACGCACGCAAGCACCGGTACGAAACTGCCTATCGCGAGCGCGGACTCGACGGCGTCCTGCCCGTGACCGTGACGCAAGAGAACTTCGATAAAGAGGGAACGCTGCCTGTGTTTATCCTGCGAGTCAGGGACGATACGGGCAATGTGACGGAGCGGAAGTACAAGCTGAACACACCGATCGTGCGACGAGTCTTGGCGCCGGGCGAGATCCCCTCCAAGCCATCTAGAAAACATCGATAACAGTTTGTTATACTTCCGGCCCATTATAGAAATCCATATCGTTGGATTCGGGTTTCTACCGATTTTCGTATCAAAAACATTCGTAAAGATAATAAACAGCTGAAAATACAATCATTTGTGATGTTTGTTGTTTGGATGGTCAGTTGCAAACCTTAGTGTTTCAACTGTAGGTGTTGGCAGACAACACCTGATCGAAATACCGGAAACGATGAAGCCCACGAAGAGGGGCGAGGGGTCTTAAGGGCACGTTCGTACCAGGTCTCACAACAATTGGAAAACTTGCGGTTCAAAGTCTCTCGGGTTGCGCAATGTATCCCAGGCTGGCAGTCGCTGCGCATCGCCGATCTCGGAAAGAAGAAATTCTAAGGAGGAAGGAAATGCGATATAGCAGGTCCTTAAAGCTATTTGCGTTAATCGTAACGCTGATTGCGCTCGTCACGTCGGGTGTGGTCATGTTTGCCCAGGAAACGACTGGCGGTCTGCAAGGAACGGTGAAAGATGCGACCGGAGCGGTAGTCGGCGGTGCACACGTGGTCGTACGTGGTACGACACTGGCTGGCGAGAAAGCTCTCGATAGCGAGTCGACCGGATACTATCGGTTCGCAAACTTGCCGCCGGGAACCTACTCGATTGAAGTTTCTGCAAAGGGCTTCAAGACTGTGAAGCGGCAGGGATTGGCGATCGACACCGGTCGTCTGCCCACTGTTGACGTCACACTCGAAGTCGGAACGACATCGGAAGTCGTCGAAGTGAGCGGACAGGCTCCGGTTATCGATGTCACAACGAATACTAACCAGACCAACGTCACGTCGGATGTAATCGACAATACGCCCCACGGTTATTCGTTCCAATCGGTGATTCAGTTTGCGCCGATGGCCCGCAACGAACCTCTGGCTGGCGGTACGGGCGGAATGGGTGGCTCGGCCCCGGGAAGCACCACGAGCGGCGCGGCGAACGGCTACTCGATCGGCGGTGCGGCTGACTCCGAGAGCACTTATCTCGTCGAAGGCCAGGATACCGAGAATATCTCGATGGGCTTTTCGAATGCGAACGTGCCTTTCCAGTTCATTCAGGAAGTGCAGGTAAAGACTTCTGGAATCGAAGCAGAGCACGGCGGCGCACTCGGCGGCGTGGTAAACGTGATCATGAAGAAGGGCAGCAATGCTTATCACGGCTCCCTCTTCGGCACGTACGAAGCCAGTTCCATGGACGGTTCTCCGCTGGCGACGTTGCAATACGATCCCCTTGGTTTGACCATGTCGGGGCTCGATAACGGCTACCAGACCTATCAGAACAAGAAGGACCACTATCGGTATGCTCAGCCGGGCTTCAATGTCGGTGGACCAATCTTGAAGGATCGTTTGTGGTTTTTCCTTGGGTTCGCACCGCTCTACCAGAGCACGGCCAGAACCGTGAATTTCGGGCCGAATATTTGCAACACCGCTAGTGGTGGTGACCCGACTTCCCTTTGTCCAAATTATGGTCTCGGAAACCAGGTGTTCACCCAGGACAGCCAGCAGTACTTCGGTACCGCTCGGCTTGATTACACTCTAACGTCGAAAATCCGCCTCTTCGCCTCGTGGCTCTATCAATACGGGCGTGAAACGGGCGCCAATTTGCCGTTACAAGATCCGATCAACTCTCAAGCTGCGAGCTTTATCAACACGGACATTACGGGTACGACGCTACAGGGCTTCTCGCACGGCCTTGGATTTGTGTCTCCCAACTCGACGTATAACTTCGGCGGTGACATTACGATCACCCCGAAGATCGTCTCGACCACGAGATTCGGTTACTTCTTCAACAACTATCACGACTTTGGCTGGCCCACCTCCGGTGCGGACGTAGTCTGGCGAGCTAGTGGTCTGAACACGACGGACAACCTTGGTGGTGGTCTGCCGACGAATCTCCAGCAGGCTTCAGGCGCTTTCACAACACCCTACAGCGGAACTTACACTCTGTTTAACGCTAGTAAGCATTATCAGTTGAATGAAGACGTGGC
>Ga0126369_10004532_pt1 | contig 10205 bp, 10 predicted proteins | sample PanSoiMetaPlot_1_FD_109646 | JGI IMG/M metagenome (GOLD analysis project Ga0126369, IMG submission 109646) | Tropical forest soil microbial communities from Panama - MetaG Plot_1 | ecosystem: Environmental > Terrestrial > Soil > Tropical forest > Bulk soil | place: Panama | collected 2016-02-17
ATATGGGCCTGATTTCCTTGACCAGTATCGGCGCGCGGGCGCTTACGTCGATCGCATCCTCAAGGGCGAAAAGCCGGCCGATCTGCCGGTGCAGACGGCGACCAAGTACGAGATCGTCATGAAATCGCAAGACCGCACAGGCTCTCGGCCTCGACATTCCGGCGGCCGTGCTCGCCCGTATCGACGAGGTGATCGAATGAGGCCTAAGCGACCATAGCTGGCCGTCGCTGCCTCAGCCCGACGGGGGACGCGCGCCCCCTCTCGCTGGACAGGACGGCGCCCCTTTGCTACACGCGGCCTGCGCCGGACGTCCGTGATGGTCCTTGCTGCATGAGGAGTGTTCAAAAGCTGACGAAACGCGCCCCTCCTTCGCTCCGCCGCATTAGCCGCGGTCGCCACCGCGGCAATAAAATCTGGCCCAGTGTAGGCTCGCTGGCTGGTCAATCGTCCTTGAAGCATCTCGTCAATTATCGGGCGACATACAAACACAGTACTGGAGCACATCATGAGCAAAGAACCACAATCGAAGGCGGCCCGCGATTCAACAAACACTGTTCGACTGCACCGAGTTCTCTCAGCAAAGCCCGAAAAGGTCTATCGCGCCTTCCTCGACGCTGATGCTATGGCGAAGTGGTTGCCACCGAATGGGTTCAGCTGCAAGGTGCACACCATGGACGCAAAAGTCGGCGGATCGTACAGAATGTCTTTTACCAACTTCACAACGGGCAAGGCGCATACGTTCGGAGGTGAGTTTCTCGAGCTCGTGCCCTACGATCGTATCCGATATACAGACAAGTTTGACGACCCAAATCTACCCGGCGAAATAATGGTTACGGTTACGCTCAAGGCAGTTTCTGTCGGAACGGAAATCAGCATTGTCCAGGAAGGGCTGCCCGCGGTCATTCCGCTCGAAGCCTGCTATCTAGGCTGGCAGCAATCACTCATAAATCTCGAAAAGCTGGTCGAACCGGAAATTACGAATTAATCGGTACACAAACCGCACTTTGCAAGGCGCGAATGCGCCGGTGCGAATGTCAGAGGCTAGCCGAAGTTTACGTGGCTGGCCGTTTAATGAATTTCTAGTCTTCTCCGCGCTACTCTCTAACGCTTTGATTTTTTGAAGCGAGGGGGCGGTCGAACCTCGGCGTCCCTGTTTAAGGTTTGCCGCCGGCAATAACCCGCAGTCGCTTTCGTACCGGCATATCGGGAGGGCGGCGCGGCGGCAGATCGGCGAAGTACACTGCGCACCTGCGTCCCCGCGGGTCATCGCGCCACGGGCAATCGGACGAGAGGCGCAGGAGTAGATCGTCAAGCAAATCTCCGATCCGAACTTCACGGCCAACCTTGCTAGCCCTTATGCACTGGTCCGATTGCAAAGGTCCCATCGGAGCCGGACGAGCACATATGGGCAGTCGACCAGGCGCCGAAGCGAAGCGTCTGCTCTTCCGCCGGAATGTGCCCCGTCAGGTGAGGAACCGAAGATCGTCCGGCACATCGCCGAAGGTCTTCAACACTTCCGCGTCTTCGAATTCGCCCAGTTCAGCACCTCCCTGCCGCGAGAACGCGACGGCTCCGACATTTGCCGCATTGCGCGACATCGCTTCGGCACGCCTGACGGCAGCCGCTGCATGGTGACACTCGTCGGGCTGAGGGCCGCGAAGGCCCTTCGATACGGACAAATGGTAAGGCGACGTAGTAGATCGTCACGGCCTCCGAGACGGATGCCTATGTGCCGAGAGTTAAGAAGAAAACATGAGTTAAGCCGCATTCTGGCATCGGACTGGGCCTGCGGCTCACTGCGGCTCACTGGCGCTTGCCCCAACTTTCATCGGCCGCTATATGCTGCGGCAGACCGCCGCTCCGGTTGGGCGGCGGTCTTGTTACCTCGGTGCCCCAGCGGTGCCACGGCAAATTGGTGGAAGTTCCTAACCTGTTGAATTTACGTGGTTAGGGCGCATAGCTCAGTTGGTAGAGCAGCTGACTCTTAATCAGCGGGTCCAAGGTTCGAGTCCTTGTGCGCCCACCAAATACCAAGTAATATCAATCACTCCGATTGGAAATCGCGCCAGAAGTTGCGCTGCCCATCCTGCAAACCAAGTGCAAACCGGACTACGTTTCGTCTTTCACCCCAAGCTAAGTCCTTTAATTATTTGCAAATATTCCGGCTCATGAACCATCGAACAGCTGATTTTCGGACAGCTTACCGGATAAGACCTCACGCGTGTCGATACAACGTTGCCTGACGACTTACTTGATCGAGCTACCGTACCGGGAGAGGGTCTGAAGTCACCCGTCTGCAGGGTTCGCAATAGCGGAAGTCGCCAGATCATTCGACAGGCTTATGATGACAGCGCATCGAGCAATGCTTTGGCCTCTTTCAGGTCCGGCGTGTCGAAGCCTTCGGTGAACCAGCCGTAGGGATCAATGGAACTGCGAGCATCCCGCGGACGCGCGCGATGTTGTCGGCGCGGACGGCGCTGCGACCAGGCCGTAGTAGCGGATGCGGTGGAAGCCTCGCTGCATTTCGCCGGCCGCGCCCCACGAAAAAGATGCGGAACTGATGGTCGTGCTCGAAGGCTCCGGCCGAGACCCGCGAAGCGGCTGCGCAGCGCAGCCTGCATAAATTCAGATTATGCGCGCCGACGAAAAGCGATTTCGAAACCATGCTGGATGAGGTTGCGCGCCGCAACGTTCGGATACCTCCTGTTGATCTCATTGAGGATGCCGGGAGACAACAGATTTTCCCCTTCAAAAGAGCAATTGAATTGAGGATCTCGATGTCATGACGTCCCTTCAAGCCACGCTGCCGCGCCCGTTCCGCATTGATGTACTTCGTCTTCGTCTCCTTGGATTTACGCGCATTGGCGTCGAACGGTCAGGCGGGTCGCCGATCAGACCATCGTGGCGGATGCCTACTGCACCACGATGGACCACGTCCCGCCATGTGGCCCGGTGATGCTCATGTCACGCGGCGCGGAGTCGACCCGGCCATCAGGCGCGTCAGCTCGACCGCGCCGGACCCGTGCCCGCGTTGCAGCCGTCGTCGAAATCGGTTGCCAGACAGGGCGCCAGTTAGACCCGCTCGACCTGAACGGCGAACACATATCCGACGCCACGCTCGGTCTGGATGACGCGCGGCGTGCTGGGGTCGCGTTCGAGCTTGCGTCGGAGGCGGAGAATCTGCACATCGATGCTGCGATCGAAAACATCCTCATGCACGCGCGTGGCCTGCAGCAGGTGCTCGCGGCTCAGCGGGCGTTGCGGCGCATCGAGAAAGGCCAGCAACAGTGCGTACTCTCCTTTGGTCAATGCTATATGAGCGCCGCTCGGGTCGGTGAGCCGCCGGGTCTTGCGGTCGAGCTGCCAGCCGGAAAATCGAAAGCGGCCGCGCTCGGAATCGCGCACCGGCGTGGCTCGTCCGATATCGATACGTCGCAACACTGCGCGAACGCGCGCAAGCAATTCACGCAGATTGAACGGCTTCGTAAGATAATCGTCGGCGCCGAGCTCAAGCCCGACGATCCGGTCGATGTCGTCGCGGCGGTGACCGGTAATGATGATGACCGGCACGTCGGAGCTCGCCCGGACCTCCCGTAGCAGATCCAGACCGTCCTCCTGACCGAGCCGAAGATCGAGGATCACCAAATTCACCTCTGTGCTGCCGAGTTGACGGACCATGTCCTGGCGACGGGACGCCGCTAGGGTGCGGATGTTGTTCTCCGCGAAATAGTTTAGAATCATGCGCTGCAAGGCGGGATCATCCTCGACCACAAGGACGCACACTTGGCGATCACCGCTCGCGCGAAAGCCCGGGTCGTTTATCGATGCCTCACCCATGCCACTCAGCTCCTGCAATAAATCCGCCAGCGGCGATTACGCCCGTGCCCGGTTGCGGGACAGCGTGCCTCCTGCTGGCGCTCGTCTGCCTTATCGCCGCTTCGCCGGCGGCCTCGCAATCGCCGACTCTTCAGCATCGCGCAGGCCAGGAACCGATCACGCCAATCCCTGCGATGCCCGCCCAAGACACACGGCGTCTGGCGCTCGGAGAACGATTATTCAGTGACCGGCGCTTGTCTCACGATAGCACACGCAGCTGTTGGTCGTGCCACGATACACGAACGAACGGTGCCAGCGCCAACGCCCACGATGTAACGCCCGAAGGGCAGCCGCTCGCGCTCAATACGCCGACGATTTTCAATGCAGCCTTGAACTTTCGCCTGAACTGGGAAGGAAATTTCCGCTCGCTCGAACGCCATCTCGAGCAGGTGCTTCGCAATCCTAGGGTCATGAGGTCGAGTGCGGACGAAGTCGTCAGCAAACTGCGCGCCGACCCGGAGGCGGTGAGGCAATTCCGCGACGCGTACGGGAGGGAGCCCGACGTCGCCGCCCTCCTGGATGCGATCACAACGTACGAGCGCTCGCTCGTCACGCCGGGCAGCCGGTTCGACCGCTGGCTTGCGGGCGAATCCGGCGCGATCACACCGGAAGAACTGTCCGGCTATCAGCTGTTCAAATCGCTTGGCTGCATCTCTTGCCACCAAGGCGTCAACGTGGGCGGCAACCTCTTCCAGCGCCACGGCATTTTCCATCCAATCGGTTCGGCGGAGCCCGCATTGATACGGGTCCCCAGCCTGCGTAACGTGGCGACCACGCCACCCTATTTCCACGACGGCAGCGCAGGGACCCTGTCGGAGGCGGTCAAGACAATGGGCAAGGCCCAACTCGACCGGGCGCTAACCGATCTGCAAATCGCCGCCATCGTCGCCTTTCTTAACACGCTCACAGGCACCTACCGGGGCCAGGCGGTCGCGCCCGCCACTGGCACGCCGCGCGCAGTCCGGGAGCCGCCATGAGGCTCTTGCCCGGTGCCGTCGCGGTGCTCCTGCTGCTGGCGCTGCTCACGTGGCTGCTGCTGCGGGGAATCGAGACGAACGCGTCAGCCGGGGCGGTGACGTTACAGGCCTTTGACGACTTCGCGCTCTCCGAGGCCTCTCTCAACCGCAACGTCTTGCAGGCGCGTGCCGGCCTGCTTCGTGACTATGATCCCCTGGGCAGGGCCGTGGAAGCGATGGAGGACGCGGTCGCCCGTCTCCGATCCCACGCCCAGACAGAGGGCCTCGACGCTGGGCCGGTGGACCGCCTAGCCGCGACGGTCGCGCGCCAGGAGGAACTGACGGAGCGCTTCAAGAGCAGCAACGCGCTCTTGCAGAATTCTCTGTCCTATGTTGCTCTACTGAGCACAAGTCAGGCATTCGGCGCCCAGGGCGCACCAGGTTACGATTTACAAATCGCACCCGCAACCGGCGCACTGGCGGCGACAATCCTCCATCTCACCCTCGACACATCACCGGACGCCGTAGAGGCGCTCGGGGCACGGATCGACTGGTTTGCCGCGCAAGCGCCCATTGTGGGGCCGTACGCCGAGGCAGCACAGGGACTGCTTGCGCATGCCCGTTTACTGCATGACCTCCTGCCTGCGGTCGACGATACACTGAAGGCCCTCATCGCTGTGCCAAACAGGCAGCCTCTCGAAGAGATCCGGGCACAGCTCTCCTACCGCCGGTCCGTTGTCGAAGCCACGGCACAGCGCTTTCGACTGTTGCTATACTTGGTGTCGCTGTTGTTGCTCGTCACGCTCGTGCATCTCGGCCTAAGCTTGCGTGCTCGGACTCTTGCGCTGCGACGGCGAGCAGCATTCGAGCATGTCCTAGCCACGAGCTCGACACGCCTGATCAATTGCCCGCCAGCAGAAACCGACGCGCGGCTGAAGCAAGCGCTGAGCGACCTCTGCCGGGCAGTCGGCGCGGAACGCGCCTATGTCGTGCTAGATGAGGATCCCATCCGAGTGCATGCATGGTCTACAGACGGAAAGGTGTATCCGCCGGGCTGGCCCAATCAGGCGCTGACACTCTCCGCGCAGCTCAGCATGGCCGGACCCGATGTCGTCATCGTGCTAGATGCCGCCGCGTTGCAGCCCGGGGCCGTGAAGGACATCTTCTCAGCAGCTGGCGTTCGTGGCTGGGCGTGCGTGCCGCTGATCCGACCGGGCCGGCCGCGAGGCATCATGGGGTTCGACGCGTTCCAACCAGCATGGGATAGCAATTCCCTGGTACCTGTGCTGCGGCTTGCCGGCGACGCGGCCGCCAATGCAATCGAGCGCGAGTTTCTGGAGCGCGACCGGACGAGACTCACGACGCGGCTGGAGCGGGCGCGCCGCATGCAGATGGTCGGATCGCTGGCAAGCGGCATCGCGCATAACTTCAACAACATCATCGGCGCCATTCTCGGCTATTCGGAGATGATCGAACCGCATCTCACGCCCGGAACCAAGCCGGTACAGCATATCGATGAGATACGGCGGGCCGCGGAGCGTGGGCGCGATCTGATCGACAACATTCTCACGTTCGGGCGGCGGAGTGACGCGCACATTCGGCCAGTGCAGATGCGCACCCTGTTCGAGGAGGTAACCTCGCTGCTGCGCGCCTCACTGCCATCCGCCATCGAGCTCATCATCGATGACGTCCCGGCCGATGTCGCTGTGTTCGGCGAACCGACGCAGCTGCAACAGGTGATCTTCAATCTATGCACCAACGCGGCGCAAGCCATGCAGGGCGGCGGATGTATCCGTGTAACTGCAGAGCAGAAAGAAGTGGCGGCGCTGTTTTCGATGAGCCATGGCGAGCTGACGCCGGGCCGCTACGTGTGCCTGGCTGTCATCGACACTGGGCGCGGCTTCGACGAAAGCGTGGCGCGGCGATTGTTCGAGCCGTTCTTCACGACCCGCTTGGCAGGGACTGGACTGGGCCTCGCAACCGTGCGCGAGATTGTTCGTGACCATGATGGGGCGATGAACGTACAGAGCAAACCGGGACACGGCAGCCGCTTCGAGGCGTGGTTACCCGCGACGGCGGCAGACAGCACCGCAGAGGTTGGTCCCGCGATGCTGCCGCTCGGGCGCGGCGAGACGGTGCTGGTCGTCGAAAACGAACGGGAACGCCTGCTGCGTGACGAGGAGATGCTGGCGGCGCTGGGGTACGAGCCGGTGGGGTTCGAGCACCCGGCCGACGCGCTCGCGGCCTGCCGTTCGGCGCCCGGCCGATTCGATATCATCCTGGTCAGCCACGCGTCGCAACCCCACGGCGGCCTCGATTTGGCGCACGCGCTGCATGAGATTGCGCCACGGCAGCCCTTGCTCCTCGCCAGCGCATCCACGTTCGATGTCAGCGCCGAAGCGCTGGCGAAAGCCGGAATTTCAGAAGTGTTGCGCAGACCCTTAGTCAGTACCGAGCTGGCCGCGGCGCTGGCGCGCTGCCTGCGCTCGTCCGCCACGTTACGGCCGTAACACGATTTCCGATGCCTGAAATACTTCTGTAGCTCGGTGCTCTCATGCTCCGGGCTGCATTTGACTTGACACCGCTCAGCTCAGTTTCCGACGCGGCCGGCGACCGTCAGAATAACCGGATCCAGATCTTTCGACCGGAACGGCAATTTCATTTGCTCAGTGGTTCCAGTTCGGCCGGCCGAGCGGCCTGTACATTGACAGGAACGACGTCCTCTAAGTGGCCCATCGGTTGCGTTGCCGCGCCGAGAGCAAGTCTGCGGGAGCCATTAAATGCTTTTGCCGTCGCGGAGCTTCGTTTTCGAGACTTTCAAATTCAAGGTGCCGACACGCGAATTGCTCCGCGTCGGCGATGACGGATCGGGGACGCCGATCCCCCTGGGATTGCGCGCAGCAGACCTGCTGCTTCTTTTCCTTGAACGGCCCGGCGAGTTGGTCACCAAGGACCAGATCATGGATGCCGTGTGGCCGGGCACGGTTGTCGAAGAGTGCAATTTGTCGGTCCAGATTTCAGCGATCCGCCGGGCGCTCGATGCGGACCGGAACGGGGGTAGCTGCATCCTGAACGTACCCCGCAGGGGCTACCGTTTCACTCTCGACGTGAAGGAAGAGGACCGACCACAGAGAGAATTGGCGGTCGGCTCATCCGCAGTGCCGAAGGAAGCCGCCGCGCCAGTCGGTCTGGTACCCCTCCAAAGCCCGCCCGCGGCGGGCAGGACAAAAGCCGCAGACAAGCCGCTACGCCACTGGCGCCTGTACACGGCGGTTTTCATTGCGATTCTGGTTGCGGCTGCGAGCGTGGTTGCGATCGTCGGACGCCCGTCCGCTCCTCCCCAGCATGTACGTCCGGCTGAACCGCGTCCGATGTGGGTGATCCAGCTGGCGCACATTTCGCCAGCCATGCTTCACGAAAACGCTGCGGAACTGATAGTCGTGCTCGAAGGCGCCGGCGATATCGTGACCGGCGGTAAACTCATCGACAAGAGGCGCACCAAGTCTTTCTTGCGGACTTTCAGCGAGAAAGACGGGGATGGCCGGGACGAGCCCGGCCATGATCTCAGCGGCTCTTCGATCGCGAGTGGCAACTCCCAGGCCGTCGTCAAAGGCGACATGCTTATCGTGCCGGCAAATACGCCCCATCAGGTCATCCCGACCGGAGGCGCCCCGATCGTGTTCATGGCGAGGCTTATGGTAGAGGGTGACCTCATTATGATTGACGGCGTGGGACGTAGGGTGTTGGTGCCTGAACCTAAGTATGGGGAAATGGACGCAGGCGGCATTAAAATCCCAACGGTCGGCCGCTACAACCCGCAAGCCCGCCAATTTCATTGGTCGTACTCAGTGCCCGGTGCTGCTGGTCAAGCCGATGCCCCAGGTACTGCACAAGCCCCAGCCGGTGAACCCTCATGATTGACGGCATGGGACCTAGGGTGTTGGTGCCTGAACCTAAGCATGGGGAAATGGACGTAGGCGGCATTAAAATCCCAACGGTCGGCCGCTACAACCCGCGAGCCCGCCAATTTCATTGGTCGTACTCAGTGCCCGGTGCTGCTGGTCAAGCCGATGCCCCAGGTACTGCACAAGCCCCAGCCGGTGCCCCAGGCCAGACAGGCTCAGCCCTAGCCGGTGCAGTAGATGCAGGGGCAGCGTCATTGGGTGCCCCGGAATGGCGGTCCAGTTTCTCAAGGATTTGGCCCTGGGTAAGATGCTCAGGATCACTGAGGGTAGGGGCTAGTACTACTGAGTCAATTGACTGAGTCAGTTGGCGGCGAGAATCAGCCGGTTATCGAGATTCCTATCGGCGGGAGGCTGGGATGGGTCTCGGGAATGGAATAGAGATTGCGGATCGCTTTTCGGCTTACGGCCGATTTCATATGCCGCGAGTCTCAGCGCGAGCGCGAACGCCGGTGACGGGATAAATTGTGCTCGAACGAGAGTCATGTCGAGCCTTCTGCGGTTGGGAACCCGTCGTGACATCTTATTCTGCGCCATCTGACCGTCCCAAAGCGCCTTAATCCGCGCATCACCAAGGCGGTTATCACCATGGTGATGATCGTCGATCCCACGACGGCGATTACGATCGGGAGCCAGTGCGCGCCGGTCATCGGCAAGCGAGTCACGACGCCTGCGCCTGCCGGCACAAAAAGCAGACCGAGATAAGCTAGGACTTTGCGGGACGTTGCGCGAATGCCTACCGGCACAGGCAACCTCGCCAGCAATGGGATGAGCAACAGGACCATTCCGATGACCGGACCCGGTACCGGTAGACCGGTGACAGCCCGGAGCAACTCCCCGGCGACCTCAACCGGCGTTCTCACTCCGCACGTGAGGTCTCGCGACTCAGGTACGCCTCCACATCAGCTGACGTGACGGCGTCGAAATCCCGGAAATATTCCAGTTCGATTCTCTTGCCCTTCACGAGTTCCAGCGCGCGGGCAGTGAATTTTGCATAAATGGGATCGTCGACCGGAGGCGTATGCGCCCTGGGATCCGTTGGGGAAAATCGCGCCTTGTCGAATTCCTTGACTGGAGAAATCACCGCGATGCGTTCTCCGACTGCCACCTGGTCCCGCGGTGTTTTTAGGAAGAAGACGAAGCCAGCAACCGGCGCCTCGATCTCAAATACGGTCTTGGCGCTTTCAATGCTTGCAATGGTTGCGCCGGCGGCAACTTCCACCCCGTCCTCCACCAGCCGTTCGACAAATGTGTACTCGTCGTCGTTGACCGACAGGCGTTCCAGCTTGATCTCGACCATCTCACTCATTTGCTCGTCATCTCGAGGATGCATTGAACAATGTCTTGCGACGATGGCAGCAGGCGTGCTTCCGCCTTTGCTGAACACGGCAGAATCGTGCCATTTCCCAGC
>Ga0126369_10004533_pt1 | contig 10204 bp, 10 predicted proteins | sample PanSoiMetaPlot_1_FD_109646 | JGI IMG/M metagenome (GOLD analysis project Ga0126369, IMG submission 109646) | Tropical forest soil microbial communities from Panama - MetaG Plot_1 | ecosystem: Environmental > Terrestrial > Soil > Tropical forest > Bulk soil | place: Panama | collected 2016-02-17
TCGCGAGAAGGCGATGAGTATGCTTCGTTCCAAGCTCTACGAGTACGAAATGGAAAAGAAGCGGGAGGTGACGAAGCAGATCGAGGATTCGAAGCTCGACATTGATTTCGGCTCTCAAATCCGTTCCTACGTTCTCCAACCCTATCGGCTGATCAAGGATCATCGCACCAAGTTCGAAATGGGAGACGTCGATCGGGTGCTCGATGGCGACCTGACGCTGTTCATGCGAGCCTTCCTTCGAATGCGGCGCGGAGAGAAAAAGGCGTGAGCACGCGAGCGGTCGCTGTTCACCGAGGTCGAGGGTTTGAATTCTTCACGGTCGGCGGGAACTCGTTGCTCGGCTGGTGGTGGGCGCATGCCTCGGCGGGGATTGCAAGCCATGGGCGGCAAGACGTGTTGCGATACGTGCTAGAGAGCGACCAGTGAGAAAAAAAGCATCGCCGAAACCACCGAAGCTCGGCCCAAAACTACAGGAAGCGTTCCGCTATGCGGCAGAGAAGCATGAAGGCCAAACGCGCAAGCAGACGGCCGTACCTTATCTTTCCCATCTGATGGCGGTGACGTCGCTGGTGCTCGAGGCCGGTGGTGATGAAGAGATGGCGATTGCCGCTCTCCTGCACGATGTAGTCGAAGACTGCGGCGGAATGCCGAGGCTGCGCGAGATCCATCGCGCTTTCGGAAAGCGAGTCGCCCGGATCGTTGAGGGCTGCACGGATTCCTTTGTGAATCCCAAACTCCCGTGGATGGTTCGCAAGGCCGACTATCTCAAGCGCCTTAAACACCACGATGCAGAAACCCGGCTGGTTTCGGCAAGCGACAAGCTGCACAACGTTCGAACCGTCATCTCTGATTACCGAAAAAATGGCGAATCGATCTGGAAAAGGTTCAACGGCGGACGGGACGGCACGCTCTGGTACTATCGCGCGTTGAACCACGAGTTTCAGCGGCGCAAGCAGAACCGCATCACGCGCGAGTTGGCGATCGCGGTGGCAGAGCTGGAGAGAGTGACCGGTGCTGGGCGCGGGAGAAAGTCTGCCCGACCCGAGCAGGGGAGATGAATCATGCCGCGGATGATTGACCTGGTCCGCAAGTCGCAGATGTCGTCCAATATGATGCAGGCGGCGGCGCGCGGCGCGCTGGCCGTATCACCGGGCGAGATGATCGAAATCCTCGTGCACCTGTCGTTGCACAACAAGGTATTCGGCGAGCTGGCCCGGATGACGCTTGCCGGCTGGGACGAGAACGCATCGCTCGGCGTTGCTCGCGATCCGGCCACGAGCAAAGAAGTGCTTCAATATCTGATCTCGCCAAAGAATCTTCGGCCCGCGCTACTTCCGGCCTTGTTGGAAAACCCGTCGATCACCCAGGAGGAACTTGCGGAACTGGCGGCCGAAGGATCGCGGACTTTCGTCGAGGCAATGCTGGTCAGTCAGCGCGTCCTTGAATCGCCGGTTCTGAGCGACGCATTGAAGACCAACCCGCGGCTGCGAGCGAACGAACTGGCGGCTCTTAACGCGGCCAGAGCAGCGGCGCTGGAGGGCGCGGCGGCGCAAGCTGAAACCAATCCCGCGACGAGTGACGGGCACGCTCCGGCCGCGGCAGAAACGGAACCGAGTTCGGCCGAGCCGCACACGAACGAGCCAACCCCCGTCCATGGCGAAGCAGAACAGGCGGAAGAAGAGCACCAGGATGAACAGGTGATAGCTCAGGCCATCGACTATTATCTCGAAACCAACGCCTCGGAACTGACAGCGCATCCCGAAAAGGAATTTGAGGAGGTCCCAGTATCGTCCGAAGGCTTGGAAGCTACTGACACCAAAACGGCAGAAGCGCAGTTGGCCGCGCATGAGGCGGGTAATGCGGCTCCGGCCGCAGCGCAACCACCTCTTGCCGCAGCAACGGCGAAGACCGGAGCGCTCGCTGCCAAACACGCAAAGAGACCCGGCCCCGCGGGAGAAGAGCGGCGAGACAGCACGTTGCAGAAGATCGCAAAGCTCGACATCAAGGGCCGCATCGCGCTGGCCATGCGGGGCGGCAAGGAGGAACGCACGATACTGATCCGCGACGGCACCAAGCTGGTTGCGTTGGCAGTCCTTGACTCACCCAAAATCAGCGATGGGGAAGTGGAGAAGATCGCCTTGCAGAAGAACGTTCTCGAGGCGGTGTTGCGGACCATTCCCCTGAAACGCCGGTTTGCCAAGAACTATACGATCATGCGGAACCTCGTTTTCAATCCGCGCACGCCGCTGGATCTTTCGCTCGGGCTGATGAAGAACCTGCTGCTGCACGATTTAAAGAATCTCTCGGGGAACAAGGAGGTTTCCGAGACGATTCGCAAACTGGCGTTGCGGATGTTCAAGCAGAAAACGGAGAAGAAGGAGTAGGCGGTACCCAGTACCCAGTCTACAAGTACGTATTCCACAGGGGGGACGATTTTCAGTGAAAGGTGATCCGATCCTCGAATTGCTATCGCGCGTTAGAACGATTGCCGTCGTCGGGCTGTCCAACAGCCCGCTGCGGCCGAGCCATGGTGTGTCGGCGTATATGCAGTCGCAGGGATACCGCATCATCCCGATAAACCCGCAGATTCAGGAATCCCTGGGACAACCGGCGTACCCGACATTGCTCGATGTCCCGGAAAAGATCGATCTCGTCGACGTTTTCCGCCGGCCCGAGTTCGTGGATGAAATCGTGGACCAGGCCATCGAACTCAAGATTCCGGCGATCTGGCTGCAGGAAGACGTGATTAACGAACCTGCGGCGGAACGCGCGAAGAAAGCCGGGATTTTCGTGGTCATGGACCGGTGCATCCTCAAGGAGCACCGGGCGCGGTTCGCGTAGCCCCCCGTTTTTTAGTTGGAGATGTCCGGTCGTGCTCCCACCAGGATCAGTGTCGCGTCATCACGCAATCCGGCGCCGTTCACGAATCGTCGAACATCGGCGAGAAGGCTTTCCAGGCAAACCTCGGGGCCGTTCATCTGTGCCAGCAATCGTTCCGGGCCGTACTCTTCTCCACTGCCGATCGCCGCTTCGGTGATTCCATCGGAGTAGATCGCGAGGCGCGATTGCGGGCCGAGCGTAATAGTAGTTTCGGAAAACTCGCACGGTGCAATCCCGAGTGGCAGCCCTCGCTCGGTTCTGATCCAGCGGTGTCCGTCAGGTTCAGCGAGCAGAGGAGGCAGGTGGCCCGCGCTGGCAATGCGCACCGTACGTGTTGCCGGGTCAAATTCCGCGTAGACCATGGTGACGAAGCGACCGCAGGGGAGATCATCAACCATCAATTTGTTGAGCCTTGTGAGAACTTCCGCTGGGCCCGATCCGGTTTGCGCAAGTGAGCGCAACATGCCTCGCGTTGCGGACATGAGAAGCGCCGCCGCCATGCCTTTGCCGGAGACATCTGCCAGGACAAAGCCCCAGCGGCCCTCGGCGAGAGGAATGAAATCGTACCAGTCGCCTCCGATCGCTCCGGCAGGAATCGTAAGACCGGACACTGCGAAACCCGGGATCAGCGGGGAACTGCGCGGAAGAAGCGCCTGCTGGATGGCGCGAGCTTCTTCGGCCTCTCGAGTGAGACGTTCGCGTTTGTCCCGCTCGTCGCTGAATCGTCGCGCATTTTGGACCGCCACCGCGACATGTGAACACAAGCTCTGCAGGAGTCGAAGCTGAGCCGGAGAAAAGCCGTCGAGTTCGCAGTGCGAAGCGGTGAACACTCCGATCAGTTCGTCTTCCACGTGAAGTGGAATTGCCACTTCGGAACGCGTACCTTCTTCACAAGCCATGTAATAAGGATCGAGCGACACGTCGGGAGCGTAGTGCATCTTCCGTGTTGCCGCCACGTACCCGACCATCCCTTCGGTGCCGACCTTCTTTCGATGGCCCTTGCAGTAGGCAGTGCAGCCGCAAGTCCCGGCGAGAATCAACTCGCTGTTGGGTTCGTCGTGCAGGTAGATATTGATTTCGACACAGCCGAGAGAGGCGGCAACTTCTTCGGTGATTCGCTGCACGATTTCGTCGAGATCGAGACTAGACGTGATGCGTTGTGCAAACTTCTGCAGGCGCACGAGTTCAGCGATCTTGGCCGAAGGGGCGTCTGTTGCGGGTAACGCCGGCAAATCAAAGCCGGTACGGGGGACTGTAGCCACGACGGAATCTCCTCTCCGAGTCGAGGTTCGGTCTCGTCTTGTAAGATGCGGCGATCAGCCTTTTGATTCTCTTTTTGTTCGAGTTGCCCTTATCTGGCGGATGTTCCGAATCTCTTCCAACCGTTCGCGGATTCTCTTTTCCACACCCTCGGTAGTGGGGCGATAGTAAACACGATTTCGTAGGCTGTCGGGCAGGCACTGCATGCCGGCGACCTTGCCTTCGACGTCGTGGGCGTACTGGTAATTCCTGCCGTACCCAAGACCCTTCATGAGTGCAGTAGGCGCATTGCGCAGATGGAGCGGGACTGGTTCCTGAGCCGTCTGTTCGACGTCGGCCTGGACCTCGCCATAGGCAGTGTAGAGCGCGTTCGATTTCGGCGCGACACACAGGTAGACAACGGCTTCGGCGAGCGCGAGGTTGCCTTCCGGCATGCCGATGAAATCGACCGCATCGCGAGCGGCCATGCAGAGAGCGAGAGCGTTCGGCTCGGCCAAGCCTATGTCCTCTACCGACATGCGCACGACCCGGCGCGCGATGTAGAGCGGATCTTCTCCGGCTTCGAGCATCCGCGCCAGCCAATAAAGGGCAGCGTCCGGATCGCTGTCGCGTACGGACTTGTGTAGCGCAGAAACAAGGTTGTAGTGCTCCTCGCCAGACTTGTCGTAGTACAGGATCCGCTTCTGCACGGCTTCCTGAACGATCTCGTCCGTGATGGAGTTCGTCCTGGATTGCTGGACCAGGGATGCCGCTACTTCGAGCACGTTGTAGGCGCTGCGGGCGTCTCCGCTTGAATAGGCGCCGATCTTCTGCAGGCTTTCGTCCGAGGCAGCTAGATGCAGGGCGCCGAGGCCGCGCTCTTCATCGGCAAGGCCTCGTTTGAGAAGCGTGACAATTTGTTCCTCGGTGAGTTGTTTGAGCACGTACACCCGGCAGCGCGAAAGCAGCGCCGAAATGATTTCGAATGATGGATTCTCGGTTGTTGCACCGATCAGTCGGATGCTGCCCTTTTCAACATGGGGAAGAAAGGCGTCCTGCTGCGCCTTGTTGAAACGATGAATTTCGTCGACAAAGACGATCGTGCGGGTGCCGTACTGACGTGCGCGGTCGGCGTCCGCCATGACCTGCTTGATTTCCTTGATCCCGGAAAGCACCGCCGAGAATTCGATGAACTCGGCCTTAGTAATACCTGCGATGATCTGCGCCAGGGTTGTTTTACCGGTGCCAGGCGGACCCCAGAAAATCATCGAGCCAGGATCATCACGCTCGATCTGAACGCGCAGCGGTTTGCCCGGGCCAACGAGATGCTCCTGGCCGACAAATTCTTCGAGAGTCCGCGGACGCATGCGGTCGGCGAGAGGACGCGAGCCATCGCGCTCGCGGTTAGCATCCGGAATGGGCTGGAAGAGGCTCACGCTGGAATCATTCTCTGCCGAGGCGCAGAACCGGTGGCAAAGTCAAGACTCAATGCCGGACTGAATTTACTTCTGCACCCTGACTTCTCACTTTAGCTTCTCTTGACGTCTTCTCGTCGCTTCGTACAGCACAATGCTCGCCGCCACTCCCGCATTGAGCGATTCGACCGCGCTCGCTTGCGGGATGCCGACGATGGCATTCATTTGATGCATGAGATCGCGTGGCAATCCCGCCCCCTCGTTGCCGATGAAAATGGCCAATGGCAAGGCCCAGTCCGCTTCCGGCGCCGGCGTGCCCTTGTGTGACGACGTCGCCACCATGCGCACTCCGCGTTCTCGCAGCAGGGCGATCAGTTCCGTCATGCCAACCTGCACGATCGGGATGCGGAAGATCGATCCTGCCGATGCGCGCAGGACCTTCGCATTGTAAGGGCTCACGCTGCCTTCGGTCAGGAACAGACCGGACGCACCAAACGCTTCCGCCGAGCGCAGGATCGTCCCGAGATTGCCCGGATCTTGCAAGCCTGCAGCCACCACGATTGGTCCACCTTCGGATCGATCGAGCAGGTGACCCGCTGTATGCTCCCGAACACGAACCAGAGCCGCTACTCCCTGCGGAGTATCGCTGGGGACGATCGCTTTGAACAGAGAGTCCGGGAGCAGAAGCGTCTCGACACTGGCCCTTAGCTGCGGGAGGAGTTTGTCAGCCAGCGGCTGCGCGGATTCGGCAAACAGAACGGTTCCCAGGCGCAGTCCGCTGCGGATCGCTTCTTCGACAAGCTTCACTCCCTCAATCGCGCACTCGCCCTGAGCCGTGAGTTCGCCACGTCGGAATGCCTGGCGCAAGTCTTTCAAGCGCGAGTTGTGGCGGCCGGTTACGTGGCGCAAGGCAATATGCTCGGCCGAATGCATCGAAGGTCTCATCCCTCGCTTCATCAGTCCCGCCCAGAACCAAGATAATACGCGCTTTGGAGTCGAAAGCATCCGGTGGGGGCCGATGTATGGTACATTTCATTGTTTACGCACACATCAGGAAGGAAACCGAGTGCGCGCGGAAATTTTGAAGGTTCACCCCGATCGGCCCGAAGCAACGTTAGTGAAATACGCAGCCGAGCAGATTCAAGCCGGCAAAGTTCTGGGCATGCCCACGGACACCTTCTACGGGCTGGCGGCCGATCCATTCAATCTTCGGGCCGTGGAACGCGTGTACGAAATCAAGTCACGCCTCCGGCATAAGCCGCTCTCGTTGCTCATCGAGGATGTTGATCAGGCGGAAGAATTCGCCGGCCCGCTCTCTGAGGATTTCAAATTGCTCGCACGGCGCTTCTGGCCCGGTCCGCTGACCATGATCGTGCCTGCGGCATCTCACCTTCCGCTCAAGGTAACGGCCAACACAGGCAATGTAGCCCTGCGCGTGCCCGCGGCGGAGATCCCATTAGCCGTCGTGCGGGCGGCCAAGGTTCCGATCACAGCCACTTCAGCCAACCTGAGCGGCGCCGTGGAATGTGCCACCGCCGAACAGGTTCGCGATCAGTTGCAGGATCGCATCTCACTCATCGTCGATGGGGGCAAGTCGCCGCGTGCGGTGCCCTCGAGTATCGTGCATTTCTCGGCGGATGGCTCGTGGCAGATTTTGCGCGAAGGCGCCATTGCCGCCAAAGACATTACCGAAGCGCTCGCTTGAGCAATGTCGGAAGATCGAGCTCTACATCCCTCTGCTAATCCTTCTCGAAGAGTTCTGGTCCTATCGCTGCTGGCTCTGGTCGCGGCATTTCTACTGTTCCTGGGGATTACCGGACTGCGCATCGTGAGCGCTGCCGGCGAATCCACCGCGCGCAACGCCGACGCGATCGTAATCTTTGGCGCCGCCGAATATGCCGGGCGACCGTCGCCGGTCTACAAGGCGCGGCTCGATCACGGCTTCGATCTCTTCCAGAGAGGGATGGCTCCGGTGGTGATCACCACCGGCGGCGCGGGCGAGGATCCCGACTTCAACGAGGGAGCCGTTGGCCGCGACTATCTGATCCGGCGCGGCATTCCCGAGGAGAAGCTGATCGCAGAGACTCAAAGCCCGGACACGGCGCGATCGGCCACCCGCGTGGCTGTGATCATGCGCGCGAACGGAATGCATACCTGCATAGCCGTCAGCGACGCTTACCACGTCTTCCGCATCCGTTCGCTGCTCGAGCACGAAGGCGTTCAGGTGGAAGTTGCGCCGCGTCCCGATTCGCGTCCCAGGCCTGTCTGGCAAAGATTCATCGCGGTGATGCGCGAAGCCATGAGCTACCTGGCGTGGGAAGTGGGAATGACGTGAGAGCAGCGACCGGCTTCGAGCGCAGCGCAAAGCTCCCTACCACCCCATCTTTTTCCGCAACTCCGTGACGTGCGCAACATGATGGCGTCCGTGCCACGCGTACAGTGCGAGCACCTTCTCCAGAGTCATAACGCCCATATCCGGGTGACGGTACGTCCGTTTCCACTCTGAGTCGGTCAGATTGCGCAGGAACAGCATCCAGCGCTCATGCAGCGAATCCAGAAGCGCCAGCGATACAGCGATCGGAGCGCTTTTCGCCTCGGGCAATTCCGCCCAGCGGTCTTCCGCGTAAGGTTTGATGGTGGGTTCGTCTTCGGTCAACGCCATCTTGAAACGAACGTAAGCATTCGCGTGGCTGTCGGGTACATGGTGTACCAGCTGGCGGACAGTCCATCCCCCGTCGCGGTATGGGGTATTCAGCTGGGAGTCGGAGAGATCCGCAACCGCAGCGCGCAGTCGTGCCGGAGTCTGGTCGATTTGGTCAAGGAACTGTTGTTTCAGCGGCGGAGTCATAGGGCCATCGAACGAAAACTTGCCGATGGGATAACGCGGGTCAGTGTTCATTATCGCCTCCTGATGCAAGATGATGGTCATGCGGCATTCGGTGCAGAAAAGGGTTTGGTCCATCATCACAAACAGAGAGTGTCAGGTTGAATCCGGCAACTGGGTATCGACTTCGCCCGCTGTGCTACTTCACCATCGCCATGATACGCACGGGCGCTTCGGCGGCAGACTTGCTCCTGATGGGGGCGACGATGATCAGAGACCCGGTCGCAGGCAGAGCCGAGAAGCTGGCGGCGCCGTCCACGACATAATTGCCGTGGAAAGCCAATTGGCGGGCCAGAGTTCTGTCTGATTTCAGATCGGTACGGGACTCCACCGCGAAGCCGAGGATGTACCGCGCGTCCATCAGGAACTGAGCGGCGTCGGTCGTGATCGGAAGATTCATTTCGGGAGCATTGCCAATCCGCCGTATTGCCACAACCGCTCCTTGCGGTACGACTCCCCGTTGCGTTTCCCAGTCGGCAATGTCGTCCAGGGTGATCTGAGAGTCCTGAGAGGACGGTTTCAAATCGAGCACCACCAGTGGGGCGATCAGTCGCTCCGCTGGAATCTGGCCAGCGGACCAGGTTCCGGGTATGAGGGCGGCCGGGGAAATGATCCGGGTTACGCCGGCGGACTTCGAGAGACCTTTGTCGAGATTCTCAACCCGGGTAAGGTCCACAACGTGTGAATAGCGACTGTCTTGTTTCGGTCCGGTGCGCCGGTCTGCAAAGAGCAGCAGTGCCAGCACAAGCGCGTAGGCGATGATGAAGGACCGAATCTTCATGGTTGGATTGAATCCGTCTCGAGAAGCGGGCTGACGCCAATCCCAACTGCACGACCGGAGCAGATCAATAAGTAAGACGTGAGTCTCGCTCTTATTGTTGCCCACCGGACTCAAAGCTGGCAATCTACCTTTGGACATGACCGGGCGCGCGCGGCGCGACTCTGAACCGTAACTGGTTGCAATGGCAAACTTTCGTTATGGTTGTTCTGTTTCGGGAACATGCCGGGGCGGGTTACAATATTGTTAACCCTCAGGAAAGAAGCTTCTTCTGCACGCCGCACCCGCGACGCGTCTGCCTGGGATCCGAGGATTGATGTTCGGCCGCGAAGAAAAAGTCTCTCCCCTCCGGCTCACCGCCGTGCAATACATCATCCTTGCCGTTTTTCTCGTGTTGGCCTATGGGCTCTGGCGCCTGCAAGTGATGCAGAGCGACAAGTACTCACTCCTTGCCGAGATGAATCGTGTCCGCAACGTGCCCATCCTCGCGCCGCGGGGACGGATTCTCGACCGTGAGGGCCGCGTAATCGTTGACAACTATCCGTCATTCACGGCCCTGCTGCTGCGCGACTCCTCTCGCGATCTGAATGCTGACGCAGCCCTGATCGCGCAGGGCCTGCATTTGAACGCCGATGAAGTGCGACAGCGCATTCGGCGTTTTGCTTCGATGCCGCACTATCAGCCCATTTTTCTGAAAGAAGACATCACGCCGGATGAGGTGGCGTTTATCGAGTCGCACAAGAACGAACTGCCAGAACTCGACACCATCATGGCGCACCGGCGCTTGTACCCAAGGAATGGCTTCATGGCGCACGTCATCGGCTACGTTGGCGAAGTCAGCGAAGACATGCTGAATCAGCCACAATTCGAGCTTTACAATCCCGGTGACGTTGTCGGCGTGAGCGGAGTCGAGAAAGAATACAACAGCATCCTGATGGGAAAGAACGGTTCCCGGCGCGCTCTGGTCGACAGTCGGGGCCGCGAAGTGGGCAAGCTCGACGAAACCAA
>Ga0126369_10004534_pt1 | contig 10203 bp, 6 predicted proteins | sample PanSoiMetaPlot_1_FD_109646 | JGI IMG/M metagenome (GOLD analysis project Ga0126369, IMG submission 109646) | Tropical forest soil microbial communities from Panama - MetaG Plot_1 | ecosystem: Environmental > Terrestrial > Soil > Tropical forest > Bulk soil | place: Panama | collected 2016-02-17
CCCAACCACTACAACACCAACAAGGATAAGAGCTTTTTCTTCGTCTCCGAGGAATGGCGGCACGAGCGGGAACCGGTTCAGTTTAATCAGGCGGTTCCATCCGCCGCTGAACGTGACTGCCATAACGCGGCTGTTGTTCAGGATGCCTGCCTCAACCCGTTTGTGCCGGGAGTCTACGGTGATTTCAGCGATGTCTGCCCGGCAGTAGGAACGGCCAGCTTTGTGCGCACTCCGCTAGGCGCCTCCCTGACGCACCTTCCGTTGTTCCCGGACTGTCCCGCTCCTTTTCCGGCAGGGACCAGCGTCAAAGGGGCGGGAATTTACCAGCCCTATCCGTCGAACCTTGTGCCGATCAACGTCATCTCCCAAACACTGCTGAATACCGGGATGATCTCGGCGCCCGACAGTACCACGGGTTGCAACTCAACGGCGACACCGAAGGCGTGCTATAACGCAAGCATTTCGCCGCTCACGACCTGGCACGAGGATCTGTTCCGCATTGATCACAACTTCAGCTTGCGAGAAAAGATCTATTTCCGATTTATTCATGACGACTGGAGCACGGTGGTTCCAACGCCAGAATGGGGTTTCATCCAGAACAGTGTTCCTTCGATTCAGAACGATTTTGTGGGTCCCGGTCTCAGCACCGTGGCGCATCTGACCAGCACGATTACCAATAGCTTTGTGAATGACCTTGCGATGGCATACACGCACGATCACATCACGCTGAAAAATATCGCCGGCCCCGGACTGAACGAGTTGACTCGCGACCCGGCGCTTGACAACCAGCCTTGCCCCGGCGCCTGCCCCATCGGGTTCATTTTCAACAATGGCTTTGGCAACAAGAACCCAGGAATTGTCCTGGGGGGTACGAATGCAGCTTATGGCGGAACAGGGCTGGCAGCCGATCCTTCGTACATGCCTTGGAAGCACTCAAACCCAACTTACAGCCCCAGAGACGACGCGTCGTTTACGGTGCGAAACCATAACGTGCAGTTCGGCGTTCTTGCCATCATCGCCCAACGAAACGAAATCAACCCGCCCGTAGGGGCCAATACTGGGGACTTACAGGGGATTCTGTACTTCAGCAATACCAACTACTACAACACGACGGGGAATGCCTTTGCGGATTTCCTCGGGGGCCGCGTAAAAGCGTTTCAGCAGGACAGCGCCCAGTACACCTATCACAACAACTACCACATCGTTGAGCCTTACGTGCAGGACAACTGGAAGGTAAAGTCTTATCTCACTCTAAACCTGGGTATTCGCTTCAGCCTGTTTGGACAGTACGAAGAAAAGTACAAGAATGCATACAATTGGGTGCCCTCGCAGTTTGATACAACCGTGGCATCGCAGCTTTTGGTCGATCCCATGCATTCCAACCTGGTGCTTAACGGCCAGCCGTTGCCGTTTGATGTTAAAAATCTTAGTCCTTACCTAACCAATGGCATCGTGCGCTGCGGCGTGGACAAATATAAGGACGGGACGCCGGTTCCAACCAGCTGCATGAAGGGAAAGCTCTTTAACCCAGCTCCCCGAATCGGTCTTGCGTGGGACCCGTTTAAAGACGGCAAGACCTCGGTTCGTGCTGGTTACGGAATCTTCTTCGAGCACGGGACCGGCAATGAGGCCAACACCGGATCGCTCGAAGGCAGCGTGGCCAACGCGCCCGCCGGCGTCCTCGATATGACCCAGAACTTCCCCAACTTGTATGCCTGCATTGGCGGAAACACCGCGATCTGCAACCAGTTTCAGGGTGCTTATCCACTGAACCTCACTTCGATTCCGACAAAGGTGACCTGGCCCTACGTGCAGCAGTGGAGCTTTAGCATCCAGAGAAACTTGCCCTGGAATATGCTGGGAACAGCTGCCTACGTGGGCAGCAAAGGCACGCACCTGGTGGCTGATCTGCAAATCAACCAATTGATCCCAGTCAACGGTTCACAGAATCCATTCCAACCAGGGCAGCCGCTTACCGGAGACATTTGCAGTTTCCAGGGAGCGGGCTTCTTTCCAATAAACGGGGTCAACATTATGCCGGGGCAGCCGGGCTACGTGAACCTGGAAGCGGCATGCAACGGCCTGGGAACGCCGCTGGTGATTCCGCCGGATCCGAATTCTCTCCGCACCCCGCCTTATGCGATCGCAAACGGAGTCGGCCAGATCTTCTCGCTCCAGAACGTCGCCAATTCAACCTACAACAGTCTGCAACTCTCGCTGCGGCGAGTGCTGGGGCCGCTGGCCTTTGGGGTTTTCTATACCTACAGCCACTCAGTGGACGATTCTTCGGACCGTTTTTCGTCCCTGATTGTTAACGCATATGACCTGTCATCGAACCGTGCCAGTTCGGACTTCGACCAGCGGCACCTGCTGAACATAAGTTATATCTACCAGGTACCTTCATTGCGCGTGAAGCATTTCTTCCACCTGTTCGATGACGATCCAACCAATGAGGTGGCCAACAAGCAGGGGAACTATTGGTCGGAAGGAACCCTCGGAAGGGCCCTGTTCGACAACTGGGAAGTGTCGGGCATTACGGTCTACCAGACCGGCACGCCATTCAGCGTATTGAATGGCGGCTCGCCTGACGTTGCTTCGAGCGACAATGCGGGCGTTGCTTCGGGAGCACTTTATGGCTCCTATCCGGACGTCAACACGAACAAAAACCAGCTCTATCTGCCCGGCGGCTCCGGTCAGATGTCAGCCTTCGGCCCCTTGCTGGGTAACCCGTCGCAGTTTGTTGCGCCTACAGGCCTCACCTACGGCAATACCGGAAGAAATTACCTGAATAACCCAAGCCGGGTGAACTTCGATATGACTCTGACCAAGAACTGGGCACTCAACGAACGATACAGCTTTCAGTTTCGCATTGAGGCATTCAACATTTTCAACCACACGCAGTTCCGCATCTACAATCCGTCGCGAACAGGAAACCCCGGGAACAACGTGATCAACTGCTATGGCGGAGCCGCGGTCGATCCCTCGGACACTTCCTACAGCGCCGGAGATGCGAGCTGCTTGCAGACGAGTTCTTTCCTGCACCCTATCGACGCACACCGCCCGCGGACCATGCAGCTTGGTGTGAAGTTTAATTTCTAACGGGAAAGATCCGCTCGAGGCCCGTTGCCGAGCAGCGCCCGTAGCATCACGCCTATTGTTTGGCTGATCAGGGCCAAGTCACCGCCGAAGCTACGATTCCGAAGGTAATCGGCGTCAATGGCCAGTCTGCGCTCCAGAACATGTTGGACGTAGTAACGCTCCGCGGCCTCGGAACTCAGCACCGCCATGGATTCGTCTTCGGTGCAGGAAATCTGGCTGGGGCCGGTAAGACCTGGCTTCGCGTTGAGGACCTGGCGCTGCTCGGGGGTGTAGAGTTTCACGATGGAGGGAGCTTCTGGCCTAGGGCCAATCAACGTCATATCGCCGATCAGGACATTCCAAAACTGGGGAAATTCGTCAAGCTTTGTCTTGCGGATGAAGTGTCCGACCCGGGTGATTCGCGGATCCGTCTTTCCGGTGACCGCCGATCCGCTGCGGTCGGCATTCAGAACCATGGAACGGAATTTCAGCATGAGGAACAGGCGGCCGTCTTTTCCGGCCCTCCAACCGCGATAGAGCGGATTCCCTGGCGAATCGAGGCGGATCGCAACCGCCACCAGTAGGAAAACGGGTAACAGAAGGATCAGGACAAGGGAGGAGACGAGGACGTCCATCAGACGCCGGATCATCGCAGCGACCTTACCGCCACAAACGGTTCGGCGGCGTGGCGATTTACCAGGCTGCCCCAATAGCGGGCCCTGTCGCGAACGGCAGTCAGGCTCCGTGGATGGGGTTCGGGACAGACTTCGGCCGAATAGCAAGCAAACGCCTGAACTTTTTTTTCAAGAGTCTGCGTGATGTCCACAAAAAAGTTCGGCTGAAAGGACGGCGAAAGTTGCGGCATACCCCATTCGGTGGAGGAAGGAGTCTCATACATAAGGATTTCCTGCACAAACGGAGCGGCATAGGGCCGGGCGGCAACCATGACGGCCTCCGCGAGCACGCGGTGGTCACGGTTGATGTCCCCACAGAAATGCGAGTAGATGGTCTGGGGCTTCCAAGAGTGGACTAAAGATTCGATTTCCGAGGCAACCTGCGAGATCGGCAAAATGTCTAAGCGCTGGTCTGGCAAACTTCCCAGCACCAGGTCGCTGACGCCGAGGGTTGCCGCGGCTTTGTGCGCTTCCGCATGAATCTGAGAATTGTCATCTTTGGCATAGCGGACCGAGCCGCCGCCACACATGATCGCGAGTTGCACCTGGTCTCCCCTATCCACGTGGGCCGCGACCGTGCCTCCTACACCGAGGATTTCGTCATCGGGATGGGCGGCCACGACGAGGACCCTCATGCCGCACCCCGCAGAGTGGGCGCAGACTGGAAGCGGGGAGCAGAATTCAGAAACGATTGGGCAGCTTCCAAGCCACTGACGGAGCCGTTACCTTCACGCTCGACATGGAGGAGCCGCAAAGATCCGTCCCCGGTGGCAACGCTTGGCCAGCCATCCGGGTCAAGGGTGATGGTTCCTGGCGAAACGTTTGAAGGCGACTCCGTGGCCGCGGCCTTCCAGATCATGATTTTTTCTCCAGCAAGAAAACTGAAAGCGCCGGGATAGGGATGCGTGAGAGCTCGAATCCAATCGTAGAGCCGCTTGGAAGTCCAGCCCCAATCTATGAGGCCGTCCTCCGGCCGACGCTTGGGCATGACGGTTGCGGTTGTCGAGTCTTGTTTGACGCGCGGCAGGTGTCCTTGCCGGATCAGGGGCAGAACTTCGTCGAGCATTTCGCATTCGCTCTCCGACACTTTCTCGTAAATGGTGCGGCAATCGTCGTCATACCTGATGGGAATCTTGCGCTGGCAGACAATGTCGCCCTGGTCCGCTCCGGGTGCGAGAACCATCAAGGTGTTCCCGGTTTCGGTTTCTCCGTTGAGGATGGCCCAATTTACCGGGGCGCGGCCACGATATTTGGGGAGCAACGAAGCGTGAAACCCGAGCGCTGCAATGCTGGGTACGGAGAGAAGCTGTGGCTTGATGAGCTGGGTCCAGCCAACAACCAGCAGAATGTCGGGGTCGAGCGCCTGAATCCAATTCACCGCCTCTGGGTCATTGGCATTCTCTCCGCGCATTACGGGAACTTTGGCGGGAGCCACGATGGTTTCAAGATCAGCGCCTCCCGACATTTGCGAAAGGCTGGCAGCGTCCAACGTAAACAATCCGACAATATTTTCGAAATCGGAGAGCAAATGCACCAGCGGAGGCACGGCTTCCATGTGGGCTCCCACAAAAACAATTCTGGGATATTCCTTGAGGATGCTCGGCATCGGCGAAGGTTCGTTTACAAATAAGCTCTTCCGGTTAGCTCAGCGAGAGGCCGCTGCCGCTTTGGAGAGGCGGAGGCCTGCCGATTCGGGCAGAGTCTCGCGAAGCTGTTCGCTGGCAAAAGCGGCCATGACCTCGCGATCGAGTTCCGACTTGGTTCCCGGCGTCCCTGTCTCGCGCAGATAAACGAGGTTACTGAAGCGGATGTTTTTGTAGTTTGCGATCTGATTGGATTCAAAAGCGGTCTTGATTTCGCGCACGCCGCTCTCCAGATCGTACTTGCAGCGAAAGGCCAGGACTTTTTCGGCCTTATCGAAACTCACACGATAGTTACGGCGATCGGTATTTTGGACAAATTCGGCGCGGGCCTGCGGAAAAACACGAAGGATGACCTCCGCGACTTCCGCAAGGGTGTGGTTCAGGCGGTTATCGCCAATATTGAAGACTTGACCGCTGACTCGAGCGAGAGGGGCGTTGAGAATGTGAATGATGGCTTCGGCCAGATCCTTTACGTGGACAAACGGCCGCCACTGTTCACCGTTGAAAATGGTAATGGCTCCATCCTGGTACGCCCGCGCGGAGAGCAGGTTAACGACCAAGTCGAAGCGAGGTCGGTTGGAGAGACCGAATACGGTAGCAAAGCGCATGAGCACAGGGTGGAAGCTATCGGTCGCAGCGCCCAGTAAGGCCTTTTCCGAGGCTTCTTTGGTCTGGCCATAAAGCGAAATAGGTTTCACCTCGGAGTTTTCCGTCATCAATTCATCCGTCTCGCCGTAGACGCTGCAACTGGAAGCGAACAGGAAGCGTTCCACGCCGTATCCCTTGGCGATTTCAACGAGCATGCGCGTGGCGCTGTAGTTGATTTCGATGGTCGTATTGCGATCAATCTCGCAGGCCGGATCGCCGACAATGGCGGCGAGATGGACAACGCTGGACACACCTCGCATGGCTTTTACGACATCCTGAATGTTGCGGCAATCCCCGTTCTGATATTCGAGTCGCGGATGATTCAGGAGGTCGTTGATTGGTTCGAGGCCGTAGACGGCATTGTCCATCACCCGAACCAGCTTTCCCTCTTCGAGCAATCGCCGCACCAGCCAGCAACCGATGTAGCCGGCACCGCCGATGACCAGAATTGGCTTTTGTTCAGGAGGCTTTACGCGCAGCTTCTGGTGGGCGCGCTCTTCGCTGACCAGCCATTCCTTGGCCACGCGAATGCCCACCAATCCAAGGACCGCCAGGGGGGCAAAGAGCAAGGCTGGGACCCGGCCCATCGAATGGCTCGGGAGTAAGAAAAAATCGGCGTTGACAAAAACTGTCAGTGCGAGCAACACAACGATGACGAACCGTTTGAACTTTGGCCAGTCGGGGTAAGCTCTCACATAGGTGTACAGGCCATTCAGGTAGAAGACTACCGGAAACACGGGTGAGAGGAGCAAGAACCTGCTCAGATAGTAGTGGCGAAATTGCGCGAGCACGTCCTCGGAGGCACTAATGCCGTGGTTCCCGATGGTGTAGACCGCCGAAATGGCAAACGCCATCCAGACAGCAGAATGGATGACGACGAAATCGGCTAGCATCCTCGGGGCAACTTCCCAAAAGCTCACTTTCTTGGCGCCTGTCATAGGGACACGAGAGCCAAATCGGTGATTCCATTTCCACCAGGGTGGAAAAAACTCACCACAGCTCTTCCTCTCTAGAAACGCGAAATCGGGATGAAACTAGGGGAACTATAAGCGTGCCAGCTCGCGGGAATCTTAAAGTTTGTTAAATTCTTTGTTTCGGTTTGCTAATTGTTTGATTTGAGCCTTCCGCGGCGGTTCGCCCGAATCTAGCTGTGGAACCTGCGCTCGATATCGGCCAGAGCGTCCATCACGCGCGAAATGTCCGCCTCCGACATAGCCGCATAAATGGGAAGTGAGATCGCCCGGGAAAAACGTTCCTCGGCATTCGGGAAATCCCCGTCGCGGTATCCAAGTTTGGTTTGATAGAGGGGATGCAGGTGTAGGGGAATGAAGTGGACCGACGTGCCGATCCCGCGATTCTTCAGCTCTTCGACCACGCGGTCGCGGTTGATGGTGAGGGCCTCATGGTTTACCTGCACAATGTACAGATGCCAAGCATGCTCTATGTCTGCCGGGACCGGGAGAGTGGTGAATCCATCGAGTGACTGCAGCAGGTGGTCATAACAATTGGCGATATAGGCTCTGCGGGCCAGCATCGAATCGCACTTGGCAAGCTGCGCGAGACCCAACGCGGCCTGGAGGTCGGTCATGTTGTACTTGTATCCGACGTCGAGAATGTCGTAACGCCAGGAACCTTCTGCGGAATAACGCTTCCAAGCATCTTTACTGATGCCATGAAGACTCAGCCTGCGGATTTTTTCCGTGTAATCGGGATTTTCCGAGGCAACCATGCCGCCTTCGCCGGTGGTTAGGGTTTTCGTCGCATAAAAGGAAAAGCAGGTGATGTCCCCGACAGTGCCCACCATCCTCCCCTTGTAGCGAGTAGGCAGGGCGTGGGCGGCGTCCTCGATGATCTTCAGGTTATGGCGTCTCGCCAGGTCGCAGATGGGATCCAGGTCGCACGGCGCGCCCGCGAAATGAACTGGAAGAATCGCACGTGTCCGGCTGGTGATCTTTCCTGCGACCTGTTCCGGGTCGAGTTGGAAGGAATTGGGCAGGCAATCGACAAGCACCGGGCGCGCGCCGAGGTAGAAAATCACTTCACCAGAGGCGGCAAAAGTCATGGTGGGGAGGATGACTTCGTCGCCTTCTCGAATGCCGACAGCAACTAAGGCCAGATGCAGGGCTGCGGTACACGAATTGAGGGCGACGGTGTTGGCGGCTCCGACATACCGGGCGAAAGCCGCCTCGAATTCGCGCGTGCGTGCGCCGGTCGTGAGCCAACCGCCCCGCAAAACCTCCACGACGGCGTCAATCTCTTCCTGACCGATGAGCGAACGGTTATAGGGGAGGAAGGAAATTTCCTGCGAAGAAGCTGGAACCGCTTTCGTCGCTGACATGATTCACCCGATTGCTGGAATGAGGGATCTACAAAACCGAATGATGGGCCTCTGGACTGGGATGGCCCCGGTGCAAACGCTCGAGCCAAGTGGCAATGAGTTGCGACCATTGAAAATGCTTTTCCACATAAGTGCGCCCGTTGCCGCCAAGCTCTTCGAGCAGGCCAGGGTCCGTAAACAGGCTGAGTACAGCGCTGGCCAAAGCTTCTGGATCGCCCGGCGGGACGACGATTCCCGCCTTGGCATCACGTACGAGTTGTGCCGCTTCGCCCCTGCCCACAAAAATGAGCGGCTTTCCCGACGCAAAGACCGGGAATACCTTGGATGGCCGCGCACCTTCATGCACCGGCAACGGCAGCAGCGAGGCAAGTCCCGCTTGGGCAATGGAAAAGAAATTCGGCACCTGCTCGAACGGGACCGGAGGGTGAAAGGTGACGTTGGTAAGCAGCAGTCTGATGCTTTGCTCCTCGAGCGAGGGTTTCACCGTGCCGTCACCCACGAACAAAAAATGAATATCGGGATGACTTCGCAGGAGGTGAGCCGCGTCAAGAACGTGTTCGAGGCCGTGAGCTCCGCCAAGCGTTCCGGCCCACAGGATGATTCTCTTCCCCTGGAGCCCGAGACGCTCTTTGAGCTTGGCATCCACGCCTCGCGTTTGAAAAAGTGCCGTATCCACGCCATTGGGCAAGAAAAGTACCTTCGACGGAGGAACTCTCTTGGTTTCGAGAAGGCTTTGCCGGATCCCTTCGGTAACCGCGTTCACATACGAGGCCTGGCGGTAGCTCCAACGCTCCAAGGCGTAGGTCAGCTTCGCGAGAAGACCGTCTTTCTTCATAAAGCCCATGTCGACCGCAGCATCAGGCCACAAATCGGCAATATTCAGGATGAAAGGCACGCTCCAGATCCAAGAAAACAAGATGCCCGGAACCGCAAGAATCAGGGGCGGAGATTCAACGAAAAGAAAATCCGGCTTTCGCGAGCGCAGCAAGCCCCAGAAAGAGAATACAGCAAACGACAGGTAGTTCAGGATGCGTCGCAGACCACCGCCGAGTGCTGGGAGCATCCAGATACGATGAATGGTGACGCCATCCTTCACTTCCTTCCGGTATAGCGTCTTTTCGTAGCCGTCAAAAAAACGGCCCAGCGGGTAGTTGGGCAGGCCGGTTACGACTTCAACTTCATTGCCGACCCGCACGAGTTCTCTAACGATATTCTGGAGACGCGTCGGTGCGGCACCGATTTCAGGAGGAAAGTACTGTGTCAGAAGAAGAAGCCTCATTGGGGAGTAGCGCGACCTTGTGCGGTTGCTCAGGCCGGCGTGGCGCTCAGCCGGAGAGATTCCGCGATGTAGTCGAGTTCGTGGTCCCTCAACCAAGCGTGATTCGGCACCGTTACGATGGTGCGTGCGACGCGTTCGGCCTGCCTGCAATCGCCCGCGTAGCCAAAACGAGCCGCGTTGCGCGCACAATTCTGATAAAGAGGCGCGGTATCCACTCGTCTTTGCATGAGCAAACGCCTGGCGGATTCGCGTTGCTTAGGAGAAGTAAAACGTACCGGCAAAAGGAAATGGTTCCATTTGCCATATTCCGGCTCGGCGGGAACGGAAACTGCCGAATCGGCCAAAGCTGCGCAGAGCTTTTGTGTGTTGCGGGAAAGAACGACGAGCTTTGCGCGGAACTCGCGAACCTTGCGGGCCACCAGCACTTTGTCGACCGCGCGAATGTGCGCGGGAGAAAAGGACCGGGCGAGCATATCGGTCCGGCCGACGCGGGGAGTCAGTTTTCCGGTGTCCCGGTCATTTCCGATGGGCGAAGCCAGCAAG
>Ga0126369_10004536_pt1 | contig 10195 bp, 11 predicted proteins | sample PanSoiMetaPlot_1_FD_109646 | JGI IMG/M metagenome (GOLD analysis project Ga0126369, IMG submission 109646) | Tropical forest soil microbial communities from Panama - MetaG Plot_1 | ecosystem: Environmental > Terrestrial > Soil > Tropical forest > Bulk soil | place: Panama | collected 2016-02-17
AGCTGCGATCGTTCTCTACGTCCTCATGGAACGAACCCGGCTCGGCGCGATGATCCGCGCTGGCGTTGACGATGGGCAAATGGCCCGGGCGGTCGGAATTCCCGTATCGAGGCTCTTCACGCTCGTGTTCTGTTTAGGGGCAGGCATCGCCGGCGTGGGTGGCGTGTTGGGTGGCCCGATCCTTTCGGCCTATCCAGGACTGGATGCCGACATGCTTCCGCTGGCTCTCATAGTTGTTATTCTCGGAGGCATAGGCAGTCTGCTCGGCGCATTTATCGGGAGCTTCATCATTGGGTTCGTCTATACGTTCGGCACGGCATTATTTCCGGAGCTTGCCTACATCATCCTGTTTCTGCCGATGATCTTCGTCATCGCCTTTCGGCCGCAAGGCCTGTTCGGGCGCGTCCTCGCATGAGCGTCACGGCATGAAATGGCTTGGCATCGCCTTGATTGCCGGATCGCTGCTGCTCCCGCCGCTCCTCGCCGGCGATTTCTACGTCAACCTCGCCAGCCAAATCCTGATCGCCTCGATCTTCGCCCTCAGCCTCAATCTGCTGGTCGGCTTCGGCGGCATGACATCGCTCGGACACGCCTCGTATCTTGGGGTTGCCGCATACATTTCGGCGCTTCTGACAAGCAAATACGGTATCGGACACGGCGCGGCCGCTGCCATCTCGATATCGGGTACGATCGCGATGGCCGCCTTCTTCGGCGTGATCGCGCTTCGCGCAAGCGGCCTCGGCTTTCTCATGATCACGCTGGCACTGTCGCAGGTTCTGTGGGGACTCGCCTATCGGATGTCCAACGTCACGAACGGCGATAATGGGATAACCGGCCTCACCCGGCCGGCCCCATTCGGGATCTCGCTCGATAACCCGGTTTCGTTCTATTGGTTTGTGCTGATCGTGACGGTCGCCGCCTTTGTAATGATGACAATGTTTGTTTCGTCGGCATTTGGATCATCGCTCAAGGGTGTTCGCGATCAGCCGCGCCGAATGGCGGCACTCGGTTTCAATCCGTGGCTGATCCGATGGATCACCTTCATCTACGCCGGTTTCTGGGGCGGCATAGCCGGGTTACTTTACGTCTACTATCATAAATATATTCACCCGAGTTCACTTTCCACCACGAGTTCGGCCGAAGCCCTGCTTGGCGTCATCGCTGGCGGCTCGGGAACGCTGGGTGGTCCGGTGGCCGGCGCTGCGCTCGTGCTGCTTCTGAAGAATTACGCTTCGGCCTATATCGAACGATGGAACATGCTGTTGGGCTTCGTGTTTCTTTTCATCGTGCTGGTCATGCCGAGGGGCATCGTCCCTGGCGTCAGCAGGCTTGTTACAAGCCTCCGCGAGGGATCGCGATGACGGCGCCGGTATCCGACCATGCGCTCGAGGTCGTCAATCTGAAGAAGACCTTTGGCGGCCTGACCGTCACCCAGAACGTATCTCTCACCGTCCGGCCAGGCGAACGCCGGTTGATTATCGGCCCGAACGGCGCCGGCAAGACGACCCTGTTCAATCAGATCAGTGGTGACCTGCGCCCAAATTCCGGAGCGGTCAGACTGTTCGGCGCCGACATCACCTACCTTCCGCCCTACAAGCGCGCGCATTGCGGGTTAGCGCGCACCTATCAGATCATCACGCTGTTTGCGAGCGATACACTCGAACACAACGTGACACTTGGCCTTTTGGGTCTGCGGAAAACGCGCTGGCAGATGTGGCTTCCGCTATCCTTCTACCACGATCTCGCGAGCGAGGCTCGCAAGATTCTCGATGCAGTCGGGCTGCTGCATCTAGCCGCGTACCCGGTATCCGAGATAGCCTATGGCGAAAAGCGCCGTGCGGAACTTGCCATGGCGCTCGCTCAAAGGCCGCGCGTTCTGCTGTTGGACGAGCCTCTGGCGGGGCTCTCGAACACCGAGCGACTGACCGTGAAGACGCTGATCGCGTCGATACCGCGTGAGACGACACTCATCATGATCGAGCACGACATGGACACGGCGCTCGATCTCGCCGAGACCGTCACTCTGCTCGATTATGGCCGCGTGATTGTCGACGGCGAGCGCGATGCAGTCATTGCCGATCCGCGAACCCGCGAGGTGTATCTTGGCGGATGACGCACTTTGCCTGACGAACGTGGACACGTTCTATGGCGATAGTCATATCCTGCATGGCGTCAGCTTTTCGCTGCCATCGGGTGGCGTTTTGGCGGTGCTAGGACGTAACGGTGCGGGAAAAACCACCTGTATCTCGACCATTATCGGCTTTCTCAAACCGCGCGGGGGTGAGATTCGGTTGTTCGGCGACCGGATCGAAGGTCTCGGTCCCGAACGCATCTCATGTCTCGGAATCGGCCTGGTCCCGCAGGGACGCCGCATCTTCCCGTCGCTGACCGTTCGGGAAAATCTCATCGTGGCCGCGCAACGCCGAACGGCTGGCGCCAAGTCGTGGAGCGTCGAACGCCTCTACGAGTTGTTTCCACGATTACGCGAGCGTCATGGCCAGTTTGCCGGCACACTCTCTGGTGGCGAGCAACAAATGCTGGCGATCGGCCGAGCCCTGATGGGGAATCCGCGAGTGCTGCTGCTCGACGAGCCGTCGGAGGGTCTCGCGCCGCTGATTGTCGCCGAAGTCGGCCGTGCGATGAGACGATTGAAAGAGGAAGGGCAGTCCATCGTTCTGGTCGAGCAAAATCGCGAGCTAGCGCTCGATATTGCCGATCATGCTGTCATTCTCAACACGGGATACTGCGTGTTTGATGGCACGGCGCGTGAATTGGCCAACAACGAAGAGCTGATCGCGCACCATCTCGGTGTCTATCGAGCGCACTAATCGGATAACAACCAGTAGAGGCGTGACATGAAGATCGGTGTATGCGGGACGGGACGAATGGGATCATCAATCGCTCGGCGGTTGATGTCCGTGGGGCACGATGTGGCGGTGTGGAACCGAAATTCAACGAAAATGGTGCCCTTGACCGAAGCGGGCGCCAGGGCCTTTGCATCCCCTGCGGAACTCGTTGAGAATTGCGAGGCCGTGATCGTCATGCTGCTCAATGATACTGCGAGCGACGCAGTCTATCGCGGACCAAACGGCATTCTGAACGCGGCACTCGAAGGCAGGCTGGTGATCGATATGAGCACGGTTCGGCCGGACACAATGCGCGCGGTCGGTCTCTCGATATCGCAGCAGGGCGCCGCATTTGTCGAGTGTCCGGTCGGCGGAAGCGTTGGCCCCGCGAAGGAGGGCAAGCTGTTTGCGCTGGTGGGTGGCGAACAGGCCGATATCGCACGCGCAAGACCCGTTCTGGAGCAGCTATGCCGCCGCATCGAGCATGTCGGCGCGCTCGGTTCGGGTGCAACAGTTAAGCTCGCGATCAATCTGCCGCTCTTGGTCTATTGGCAGGCGCTGGGAGAGGCGCTGGCGATTTGCAAGCCGCTCAATCTATCTCCTGATCGGCTGATCGACATCCTGTCCGATACCGCGGGCACGCCGACGGCAATGAAGGGCCGCGGCGCGGTCATCGCCAAGGTCTTGGGCGGCGAGCCTCCAGGCGAAGCCGCCTTCAGCCTCAGCGCTGCGAAAAAAGACCTCGCAACCGCCGTTCAATTCGCAAGATCCTTCCAAGCCGAGCTTCCGGTCGCGACCAGCGCGCTGGCCTGTTTCGAAAAAGCGGAGGCCGAAGGTCTAGGCGATACCGATGCAACCACGGTAGCGACGCGCTGGCCGCAGCGGGCGTAAACCGGGCAAACCATCCGTCTCGATATCCACTCAGCACAGGTCCACATCCATGATCGATCGCAAGAACCGCTATGGCCATACCGCCGCACGTATCCATGACGCCGATGGCCTCGCCCGGCGGCCCTCCTCACCTACGATCGATATTCACGCCCATATCGTGGTTCCCCAGGCAGCCGCGCTGGCGCAGCCGCATGTTGATGTCAGCCGCATCCCGCTCGCCAATTTCGCTGACGACATTAGCAAGGACATCAACGCACAGCAGGAGAAGGACGTGCGCGAGGTGATGACGACGATCGATCGCCGTCTCCGCGATCTCGACCGGATGGGGATCGACATCCAGGTCGTCGCGCCCGCGCCGAACCAATGTTACTATTCGATCGATCCAAAAATCGCCGAAGCCGCGCATCGCCTTGCCAATGACGGAGTCGCGGAGTATTGCGCGCGAAAACCCGACCGTTTCGTCGGACTTGGGGTCGTCACCCTGCAGGAGCCCGAGCTTGCGGTTCGCGAGCTCAATTACGTCATGGACACCTTGAAATTGAAAGGTGTGGAGATCCTGACCAACGTCGACGGACAAGAACTGTCAGATCCGAAATTCCGTTCCTTCTTCGCGAAAGCCGAGGACCTGGGCGCCTTCATCATGATGCACCCGAATGGATTCACCCATGGGCAGCGCCTGACTCATTATTATTTCAACAACGTCTTGGGAAATCCGCTGGATACGACCCTCGCCCTGCACAATCTCATCTTTTCGGGAACGCTGGCCCGCTTTCCCGAACTGAAGCTGATGGCGGTGCATGGTGGAGGTTACCTCCCGAGCTATTCGGGCCGGATTGATCACGCCTGGGGCGCGCGGCGGGATTCCCATGCCGATTTGCCGCTGCCGCCAACGACCTATTTGCGGCAGGTCTATTTCGACACCGTGGTCTTCACCTATCACCAGCTGGCTTATTTGATCGACCTGTTTGGTACCGACCGCATTGTGATGGGTACTGACTACCCCTTTGACATGGCGGAGTACAATCCGATCGGCCATGTCGCCGGCGTCGATGGCATGGACGAGGTGACGCTTGCACAGATCGCAGGCGGCAATGCCGCGCGCGTGCTCGGCCTCGATATTTGAGGCTCTGGTCTCTTATTCTGACGCGTTTTTTTCACGCGAACCGGTTTTCCACCCCCGGATCAAGTCCGAGGGCATGCTTCGCTTGAAACGCTACAGTTCAGTGGGCGGCGTTGGCAGCCTTGTACCCTGGTTGCTCAAACGGATGGGACGTAGCAAAGGCCGGCAGCGCAAAGCAGCGTTCGGCGAGTAGCGCCACGATCGGAAAGGCAGCCAGATCGAATTTGAGAAAATGCGCGCCGACGACCTGCCCGGCGATGCAGATATCGGCAAGGCCCGGCTCCGCGCCCAGCGCAAAGGGCGCCGGCGCCCGCCGTGCAAGAAGCCGCTCATAGGTCGCGAGTCCTTCAGTGGTCCAGTGCTTTCCCCAATTCTCGATCGCATGCGCATCGGCTCCAAAGGCCTTTGCGAGATGATTACGAACGCGCGGCACCACCAGCGGGTGCGCGTCGGCGATTGTCATCAGTGCCAGCGAACGCGCATAGGCACGCTCACGCGGATCCTGCGGCATCAGCCGCGGCTCGGGCTCGATGTCTTCCAGATATTCGATAATCGCGAGCGACTGGAACACGGAATGGCCGTCGTGGATGAAGGTTGGGACCACGCGCTCGGCGTTCACGGCCGCATAGCGGGGCTCGAACTGCTCGCCTGAGAGAATATTGATCGGAATTTCTTCGAACGGCAGGCCCTTTAGCTTGAGAGCCACTCTCACCCGGAACGAAGCGATCGATCGCCAAAATCCGTAAATCTGAATACCCATCGCAAGACCTTTTCGTGGAAAGGCGGATCGTCTCGCCTACTCCGCCATATTGTGCTGTTGCCAACGCAAAAGATAGGCCTGCAGCCTTCGGATCAAGGCCGAAAGAGCGACGCCGACCAGCATCAGCACGATGACCGCGACCATCATGCCCGAGGCTTCACCGCGCGCCTCGGATTCGATGATTAGCCGGCCGATTCCGTGCTCGGCACCGATAAATTCTCCAACGATCACGCCAATGAGTGCAAAGGAAATCGCCGGCGAAAGCGAAGCAAAGACCCACGCCATGGTCGAAGGAATCACGACCGTGCGCGTGATCTGCCACTCGTTGGCGCCGAGCAGCCGCGCAACATTAATGAAGCCTTCATCGATCGAGCGGGCTCCCTCGAAGGTATTGAAGAATACCAGAAATACCACGACGATCCACGATGTCACGACCTTCGATACGTCACCGATGCCGAAGGCGAGCACGATGATGGGCGCCAACGCGATGCGCGGGATCGAGTTTACGGCCGTGATAAAGGGCTGAAAAATGGCGCTCAACCGATCAGAGCGACCGAGGATCAGCCCTGCCGCGAAACCGCTGACGACGCCGGTAAAAAAGCCGAAGAACGTGTTTTTCAGCGTAATGCCGGTGGCGACCCAAAGGTTATTCTCGTTACGTGCAAGGCACTTGGCGAAATCCCCGTTGAAGAAGCCGTTGAATACGCCCGTTTTGGATTTGATGCAGCTCAGGATCAGGAAATTATTGAAGATCTCCGACGGCTTCGAAATGAAATAGGGATCGAACAGATCAGGGACGAGCCAAGGCAATTTGGCGTGGAGATCATATCCCCATTGCCAGATTATCAGCACGACCGCGCAGATTGCTGCCTGCCAGACGAAGATGGTCGCCGGCCTTCGCCTCCTCATACCTTGCGTCCTTTGACGAATTCTTCGCCGAGCGAGTGCCAGATATGCTGGAATAGCTCCGCATAACGCGGCGTTTCCCGGACCTTGACCGCATCGCGCGGTCGCGCAAAGTCCACCTCGAACACATCCTTGATCCGCCCCGGCCGCGCCGAGAAAAGGATGATGCGGTCCGCCAGCGTGAGTGCCTCGCCAAGGTCGTGGGTGACGAACAGGACCGTCTGCTGCTCACGCTCCCAAATTCTAAGTAGCACTTCGTGCATGTCGATCTTGGTATGGGTATCGAGCGCACCGAACGGCTCATCCATCAGGAGAATTTTCGGCTCGACGACCAGCGTCCGCATTAGGGCCGCCCGCTGCCGCATTCCGCCTGACAGCGTCGAAGGATAAGCCTGCTCGAACCCCTTCAAGCCCGCTTGAGCAATACAGGATGCAACACGCTCCTTGCGCTCCACATCCGGCACGCCAGCGAGCTGCAGGCCGTAACCGATATTGTCGGCGACTGTGCGCCACGGGAACAGCGTGTCACGCTGAAAGACATAACCGACGCCTGGCGTTGCTTTGCCTGCAACTACTGGCGCGCCATCAACCAGAATCCGACCACGGCTCGGCTCGACCAATGTTGCAATCATATTAAGGACCGTGCTCTTACCCGAGCCAGACGGTCCAAGCAGCGCGACAAATTCTCCGCGACGAACGCCAAACGACACGTCGCGCACCGCCTCGATCGCCGTACCGGCAAGCTGAAACGATTTGCTCAGCCCCCTGACGTCGATTCGATTGACGTCGGCCGATTGAGACAACGTGGTCGCAGTCAAATCCTGTATGTTCAACCCGGATACGCCTTTCGCGCCGCCTCGATAAAGCTCGGACTGACAAGGTCGGCGATGGTGAGCGGCTTGATGCCGGTCATCTCGCGGAACCAGACTTTCTCGCCACGCGCAAAGTCGGCCGCATCAATGGTTGCCTGATAATCGGCCACCTTTTGCAGCGCTGTAATTTCGAGGATATTCGCGGCGCGCGAGGTGCTGCCCACATAGGGCTCGATCGCGTCACAGATCTGATCGGGCGTGCGCGCTTTGATCCATTGCGTCGCCCGCCAAAGCGCGGTGACGAAAGCCTGCATCTTGGCCGGGTCCCTGTCGATCGTCGACTGCAGGGTGAAATGCGACGTCACCGGCACCTTGCCGCCGATGTATTTGTTCCAAATCGCCTCGTCCGTACCGTCGAACAGGAGCGCACCCCAGCCCTGATCCATCGACTCATTCAACAGAGACAGCGAGCTTACGAGCACGTCGACTTGCTTGGACTTGAGTGAGCCCAGCATGGTGTCAACATTTCCGGTCCCAATCCAGGTGACTTTCTGGTCGAGACCCATGGTCTCCATGTAATAGGACGCCCAGACATGATTGGTGCCTCCCAGCGAGGACACCGAGATGATCGGCTTGCGGCCATCCGGCCGCTTCCATTCGGTCAGCGCTTCAAGCGTATTGATGCCCTGGTCCTTGAGATCCTTGCGAATGATGAACATTACGGAGCTTGAGCGTGTATCGACCGGCATCAACACGCGGCCGGCTCGGCCATGGTTGCTCAGCTGCATCGGATGGGTAATGTCGCCGATTCCGATATCGCCTTGCGACGAAGCGATGATCTCGCGTGTCTTGACGCCACTGCCGCCCTGGATGAGCTTGCAATCGAGACCGGCCTCCTTGAAAAAACCGATCCGATCGGCCACGAACTGTGTCTGATAGACCGGCACCGCCACCGGATAGATCACCCGGCCGGAGTTGTCCGCAGCCCAAGCGCGGCGTCCGGAGGCCGCTGCTACGGCGCCGGTCATGATTGTCAGGGCGGAACGTCTCGTGACATAAGCCATCACGCGCGCTCCTTTTCCTTGCCGGCGACTTTTTCAAGTGCGTACAGCACGGCGTCGCCCATCTCCACGGTGGTCAGCTTCGTTGCTCCCGGTTCGGCGATATCAGCGGTTCGCGCACCCGCTGCCAAAGCAGCGGCGACCGCGCTCTCGAGCAGGTCGGCGTCGGCAGGCCTGTTCAGCGTCATGCGCAGCATCATCGCCACGCTGAGGATGGAGCCGAGAGGATTGGCGATGCCTTTGCCTGCGATATCAGGTGCGCTGCCATGCACCGGCTCGTAAAGCGCCTTGCGGCGGCCGAACCGGTCCACCGGTCCCAGTGACGCCGATGGCAGCATGCCAAGCGAGCCTGACGCCATTGCCGCGCAGTCGGAAAGAATATCACCGAAGATATTGCCGGTCACCATCACGTCGAACTGCCGCGGTTCTCGCACGATCTGCATCGCGGCGTTATCAACGTAGAGATGTGTCAGCTCGATCTCCGAAAATTCCTCTTTATGCAACGCGATGACTTCCTCGCGCCATACCACGCTGGTTTCCAGTACGTTGGCTTTATCGACCGAGCAGACCTTGCCTCTTCGCGTCCGCGCCAATTCGAAAGCTGCGCGCGCGACCCGGCGAATCTGATTGGTGGTGTATTGCTCGGTGTTGAAGCCACGCCGCTGCCCGTCGCGAAGCTTCTCGATGCCGCGGGGCTCGCCAAAATAGATGCCGCTGGTGAGCTCGCGAATAATGACGAAGTCAACGCCCTTCAGCACTTCGGCCTTGAGGGGCGCCGAATCGGCCAAGGCCGGGCTGGCCACGATCGGTCTCAGATTGGCATAGAGGTCGTACTTGCTACGCAACGACAGCAGGCTTCCGGCCTTGCGCGCCGCCGGAGGAACTTCCTTCGTCTCGGGACCACCCGTGGCGCCCCAAAGGATGGCATCGGCCTCGTCCATGGCCTCGACGGTATCCTCCGGAAGGACCTTTCCGGAGGCAAGATAAGGGATGAGGCCGTATTGCGCCTCACGCAGCATCATCGGTGCGCCACGCTTGGCAACGAACCAATTGAGAACCCGCTGCGACTGTGCGGTCACCTCGGGCCCGATGCCTTCACCGCCGACGACTGCGACCTTGACCATGTTCGAGAGGTTGTTCATGCGGATTTCCTTGCGAGGTAGATCCATGGTCTCGCCGAACGGTCGGCTGCTTGAAAGGCGCGAATTTCATCATCGCGCTGCAAGGTCAGCGCGACTTCGTCGAGTCCCAGCAAAAGGCCTTCGCGGCGGCGCGGATCGATCTCGAAATGGTGCTGCTTCCCGGACGGCGAGGAAATCGTCTGCGCTTCCAGATCGATGCCGATCCGCCCTGCCCCCTGCGTGGCCTCGATCTCGCTCGCAAGACTGTCGACTATCGCCTTGTCGAGGACGATGGGCAAAATCCCATTCTGAAAGCAGTTGGCGAAGAAGATGTCGCCAAAACCCGAGCCGATAACGGCGCGGATGCCCATTTCCTGCAGCGACCAAACCGCCCCCTCGCGCGAGGACCCGCAGCCGAAGTTCGGACCGGTCACCAGGATTTCGGCCTGCCGATAGGGCTCGCGATTCAGGATAAAATCAGGGTTCTCCGAACCGTTGGGCAAGTAACGCAGCGAACCGAATGCCCATTTGCCGAGCGTGCCGCGGATGTTGTTTCCGACCAGACGTTCGATGCGGATGATGACGTCCGTGTCGATATTGCTTCGCATGATCGGCGCGGCGATCGCCGTCAGTTGATTGAATGGCTTTGGCATGCTCAGCGCCCCATGGCCCGCACAT
>Ga0126369_10004537_pt1 | contig 10194 bp, 9 predicted proteins | sample PanSoiMetaPlot_1_FD_109646 | JGI IMG/M metagenome (GOLD analysis project Ga0126369, IMG submission 109646) | Tropical forest soil microbial communities from Panama - MetaG Plot_1 | ecosystem: Environmental > Terrestrial > Soil > Tropical forest > Bulk soil | place: Panama | collected 2016-02-17
AGTCTCTACCGCGAGCTCTCGGTGCTCGAGAACCTGAGCTTCACGGCCCGACTCCACCGCCTGCCGGAGGCGGAGTTCGCCGCGCGCTCACGCGAGTTGCTCGAACGCACGGCGCTCGCCCCGTTCGGCGATCGGCCGGCGGGCGCCCTCTCCGGCGGGATGCGGCAGAAGCTCGCCATCGCCAACGCGCTGCTGGCGCGCCCGGCGCTCGTCGTGCTCGACGAGCCGACGGCGGGCGTCGACATCGTGGCGCGCAGAGAGATCTGGGCGCTCCTCGAGCGCGAGCGCCATGAGAGGCTCGTCCTCTGGAGCACGAGCTACCTCGACGAGGCGGAGGCGTGCGACCGGCTCGCCTACCTGGACGACGGACGGATCGTCGCGGACGGCACGCCGGCGGCGCTCCGCGCCAAGGTACCCCTCGAGCTCTACCGAGTCTGGAGCGACGACGCGCGCGCCATCGCCCGTGCCGCCCGCGCCCTGCCCTACGTCCAGGGAGCCCGGGCCGCGGGGCACTTCGCGCGCGTCGAGGTCCGGCATGAGCGGACGCCCGGCGTCGAGCGGGTGCTCCACGACCTCTCCGAGCTCCCCGGCGGCACGGTCCGCTTCGCGGAGCAGATGGCGCCCGACATGGAGTCGACCCTCCTCGGACTGGCGCAGCGGCCCGCATGATCATCCAGACGCGCAACCTCACCAAGCGATTCGGCGACTTCACCGCCGTCGATCGCCTCAGCATCCAGGTCGAGCGGGGAAAGATCTTCGCCTTCCTGGGCGCCAACGGCTCGGGCAAGAGCACGACCATTCGCATGCTGATCGGCCTCCTCCGGCCGACGGAGGGGACCATCGAGGTGGACGGCGTCGACGTGATCCGCCACCCCCGGCGCGTGCGCGACCGGATCGGCTACATGGGCCAGAAGGTGAGCCTCTACCAGGGGCTGTCGATCCGGGAGAACGCCGAGTTCTACGCGGGCCTCTACGGGCTGGCCGGCGCGGACCTCGAGCGCCGCTGGGGCGCGCTCCGCGAGCGCTTCTCGCTCGCCGACACCGAGCAGGAGAAGCCGGAGGACCTCCCGGCCGGCATCCGGCAGCGCGCTGGCCTGGCGCTCAGCACGCTGCATGCTCCCCGGCTCCTCTTCCTCGACGAACCCACGGCCGGGGTGGACGTCCGCAGCCGCGCGCTTTTCTGGGAGCTGATCCAGGACGAGGCGGCGGCCGGCGTCACGGTCTTCGTCACCACCCACTTCCTCGAGGAGACCGACTACTGCGACTGGGTCTGCTTCATCAACGAAGGCAGGCTGATCGCCGACGCGGTCCCCGAGGATCTTCGCCGACGCTACTCCGGTGGCTACCGCGTCGACTTCGAGGGCGCCCCCACGGAGCGGGATCGGCTCGCCCGCCTCTTCCCGGACGGGCAGATCGAGGCGACATCGGACGGCCTCCGCCTGGTGCTGCCGACCCTCGAGCCCACCGCGCTGGCCGCCCTCGATCGCCTGGTCGCCGAGCAGCCGGGACTGCGGGTCCACATCGAGCAACCACCCATGACCGAGATCTTCCGCCGCGTCCTGGGGGAGCGCGCGGCGGCAGGGGGCGCGTCATGAGCTGGCGCCGGCTCCGCACCCTCCTTCGTCGCGAGATGTTGGCCACGTACCGCGACCCGTTCACCATGTCGATCCTCGTCGCGGTGCCGCTGTGCGCGCTCCTCCTCTTCGGGTTCGTCCTCTCGACCACGGTGAAGCACATGGCGCTCGGCGTGCACGACGCGAGCGACACGCCCGCCAGCCGCCGTCTCGTCGCCGATCTCTCGGCCAGCGGCACGTTCGACCCGCGCCGCTTCGCGACGCGCGAGGCGCTGGAGCGGGCCCTCGTCTCGGGAAAGGTGAGCACCGCGCTGGTGATCCCGCCCGACTTCGCGCGGCAGCTGGGCGACCCCACCCCGGGCAGCGCCCGTCCCCAGGTCCAGGTCCTCTACGACGGGGGCGAGGCGCCGCTGGCAGGGAACGCCGAGGCCTTTCTCCGGGCGCTGGTCGCCTCGACGGGCGCCGAGCTCGTGGAGGGCGAGCGGCCGCGGGCGTCGCGCGGGGCCGGGATCGACGTCGTCACCCGGGCCCTCTTCAACCCGACCCTCGACGGCGTACCGTTCATGGTGTCGGGGACCTTCGGCTTCGTCCTCTCGTTCCTGACGACCCTCATCACGGCCGTCTCGATCGTCAACGAGCGCCAGGCGGGAACGTTCGACCAGCTCCAGGTGACCCCCGCCACCGCGGTCGAGATCCTGCTCGGCAAGATCCTGCCGCTCGGCGCCGTGTTCGTCGTGGACGTCATCCTGATGATGCTGATCGGGGGCGTGGTGCTGCGCGTGTGGCCCCAGGGGAACATCCTCTTCTTCGTCTCCGTCTCGGCGTTCTACGTGCTGGTCTCCCTGGCCCTCGGCCTCATCTTCTCCGCCACGTCGGCGACGCCGGCCGAGGCAGTGCAGAAGACGGTGCTATTCAGCATCCCGCTGGTGCAGCTCTCGGGCTTCGCCTTTCCCATCCGCAACATGCCGGCCATCGTGCGCTGGCTGACCGAGCTCCTCCCCGCCACGCACTACATCCGGCTCAGCCGGGCGATCTATCTCCGCGGCGCGGGGCCACTGACGCTTCTCCCCGAGCTCGGCTTCCTCGTCCTCTTCGGTGTCATCCTGATCGGGTACGCCCTGCGCACCATCGAGGCACGCGGATGACGGGCCGACGGGGTCGCTTCTGGTCCAACGCGATGGCGGTCGCCTACAAGGAGACGCGCATCCTGCGCCACGACCGTGCCTTCATCGCGGTCATCGTGGCCCAGCCGATCATGATGCTCGTCCTGCAAGGCGCGGTACTCTCCAACAAGCCCGCCAACGTGCCCTGGGCCGTGCTCGACTGGAGCCGGAGCGCGGTCGCCCGCCGCTTCATCACCGAGGTGCAGGCGACGGGCTACTTCCTGCCGCCGCGGCCGGTGGCGAGCTACGAGGAAGGCCGGCAGCTCCTCCGACGCGGTGACGCGCTCGCCTTCGTCGTCATCCCCGAGAAGCTCGCGCGCGACGTCGAGCGAAGGGCACCACGGGTGCAGCTCCTCCTCGACGGGAGCGATCCGCTCTCCGCGGCGCGGGTGGGAGGATACATCGCGCAGGTCGGAGCCGCCCTCGATCTCGGAACGGACCGGCTGGAGGAGGCACGCCCCGCGGTCCCCCGGCAGGGATCGGGGCCGATCGACGTCCGGCAGCGGTTCTGGTTCAACCCGACGCTTGCCGATCGGAGGTTCTTCCTCTCCGCCCTGGCCGGCATGCTGCTGACGAACCTCTGCCTGTCGGTGATGAGCCTCGCGATGGTCGGGGAGCGGGAGAGCGGCACCTACGAGCAGATGCTCGCTCTCCCCACGTCGTCCCTGGAGATCGTGATCGGGAAGGTCGCCCCGTACGTGGCCGTGAGCTACGCGCTGATGGTGGTCTCGGTGGCTGCCGCGGGGGTGATCTTCGGGGTGTGGCCGCACGGGAGCTGGCTGACGCTCGCGATCGCCACCCTGCCCTTCGTCCTGTCATCGCTCGCCATCGGCGTCTTCGTGTCGGCGCTCGCCCGCACCTCGGCCCAGGCGGTCTTCATCGCGGTCTTCTTCATCCTGCCGTCGTTCATCCTCTCGGGCGTGATCTACCCCTACCAGTTCATGCCGCCCGGCGTGCGGGAGGTCGGCGGGCTCTTCCCGCTGCGCTGGTACCAGATCGCGCTCCGCCGCATCATCGAGCGCGGCGCCGGCCTGGCCGACGTGGCCGGGCCGATGCTCGCGCTGACGGTGCTCTTCGCCGTGCTGCTGATCGGGATCCGCTGGCGGATGAAGCCACGGCTCGGCTAGCTACTGCGCCGCGAAGCCGTTCACCCCGTAGACGCCGTTGCCGCTCTCGCAGTTGCTGTCGTTCAGGCGCGCGCTGATGTTCGCCGCCGAGTTGTTACCGGTGCAACCGACGGTCGCGGGCGCGAGCAAGCCGCCGCCGCTGATCATCAAGGGGTCTCCGGAGGTGACGGGGATGCCGAGGCCGGTCAGCACCGGACCGAGATTGACGTTCATCTTCCCATTCCCGTTGTTGAGCACGACCTTGATGTAGATGTTCTCCGTCTCCTGGCAGCTGGGCGGGCCGTTGTCGACGACACAGACGGTCAGCGTGAGCTTGAAGATGAAGTTATCGGCTGCGCCCTCGGCGCCGGTCGTGACAAGAGTCCCAGAGTTGTCCGTCACCGTTTTGAGCGTTCCCTTCAGGACGAGGGTGTCGTCGATCTTGAACTTCGAGCTGGGCGACATGCCGGAGGCCGCACAGTCAGAGTTGTCGGGCATGAAGCACGTCGCGCCGTTGTTGAGACAGAAATTGCCGCCCGTAAAACAGTCCGCCTTGGCGGGGACGATGTTCATCTGCGCCTTGGTGGCAGCGGCGAGTGCGGGGGACACGGGTGCCATTAGGAGAGCGGCGAGCACGACGGGGCGAGCAGTCATTGGCGACCTCCCTTTGTGTAAGTGATGAGCATCGCATGTGGTCGCCTGCCACAGGCCAGTCAAGTGAAATTCCAGCGGAAACGCCTTTTCTCGCCATCACTTACGTTCAGGCTTGACTGTTTGTTTCAGACCACATATATACACGCGTCATGGCGGTGGCCCTACGACCGATTCGCCGCACGCAGGAGGAACGCAGCGCCACGACCCGCGCGCGGCTCCTCGACGCCACCATCGAGTGCCTCGACCAGCTCGGCTACTCCCGGACCACCACCACCGAGATCGCGGAGCGGGCGGGCGTCTCCCGCGGCGCCCAGCTCCACCACTTCCCCACCAAGGCGGAGCTGGTGACGACGGCCGTCGAGCATCTCTTCCGGAGGCGTGACGCAGAGTTTCGGGCGGCGTTCCGCAAGCTGCCCGAGGGAGCCGACCGGGAGCGGGCGGCGATCGACCTCCTCTGGTCGATGGTGTCCGGGCCGACCTTCCACGCCTGGCTCGAGCTGGCGGTCGCCGCGCGAACCGACGCGCATCTCCGGGAGACGGTCGCCGCGATCACCCGACGCTTCGTCGAGAACGTCGGCCGGACCTTCCACGAGCTCTTTCCCGCGCCCCAGTCGCCGAACGTCTTCTTCGAGCTCGCCCCCACCTTCGCCTTCGCCGTGATGGAAGGCCTGGCCCTGGGACAGATCGTCCTCGACGACGAGGAGCGCCGGACGCAGGTCCTCGATGTGCTGAAGGGGCTCGCCGGGCTCGCCTTCCCCCCGAGCAAACTACCCTAGGAGGATCGACCATGGAGACCGTCACCGCCTTCGACGCCACCGCCGTCGTCCCCGAGGAAGAGCGTGCGCTCCCGGGCCGGCGCGAGACCTACGCCGAGCTGGTGCGGCGACTGAGCCACCAGTCGGTCGTGAAGCACTTCGACGCCTACGCCGACATCGACTGGGACGCCGACGAGCTCCGTATCGACCCGGGCGATCCCAGCTGGGAGCTCGACGCCGATGACAGCCTCGGCGCGACGTCGTGGTACCGCATGCAGCCACCCGAGGTGCGCGCCCGGATCGGCCTCCACCTGGTCGCCACCTTCATGAAGACCGGGCTCCAGTTCGAGAGCGTCCTCAAGCGAGGGCTGCTCGACTTCGCCTTCGATCTGCCCAACGGCTCGCCGGAGTACCGCTACGTGTACCACGAGGTGATCGAGGAGGCGCAGCACAGCCTGATGTTCCAGGAATTCGTCAACCGCACGGGTTTCGACGTTCCGGGACTCGGGGGCCTCGACCGCTTCCTATCGCGCACCGTGATCCGGCTCGCCCGCCTCTTCCCGGACCTCTTCTTCTTCTTCGTCCTCGGCGGCGAGGATCCGATCGACCACGTCCAGCGGACTGCGCTCCGCAGCGGCCGGGACATCCACCCGCTGCTCCGGCGCATCATGCAGATCCACGTGACCGAGGAGGCGCGGCACCTCTGCTTCGCCCGTCACTACCTCAAGCGGAACGTACCACGTCTCGATCCGGTGCGGCGGCTCGTGCTCAGCGTCTTCACGCCCGTCATCCTGGCCGTCATGGCGCAGCGGATGATGCAGCCCTCGGCACAGATCGTCCGTCAGTACGGCATACCCGACGCGGTGATCGACGAGGCGTACGGCACGAATCCCCGCCACCGGGAGAAGACCCTGGCGGCGCTCGCCAAGGTCCGCGAGCTGTGCCGGGAGCTCGGCCTCCTCACCCCGGTCGCGAGCCCGGTGTGGCGGGTGCTCGGCATCTCGAGCGCCTGACGCGACGCCCGCACGACCGCGCACCTTGACTCCGTCCCGGGGGTGGCCTTTAGTGACCCACGGGTCCGGAATGTAGATGGCTCCCCTCGCTGCTGCGGCACCTTCCGTATCGCGCCCGGCCCGCGGGCGGCCGCCCACCCCGGGGCTGCGGGAGAGCATCCTCCGCGCGGCGGAGGACATCTTCACCCGCCGCGACTTCCACGAGGTGCAGATGGACGAGATCGCGGGCGCCTCCGGGGTGGGCAAGGGCACGCTCTACCGCTACTTCCGGAGCAAGCGCGATCTGTACCTCGCGGTCACATTCGGCGGCATCGAGCGCCTGCGCACCGAGCTGGACGCGGCGCTGCGGAGCACCGAGCCGCCGGCGCGCAAGATCGAGCACATCGTGCGCTGCCTGCTCGGGTACTTCTGGGACCGGCGGCTCTTCTTCGCCTTCATCCACCAGCACGAGCACCGACCCGACCGGGACACTCACCAATGGTTTCGCCAGCGCGAGCAGCTGGTGCGGCTCGTCCGCCGCGCCTTCGACCAGGCGATCGCTACCGGCCACGTGCGCCGGGTCGACTCCCGGCTCGCCACCGAGATGCTGTTCGGCATGATGCGCGGCGTGAATCGTTACCGCGTCCGCGGCGACACGGTCGAGGTGCTGGTCGCCGCCCTCGTCGACATCTTCATGCATGGGGTGGGCACACCGGCCGGACGGCGCACCTTGATGAAGCGCCCGGCCAAGGGGTCCGATGCGTCGGGCACCCCGGACACCCCGTCGCCGAACGGACGGGCCTGTAGCCGCCGGGATTGACGTCGCCGTCAGACCGAGCAGCCTGTACCGGTGCGAAATGTCAACCGGCGGGCAACCCCGTTCGTCAAAGGATGGATGAGTGTTCCGGGCCATGCCGCGTCGCGGCGAGCGAGCCGGGCGCGACCCCACAGCGTCCGGCGCAGCATGGCGCACTGCGTGCCCTCTGCGGCGGAGGCCGACCTGACGTGCCGCCTTCTCGTCGTCCTCCTCCTCGCGCTACCCAGCCTGGCCAGCGCCCAGGAGCGGAAAACGCTCGACGAGTGCATCGACATCGCGCTCCGCCAGCAGCCCACGCTCAGGGCGGCGGCGGCGACGGTCGCCGCAGCGCGCGAGCGCGTCTGGCAGACGGCATCCGCCTACCTCCCGCAGCTCTCCGCCAACTACGAGGCCAACCGGCGTCATCAGACCGGGAGTTCGTCCACCGGCGGGTTCGGGGGTGCGCAGTCCCAGACCTTCCCCTTCTACTCGACGGGGGTGGTCCTCAATCAGGTGCTCTTCGACTTCGGCCAGAACCTCCAGCTCATCCACGCGGCGCAGGCGTTGGTGGACGCCTCCAGCGCCGACGCGAGCACGCAGCACGACGCCGTCGTCTTCAACGTGCAGCAGGCGTACTTCGCGCTGCTGGCCGCCTACCGTCTCCGCGACGTGGCGGAGGAGACGGTCGCGCAGAACCAGAAGCACGTCGACCTGGCGCAGGGCCGTCACGACGTCGGCCTCGCGCCCCGCTTCGACGTCACGAATGCGCAGGTGCAGCTGGCCGGGGCGGAGCTGAACCGGGTGACGGCGCGCAACAACGTGTCGCTCGGCCGCGAAACGCTGCGCAACGTCATCGGCCTCATCGGGCCGCTGGATTTCGACATCGTGGACGTGCTCGAGCAGCCACGGATCGAGGTCGCCGACGCCGAGGCGCTCGACCTCGCCTACGCCAACCGCCCGGAGCTCAAGAGCCTCGCGGCGCAGGAGCGCGCCGAGATCGAGCGCATCAAGGCCATCGAGAAGGACTACCTCCCCAAGCTGACGAGCAACGACAACATCACCTATTCGGGCCGGAGCTATCCGCTCCAGGAGAACTGGAACGTGGGCGCCGCGGTCAACGTCTCCATCTTCAACGGCGGGCTCACCACCGCGCAGGTGGGCGAGGCGAAGGCCGTCCTCGAGAACCTCCGCGCGACCGAGGACAGCACTCGCCAGAACGTGACGCTCGAGGTGCGCACGGCGCTCTTCAACGTGCGCGAGGCCACTGAGAGCATCGTCGTGGCCGACAAGGGACTGCAGCAGGCGCGCGAGAACCTCTCGCTCGCCACGGGCCGCTACACGACGGGTGTCGGCAACATCATCGAGCTGACCGATGCGCAGACCTCCCTCGTCACCGCGGAGGCGAGCCGCGTGCAGGCGCTGGTCAGCTACCGAACCGCGCTCGCCACCCTCGAGCGCGCCACCGCCCATCGCTTCGCGACGGATTGACACGATGAGCACACACGCAGAGGTCTTCCCACCCTTCGACGAACCTGCTTCGCCCCCTGCGCAGCCCCGGCCACCGCGTAGGCCGCGCGCGGCCATCGTGGCCGGCGTGCTGCTCGCCGTCGCCGCCGCATACTACTTCTGGCCGACCGGCAAGAGCGCACCTTCCGGCTACGTCACGGCGCCGGCGGATCGTGGCGGGATCGAGCAGAGCGTCAACGCCACCGGCTCCGTCAACCCCGTCACCACCGTGCAGGTGGGGACCTACGTCTCGGGCCCGATCCAGGCCATCGACGTCGGCTTCAACTCGGCGGTCAAGAAGGGGCAGCGCATCGCGAAGATCGACCCGGCGCCCTTCGCCGTGAAGGTGCGCGAGGCCGAGGCCAACCTGCAGAACGTGAAGGCGAAGGTCCTGGGCGACCAGGCCGACCTGAAGCTCAAGAAGCTCCTCCTCGAGCGGAATCGCGTGCTGCTGGGGCGCAACCTGGTCGCGCAGAACGACGTCGACACCGCGGAGACCGCCTGGGAGCAGTCCTCGGCGCAGCTCGCGCTGGACCAGGCTGCGGTCGCGCAGTCACAGGCGAGTCTCGAAGAGGCGCAGGTGAACCTCGGCTACACGGACATTGCCTCGCCCGTCGACGGCGTGGTCGTCTCGGTCAACGTGGCCGTCGGGCAAACGGTCGCGGCCAGCTTCCAGACGCCCACGCTCTTCCTCATCGCCGGCGACCTCACCAAGATGCAGGTCGACACCAACGTGAGCGAGTCCGACGTGGGCCGCGTCCAGGAGGGCCAGCGCGCCAGCTTCACCGTCGACGCGTACCCGGGCAAACCATTCCACGGCAAGATCAGCCAGGTGCGGAACGCTCCCATCACGGTGCAGAACGTCGTGACCTACGACGTGGTCGTCGCGGTCGACAACCCGGAGCTCGAGCTCAAGCCCGGCATGACCGCCAACGTCTCGGTCACGACGGCCAAGCGCGACGACGTGCTGCGCATCCCGGTCCGTGCGCTCCGCTTCCACCCGGACAGTGCCCAGTCGGTCGAGGGGAAGAAGCCGAAGACCGAGAAGAAGGACAAGAAGGAGAAGAAGGCCGAGAAGGCGGAGAAGGAGAAGAAGAAAAAGGAGAAGAAGGCGGAAGAGAACACCGTCTACGCCCTGGCCCCTGACGGCACGCTCCGTCGCGTCGACGTGGAGATCGGCATCCGCGACGGCCAGCACGCGGAGGTGCTGAGCGGCGACCTTCACGAGGGGGACGAGATCGTCACCGGCCAGCGGCGCGAGGGCGCTCCGGAGGCCGACAGCTCGAGCCAGCGGCCGCCGGGGTTCCACGGGCTGAAGCGGCTCTAGGAGGCGATCGAGCGATGCCCACCGGCATGCGGCCACTCATCCAGCTGCGCGACGTATGGAAGGTCTACCACCTCGGCGACGTCGAGGTGCGGGCGCTGCGGGGCGTCTCGCTCGAGATCCGGGGGGGCGAGCTGGTGGCGATCATGGGCGCCTCCGGCTCCGGCAAGTCGACCTGCATGAACCTGATCGGCTGCCTCGACCAGCCCACGCGCGGCACCTACCGGCTGGGCGACGTGGACGTCGCCGGGCTCTCGCCCAACGAGCGCGCGGCGATCCGTAGCCGCCGGATCGGGTTCGTCTTCCAGAACTTCAACCTGCTCG
>Ga0126369_10004538_pt1 | contig 10193 bp, 7 predicted proteins | sample PanSoiMetaPlot_1_FD_109646 | JGI IMG/M metagenome (GOLD analysis project Ga0126369, IMG submission 109646) | Tropical forest soil microbial communities from Panama - MetaG Plot_1 | ecosystem: Environmental > Terrestrial > Soil > Tropical forest > Bulk soil | place: Panama | collected 2016-02-17
GCGGCAAGGATTCCGACTTTGGCAAACCCTCACCGCGTCACCGGATTGAAAAGCCGCCATTCTATGCGGCGTGGGCGACGCCGGTCATTCACGACACCCGCGCCGGCCTGCGCATCAACGCGCGCTGCCAGGTGATCGACATGAATGGTGTGCCGATTCCGGGCCTCTATTGCGGTGGCGAATCGGCCGGCGGGTTTTCCATGCACGGCCTACCGCGTGCAATTTGCCAAGGCTTCATCGCGGGACGGAATGCGGCGGCCGAACCGGAAGACAAAGGACAGATGACGGAAGACAGATAGGAGCGCGCTTTTGCTTCATCCGTTCCGGTCGTTCGAAAAATATTGTCAGTTACACGGTGGTCTGGGCCACGCCGCGCTCGGCGTGCAGGGCTTCCTTGGCGCCATCCTTGAACGTCACTTCGGGGGGCAGAACCACCGAGCAGGAACGCACCTTGTGATGCACCGGATCGACGCCGGGTGGCATGACGCCCTTATCCGCCAGCGCCCTGGCGGCGCGCATCAGCCGATGGCGCGCCATGATGATGCCGTTGTCGGTCGAGACCAGGTTCTCTTTCGTGCGGTCGCAGATCGGACCCATGCTTTCCTGCAATGAGGCATCCTGCATGGCAAAGCCCGCAATCCCGCTGAAGGTTTTGCCGGCCTTCTGCGCGGCGCGGTCGATCAGGTAGTCATTGTCTTTGTTGGCGAGCGGCCGGTATGTGCCCGCAACGTATTTGCAATGGACGCCGGCACCGTCCTTCATGGCGTCAACCTCAGTCTTCGTCAGGGCCCGCACGGGATGGAAATCGTAAGACCAGGCCCAGCAATTCTCGTCGTCGATCGGTACCCAGAAATGGCCATGGATCGGGTGATCGCCGCGCGGCGGAATCATCGTGAAGCACGGCATGACCCATGGCGTGATGCGCCAATAATATTTTCCATTCTCGGCGTTGCGCCGCGCGCCAATGAACAACCCGCCCGGCTGCTCGACCACTTCAAAATGCGGCTGCATGTCGGCGAGATTGTATTGATTGCCTTTGGCGCCCTTGAACAGCGGGTCGGAGCCCAAATCGCCGCGATGCAGGAATGAAACGTGGCTCGAGTCGATTCCGCCTTCCATGGCTTGGAGCCAATTGCATTCCTGCAAGCGTTTGGAGACGAAGGCCTGCTCCGGCGGGACGAGCGCGAATTCCCACTCCGGCAAGGGCGGCTTTTGCTCCGGCGGACCCATATAGGTCCACAGCACGTCGCCGCGCTTCACCAGCGGGTAGGACGCAAGCTTGATCTTCTTGCAGAAGCCGCTCTCGACCGGCTCGGACGGCACTTCGATGCACTGGCCGGTCACGTCGTATTTCCAGCCATGATAGGGGCAGCGCAGGCCGCCGTCCTCGTTGCGGCCAAACCAGAGCGACACGCCGCGATGGGCGCAAAACTCATCGATCAAGCCATAGCGGCCTTCGGAATCGCGAAACGCGAGAAGCCGCTCCGAGAGCAATTTTACCCGCACCGGCGGGCAATCGTTTTCAGGTAGTTCCTCGGCCAAGAGCGCCGGCAGCCAATAGCAGCGAAACAGCCTACCCATCGGGGTACCGGAACCGGTCTGCGTCAGAAGATCATTTTGTTCTTTTCTGAGCATGACTCGTCCTTAACGGCCCTCGTTTAAGAGGAAGAGTAGGGATTCGATGCCAGCCGAGCAAGCCGCGGCGGGCCCGCTCGCCGGCATGAGCAGCAGGCGAAATCGCATGCCGGACGGCGGTTGCTCTGCCACCGCAATTACGCTACGTCCACCACCAAAGCATGACCCCGAAAAACGGGTACCCGGTTTTCCGCCTGCGCGAAGCTATGCCAACCGCCACTATTCTCGCGTCACGCTTTGGCGGGCCAAGGCAGGCCGGAAATCAGTGGGAACATAACACTCGAAGCACCTCTGCCGTTTGGAGAGATGGAAATGGCCGATCACGCTGAGGTCCAATACGCGAACGCGCCGGGCAACGATTATCCCGCTCACGAACAGACGTACCGCAATTTCGTCACGCTGGTGAAAGTATCGCTGGCAGTCATCGTCGTGATCCTCATACTCATGGCATATTTCCTGGCGTGATCTGACTCGGTGCGCCGGCGGAGGATTTATGAAGGTTGCGGTGATTGCCGAGACCGATGCGGGCGAGCCGCGCGTTGCCGCAACGCCTGAAACCGTCAAGAAAATGGTCGCGCTTGGGGCCAGCGTCGCCGTGCAAGCGGGCGCGGGCGTTAATTCCGGCATCCTCGACTCTGATTATACCGCTGCAGGCGCCGCCATCGCCGCCGACCCGTTGAACGACGCCGACATCGTGCTTCAAGTGCGGCGGCCAGAAGCGCCCGAACTGTCGCATCTGAAAAAAGGCGCCATCGTCATCGGCATGATGGATCCGTACGGTCATGAGAATGCGGTTCGTGCCATGGCGGAGGCCGGCGTCGTCGCGTTCGCGCTGGAGCTGTTGCCGCGCATCACGCGGGCGCAAGTGATGGATGTGCTGTCGAGCCAAGCCAATCTGGCAGGCTATCGCGCGGTGATCGACGCCGCCGCCGCGTTCGGCCGCGCACTGCCGATGATGATGACCGCCGCCGGGACTGTTCCCGCCACCCGGGTTTTCGTGATGGGCGCGGGCGTCGCCGGACTGCAGGCGATCGCGACTGCGCGCCGGCTCGGCGCCATCGTCACCGCGACCGACGTGCGGCCGGCCGCCAAGGAGCAAGTGGAAAGCCTCGGTGCGAAATTTATCGCGGTGGAGGACGACGAATTCAAAGCCGCCGAGACAGCCGGCGGCTACGCCAAGGAAATGTCAAAAGAGTATCAAGCCAAGCAGGCCGCGCTGGTCGCCGAACACATCAAGAAGCAGGACGTCGTGATCACGACCGCGCTCATTCCCGGCCGGCCGGCGCCGCGGCTGATCGGCAAAGAGATGGTCGCCTCGATGCGGCCCGGCTCGGTTGTGGTCGATCTCGCCGTCGAACGCGGCGGCAATGTCGAGGGCGTGGGCCCCGACGCCGTGACCGAGATCAACGGCGTCAAGATCGTTGGCTATCGCAACGTTCCGGGTCGGCTCGCGGCGACGGCCTCGAGCCTCTACGCCAAGAACGTCTTTGCTTTCCTGGAACTCCTGATCGACAAAAAGAGCAAAGCATTGGCCGTTAACTGGGACGACGAGATTATCAAAGCCACGGCTTTGACGCGCGATGGCGCGGTCGTGCATCCAGGTTTTAAATCAAAGAGCGCGGCTTAAATCGAAGGAACGGCATGCGGTCATGATCACGCTTTCGCTTCTGGGCCAGCTCGATCTGATTGCCGCCGCAACCGGCAACGCGCCCGTCGCTGCAAGCGACATTCCCGACCCGTTCGTGTTCCGCCTTTCGATTTTCGTGCTCGCGGTGTTCGTCGGCTATTACGTGGTCTGGTCCGTGACGCCGGCGCTGCACACGCCATTGATGTCGGTGACCAATGCGATTTCCTCGGTGATTGTCGTTGGCGCGCTGCTTGCCGTCGGTGTCGCGCTTGTTGTCAACGATTCCGGCCCGCTGTGGGCGCGTGCGCTCGGTTTCGTCGCCTTGAGCTTCGCCTCGGTCAACATTTTCGGCGGTTTTCTGGTGACGCAGCGCATGCTCGGCATGTTCCAAAGAAAAAAGAAGTGACGGCATGAGCGCCAATCTCGCCGCGCTTTGCTATCTGGTCGCCGCCGCGCTTTTCATTTTGGCGTTGCGCGGCCTGTCGAATCCGGAAACCAGCCGGCGCGGCAATTTCTTCGGCATGCTCGGCATGGCGATCGCTATCGCCACCACGCTTGGGCTGCATCCGGCGGCGAGCTATTCGGCTTGGGGCCTGGTGGCGCTCGGCATGGCGCTCGGCGGCGGCACTGGCGCGGTGATTGCGCGGCGCGTGCCGATGACCTCGATGCCGGAACTGGTCGCCGCCTTCCACTCGCTGGTCGGCATGGCGGCGGTGCTGGTCGCGGCCGGCGCGCTCTACGCACCGTCCGCCTTTGGTATCGGCAGCGAAGGCGCCATCCATGGCCAAAGCCTCATTGAGATGTCGCTCGGCGCGGCGATCGGCGCCATCACCTTTACCGGCTCGGTCATCGCCTTTCTCAAGCTGTCGGGGCGGATGAGCGGCGCGCCGATCATTCTGCCGGCGCGCCATGCGATCAATATCGCGCTTGGGCTCGGCCTGATCGCCTTGATCGTCTGGTTTTTCGAAGCGCAGCAACATCTCGCATTCTGGCTGATCGCGGCCGCGTCGTTTCTGCTTGGGATTCTCATCATCATCCCGATCGGCGGCGCTGACATGCCGGTCGTGATCTCGATGCTCAATTCGTATTCCGGCTGGGCGGCGGCCGGCATCGGCTTCACGCTCGGCAATCCGGCATTGATCGTCACCGGCGCGCTGGTCGGCTCTTCGGGCGCGATCCTGTCCTACATCATGTGCAAGGGCATGAACCGCTCGTTCATTTCGGTCATTCTCGGCGGCTTCGGCGGCGAGGTCGCAGGACCGGCCGCGCATGCAACCGACCGGCCGGTCAAGATCGGATCGGCGGAGGATGCGGCTTTCATCCTCAAGAATGCCGGCAAAGTCATCATCGTACCGGGTTACGGTATGGCGGTGGCGCAGGCGCAGCATGCGCTGCGCGAAATGGCCGATAAGCTCAAGGCCGAAGGTGTCGAGGTGAAATACGCCATTCATCCGGTCGCTGGCCGCATGCCGGGTCACATGAACGTGCTGTTGGCCGAAGCGAATGTCCCTTACGACGAAGTGTTCGAACTGGAAAACATCAATTCGGAATTTCCCCAGGCCGACGTCGCCTATGTGATTGGCGCCAATGACGTCACCAACCCGGCCGCCGAAGAGGATCCGAAATCGCCGATCTATGGCATGCCGGTGCTGCAAGTGTGGAAAGGTGGCACTGTCATGTTCAACAAGCGTTCGCTCGCGTCGGGCTATGCGGGTATCGACAATCCGCTGTTTTATCGCGACAACACCATGATGCTGCTCGGCGACGCCAAGAAAATGACCGAAGAGATCGTCAAAGCGATTTAAGCCCGGCGCGTCCGGGGCAGTCGGAAACATGCCGCAAGACGCTTCGCCGCAAGAAGGTTCTGCGGAGCGGAGTAGCGTTCCATCTCCGCAATTGCCGCCCGGCCCCAGGCGCTCACGCTCGGCGGCGCGCCTGATGGCGATTCCGCTTATCGGGCTGGTCGCCGGCTTGCTTTACTACGGCCTGCACGACCGCTTTTTTCTACCCGAATGCGATTCGGATCGTGCCAAGCGCACGCTGGGCGACATCCTCAAACAGCTCAAGCTTGAGCCCAGCCGCTACGAACCGCTTACAACCGTGTCGAGCAGCAAAACCCAACCCAGGTCGTGTGCAAGGCAACTTTGCCGCTGCCGGATGGCGGCAATGTTGATATTGACTACACTTTTTACTGGCAGGGCAGCCAAGCCAATATCCGATATTCGGTGACGCGGAAGTAAAAGACGCAGGCTGCTGCGCAATCAGGAAACTGGCTTGCCATATCCTCCCGCGGTCGGCGCCTGGATGATGATCGCCTCACCGGCATCGATAACGGTTGCATCGCAGCCCTGCAATCGTTCCATGCGGCCGTCCTGGCGCCGCACCCAGTTCTCGCCGACTTGCCCGTCGCCACCGCCAGCAAGTCCGAATGGCGGCACGCGCCGATGGCCGGAGAGAATGGTGCACTCCATCTTTTCCAAGAACCGGATCGTGCGGCGAATGCCGTCGCCGGCTTTCCACCGTCCGCGGCCGCCGGAATCTTTTCGGATGTGAAATTCTTCGAGGAGAACCGGATAGCGGAATTCCAGCACTTCCGGATCCGTAAGCCGTGTGTTGGTCATGTGGGTATGGACGGCGTCGGTGCCGGCGAAACCAGGACCCGCCGGCGAGCCCGAGCAGATCGTCTCGTAGTACTGGTATTGCGCATTGCCGAAATTGAGATTGTTCATCGTCCCTTGCGCCGCCGCCATGGTATCGAGCGCGCCGAACAGGCAGTTCGTCACCTCCTGCGAGGTCTCGACATTGCCGGCGACAACCGCGGCGGGAAATTCGGGCGACAGCAGCGAGGTCTTTGGAATAATGATGCGGATCGGACGCAAGCAACCGGCATTCATCGGGATATCGTCGTCGACCATGACGCGAAACACGTAGAGCACGGCGGCGCGCGTCACCGGTCCGGGGGCGTTGAAATTATTGGGTTGCTGCGGGCTGGTACCGGTGAAGTCGACGATGGCTTCGCGGCGCTTCTTGTCCACGGCAATCTGTACCTTGATCGTGTTGCCCTGGTCGGTCTCGACCGCAAAAGCGCTGTCGTGCAGGCGATCGATGACGCGGCGCACGCTTTCCGCCGCATTGTCCTGCACGTGCCGCATATAGGCGCGGACCACCGGCAGCGTGAAGTGTCGCACCATCTTGCGCAGTTCGCCCGCGCCCATCTCGTTGGCGGCGATCTGCGCTTTGATGTCGTTGACATTCTGCAACGGATTGCGCGCCGGATACTTCGCGCCGCGCAGCAGCGCATATAATTCCTTCTCGCGAAACCGGCCACGATCGACCAATTTGAGATTGTCGATGTAAATTCCTTCCTGCTCGATCGTAGTCGCGTTCGGCGACATTGAACCGGGCGAAATACCGCCGACGTCGGCGTGATGACCGCGGGAAGCGACCCAGAACAGGATTTTGCGGCCCTCGAAGACGGGCGTGCAGACCGTGATGTCCGGCAAATGCGTGCCGCCGTTATAGGGCGCGTTGATGGCGTAGGCATCGCCGGGCCGGATCTTGCCTTGGTTCTCGCGGATAATCGTTTCAACGGTGCGGTCCATCGAGCCGAGATGCACCGGTATGTGCGGCGCGTTGGCGACGAGCGAGCCGTCGCTGTTGAACACCGCGCAGGAAAAATCGAGACGCTCCTTGATGTTCACCGAATAGGCGGTGTTCTGCAGCGCCACGCCCATCTGCTCCGCGATCGACATGAATAGATTGTTGAAAACTTCGAGCATCACGGGATCGGCGTGAGTGCCGATGGCGCGGGCGCGGGCGAGCTTCTGCACCCGCCGCAGCACCAGATGATCGCGCCCGGTAAGTTCGGCCTGCCAGCCGTTCTCGACGATCACGGTCTGGTGCGGCTCGACGACAATGGCCGGGCCTTTGATCTTGTCGCCCGGGGTCAGCGCGGCGCGCAGGTAGACGCTTGCGCGCTGCCATTTGCCACCGGAGAAGAAGCGCGTCCGTTGCGCCGGCGCCGGCGGTTTGCGTCGTCTGGTCTTGCGCATTTTTTCTTTGAATCGCGCACCGCCACCGATCGCCTCCACAGAGACCGCCTCGATCACCAGATCCTTGCTGCGGTCGATGAAGCCGAATTGCGCCTTATGCGCGCGTTCGAACGCGGCTTTCATTTTCGCAAGCGGGGTCAGCGCTCGACCGCGCTTTTTATCCGCCGGGGACGTAAAGCTTCCGGCACCGACGATCAGCGGCGTGTCGGTTCCCGCGTAGCGAATGTGCGAACGCACATGCAACTTGATCTTTTTTGCTTCGACGCCTTGTGCCGCGACTTCGCCAATCACCGTTTCGGCGAGCCGCCCAGCCACTTTTTCGAGCGTGGCATGCGCCTTTTTCCCGAACGGCTCCTCGATCGCCTGCTGCCGCACGCTGCGGATATCGGCCAAGCCCATGCCATAGGCCGAAAGCAGCGAAGATAATGGGTGAATTAGCACGTTGGTCATGCCGAGCGCATCGGCGACCAGGCAGGCGTGCTGACCGCCGGCGCCGCCGAAACAATTGAGCGCATAACGCGTCACATCATAACCGCGCTGCACCGATATTTTTTTGATCGCATTGGCCATGTTTTCGACCGCGATCTTGATAAAACCGTCGGCCACGTCTTCGGGGCTGCGCCCATCGCCGATCTGTTTCGAAAGCGCGGCAAAAGCAATGTGAACCGCCTCGGCGTCGAGCGGCGCATTCTGCTTTGGTCCGAAGATTTGCGGAAAAAATTCCGGGATCAGCTTGCCCACCATCACGTTGGCGTCGGTCACCGCCAGCGGACCGCCGCGCCGGTAGCATTTCGGTCCGGGATTGGCGCCGGCCGAATCCGGACCGACCCGAAAGCGCGCGCCGTCGTAGTGCAGGATCGATCCGCCGCCTGCCGCCACCGTGTGAATGAGCATCATCGGCGCGCGCATGCGCACGCCGGCGACCTCGGTTTCGAACGTCCGCTCGTATTCGCCGGCGAAGTGCGACACGTCGGTCGAGGTGCCGCCCATGTCGAAGCCGATCAGCCGCCAGAAGCCGGCCGCACGTCCGGTCTCCGCCATGCCGACGACGCCGGCGGCCGGGCCGGACAGGATCGCGTCTTTGCCACGAAACAGATCGGCTGCGGTGAGCCCACCCGACGACATCATGAACATGAGGCGGGGACTGTGCAGAACCTCGCCTTGCCCTTGAGGGGCTCGCCCAGGGGAGGATGAGGATTCTGCGACGTGCCCCTGCAAGTCGCCTGCCACCTGCGCCACATAACGGCGCAGAATCGGCGACAGATAGCTATCCACCACGGTCGTATCGCCGCGGCCGACAAGCTTGATCAGCGGCGACACTTCGTGACTGGCCGACACTTGCGGAAAACCGAGATCGCGCGCCAGCGCCGCGAGCCGCTGCTCGTGCGTATGATAACGGTAGGCGTGCATCAGCACGATCGCGACCGCGCCAATGCCATCGGCCTTGGCGCGTTCGAGCTCACACCGCGCGGCTTCAAGGTCGAGCTCGCGCTCGATCGTGCCGTCCGCGCGCACGCGTTCATCGACCTCCACCACGCGCTCATACAACATGTCCGGTTTGACGATGTGCTTTGCGAAGATTTTCGGCCGCGCCTGGTAACCGATACGCAAGGCGTCGCGAAACCCCTTGGTCACCAAAAGGAGGGTGCGGTCGCCCTTGCGTTCGAGCAGCGCGTTGGTCGCGACCGTGGTGCCCATTTTGACGGCGCTGATGCGCTGGCTTGGAATCGCGGCGCCCGGCGGCAATCCAAGCAAGTGGCGGATGCCATGAACCGCCGCATCGCGGTAGGCCTCGGGATTTTCCGATAGCAGCTTGTGGGTGACGAGCGCGCCATCCGGCCTTCTGCCGATCACGTCGGTAAAGGTGCCGCCGCGATCGATCCAGAATTCCCAAGCGCCGGTTATGCTGTCAGACATGTTAGTCGCTTCCGCGCTCGATCCAGCCACGTTTTTATGAGACACTCGCCTCGCCAAGAAGCCCACCACCAAGCCCACCCGCGATCCTTTCGACGATTGCACTATTAGAGGATGCAACGATGCACAAGATTGCACTCTCCCCGGCCGCTCTGGACCGCATGACGCGGTGCATGGACAAGTTGCATCCGTTCGACACCATGGCGCCCCGCAAGACCGGCTTGTTGGTCATCGACATGCAGAATTACTTCGTCAAGCCGGGGCATCAGGGCGAGATACCGACGGCCCGTGAAATCGTGCCGAATATCAACCGGCTCGCCGCCGGGTTGCGTCGGCGCGGCGGCCATGTCGTGTGGATTCGCAACGGCACCAGGGACACGCGGGAAAGCTGGTCGACATTGCACGACTGCTTGATGACGCCGGAGCGCGTGGAACGGCGCATGACGGAGATGGATATCGACGGCGACGGTTATGCTTACTGGCACCTCAATGACATTCATCCCGAAGATGCGCAGATCACCAAGACGCGCTACAGCGCTTTCATCCAGGGCGCTTCGACCGCCGAGCAATATTTGCGCGACCGCGGCATCGACGCACTTTTGATCACCGGCACCGCGACCAATGTCTGCTGCGAAAGTTCGGCGCGCGACGCCATGATGCTCAATTTCAAGGTCGTGATGGTTTCGGACGCCCTTGCCACCCATAGCGACGAAGAACACAACGCGACGCTCTCGGCATTCTACGGACAATTCGGCGACGTGCAGACCACCGACCAGGTGCTGCAATCGCTCGAGCGCGGCGAAAGCGCCCGTGCGGCGGCATAAAATCTCGTTCTCGCGATGCGCCTTCGCATCCGAGCTATGGCAAGCCACTGTCAGAAATCGTCACCATGTCGAGGCGATGCGGCGCCGGTGTCCGTAACCTAAACAGCGACGGCAATCAACAGCTGGTCACTGTGGCAGTTA
>Ga0126369_10004539_pt1 | contig 10193 bp, 7 predicted proteins | sample PanSoiMetaPlot_1_FD_109646 | JGI IMG/M metagenome (GOLD analysis project Ga0126369, IMG submission 109646) | Tropical forest soil microbial communities from Panama - MetaG Plot_1 | ecosystem: Environmental > Terrestrial > Soil > Tropical forest > Bulk soil | place: Panama | collected 2016-02-17
CCTCGAGGGCGGCGCGGGCCTCGGCGCCGAAGGCGAGGTTGATGCCGTCGTCGATGGGCTGGCGACCGATGGAGATGCGGCGCACCACCTCGGCGCCGGTGAGGTGGCCGACCCGGGTGCCGAGACCACCGGCGAGCACGGCGACCGAGCGTCTCATCCGGCGATGATCGTCGTCGTGCCGTGGTAGTCGAAGGCGAAGCGAACCTCGGGGAGCCCGAGCTCTGCCATGGCGTCACGCAGATCGGCCTTGTACTCCGCGTAGAACAGCAGGAACCCGCCGCCGCCGGCGCCCACGAGCTTGCCGCCCGCCGCGCCCGCGTCGACGCCCCGTGCGATCCAGTCGTCCACGCGCTGGTGCGTCGGCGTCGGCGAACGATCGAGCTTCAGGCGCCACTGCCGCGTCAGCAGCTCGCCGAAGTCGCCGACGTGGCCGGCGGTGAGCGCGTCCATGGTCTCGTACCCGATGGCGCGGACGGCGTCGAGGTTCTCGTCGAGCTTGGCGGCTGCGTCGCTTCTCGCCGACTGCTCGATCGCGAGGACCTCCGAGGCCGGCCGGCGCAGCCCCGTGTAGAACAGCACGAGGTTCTCCTCGATCCGGTGACGAACGCCGTCTGCCAGTGGCACCGGGATCACCGCCACGCTCTCGTCGGCATGGAACTCGAAGGCGGTAAGGCCGCCGATGGCGGCGATGTACGGGTCCTGCTTGCCGGACGGTTCGCCGAGACGTCCGATCTCGATGTCGCAGGCGCGACTGGCGATCCGTTCGTTCGGCTCGATCTCGTGGCGGTAGGCGTGCAGCGCCTTGAGCACGCCGACCGTGAACGCGCCCGACGAGCCGAGCCCGGTGCCGGCCGGGATGTCGGCCATGGCCGAGATCTCGAGTGACCTCGTCACGCCGGTCGCCATCATGCATTCGCGCAGCAGCGGATGCTTCACGTCGGCGGGGTCGTCGACGTGCTCGAGCTGCGAGTACTTGAGCAGGATCGAGTCGTCGAAGGTCCGGTTCACCGCGATGTAGACGTACTTGGAGATCGCGGCGGCGATGAGAAACCCTTTGCCCGCTTTCCGGTAGTAGGCGGGCAGGTCCGTCCCGCCACCACCGAGCGAGATGCGCATCGGCGTCCGGGTGATGATCATCGTCTCGCCAGGAGCCCGACCGCGCTCATCCCGTCGTCGGCGCCGTCATCGACTCCCATTTCGCCTCGGCGGCTGCGAGCTTCGGGTGCGAGACGACGAGATGCCACAGCACGGCCTGCAGCCCTTCCGTCTGGGGGGTCACGAACCCGTGATCGCCGGTCGGGATGACGACGCACGCGTCGGCGATCCGCGCCAACTCTCCCCCGTCGCGCCCCGCAACCCCTGCGACCTGCGCCCCCTGGTCGTGGGCGTAGTGCATCGCCTCGACGAGGTTGACGCTGACGCCACGTTCGACGTCCCCGCCACCGACCGAGAACAGGAAGAGGCAGTCGCCGGAGCGCAGGCGAGACGCGCGGAGCCAGTTCGCATAGGAGGAGTCCCAGCCTTCGTCGTTGATCCGCGCCGTGAGCTCCGACACGTTGTCGGTCACCGCGTACGCCTCGACGTCACAGAGCTTGCGGAAGTCGCACGCGGCGTGGGACGCGTGCCCGGCGCCGCCGCCCGAACCGCAGAGGAACAAACGCCCGCCGCGAGCGCGCGTCTGTGCAACGACGTCCACCACCGCCTCGACCTGGCCGCGATCGAGCTGTTCGACGATGGCCATGGTGTCGTCGAGGAAGCGATCCGCGAAGGCGGGCGAGTCACCGCTCTTGGACAAGGAACGTAATGCTAGTAGCCGCACCAATCGCGCCGACGCGCCCCCTCTAGGATGCCGTCAGGATGAGCACGCGACGCTTCTGGCGCACTCGCGACGGCATGCGCGCCGTGATCGTCGCTGCCGTCCTCTTCTTCACGTACGCGTTCTTCTACCAAGCCGGAGGGTGGAACCAGAACTCGCGGTTCGACCTCGTGCGCGCGGTCGTCGACGAGCACACCGTCCGAATCGACGACTACCAGAGGAACACGGGCGACAAGGCGCTCGTCGACGGGCACTACTACTCCGACAAGGCGCCCGGGCTCGCACTGTCCTCGGTGCCGCCGGTGGCGGTGGCCCGGAAGGCGCTGAACGTCGTCGGCATCGACCCCCGCTCCCCCAAGGCGCTGACGATCCTCTCGTACCTCGCGACCCTGCTCGGCGCGGCGGCACCGACCGCGCTCACCGCCTTCGGGATCTACTGGCTCGCGCTGCGCCTCGGAGCGAGATCGGCCGGCGCGACCTTCGCGGCGATCGCCTTCGGGCTGGGCACCCCGATGTGGGCCTATGCGACCTTGTTCTGGAGTCACGCGCTCACGGCGGCGCTGCTGTTCGCCGGGTTCGCCGCCGCCGTGTGCCTGCGAGACCGCGGGAGCCCGCGCCGCGACGTGCTACTCGGCGCGGTCGTCGGGCTGGCCGCGGGATGGGCGACGGTGTCGGAGTTCACCTCGGCGGTGCCGGCGGCGCTCGTCGTCGGGCTCGCGGCGGTGCACGTGTGGCATCGCGGCGCCGCGCTGAGGGCCCGCATCCTCGCCGCCGTCACCGGTGGGGCGATCGTCTGCGGCATCGTGCTGCTCGTCCACAACGCCGTGGCGTTCGGGTCGCCGTTCGAGCTCGGCTACTCCCACGAGGTGAACTTCCCCCAACAGAGCCAGGGCTTCTTCGGCGTGGGCGTCCCCGACCTCGGCGTCCTGCGTGAGCTCCTGTTCGGCCGGTACCGCGGGCTCCTGTTCTTCGCGCCCGTCGTGATCGCGGCGCCGATCGGCCTCGTTCTGCTCGCCAAAGGTCGCGAACGGCTCGCGACCGTCGCGGTCGCGGCGCTGATCCCCGTGTACTACCTCGTCATCAACTCCGGGTACGCGATCTGGGACGGGGGATGGGTGTACGGGCCCCGGTTCCTCGCGCCGGCGCTGCCGTTCCTGTGCCTCCCGCTCGCGGCGGTGTGGACGCGGGCGCGGGTGCTCCTCCGGCTGCCGCTCGTGGCACTGCTCCTGTGGGGCGCGGGGCTGGGGCTCGTGGCCGAGTCCACGACCGTGCAGCCGCCCGACTACTACAAGGCGCCTGTTTCCGGGCTGCTGTGGCCTTCGTTCCGTGACAGCCGGTTCTCGTTGAACACCTTGACGTTCGACGAATACGGCAACGAGGGACCTCCGCTGCTGTCGGTCGACGACGGGAACGACAGGGCGGCATGGAACGCCGGGGAGCGACTCGGGCTCGCCGGGCACGCCAGTCTGGCGCCGCTGTTCGCGTTGTGGGCGGCCGCGGCGGCGGCGTGGTGGCTCGTCGGGCGCCGGCGCGCGCCGCGCTCGCCGCAACCGACCGTGCCCGCCGTCAGCGCCGAACCGGCCCCAGGTCCACCAACCAAGCCCGTCCCCGCCGCTCCGCCCGCGCCCCGGGCGGGAGGTCCCTGATCATCGCGGCGGCCGCTTCGTCGGTGAGCTGCGGGAAGCCGCCGGTCGTGCCGAGGTGCAGGACGACGTAGCGGATGCGCAATCGTTGCGCCACCGCCAGCGCGTCGGGAGCCGGAAACGCGTTGAGCTGCCGCAGGTCGGCCACGTACTCGTCGGGGAAGTCGCCGGAGTACCCGTTGAAGCGTGGCTTCCAGTCGATCGTCGAGTAGATCATGCGCGGCGCCTCGACGAACGCCCACGCCGGGCCGCCCGAGAGGCCGGCGTCGGCGATCGGCAGCTCGGCGACGGCGCCGCCGGGCTTGCTCTTCAGCGCTTCGTACACGGCGAGCGTGTCGTGGTCGGTCGGCAGGCGGGTGTGGCTGATAGGCGCCGCCAGCTCGAGCAGCACGAAGCCGGCGACGGCCGCGGTCGCGACTGCGACGACCGCCCCGTTGCGCCACCGGTTGGTGACGGCGCCGAAGCCCAGCGCCGCCAGCACCGCCAGCGCGAGCAGCCCCGGGACGGCGAGGCGGGACGCGACGCGGATCCCGTCGAAGGCGGGGACGTGGTCGTAGAAGAAGCGGAACGGCATCGTCACGCCCGCGACCTCGGGCCCGAGCGCGAGCACGACCGAGACCGCGCCGGCGGCGACGAGCAGCCAGACGTAGAGGAGGCGGTCGGCCGGGACGACCGTGGACGAGCCGTCAGAGGCGGACGCGCGGGCACGCCGGCGACGGAGGGCGACGGTGATCACGACCACGGCGATCAGGCCGATCGCGCCGAACGCGAGGACGGCGAAGCCGGGGAAGAACGTGTGCTCGACGCGGGCGGGACGCGTCGCCGCGTGGGCGTCGAGCCCGCCGTAGAGGTAGCTGCCGAACGCCGGCGTCACCAGGTCGACGGGCTTCAGACCCCATTCGGGAACCAGCGGGCGCGTCTTCCCGAGCGAGAAGTACGGCCAGAGGAACGGGAGCGCAAGCAGCGTGATGGCGCCGGCGATCGTGAGCCCGCGTACGAGACCGGGGCCGGGTCGGAGCTTCCGTGCAACGAGATAACCGGCGATGATGACGACGACGCACACGGCGTAGATCGCGGCGTAGTAGAGCGCACCGAGCAGGATGGCGACGTTCACGAAGCCGAAGAGCACGGCGTTCCGCACCGTCCGATCGTCGAGCAAGCGGAACAGGAGCAGGAACCCGATCGGGAAGAGCCCGAGCAGGAGCAACTGCGCGTGCGAGATGTGCGCCAGGGAGTACCCACCGAACGCGAACGCGATCGCGGCGACGATCCCCAGCTCGGTGCGCCCCGTGAGCCAGCGGCCGAGCGAGTACGCGCCGGCGAGCGCGACGACGTACAGACCGAGCAGAACGAGGTTGAACGCGACCCCGTCGCTCGCCCCCAGCACACGCAACAGCAGGAAGGGCGGGACGAGGACGAGCAGGCTGTCCGTATACGCGAGCGTCGACCCGTGCGGCCAGAAGATGTTGGCGTCGAACAGGTGGAGCGGGTCACGCACGATCGTGTGCGCGCTCCACGACAGGCTCCATCTGAGCAGCAGGGGGTCGCCGAGGTCGACGAACGGCTCACCGAGTGATCCGGGCGTGGGACGGATCATCACCACGACCAGCGCGACGAACAGCGCGCCGACGAGCACGCGTCGACGCCAGTCGGAACGCGTCACACGCGCGGCCGGCTGCTGGGCGTCGGCGGCGGCGGTGGATCGCGCCGGACTCTCGACGGCAGTCATCGCACGTAGGGCGCGACGTACCAGACGTCGTCGAGCCGGAAGCCTTCGGGTTGGCTGGAGTGGAAGTGCAGCTCGGTGCGGCCGGGGGGAACCTGCACCTCGATGTCGATCGGCGTGGGTTGCGTCGAGATGTCGAACCGCAGGTGTTCATGTGGCGCTCGAACCTCGAGCGTTCCCGTCGATCCCGCCGTCTCGGCCGTTGCGTGCAACGACAGCCGCCGAACAGCGCGACTCGGGTTCACGACTCTGAGTGTCGCGTCCTGGCTCGCCGAACGTCCGCTCGTCACGCCGTCGAGCTGGGGGTAGAACTGGCCGCTGCCGTCGAGGTCGTCGAACCCCTGACCCCACTCGAGCCGGACCGGATACCGGGCCGCCTCCCGCTCGCCGTGCGTCGGCGCCGGCGCCGCCCGCCGGAAGGGCCGGAGGTCGAAGAAGCTCTTCGTGCCGTCCCGGCTCACGAGGGGGTTCGCCCCGAGCAAGGCTTCCAGGCGCGCCTCGACCTGTTCACCGTGGTCGGGGAAGCCGCGGCGGTCGATGTAGATGCCGTCGAACCCGAGCGCGTCGAGGTCCGGGAGCAGCGACTCGAGCGGCCGGCTCTGGTACGACGGCGTGAGGTCCTCGGGTCGACCCTTCACCGCCCCCCAGCTCCAGCGCAGCGAGTCGTCGAACAGCTCCGGCTTCGCCAGCTCGTGCGTGAAGAACTCTCCCGGGTTCACCGACCCCGGGACAGGCGGAAGACCGGTGATCTTCTCGTCGGCCGTGCGCATCAGCGGGAGCTCGAACACCTGGCCGTCGCCGCCCAGGCGGCGGTGGATTTCGTCCACGAAGTCGCGGTCGCTGTCGACGGCGGCCTCGACCTCCGCTCGTCGGGTCGGCACGATGTTCGTCTGGTCGAACGCGGCGAACAGGCACACGACGACGAGCGCGCCGGCGAGTGCGGCGGGCCATCGCCGCAACGCGCGCTTCTCCACGACCGACTCGGCCAGCGCCGCCAGCGCCACGAGGGAGAAGAACGCGACGAAGATCGACAGGCGGCTGTAGGCGCGCACGTCCAGGAACCCGACGAGCTCGATGAGGGTGGAGATCCCGCCGACGGTGCCCAGCAGGATGGCGGCGACGTTGAGCGCGCCGGACCGCCGTCGCAGCCGGCGCCAACGATCGTCCGCGTCGGAACCGGCGCGGACGAGGACGAGCGACACGAGCGAGACCACCAGCCCGACCGAGGCGATGAGGCCGAGGCTCTGCTTCTCGGGATCACGCAGCGGTGAGACGCTGTCGGTCAGCTGGTCCTTGAAGTCGTCGAACGCCGCGATGCGGTGGTTGTCGGTCGGCAGGACCAGGTACGCGACCTGGAGCCCGTAAATGTCGTTCTCGCCCAGGCGCCGGTCGACGGCGGCGTCGTTCCGGCCGTTGCGCCATTGGTACACGAAGCCGGGGATGTTGCCGGCGAGGAGCACGCCGACCGCGACGCCGACGCACAACACCGGCCTGATCAGACAACGGAGGTCGCGCGCGCGGATCACGAGCACGAGCCCGACGAGCACCGCGAGGCACGCGAAGAAGAAGACGTAGTAGCCCCCGCTCGCGCCGAGGAGCACGGGGATCCAGAACCATCTCGAGGTGAGGACGCGACGCAGTCGCCCCCGCCAGCCCCGGATCTCGAAGAGGGTCTCGCCTCGCGAGCCCCGATCGATGAGGTCGTAGAGCAAGAGACACGCGAGCGGGACGGCGAAGTAGGCGGCGAGCAACGGGTGGTAGTCGCGCCGGAAGAAGTGGTACGGGCTGATCGTGTAGACGACCGCCGCCGTTCCGGCGATCCCGGGCGAGAAGCGCAACCGGCGGAGCGCGAACCAGGTCGCCGCGAAGACGGCCGGGAACGACAACAGCACGAACAGGTTGTTGACGACGAACGGGTTGTCCCACACCCACGACAGCGCGCGGATCACGAGGAAGCCGAGGTTGCCCTCGTACGAGCGCTGCGAGTCGGTGAGGATCCGTTCGAACGGCGCTCCGAGATGCGGATCCGTGAAGTACCAGCCCTGGTCGATGATCGTCTTCGTGAGGCTGTGGTAGAGGCTCGCGTCGCCTTCGTACGTGATCGGGATCCCCAGCCCGCCCTGCCAGAGTCGCCACTGCCAGACCGCGACGCCGGTCGCGAACAGCGCCCCGAGCACGGGTACGACGAGGGCGCGGAGCCGGCCGCCGCGCTTCGCCGGGGCCGCGCCTGGGCTCTCGGTCATGCGGGTAGGCCCTCAGGTGGACAGGAACCGGCGGGCGACGGACCAGTACGCGGCGAGCAGCGCGTCGAGCGGCTTCAGCCAGTCGGGAAGCGGGAAGTTCCCGGCCCGCAGCCTCGTCGCGAAGAGGTGCGCCAGTCGCCGATCAGATACCACGCGCTCGGATTGCAGCTGACGGCGGCGGCGCGCGACGAAGCGCCGGTTCCGGAGGAGCCAGATCCAGCCGGAGACCTTCGTGCCCGCCGACCCGGTCGTCGCCCCGCCGGCGAGCGCGGCGAGCTCGACGGCGACGAGCGGCAGCGCGAGGAGCACGAGCGTCCGCGTCTCGTAGGCGGTCAACACGAACAGAAGACGATTGCGCTCCGAGAGGTACAGCTTGCTCGGCTCGCGTCCGAACTCGTAGCGGTGCACGACAACCGCGCTGGGGGCGTTCACGAGCTCGAGCCCCCGGTGCCAGCAGCGCCGGCACAGCTCGACGTCCTCGTGGTACGCGAAGTACCGAGGTTCGAAGCCGCCGAGCTCGTCCCACAGCTCGCGGCGCATGACCATCGCCGCGCCCATCGCGCTCGTGATCGGGCGCGGCGCCGTGCGCTTCGTCGCCGGCTCACCGAAGCTCCCGCACCAGCTGAAGCCGAGGAAGTGCACCTCGTTGCCGTCCGAGTTGAGACGACTCGGATCGTTCGACAGCCGGATGCTCGGCTGCGCGATGCCGACCTCGGGCTTCTGCGCGTATGCGACGAGCTCGGCCACGGCCTCGGGCTCGACCACCAGGTCGCCGTTCACGAGGGCGAGGAAATCACCGGGAGCCGCCGCCGCGCCGGCGTTGCAACCGCCGGCGAACCCCAGGTTCTCGCCCGGCCGGACCACCGCCACGCCCGGTACCTGCGCCAGCCGGTCGACGGCGCCGTCCGTGCAGCCGTTGTCGACGAGCACGACCTCCACGTCGATGCCCTTCGAGTCGAGCAACGCGTGCACGCTCCGCTCCAGCCACGGCTCCTCGCCGTATGCGAGGACGACGGCAGAGACGGCGGGCGCGCCCCCGCCGCGCCGGGGCGATGCGGTGCTCACGTCAGCGCCGGTTGATGCCGAGAATGCTCAGGAAGAAGCTCGCCAGCACCGTCTCGAGCCCGAGGATCATGAACGTGGCCGCGGGGACGACGAGGCGGATCGTCGACGAGGTGCTGAGCGCGCCGAACGACTTCCCGCTCCAGAAGGCGACGGTGTAGATCGAGAGGCCGAGCCCGGCGAGGAAGAGGATCAAGCCGACGGCCAGCCCGACCTCGAGCGTCACGGCGCGGAAGAGCCTTTCCATCGTCCGGTTCGGTGGAAGGAGCCCTTCGCTGGCCGCGAACGCGCGCGCGAAGACGGAGAACGTCACCGCCTGGTAACCGATGATCACCGCGACCGCGCAGTACACGAAGGCGTTCACGTCGAGCCCCACGCTGCCGATGTGCAATGCGCCGGGCAGCAATGCGATGCCGAGCGCGGTTCCCGCCACCATCAGCGCGATCCCGGGGTAGAGGAACAGCCACCGGGGGCTGTACAGCAGGAGGAAGCGGAGATGCCGCCAGCCGTCGCGCCAGGGCCGCAGGTGCGGCGGGCGCGAGCGCCCGTCGGGCGACAAGGTGACCGGTACCTCGGCGATCTCGAGCTTCTCCATCGTCGCCCGGACGACCATCTCGCTGGCGAACTCCATGCCGGAGGTGCGGAGCCCGAGTCCCAGGATGCGGGAGCGCCGGAACGCGCGCATCCCGCAGTGGAAGTCGCGGCTGGGGCTGCGGAAGAAGAGTCGCCCCAGCGCGGTGAGGATCGGGTTGCCGACGTACCGGTTCAGCCTCGGCATCGAGCCGGGCTCGATGCCGCCGCGGAAGCGATTGCCCATCACGAGATCGGCGCCGTTCCGGAGGGCGTCGAGGAACGGACCGAGCTGCGTGAGGTCGTAGCTGTCGTCGGCGTCCGCAATGACGACGAACTCCGACCGCGCTGCCGTGATGCCGCCGAGCAGCGCGCTGCCGTATCCCTGGACCGGCACCTCGATCACGCGCGCACCGAGGCGGCGCGCGACCTCCTGCGAGCCGTCGGTGCTGCCGTTGTCGGCAACGACGACCTCGCCGTCGACGCCGAGGTCCTTCATAGCCCGTTGGGCCTTCGCGATGCACGTGGCGAGCGTCTCGACCTCGTCGAGGCACGGCAACACGACGCTCAGGCCGCAGGTCTGCCCGGGTTCGGCCTCGGCGTTCGCCTCGGAGGAGCGAGCGACGCCGATGTTCTCGGCCACCATGATCGGACAAGTCTACGGACAACCTGCCTGCAGGTGAGAGAGCCCCTTAGGATCGCCCGCCGTGCGTACCGGATCGTTCGCGACACGGCTGGCGCGATTGTCAACCGGGCTCCGGACGACATCGCGGCGCGTCTGGTGGACCAGCTTCGTGCTCGCGGCGTCGCTGTGCGGGGCGTGGGCGCTCTCACAGCCGGTGTTCGCCGGGCCCGACGAGCCCGCCCACATCGTGCGGGCGGTTGCGCTCGATCACGGCACGCTGACCGGCACCGAGCCGCGCGGCCGCCTGCCGCGACGGTTTCGACCCGTCGAGGACAGCGCGCGCGTCGTGCAAGCGCCCGCGATCTACGGATCGGTCGTCGTCCCGTGCTTCACGAGGAACCGCGACCTCCTGGCGCCGTGTCTCCGGTTCACGGGACCGACCCGGGACGCCGGCGTCGTCACCCACAAGGCGCTCGAGCCGCCCGCGTACTACGGCGTGGTCGGCGCG
>Ga0126369_10004540_pt1 | contig 10193 bp, 10 predicted proteins | sample PanSoiMetaPlot_1_FD_109646 | JGI IMG/M metagenome (GOLD analysis project Ga0126369, IMG submission 109646) | Tropical forest soil microbial communities from Panama - MetaG Plot_1 | ecosystem: Environmental > Terrestrial > Soil > Tropical forest > Bulk soil | place: Panama | collected 2016-02-17
AGTGGCACGATCCGCAGCTTACCCGAAAACCGCCGGGCCTTACCTAAAAACACGCGATTTCCTGAGCGATTCTAGAAGCTTAGAGTTTACGGACAGACACTAGACTAGGGCGCTGAGAAACGGCGTTATGAGGGGAAGGCGAGAAGGCGGGAGTCCTGCTCTCCCTCACGGAACCCGCCGGGCGATCCGGCGAGCGCCTCAGCAATCCGCTGGCGCAGCTGTGCGACCTTGAATGGTTTTACCAACAACGGGATGCCCACGGGGCCACCCGAATGAAGGATACCGGCGTGTCCGGACATCAACATCACCCGCAATCCGGGTTGGCAGGCGCGCGCTTCGTCTATTACGGCAAGGCCGTTCATGTGCGGCATCGCGTAATCGACGAGCAGGAGATCGATCGAGCACTCCTTTTCCAATATTTCGAGTGCACGGCGAGGATCGGCCGCCTCCCAAACCGCGAGACCGCTGTCGCGCAGCGCCGCGGCGACGAAAGCCAGCACGTCGGCATCGTCGTCGCATACCAAAATGCGCGCGTCAACGGGTTCTGCAATAAACCGCCTCGGCTCGGCATCAACAAATTCGACGGCGTCCCCGGCTGCGCGCGGCAACCAAAGATCGATCCGCGTTCCTCGGCCAGGAGAGCTGGCGATCCGAACCGATCCCCCGGATTGTGCCGCGAACCCGTGGACGATCGCCAAACCAAGCCCACTACCGCGACCTGCTTTCTTCGTCGTGAAGAAGGGCTCGAAGGCGCGCGTCAAAATCTCCTCGGTCATTCCGGCGCCAGTGTCTGAAACCGACACAGTCACGTAATCACCCCGCTGCACATCTGGCCGATCCCCGATTTCACTTCGGCGGTTCTCCGCATCAATGCGCAGCGTGCCACCAGAGGGCATAGCATCGCGAGCGTTCAAGGCGAGGTTTAGGATCGCGAGTTCCAGTTGGTTGCGATCTACCCAGGCCCGATTTAGATCCGGTTTTATACCGATCACCAAGCGGATCTCAGGACCGAGTGTCTGTTTTAAGATTTTTTCGGCGCCGCTGATCACAGCCCGGACATCGATCGGTCTCGGCTCCAAATGCTGCCGGCGCGCAAAGGCAAGCAGGTGCCTCGTCAGCGTGGCGCCGCGTTCGGCGGCGCACAGAGCCGCCTGGAGCAGGGCCGCGGTTCGGGAATCGCTGGTCACCCGACTTTCCGCCATCTCGAGATGACCAACAATCGCGGTCAGCAGATTGTTGAAATCATGAGCAATGCCGCCGGTCAACTGACCAATCGCCTCCATCTTCTGTACCTGTCGCAGCTGGTCCTCGGTGCTGCGCCGTTGTGACATTTCTTGCTCGAGTTGGCGATTTATAGCAGTCAGCTGCTCAGTCTTATTCCTCCGTTCCAAATTCAAGCGCAGAGCGTGGGTGAACGCGCGGGTCGAGCTGTATGCGGCGAGCGTCATCGCTACAGCGAAAACCACCAGCATATCGCCATGCACCGTCCAGCCCTCCAGAAAGAAGCGGCCGGCGAGCGGCAATGCCGCCGGGAATACGTACGCTATGAACGCCGGCAGATAGTTGGAAAAGGAAACAAGCGAGGCGGCGCACATACCGCCGATCACGAAGGCAACAAAGGTCTGCTCGACGAGATTGCCGGAGAGCAAGAACGCGCTGCCGGCGCCCCACAGCAGTCCTGAAAACGCCGATCCCAGCGTCGCGTATAGCGCCCATCGGTTGGGCGAAGCGCCGGAGCCCTTGCGCTTCCGATAGCAGGCCCAGCCGATCGCGCGGAGCCCCGTCAACACCATGGTCAGCGCGAGGAAACCCAGCCAGTAGACGCGCCTTTCGGCGGATGCCAATACAATTGCGACGAGCCCGGAATTGACCATATTCACGGTCAAAACGGTCGGTGTATGTTGGTAAAGGGCCTGTATCTGCGCCGTGTAGATTCCGTTTTTGATAATAACCTGCGTCACGACGCCTCGCTTTACCGATGCGCAGGGACCTGCCCCAATTTTGGACTTGAGAAGACCTGCCGCCCGGGTATTACCGCTTCTTATGGTTGCCTAAGACAGCGATGAATTTGGCGGCGCTGATCTGGAATCGAGCTTAATGCTAGCGAGTCAGCACGTCGTCAATGCGACGTCTGGCAGATGTCAAAAAAGCCGCCATTCTTTTAGAGATTTTGCTTGGCCTATGATATTCGACAATGGAGGTCGGCGAACGCGGCGAAAATCTGACTGAAAACCCAGAGTTTGAAACAGTCAGTCGCAAAGCGCCGTATTTTAGCCACAATTTATGGTTTATTTTGGGGGCGACGCAAGCTTACTGCTGTCTTGCGGAATGCCAAAGCACGATAGAGGCGAAATTGGCATGCTGCGGGAGGATAAAGTCGCTCGTCACGCGATGATGACTTTGCCGCCCACCGATCTATTAGTCCGCACTGCTGTGATCATCCGGCGTGCTCCCGAGTTTGCGATATTTCGCGGCGGCTATCGAACAGCGGCGATCTCCCGCGCGGTGTGATTCGTATCGAGGTTCATCCAGTCAGACGGGCAGTCATAAATGATCGTTCGGCGGCACCGATGCAGACATCCAACGCGAATGTGTTTGGCGCTCGATGACTAGTAGCCACAGCTCTGGTTGGCCGGTATTTCAAGGGTATCAACGATGACATTTTGTGCTGCGCTACTTGGGCCTCTCGTGATTACGAGCGATAATTGCCGGATCGCTAAACTCCCGAAAAAGGCTCGCGGTCTCATCGCGTATTTGGCCGCCCAAAATGGCCAAGCGGTTAGCCGCGAACGGCTGGCCGACTTGTTGTGGCCCTACCAAGGCTCGGAGCAGGCCCGCCATAGCCTTCGTAATTGCCTGCTCGAGCTGCGCAAGACGCTGGGGCCCACAGCGGGACACCATCTACTGACCGGGTTCAGCCATTGCCAGTTGAGGGATGCGGAAGTCGATCTCGACGATTTCGAGCGACTGTCACGGTTGCAAGACCGATCGGGCCTACAGGCAGCGGCAGATCTATATCGCAATGAATTTCTCGCTGACTTTCATATCGCAGCCGAGCCGTTTCAGGAATGGCTCGCAGCAGAACGCGACCGCACGCTCACGATTGCCTGCGATGTACTGTACCGGCTGACGGCGGCGCAAGAGGCAGTGAGAGACCACGATTCCGCGATTCAGGCGGCTCGTCGATTGGTGGCGCTCGATCCACTCTCCGAGATCGGCCAGCGAGCGCTTATTCGCGCCTACGCGCGGGCCGGGAGGCGAGCTGAAGCACTCAGGCAATACAAAAGCTGTGCAGAGATCTTACAGCGCGAACTCGGGGTCGCACCCGATGCCGAGACCCAGGCGCTCGCCGAAGACATCGTGCGTCCGAATGCCCTCGAGCGGCCGAATACCGCGGCGCCTTCCGTCGACACGCAACGCGCCGCCAGTCCCGCCTCCATCTCGTATCGGTCAGCGAAAGACAGCGGCGCTCAAGCGCCCGCGCGGTTAGATACGGTAACCGGAAAGCCGCAGTGGCCTTGCTTGATGCCTAGAATTGCCGTGGCGGTAGCTCCGTTGCGCAACCTCACCGGTGATGCCAGTCGGCAGCTATTGGCGGAAGCGTTCACCGATGACCTGATCACCGACCTTTTGCGCCATGGCCGCGGTCTCACTCTCAAGCCTTTGGGAGACCAGCCCGGCGCACCAGCAAGACTTGTCCGCGACGCGCAGGCGGCAAGAGAATACCGTTATCTCGTGACCGGCAGTGCGCAGCCGAGCGATCCCGGAAAGTTGCGGGTCAATGTGAGGATCAGCGAAGCAGCGACCGGTGAGTACCTCTGGGCAGGGCGCCACGACTTCCGCCCGCAAGAGTTGTCGGCGGTTCAGACCAAAATCACGCGAAGGATCTCGCGCGAGCTGCACGTTCTGCTGCTGCAGGCGGCGAGCCGCGACGCAGTTGCCGGCTCCGGTACTGAACTGAGTGTGGCCGAGTGTCTGTCACGGGCGGCAAATGCCCTCGCCCAAGGAATGCGCGCCGAGCTCTCGGCCAAGGCGCAGCGCTGGTACTTGACGGCGCTCGCAAGCGACCCGCGCAACGCGGAAGCATTGACGGGTTTGGCGCGCACCTGCCAGCACCTGGTGAGCAACCCCTGGTGGGCCGATCCGCAGAGTGCAGCGGCCGCATCCGACCTCGGGCGTGAAGCAGTGGCTATCGCGCTATCGATCGCTCCGGGATATGCCGACGCGCACTGCGTGCAAGGCATGCTGTACTCCGCCGCAGGACAACTCCAGGAGGCCGAGCGCGCCTTCAAACAGGCTTTGGCGGTAGACGACGCGCTGGGGATCGCTCATGGTTTTGCTGGATACAATGCAGCCTTCCTCGGCCGCGCCGACGAAACGCTGCCCGCGATCGAGCGTGCGATGCGTCTGGATCCGGCGGACCGCCGGCACAGCATCTGGTTCTTTTTCGGCGGATTTGGCGAACTGCTGCTCGGTCGTACTGAAATGTCGATCAAGCTGCTCAATAAGTCCCTCGAGCGCAACCCCAGCTACGGCAGTGCGCAGCTTTTCCTGATGGCGGCCTTAGCGCTGGTCGGACGCCGCAGCGAGGCGGAGAGAGCGGCGACGACGTTTCGCGCGCAATACCCTGCGTATCGAACCGACGTCTTCGAGCAATTGTGGCTGTCACGCTCGGGCTCCTCCACTTACCGTGCTCAGATCCATCCGCTATTCGAACAAATCCGCACACTCGGCGTGGCGCACTGAGCTTACAGGTCACAGCGCGATCCCGGCGCCTAGCTGCGGCGCGGTAGTGCATACTTCGCGACGCGCCCTTTGGGCGCCCTCCGCGGCAGGTCATCCTGCCGTGCGGCTCAGGACCAGACCCCGCCGGTTGGACGCTCTCGCCCGAGGCCGTCGCGCTGTTGCGTCGGCGCGGCTACCGGGCGCGCCAACTGGATGATGGATTTCCCGTCCGGACTGCCGACGGGCCAGAGCCCGCCACCTTGAGCGGGCCGCGTCCAGCACCTCAGCTGAGCCCGCCGGGGAGGGCGTGTGCCGCCGCGGTTTCTCCGCCGATCGGCGAGGCGAGCAGGTGCAGCCGCAGCGTCAATAGGATTGCCGCGGCCCCGAGACCGAGCGCAAGCCCCCACCACAAGCCGACGGCGCCGTAGCCGAGCGGAAACGCAAACAGCCAACATCCCGCGAAACCGATGCCCCAATAGCCAAAAGTGGCGAGCAGCATCGGGATCATCGTGTCCTTGTAGCCGCGCAACGCGCCGGCGGCGATCACCTGCATTCCGTCGAACACCTGGAAAATCGCGGCAATCGCGATGAGGCGGCGCGCGATCTCGACGGTGTCGCGGTTGGCCGGGTCGGAGACATCGATATAGACCCCGATGATCGCGTTAGGGGCGATCCACAGTATGACCGCCGTGGCGCTCATGAACCCGATCCCGAGCGCTAGCGCCACGAGCCAAGCCCGGCGCGCCGCCAGCGCCCGGCCGGCGCCGAGCTCGTACGCAACCCGCACCGTGACCGCCTGGCTCAGACCCAGCGGCACCATAAAAGTGACGCCCGCGCAATTGAGGACGAGTTGGTGGGCGCCGAGCGCCGCCGGGCCCAACAGGCCCATCAGAACGCCGGCCGTCATGAAGAGGCCGACCTCGATCCCCCGCATCCCGCCGATCGGCAAGCCGAGGCGCAGGATCTGCATCATCTCGCTCCGGCTCGCGAAGAAGGCGTTGCGCCATATCCGCAGCGCTGTGAGGCGCGGCATGATGCGGGCGCATAGCGCAAGACCGCCGAGCATCAGCCATTGATTGACGGCGCTCGCATAGCCCGAGCCGGGGGTGCCGAGAGCAGGCGCGCCGAGATGGCCGAAAATCAGCACCCAGTTCAGCACGGCGTTGCCGGCGATGCAGAGGACCTGCACGATCATTACGGCCCGCGTATGCGACAGCGCCGCGAGGAGGCTGCGCAATACCGCGTTACCGAGAAAAGCCGGACAGCCCCATGCGATCGCCCGCAAATAGCGGCCGATCTCGGCGGCGAGCGCCACGTCATAGCCGAGCGCCAGCAGCAAGCGATCCAAGCTCAGCAGCACGGCGATGAAGGGCAGCGCCAGAAGCACCGAGAGCACTAGCCCGGCGCCCGCGCCGCGCCCGGCGGCAGCGCGATTGCCGGCGCCCAGCGCATGCGCGGCCAGCGGCGCCACCGCGGAGACCACCCCTTGCAGCATGACGCCGCCCGTAAAATAGAGCATCCCCCCGAGCCCCGCCGCAGCGAGCGGCATGGCACCGAGTCGCCCGACCATCACCGTATTAGTGACGGCCATCGCCATCTGCGCGAGATTTGCCGCGGCGAGCGGACCCGCCAGCGCCAGCGTCGCGCGTAGCTCCGCGCGGACCCCATCGGTCAGTGACATCTGTCCTCCGTCAGAGGCCCGCCAATCCGGACAGAGAGCCCGACAAAAGAAAGGGCCCCGACCGGCACCGGCGGGGCCCCGTATCGTCGCGTATTGGCTCTGTTCAGCGCACGCGCATACCCTCAGGCCCCACGGCAAAGCCGCACGAGTCGGTCATGCTGATCGGGGATGCGCAAATCATGCGTGGTTTGTATATGGGAGAAAGGGGCGCGTCAACCACCGCCACGCCCGCTACCTCGCGGCGCTGATGGTCGCTCGGACGCCGCTCCTTGTCCGGCGAGCCCTCGACCAATTAGGTGCTATTTCGCAGGAATAGCCGCCGGCGATCTCCTCGACCATGGCATACTGCACCTCTCAAGGAGGCGACTATGCTGAACCCGACGAGCCTTCTCGCTGATGCATTGGGCTGCAACCTAGCCGAGACCTACCGCAGAGGCTATGGCGATCAAGAGCCGCACATTCCCGCGGCCTTGAACGAAGCCGCCCGTCTCGTGATCGAGCGCATCGCCAGCAGCGACGCGCTCTATCACGATTGCCAACACACGGCGCTGGTGACGCTTTGTGTCCAGGACATTTTGCGCGGCCGCCGCCTTGAGCGGATGGTCATCCCCAGCGATTGGCTCCATACCATTTTGGCCGCGCTGCACCACGACATCGGTTACGTGCGCGGCATCTGCGCCGGCGACACGGCCGAGCATTTCGTGATCGACGCCGCCGGCAACACGGTGACGCCGCCGCGCGGGGCCTCCGACGCCTTTCTGATGCCCTATCACGTCGAGCGGGGCAAAATTTTTGTCCGGGAGCGCTTTGCGCCGGTCCCTTACCTAGATGAGGAGCGTATCGCCGCCGCCATCGAGTTGACGCGCTTCCCGGTTCCGGAAGATGAAGACCACGCCGCCACCGACACCGACGCGGGCTTGGTCAGAGCCGGCGATCTCATCGGCCAACTGGGCGATCCGCTCTACCCGCGCAAACTCAACGCGCTCCATCACGAATTCGCCGAAACCGGCGTGCACGAGAAGCTCGGCTATACCAGTCCCGCCGATCTGGTCGACCACTATCCGCAATTCTATTGGAGCAAGGTCGAGCGCTACATCGGCGACGCACTGCGCTATCTCGAAATGACGATGGAGGGCAAGCAATGGATCGCGAACCTCTATTGCCACATCTTCGCGATCGAGCATAACCGCCGCCAAATTGGCCCGCAGCCTGGGCCTGGGCAATAGACGGGGACGTCGGCCGGGACTAAGCGCCGGGCAGCCATCTCCCGGCGGAGCGCAGCAGCGGCGCTACCTCGACCGGAAATTCGTTATCGACGGAATATTCGTAACAGCGGATGCGCTCCGCCTCGGGATGGGCCGCCGTAATCGCGGCGAGCGCCTCCGCCAATGTCTCGAAATCGCCGGAGTACTGCAGCCGGCTGTTCCAGACACCGCGCCACGCCCGGCTCAGTCGCCCAGCCGCCGCCTCATTGGTCTCGGGCATGCGGTCGATATAGGCGGTGATTTCGATATTGACCTGCCCGTCGTCACGCGTCTCGTCGCGGGTAATCTCGACCCGAAAGGTTTGGTATGCCATCGCCTCAGTTTATGCCTTCAGGGGCCCGGTGCGGTAGCTCCGCTTCGCGACCATCTCGACAGATTACATGCACAAGGGTCGAGCGCTACAGCAGCATTGTTTTGACGCCGAGCGCCGAACCGGCATTACTGAGGCGCCGGTCCAGCGTGCAGAGGGTCGCGCCATGATCGGCGCAGATGGCGAGGTGCAAGGCATCGCCCGCACGCAAGCCCAGTGTATGCTGATCCGCAAAGCGCGCCGCGGCGCGAAACTGCAATCTCGAAATTGGCACGACCGCAAAGCTGTCGGCGGCTAATCGAGTGAATATCGCCAACGCCTCGGCGCGATGGTCCCCTCCTATGTGTCCGGCGCGCAGCTTAATCGAAAGGGCGGAAGCGAACTCAGTCACGACCCAGTCGCTGATTGCGAGTTCATCGGTCTGTTGCTGTTTGAGCCAGCTCTGCATTCGCTCGGTTTCAGCCTCGTTGGTCAACGCCGCAACGAGCAGCGAAGTGTCCAAGTAGAGCATCAATACCGCTCTTCCTCACGCATCCGGCGGATGAAGTCGCGAGCAGGTTCTGGTTGGACCGGCATCGCGCCGGTCACTCTCCTCAATTCCACTATATCGATCCGCTTCCGGGGAGCGTTGATCCCGGTAATCTGCGCGATCGGCCTGCCGCGGCGCGTGATGCAGACCGCCTCGCCGGCAGCAGCGCGCTCTACCAGAGCGCTCAAATGCGCCTTCGCGTCGGCGAGACTGATCCTAATCATGCGATCCTCCTGACCAATTAGATGGTCATTTATAGCATGCCCGGTGCTTTTCAAGAAAGCTGCAGTTTCTTTGCTCCACCGATCCGATCTTCTCCCACTTGGTGGTCGAAAATCCCTGCGATCGTGACCAAGTTGGAGGCTGAGCTACGGCGTAGACGATTGAGAGCTCAGGCGTGAGGCAGGTTTCGCTATCCAAAATCCAGAATGATCTCTCCCGGTTTCTGCGCGACGCGGAGGCCGAAGAGATCGTAATCGCCCGCAACGCAAAAGCAGCCGGATTGCTGATCGGCTTCGCGTCCGAGGACGACCGGTTTGACTATCAGCTCGAAGACGACCCGCGCTTTTTTGTGCCGCGTCGAGCAAGCGCGCAACAGCCTCCGTGAGGGTCGTGGCGTGACGATCGAGGATCTAGATTGATCAGGCGTCGAGCCGCCAGGCAGCCTTACTCTGGCTGCTATTTCAGAGCATACAGGTCCGTGAACGCGCGAATTGCCGCCGCGACTTGCTCCACGGCATAGGCGAGTTGCTGTGCTGAAATAACCATCGCCTCCTCACTGGTTAGAGGCTCTTCGTTATTATCCCAAGTGAGCCTATTCAACCTGCTATTGAACCGAAATTCCATGGCCATGGCGTCGCGACTCCCATCTCACCGCGGCTCGTTCAATATCTGGATAGGTAACAGTCTAGTTCACAGCCTTTGAGAAATCGTTATGCACGAGCGATTAAAGAGCCGGCCTCTATGGGCCGGCTCCTTGGGCTCGCCGCTGTCAGCTGCTCAACTGTGCCAGCGGAACTGCTGCGGCTTGCGGGCCGAGCCCTGGCTGAGGAGACAATTGACGAGCGCCGGGCCATTGAAGTTCATCGCTTCCTCGAGCGCGCCCTTCAGGTCCTTTGGCTCCTCGACATAAAAGCCCTTGCCGCCGAACGCATCCATCATCCGGTCATAGCGGGCGCCCCAAATCAGCGTGTTGGGCTTCATGTTGAACATCGGGTTGTCGGGGATTTCCGGCATGCCGGGGCCGACGCCGCCATTGTTGAGGACGACGATCTTGACCGGGAAGTTGTAGCGGCACAGCGTCTCCATCTCCATGCCCGAGAAGCCGATCGCCGAGTCGCCGGAAAGGTGCACGACCGGCCGGTCTGGATGAACGATCGCGGCGGCGATCGCCTGGCCGAGCCCGACCCCCATCGTGCCGTAAGTGCCGGCGTTGAGGACGGAGCGGGCGTTGAAGGCCGGCAATTGCGTCAAGCCGATATCCATCGTGCCGGCGCCCTCGGCGCTCAAGATCGCGTTCTTCGGCATCCATTGGGCGACGTCGCGCAGCCCGGCCGGCCGGTCGTCCACCTCTCGGGCGATTCGGCGATCGGCTTCTCCGGCATGGAGATGGAGACGCTCGTCCGCTACGGCTTCCCGGTGAAGATCGTCGTCCTGAACAACGGCGGCATCGGCCCCGGCATG
>Ga0126369_10004541_pt1 | contig 10192 bp, 8 predicted proteins | sample PanSoiMetaPlot_1_FD_109646 | JGI IMG/M metagenome (GOLD analysis project Ga0126369, IMG submission 109646) | Tropical forest soil microbial communities from Panama - MetaG Plot_1 | ecosystem: Environmental > Terrestrial > Soil > Tropical forest > Bulk soil | place: Panama | collected 2016-02-17
CGTACTTCTTAGTGGCGCACCCGCTCGTTACTACGAGGAGTGCGGATATTAACGTAACAATCGACAGTCTTTGCATTGTTTTCCCTTTCTCTCCGAAATCGCCGGATCGGAGTACCGGCACGCCTAGCGATTTAGCAAAATCTTTGCCGTTCTATGGTTTCTAAAAAAATCCCGGGCCCCCTACTGGGAAGGGCCTAATCCAACTTAGGGTTATACCCGTTTTGGCTCATACGGCAAACGCACACAGATTACCACCTGAACGACCAAAACGTGGAAGATATCCCGGGTTTAAACTAAGGGCGCTTGCGCCGATCGGCATCGATTTTCTTTAAGCGATCGAGTTCCGTCGTGAGTTGCTTGATCCTGAGGTCGCGCTGCTTGGAATCCGCCGCAACCTGATCCAGTTCCGCACGAAGCGACAGGATTAGATTCGCCTGTGATTTGAAGGCGCTGTCTGGGTATTCGTCGACGAGCTGCTTCAGTGTGGCTACGGCACGCGGCCAGTCGGTTCCTGGGGCAGGACGCAAGACATAAGTCAGTGCCAAATGGTATAGAGCGCCATCGCGCTGTTCGCCGGAAGTCGTCGATCGGAGATAGTTTTCGTATCCCCGCGCGGCCTCATCGTAGTTACCCGAAGCAAATGCCCGATCGGGTTGTTCCAGCGGCGAGACAGTAACGGCAGGCGGAGGGGGTGCTGGGGCGGGGGCCGGGGCCGGGGCTGGAGCCGGTGCCGCGGCGGATGTCGGTAGGGGCGGCGGCGGACTGGTGGCAGCGACTGGCGTACGTTTATGACAGCCGGCGGCGGCCAATACGGCCGATAATAGAAGAGCGTCTAGGCACTTCGACCGCATGTGAGCACCTCCTCGTGCGTCGCAGGCTGCAATAGAAACGAGAAAACACTTCCGCCTTGCGGATTGTCCTCGACCCAGATCTCCCCACGGTGCGCTTCAACGATGGTTTTGCAAATGGCGAGCCCTAAGCCGACGCCCTGCCCCGCTATTTTCTTTCCCGACTTTACCTGGTGGAATTTCTCGAAGATTTTTTCTTTGTGGTCATCGGGGATACCAGGGCCGGAATCGGATACTGAAATCAGGATCTCGCGCCCATCGCCTTGACCGGCACGCGTCACAATCTCGGTGCCGTTCGGCGAGAATTTCAATGCATTTTCGTAAAGATTTCCGATGACCTGAACGATGCGCTCACGATCGCATTCAACGAACACGGATGGCTGGTCACACTGCAGGCGGAATCGAATTTCTTTCTCGCGCGCCTGCACATCGAACTCGTCAATGACGCCCTTGATCACTGGAATGATATCGTGCGCTCCCATCTGGTACTCCATGGCACCCGCTTCCATTCGCGATACATCGAGAAGATTACGAACCATTGACGCAAGCCGCTCCGCACTGTTGTTGCTCAATTGAATCAGACTCTGTTGTTGCTCATTCAGAGGACCGGGAATTTGCTGAAGAAGTAGATGCATGATCTGGCGCATGGACGCGAGCGGGGCTTTCAGATCGTGCGAAACATGCGACACGAAGTCTTTCTTCATTCGGTCCAACTCGCCCAGCCGTTCGCTCATCACGTTGAAGTCACGAGCCAGTTCTGCGAATTCGTCGCTGCCGCGAGCAGGCAAGCGATGCCAAAACTGTCCTTTTGCGATTACACGCGTTCCCTTCGTGAGACGTCGTAACGGCTCATTGATTGAGCGAACGATAAGTCCGGCTACAACGACGCCGAGGAACAGCGCAAAAACTCCCACAATCCAGGAAACCCGCTCCGCGTTTGTTCCGATTTCGGCCGCGCTTGCCACACGTTCGTTTATCGACACCTGAATGGCATCCACCAGTACATCAGACTGCGCTTGGAAATGGTTAACGGCGACGATGAAGTCGGGCGGCTGCTGATCCAAGTCCCACGTTGTCTTCTGCTGCTTGAACTTCTCAAATACCAGCAATAAATCGTCCAACGCCTCCCGACACTTGGCAATCTGGGCCTGCACGCGCTCGGAATGGGCCGTTTGGCGCAGCCGTCCAAGATTCTCGAGATAATCGTCGCGGCCACGGAAGATCAGTCGTTCATACAAGGGGTCGAGAGCAGTAAAGTATTTCCTCAAGTCTTCGCTGAGAATGTCGCCGGCCTTCAGCATTTCGAGAATCGTTGTGGCGGTATTGACGTTGATCTCCCCCAAATCACGATTCACGCCCTGCAGTTGACGAATAACCACGAGTTCATTGGCGACCACGATGATCGCCAGCAGCATCAGAGCCAGGAAGCCTGCAATGATCTTGCTGGATACTCTCATTCGGTCGGCTTATGCCTCTAGGCCATAACTTTTTAATTTATTGTAAATGGTCTTCACGTCGACGCCGAGCTGCCGTGCCGCTTCAGCCTTGTTGTTGCCCGCTCGCTCGAGAGTTTTCAAAATCAGCTCGCGCTCTGCGTCAGCGACCGTTGTTTCTCCGACTGAGAAGATCAGTTTTTCGGACCTGAGCGCCGGATTACGTACGTAAGGCGGCAAGTCCTTTTCCTCGATCCAATCACTCTTTGCGAGGACGACAGAACGCTCGATGACATTGCGCAACTCCCGAACGTTGCCGGGCCAGGAATAGGCTCGAAGCATGCCCATCGCTTCGTCCGTTGCACCTTCGATATTGAGGTGGTGTTTTGCGTTGAATTCAGACACGAAATGTTGGACGAGGAGCGGAACGTCCTCGCCTCGCGCTCGAAGCGGTGGCAGCGCGATCGGGACGACGTTTAACCTGTAGTACAGATCTTCTCGGAGTTTGCCTTCTTCGATAGCTTTCAAAGGGTCGCGATTGGTCGCCGCAAGGACACGCACATCAAACTCGAATTCATAACTGCCGCCAAGTCTTCGAACTTTTCCATCCGCCAAAACACGCAGCAGCTTCGGCTGCAGCGCCATCGGCATCTCGGCAATTTCATCAATCAGGAGCGTGCCGCCATTGGCCTGTTCAAACACTCCCTGACGAGTGGCGACAGCTCCAGTGAAGGCACCCCGCTCGTGGCCGAAGAGCTCGCTTTCGATCAATGATTCCGGAATTGCGGCAGCGTTGATCGGAACGAACGGTTTGCCCTCCCGGCGGCTCAACTTATGTATGGTCCGAGCGACAACTTCCTTTCCGGTTCCGCTTTCACCTGTGATCATCACCGGCACGTCTCGTTGCGCGACACTTTCAACGAGCTGATATACCTCACGAATCGCTTTACTCGTGCCGACAAAATCTCGATCGCCATCCTCCTCGATTCTTGCGGCGAGGCGCTTCGCCTTGCGCCGCATGTCGAGTTCACGTTCGGCGTCGTCGAGCAATGCCTTCAGTTTTGGAAGATCGGTTAACGGTTTCGTGAGGAAGTCACGTGCCCCTTGTTTCATTGCTTCGACCGCTACATCGATGCTGCCTTGGGCGGTGATCAGCAGCACGGGTCGGTGTGTGTCACCTGCTTTTAACATTCGCAGTAATTCGAGACCAGAGGTTTCCGGCATCACGACGTCACTAATGACAATATCCGGGTCTTGTTTTTCGACGAGGTACATTGCTTCTGCGGCGTTAGTCGCCTGCAATGCCTCAAAGCCCCAACTCTGCAGCAGGACAGCCAGCGATGCACGGATTCCGGCATCATCATCGACAACCAATATTTTTCGTTTTCGGGCAGTCACGTGATAAGTATACAACCGTGTTACGGCCGTGGGTGGTGTCCAGCCTGGTCCTATTTGTGTTTGCAGAGCCTGTTTCAGCCCTGCCCATATTCGCTCGCAGGTACGAAACCTCATGCACGACGTGCCACGTCGTCTTTCCAAAACTCAATGCTTTTGGTATCGCGTTCCGCAATAACGGGTATCGCATACCCCTAAACGAAGAGAAATTCGTCAAGACCCCCGATGCTGCTTTAGGCGCCCCTGCCTGGAAAAAGCTTTGGCCGAAAGCCGTCTGGCCGGGCGCCATTCCCGGAATGCCACCGATTGCAATACGCGTCACAACCGACTTGAATATCCGGCCTACCACGCCGGTGAACGTGAACTTCGACTTTCCTAACGGTGTAACCGCCTACTTCGCAGGAGCCGCCGGCGACAGCTTTTCGTATTTCGGCAGTATCTTTTTGGCGGGATCGACCAACCAGATCTTTCTTGACCGAGTATACGGCCAGTTCCGGCTTACCCCTGATGCTCCGGGCCAAAACTTACTGACCCTGAAACTCGGCCGAATTGATACACGCGCGGAACCGTTTTCAAATACTTTTCGACGTCCGACGGCCGGAAACTTCGGGGTCAGCGACTTCCGTGTAACGGCGAATGGCTTTGGCTTCCGCGATCACGACGCCGGGGTTGAGGCCTGGGGAGCCGTAACCGGTCCGAACAACCGGGGTGGTGTCGAGTATGCCGCAGGCATTGTCCAAGGGACAAACGGCCGCCCGGAAAATAACAATTTTAAAGATTATTACGGCACGGTCTCGTATAAGATCGGCGGCCTCGGCGTGGTCGGTTCGCGCGCTGAAACGGTGGAAGAACAACCGGTCTCGCCGGAAGGCTACAAGGAGTATTCGATCTCTTTCGGCACCTTCGCGTATCAGGGAAAGAATCAACCTGTAATAACAGGAGTTAGTGAAGATTGGTTCACGCGTTCGGGATTCAGGATGGACGCATGGTTGAAGAATTTGAATGTCTACGGCGCAGTCGTATTCGGTAAGGACCAACTGCGTGGATCGGCACCACAGAAGATCAATAGCAGTTCTGTTATGGCCGAAGCCGACTATCCCGTGCTGCCCTGGCTAATGACGACGTTTCGATTGGAGAAAACGAATTTTTCCGATGGCCGCCGGAATGTGATTGAAACGATTCCGGCCATCAACGTTCTCGTGCGCGCGAATGTCCGCGTGCTGGCTGAAGGACATTTCTTTAATCACATTCAAGTCGGCACGACGGAAAGGACCGGGCTGAACGAAGGATTGGTTCGATTGGAGTTCGCGTTTTGATCCGTGTGGCCGTACTGATCATGTCGCTGCTGCAGTCGACGTTCGCTATAGCGTCCACCATTCACGGCCAGATTCTTGTCAGGTCCGCGCGCGACAACAGTAATGTCATTATCTATATCGATAAGATACCGGGGAAGCGGTATACACCCCCACCGAGCCCGATCGTTCTGGATCAAGTGAACCTTAAATTCGTGCCGCATGTGCTGGCGGTACTGGTTGGCACGACTGTCGCATTTCCGAATAGTGACGAGATCCGGCACAATGTGTTCTCGCCCGGGCCGCCGCGTTTCGACCTGGGGACGTATGCCCAGCACACGACGAAATATCACGTCTTTGATACAGCCGGAGTGTGGACAATGCTCTGCAACGTACACGCTGAAATGTCGGCGTACGTCATCGTCACGGAGACGCCCTACTTCGCTAAAACGGACAAGGACGGAAAATTTGTTTTAAAAGACGTCCCACCCGGAAAATACTCACTGAAGATCTGGCACGAAAAAGCAAAGCCGGCAACCCTGCCGATCGAGGTCGGTGAAGGCTCGATAATGAGCATCCCCTCGATCGAGCTCAAGAGATGATGCCGTGAACCTCAAGCAGAAGACATTTCTGTTCGTGACCCTCAGCACCGCGGCTCTGCTTGGACTGTATGTCGTATTCAGTACTTATTATGTTCGCGCGCAGGAGAAGGTGCTGCTTGACGAGCGTGTGAATACTGCGCAAGCGATTGCGCAGGAATTCACCGGTTTATTCACGCGCGGCGTCGACCGCTTGCAACGGGTCGCAGCTCTACCGGCTTTGGTATACGGACTTCAGACGCTGGAGGAAAAAAAAGAAGGTAAACAGATTCCCGCATGGACGACGCTGCATTATCTCTTCTACGAGTCCGATGTTTTCACCAGGGTTTATCTGGTTAACGCCAGCGGCAAAATTCTGTGGAATGAACCTCCGGATCAGGACTTGATCGAGACCCAATTCCAACAATTCGATGAAATCGTAAAGCAGCTTGAAAACGTTCCGGCGGATGTCGTCTTCTCTTTGTCGGAGACTCCCACGGGACTGGACATCCTGGTCACATCGCCCTTAACCAATCCTGATGGACACGTTATTGGTCTCCTGGTCGGCGCTATCCCGAACGCCCATCCAGCGCTCCATAACATTCTTCGACGGAACGGGGAGACTCACGGCATTGCTCAACTCGTGGATGAGCAATCGAAACGCGTCATCGCCAGCACAGATGAGGCTCGAGAGCATCGCCCCTTTGAGTATCCTGATCCATCAAAGGCATTACTGGTCACTGAACACGCCGCGCCCTCGCCGTGGGCGATTGTGGTCGATCAGAATCTCGCCGAGGCATACGTTGGCATTAACAGTCTTAAGACGCTTTTCGTCACCTTTGGAGTCGTCTTCATTCTCATCGCGATGGGAAGTCTCATCTTCATACTGCGAAGCTTCACTCGCCCCGTCGAAGTCCTGACTGTAGCAGCTCGCAGGATCGCCGAGGGCGATCTGGTCGGAGGATTCACACTTGACCGCAGCGATGAAATCGGCGTGCTGAGCAAAACGCTGGACGACATGAAGACGAAGCTGAAGGCATCCTACGATCGGATTTTGCACTCGGAGAAAATGGCTCTGATGGGTCAAGTCGTGGCGGGTATTGCGCACGAATTGAACAATCCGATCACGATTGTCGTCGGAAACATTCAATTAATGATGACGCGCGAGCTGAATGAAAAGAATGTGCAATCGCTCACGCGGATCAAGGATGGGGCCGAACGCGCGGCAAGGATCGTGAGAAATCTTCTCGCATTTGCGAGACAAGAAAAGCCGGAGCGAAAGCCGACAGATATAAACGTGGTTCTCAAGAGAGCGCTGGAACTGCGGGCATACGAGTTGAAGGTCAGTAATATCGAAGTCAGCACCGAATTGGCGCCACAACTGCTCGAAACGATAGCAGACCCATATCAACTGCAACAGGTCTTTTTGAATTTGATCGTGAATGCAGAGCAAGCGATGATCGACGCGCACGGCAAAGGCTTGTTACGGCTGTCCACGCGATTGGAGCCCGGCAAAATCTTGATCTTTTTTTCCGATGACGGTCCGGGCATTCCACGGGACAATCTCCGCCGCATCTTCGAGCCTTTCTTCACAACCAAACCTGTCGGTAAGGGAAGCGGGCTGGGTCTAAGCATCTGCCAGGCGATCATCAGCGAACATGGGGGCACAATCGAGGTTGAAAGCACTGTGGGACGCGGTACAACCTTTATTGTCGAACTTCCCGTTCAGCGTTGGGTGCACCAGCCGGTTGCGGATCCTGCTCCGGTACGAATCGAAACCACCGTACGCAAACGTATTTTGGTGGTCGAAGACGAAGCGCAAATCCGGCAATTGTTTGAAGAGGTAATCCAGAGCGCAGGACACGATGTCGAGACGGCCCCGAACGGACGCGTGGCCCTTGAACTAATTGATCGATACAAATTCGATCTCATCATCAGCGATGTCAAAATGCCCGAGATCAGCGGTGCGGAATTCTACGCCGCCCTGAGACGAAAGGGCGCAGCCCTCGAACGGCGCCTTATCTTCGTAACGGGAGACTTGATGAATGCCGAAACACTCAAATTCGTCGAGAGTACCGGCTGTCCGTGGTTGGGGAAACCTTTCGACATCACTGCGATCCTCCGCACGATTTCCGACTGCCTCCGTGACGTGAGGAGTACTGCACTGTAAGAGGGATGTCACCACAAAGACACAGAGACACAAAGGTCTCGCGGCTCGCTGGCGCGTAATGATCAAAGGCAAGAGAGTCGTCGTGGTTATGCCCGCTTACAACGCGGAAGATACCATTGAAAAAACCTGGCGTGAGGTTCTCGATCAGGAGATCGTGGATTTAGTCATCATCGTGGACGACGCGAGCCAGGATAGAACGGCAGAACTGGCGCGGCGTCTGGATCGGGTTGTACTCCATGTGCATGCCCGCAACAGCGGTTATGGCGCCAACCAGAAAACCTGTTACCGGCTGGCGCTGGAGAACGGCGCCGACATCGTCATCATGGTTCATCCTGACTACCAATACACTCCGAAGCTTATTCCAGCAATGGCAGGGATGGTGGCCAGCGGCTTGTACTCCTGCGTTCTGGCATCGCGCATTCTTGGAGGACAAGCACTCCAAGGCGGTATGCCGATGTGGCGTTACGTCGCCAATCGCGGCCTTACCCTCGTGGGTAATATTCTCCTCGGAACGAAACTCTCGGAGTTTCACACCGGTTATCGTGCCTTCGCCCGCGACCTTCTCGAACGGCTTCCACTATCGGCAAACTCGGACGATTTTGTTTTCGATAACCAAATTCTCGCCGAGACGATCTGGCTAAAATGTCAGATCGGCGAGGTGTCGTGTCCGACGAGTTATGCGCCCGATGCCTCATCGATCAATTTTCGCCGCAGCGTCAGTTATGGCTTCGGCTGTCTCAAGACAGGGCTCGATTATCGTCTGGCCCAGTGGGGTCTCCTGCATTCACCCCGCTTTCCCAGCTCATTGGACAAATCGGGTCACTGACGCGTGCCAACAGCGATTATCGACTCACGTACTTTCCTCGTGATAGCGTACACGGCTCAGGAGAAGAGGGTCATGTCACCAACCAATCGCATCATCGCACTCACGGCTGTGGCAGTCGCGCTCAGCGTCATGACAACTTTGGGACAATTGCCGATTCCGGTACAAGGAGAGCGCGGCGGACAAACCCCACAGCAAGGTCAAGCGGGACAGCGCGGCCAAGGGCAGCGGGGTCAGCAACAGACGCAGCCGCAAGACCCGCCGCCCGTCGTCTCTGCGATCGCGGCCGCGTCGGCAGAAATCACAGGACCAGGAAAGTTCTTCGAAACGTTGATGGAATTGAAGTCCGGCGACGACCTCGCACACTTCAATTACGTCACGAAGGAATATTTCGTTTCTGGTACAGCAAACGGCCAGCCTTATAAAACCCGAATCGTCATTCGCAAGCCGGCCGACGACAGCAAATTCAGCGGACTCGTTCTCGCTGAGTCCATGCACCCTAGCGGCAATCCATGGGTGTTTCACTTCACACACACCTACTCGATGACGGAAGGTCACATCGGGTTGGAAATATTGACAACCACGCCGCAGGGACTCATTGAATTCAACCAGGAACGCTACAAAGATCTCTCGGTCGGCGGCGGACAAGCGAACGAAATCATCGCGCAAATCGGAGCGCTGATTAAATCCAAACGGCAGGACAACCCACTTGCCGCAGTTGCCGTCCGGAAAATGATCCTGACGGGTTCGTCTGCATCCGCAGGCGTGGTCGTCAATTACCTGCCCTCGCACATGGTGCTGAGACTCACCGACATGAAGCCCATCTATGACGGCTTCATGCCGACGAGCAACGGCGCGAATCTCCGGATGGTCGATGTTCCGATGATTCAGGTCCCGACGATGCGAGAAACAATGAATGGCGCCACAACTCGGGTCGACGGTGACACTCCCGGCAATCAATTCAGGGTTTACGAATTCGCGGGCATGGCGCATATCGATTCCCGTGACGCTGCCGCATATTACCCGGACCCTTGCAAGCTGCCGATCAGCCGGTTTCCCCTGGCCGCGTACATGTCAGTCGCGCTGTATCATCTTTGGCAGTGGATCGATACAGGGACTGTTCCACCTCGCGCGGACAGAATCTATATGGACTACAACACAGACGGCGATGGATCGCTGATGGCCCTGGATGAGTTCGGCAATGTGAAGGGAGGCATCCGAAATCCATACGTGGATCTCCCTACCAAGAAAATCGGTGTCCCCAACTCCGGCGCCGAACCGCCGATCAAGAATCCGCACCCGTTCATCGCTGCAAGAGGAGAGGCAGCTCAGAATCAGTTGTGTAATCTAGCGAATTACGAATTGGCGCTGAGTCCGGCACAGTTGAAGAAGCTCTATAAAGATAAGAAGGATTATCAGACCAAAGTCCAGCAGCGGTACGACGAATTGATGAAACAAGGTTGGGCTCTGCCGGTTTACCGATCTGTGGTACTCGGCGATGCGGCACAGGTGAACTTCTGAATCGTGAATGACAAAGACAGAGATTGTAGGGGCGGTCTATGACCGTTTCTACAGAGGGAGCGTTTATTTATGAAGATCGCAGCGTATGTGGCACTACTTCTCGCACTCGTACAACAACAAGTCCCATTTCGA
>Ga0126369_10004542_pt1 | contig 10192 bp, 10 predicted proteins | sample PanSoiMetaPlot_1_FD_109646 | JGI IMG/M metagenome (GOLD analysis project Ga0126369, IMG submission 109646) | Tropical forest soil microbial communities from Panama - MetaG Plot_1 | ecosystem: Environmental > Terrestrial > Soil > Tropical forest > Bulk soil | place: Panama | collected 2016-02-17
AACCGCCGCAGCCTGGTGTACGTCGGCAACCTCGTCGACGCGATCGTCCGCTCCCTCGACCATCCTGGCGCCGCGGGGCACACTTACGTGGTGAGCGACGGCGAGGACGTGTCGACGCCCCAACTTATCGCGCGGATCGCCGCTGCGCTCGGCCGACGTCCGAGGCTGATCCCGATGCCGGCGGCGCTCCTCCGGTTCGCGGGCAAGCTCATCGGCCGCGCGGACGAGGTCGCGAGGATGCTCGACGACATGGCGGTCGACAGCTCGCGCATCCGCAGGGAGCTCGATTGGCAGCCCGCGTTCACGCTCGACGAGGGTCTCTCGCAAAGTGTTCGACTGACGACGAGGCGCGCGTCGTGATCGTCGTAAAGGTTGGCCACCGGCGCGAGGTGTACCGATAGAGGTACGCTTGCACACTCGCCATGAACGCAGCCCTCCCGCTCGTCCCCGTCGCCGCCGGCCTCGCCTGCGCCGCCGTGCTCCTGATGCTGCTCAGGCGGACCGACTGGCTGCCGCTCGATCAGCCGAACGAACGCTCGTTGCACGCAGCTCCGGTTCCCCGCATCGGTGGCGTCGGCGTGATCGCCGGCGCGCTGCTCGCGTTCCTGCTCCTCCACGCCGAGCCCGTGCTCGGCCTGCTGGTGCTCGCGCTCGCGGTCGTGTCGTTTCTCGACGATCGATCGCATCTGCCGATCGCATTTCGGTTCGCGGCGCACGCCGCGGCTGCCGTCGGCTTCGTCGCAGTCGCCCTGCCCGATGCGCCGGTGATTTGGCAAGGCGCCGCTGCCCTCGCGATCGCCTGGATGACCAACCTCTACAACTTCATGGACGGCTCGGACGGCCTCGCCGGCGGCATGGCGCTGTTCGGTTTCGCCGCGTACGCGCTCGCAGGTTGGCTCGCCGGGGACGGCATTCTCGCAGCGCTCGCGGCGAGCATCGCCGCCGCGGCGGCCGCGTTTCTCGCCTTCAACTTCCCCCCGGCGCGAGTCTTCATGGGTGACGCGGGCGCGATCCCGCTCGGGTTCCTCGCCGCGGCCCTGGGCCTCATCGGCTGGCGCGAAGCCTACTGGCCGATCTGGTTCCCGGCGCTCGTGTTCTCGCCGTTCATCCTCGATGCGAGCGTCACGCTCGCGCGGCGGGCCTTGCGCGGCGAGCGGTTCTGGGAGGCGCACAAGACCCATTACTACCAACGCTTGGTCCGGCTCGGCTGGGGCCACCGCAACACCGCGCTCGCCGAGTACAGCCTGATGGCGGCTTCCGGGGCGGTCGCGCTCTGGGCCCTGGGACGATCGGCCGCGGACCAGTGGCTCGCCGTAGGCGTGATGGCGGCACTCTACGGGGTGCTAGCGGCGATGATCGACCTCGCGTGGCGTCGCCGTCACGAAGGAATCCGCGACGATGCTTCGGCGCGCTAACTGGCGCAACCCGGTCGCGTTCCTCCACGACGTGGTCGCGGCGGGCGTGGCCTGGAGCCTCGCCTATCTCTTCCGGCTCAACTTCGAGCTCTACGAGCCGTTCACCGGCGCGATGCTGTCGAACCTCACGTGGCTCGTGCCGCTGCAGGCGGCGATCTTCCTGCGCGTCGGCATGTATCGCGGCCTTTGGCGCTACGCGAGTCTCCCGGACCTGCGGCGGATCCTGATCGCGGCAGGCCTCGGTGCGATGGCGATCGCGGTGGTCATCGTCCTCGCCCGGCGCCCCTGGGTGCCGCGTTCGGTGATCCTGCTCTATCCCATCCTGCTCGCTGTGATCATGGGCGGAAGCCGGGTCGCGTTTCGCGCGTGGAAGGAAGGCCACCTCCGGCGGATCGCGACCGAGGGCGGCAAGCGCGTGATCATCCTCGGCGCCGGAACCGCGGCGGCGAACCTCCTCAACAACCTCGGCCGCAGCCGCGAGTGGAACTTCGTCGGGCTCCTCGACGACGATCCGGCGAAGCGGAGCCGCGAGATCCAGGGCGTCAAGGTGCTCGGCACGCTCGCGCAGCTGCCCGAGATAGCGGCGCGCGAGCACGCCGAGCTCGCTGTGATCGCGATGCCGGACGAGTCGCACGGGGTGCGGCGGCGGGCGGTCGAGCTCTGCCGCGATGCGCGTCTTCCCGCGATGACCGTACCGTCCTACGAGGATCTCGTGAGCGGCAACGTGACGGTCTCGCAGCTTCGCCGCGTCGAGCTCGACGACCTGCTCGGCCGCGATCCCGTCGAGCTCGACAGCAGCGGTCTCGGCAGCTGGCTCCGGGGCCGGGTCGTGCTCGTCACGGGCGCCGGCGGCTCGATCGGCGCCGAGCTCTGCCGCCAGGTCCTGAGGTTCGAACCGGCGCGTCTCCTCGCGTTCGAGGCGAGCGAGCTCGCGCTGTATTCGCTCGAGCAGGAGCTCGGCCAGCAGCGGGGCGCGACTCGTCTTGCCTACTGCATCGGCGACGTCCGCAACGCGGCCCGGGTAGACGAAGCCCTGCGCGCGTCTCGGCCCTCCGTGATCTTCCACGCCGCGGCCTACAAGCACGTGCCGCTGATGGAGGAGAACGCGTGGGAAGCCCTGCAGAACAACGCGCTCGGCACATGGCGGGTCGCCGAGGCCGCGACGCGGCACGGCGTCGAGAAGTTCGTGCTCGTCTCGACCGACAAGGCCGTGAATCCGACGAACGTGATGGGCGCAAGCAAGCGCCTCGCCGAGCTGCTCTGCCAAGGGCTCGGCAGCGCGCGCACGCGCTTCGTCGCCGTGCGCTTCGGCAACGTTCTCGGCTCGACTGGCAGCGTCATCCCGAAGTTCCGGCAGCAGATTGCGGCCGGCGGGCCGGTCACGGTGACGCACCCCGAGATTCGCCGCTACTTCATGTCCATCCCCGAGGCTGCGCAGCTCGTCCTGCAGGCCGGGCTCATGGGCCAGGGCGGCGAGATCTTCGTGCTCGACATGGGCGAGCCGGTGAGGATCGTCGACCTCGCGCACGACCTCATCCGCCTCTCGGGCCTGTCGGAGGGTGACATCAAGATCGTCTTCACCGGGCTGCGGCCCGGCGAGAAGCTCTACGAGGAGCTGCTCGCCGACGACGAGCGCACGCTCGCCACGCCGCACCCGAAGCTGCGGATCATGAAGCCCGAGGTGCCGCGCGACCGCGCGTGGGTCCACGATGCCTTGCGCTGGCTGGAGACAGCGGGCGCGCCGCCGGCGGCGGAGGTACGTGCGGGACTCGGCCGGTGGGTTCCCGAGTACGCGCCGGCCGTGACTCCGAGCGGCGCGCCGGCGCCGCAGCCGGCAGGTCGAACAGCGGCGGTGATCGAGTCGCAGCCGCCGCGTTGATTCGCTTGACATATTATTTTAGATATAGACATAATATGGCATGTGGCGGATCGAGGAGCACCGGCGCGTCGACAAGCAGGTCGCGTCGATTCCGGCAGAGATCCTGAAGCGCTACGAGAAGTGGAAGGACATCGCCTCGATCTCGGGCCCACCCGGGCTTCGCCTGATCAAAGGGTTCCACGATGAGGCTCTATCGGGCGAATGGGACGGCCACCGGTCCTCCCGCTTGGGGCTGCAGTATCGTGTGATCTACCGCGTCGTGGCCGACAAGCTCCTGTTTCAGGTCGCCTCGATCACCGCGCATGACTATCGGAGGCCGTAGATGAAAGAGTATCGCCCCGCGAAGAAGCGGATCGAAGTATCCGTTGGTGAATCGCTTCGCATCGTTCGTGAGCTGCAGGGTCTCAGCCAAAATCAGCTCGCCCAGATGACCGGCATTCCGCAGGCGACCATCTCGGCGATCGAGAATGACCGAGTTCGTCTCGGCGCGGAGCGCGCCAAGGTGCTTGCCCGGGCGCTGAAATGCCATCCTGGAGTATTGGTATTCCCCGGCTGGCAGGTCCCGCACGAGACCGCGGCATAGGCCGCGGCGGCGCCAGCGGGGCTGGCTTGGCGCCGCGTCCATGAACGACCGCAAAAATGGGCGCCGCACCCGACACGCTGAACACTCCGGCCGTTCATTCGCTGACCAAGCCGGGCCACGGCACGCTCCTCGCGCTGCTTGACGGGCTCGGATATGAATGCCACGCGCTCGACATCGTCGACCGCGCGCGGGAGTATCCGGTGCCGCCCCCGCGCAAGTCGCTGATCGCGTACGCCGAGAAATGACGCTCGCCGGATTCCAACAGCGGGCCGAGCAGGCGGCGCTCGCCTGCGCGGCGGCGCTGGGCGTCTCGCTCCCGTTCTCGGTCGCGCTCGACGGCATCCTGGTCGGCCTGATTCTCGCCTGCTGGCTTGGCTCCGACCGCTATCGCGACCGCCTGCGGCAGCTGCGCCGCAACCCGGTCGCATTGACCGTGCTCGCATTCGTCGCCGTGGTTGCGCTAGGCCTGCTCTGGGGCGACCGCGCGCCGGGCGACGGCATGCGCTACCTGGGGAAATACTCCGACCTGGCACTCGCCGCGGTGCTCATTACCTTGTTTCGCGACGCCGCCTGGCGCCGCCGCGCGCTCCTCGCCTTGGCGTGGGGCATCGGAGCGCTGGTCGTTGCGTCCTATCTGAGCTATCTCGGGCTCGTCCCGCCGATCGGGCGGTTTGGCGCAGCCACCGCCGACCCGCTGCTTGCAAAAGGACGGATCACCCACGGGATCCTGATGGTGCTCGGCGCTTTCCTGTTCGCGCTACTCGCCCTCGAGCCCGGCAACCCACGGCGCCAGAGCACGATCTGGTTAGCGCTCGCGGCGCTTGCGGTCGGCAACGCGTTGCTGCTGGTCAGCGGCCGCACCGCCTACGTCGTGCTCGCGGTCCTGATCGTGTACCTAGGATACGCACGGTGGCGGCTCGCTGGCTTCGCGGTCGCCGTGCTCGCCTTCGTCACGATCGCCGGGGTCGGCTTCGCGGTCTCGCCGGTGCTCCGAGGCCGCGTCGACGCGACGGTGAAGGAGGTGCAGGAGTCGCGACCGGGGGTCGCGTCAGAAGTCACTACTGGGTCACGCCTGGAGTTCTATCGCAACACGCTGGCGATCATCCGCGAGCGCCCGCTCGCCGGCGTCGGCACCGGTGGCTTCCCGCTTGCGTACGAGCGGAAAATCGCCGGCACCAGCATGATCGCCACCGTCAACCCTCACAACGAGTACTTGCTCCTGACCGCCCAGCTCGGGGTGATCGGCCTCGCCGCGCTGCTCGCGCTCTTCTGGGTGCCGTGGCGACTCGCACCGCGGTTGCCGACACCTCTCGAGACGCACTTCGCGCGGGCGCTCGTGCTCACGATCGCGATCGGCTGCCTGTTCAATTCGCTGCTGATCGACCACGTCGAGCGGCTCCTCTTCGTGCTCGGGATCGGCGTCGCCTTCGGCGGGCTGCCGCCTTCACCAGCGCCCGGCGACCGCCGATGACGCTGTCGGTGATCGTCATCACCAAGGACGAGGCCCAGGTCATCGAGCGGTGCCTTGAGTCGGTCGCCTGGGCCGACGAGATCGTCGTGCTCGACTCCGATTCGAGCGACGGCACCGTCGAGCTCGCGCGGCGCCACCGGGCGCGGGTCGAGGTCTTGGCCGACTGGCCGGGGTACGGCCCACAGAAGAACCGTGCGGCCGCGCTGGCATCCGGCGACTGGCTGCTGTCGCTCGACGCCGACGAGTGGGTGACGCCCGAGCTGCGCGTCGCGATCGAGCGCGCGCTCGCCGCTCCGGGCGCTCACACGGCGTTCCGGATGCCCCGCCGATCGAGCTATTGCGGGCGCTTCATGCGTCATTCCGGATGGTGGCCGGACCACGTCACGCGGCTCTTCCGGCGCGGCGCCGCGCGCTTCTCAGATGATCCGGTGCACGAGAAGCTGCTCGTCGATGGGCCAGTGGGCACGCTCGCTGCACCGTTGATGCACGAGGCGTTCCGGGACCTGGAGCGCGTGATCGCGAAGATGAACAGCTACTCGACGACGAGCGCGCAGATGCTCCACGCCCGCGGCCGGCGCGGCTCGGTCCTGGCCGCGATCGGGCACGGGCTGTGGGCGTTCGCGCGCACTTACTGCCTGCGCCTCGGCTTCCTCGACGGCCGCGAGGGCTTCATGCTCGCGGTGTCGAACGCCGAGGGCGCCTATTACCGCTACCTCAAGCTCGCGCTGCTCGGGCGTAAGCGCACGTGAGAACCGCCGTCATCGTCACCACCTACAACCGCCCGGACGCCCTCGCCCTGGTGCTGGAAGGGCTGCTCGCGCAGCGTGCGAGCGAGTTCGAGGTGCTGGTCGCCGACGACGGCTCGACCGACGAGACGCGCCGGGTCGTCGGTGAGTACGCCGCGCGCGCGCCCTGGCCGCTCGCGCACGTCTGGCACGAGGACCACGGCTTCCGGGCCGCGGCGATCCGCAACCGTGCGCTCGCGGCGACCACCGCCGACTACGTCGTGTTCACCGACGGCGACTGCGTGCCGTCGCGGGACTTCGTCGCGCAGCACCGCGCGCTCGCCGAGCGGGGCTGGTTTCTCGCCGGCAATCGCATCCTCCTCGCTCGGGACTTCACCGGGCGGGTGATCCGCGAGCGCTTGCCGCTCCACGAGTGGACGAACCGGGACTGGTTCGCCGCGTGGCTCAGGCGGGACCTGAACCGCCTGCTGCCGCTCGTCGCGCTGCCCGACGGTGCGTTCCGGAAGTTCGCTCCCGCGCGCTGGCGGGGCGTCAAGACCTGCAACCTTTCGGCGTGGCGCGAGGATCTCGAGCGCGTCAACGGGCTCGACGAGTCGTACTCGGGCTGGGGGCTCGAGGACTCCGATCTCGTGATCCGACTGCTCCACGCCGGCGTTCGGCACAAGAGCGCGCGCTTCGCGGCGCCGCTCTTCCACCTCTGGCACCCCGAGAACGACCGGAGCCGGCTCGCCGACAACCAGCGTCGGCTCGACGCGGTGCTCGCGTCCAACCGGATCACGGCCGAGCACGGGCTCGACCGGTACCGATGACGCCGCCGTCGCGCGCGCTCGTCATCGTGCCGCGCCGGATCGGCGACGTGCTCCTCGCGACGCCTCTCATCCGCTCGCTAAAGCGCGCATGGCCGCGCACACGGGTCGACGCGCTGGTGTTTCGCGGCACCGAGGGCGTGCTCGCGGCGAATCCCGATCTCGATCGAGTGCTGACCGTCGCCGAGCGCCCGGCGCTCCGCGCGCACCTCGCGCTGTACGCGGCGATCTGGCGGCGCTATGAGCTCGCGCTCTCCCTGCTGCCCGGCGACCGGCCGACGCTCTACGCGATCGCCGGCGGCAAGCGGCGGATCGGGCTCCAGACCCCGGACGCCAAGGCGGCCTGGAAGCGGCGCGGGCTCGGCGAGTGGGTGCCGTTCGACGACCTCGACACTCACACGGTGCGCATGAACCTTCGCCTCGCCGAAGCGCTGGGCGTAGCACCCAGCGGGGAGGTAGTGATTGCGTGGAGCGAGGCCGACGCGCGCGGTGTCGATGACGCGGCGCCCGGGTGGAGCGCGCAGCCGTTCGCGGTCCTGCACCCCTATCCCAAGTTCAACTACAAGAAGTGGACGCTCGCGGGCTGGACGGAGCTCGCCCGCTGGCTGGAAGCGCGCGGGATGCGGGTGCTCCTCTCGGGCGGTCCGGACGCGGAGGAGCGCGCCTATGCCGGCGAGGTCGCACGCGCCCTCCCCGGGGCGGTGAACCTGGCCGGGAAGCTCTCCCTTGCGCAAGTCGGCCGCGTCCTCGCTGGCGCGCGGCTGTACTGCGGTCCGGACACGGTCGTCACTCACATGGCGGCGGCGCTCGGGGTGCCGACGATCGCGGTCTACGGCCCGTCCAATCCGGTCAAGTGGGGGCCGTGGCCGAAGGGGTTCCCGCCATCGCGCAATCCCTGGGCGCGCGTCGGCAGCCAGCGGCAGGGCAACGTCGCGCTGGTGCAGGGCGAAACCGACTGCGTCCCGTGCATGCTCGAGGGCTGCGAGCGGCACGTCGCGAGCTACAGCGACTGCCTGCAGCACCTCCCCGCACGGCGCGTGATTGCCGCGGCCGAGGCGCTCCTCGCGCCCGCCTAAGCCGCCTCCGGCTCGCGCTCGAACTGGATGCGATGGAGGCGCGCGTAGACGCCGTCGCGAGCGAGCAGCTCGCGGTGGCTGCCGATCTCCGCGATCCGCCCCTTGTCGAGGACGACGATGCGATCCGCGTTCTCGATCGTGGACAGGCGGTGGGCGATGACGAGCGTCGTGCGGCCCTGCATCAGCTCCGCGAGCGCCTCCTGGACGTACCGCTCCGACTCGCTGTCGAGCGCGCTCGTCGCCTCGTCGAGGATCAGGATCGGCGCGTCCTTCAGGAAGGCGCGGGCGATCGCGAGGCGCTGGCGCTGCCCGCCCGACAGCCGCACGCCGTCCTCGCCGATCAGCGTCGCGAGGCCCTCCGGCATCTCGCGGATGAACGCCATCGCGTGCGCCGCCTCGGCCGCCGCGACGATATCCGGCTGCGAGTGGTCGCCGAGCCGGCCGTAGCCGATGTTCGCGGCGACGGTATCGTTGAAGAGCACGATGTCCTGGCTGACGAGCGCGATCGTCTCGCGCAGGCTCGCGAGCTTCACGTCGGCGGTGTCGATCCCGTCGATCAGGATCCGGCCGGCGGTCGGCTCGTAGAACCGCGGCAGCAGGTTGACGAACGTCGTCTTGCCGCTGCCGGAAGCGCCGACCAGCGCCACGGTTTCGCCCGCGGCCACGCGGAGCGTGATGTCCTGCAGCGCCGGGCGCGTCGCGCCGGCGTACACGAAGGCCACGCGCTGGAACTCGATCTCGCCGCGCGCCCGCCCGAGCTCGAGCGTCCCGCGGTCGGCCTCGGGCTGCTCGTCGATCAGACCGAACACGCTCTCCGCCGCCGCGAGCCCGCGCTGCATGACCTCGTTGACGTTGGTGAGCCGCTTCAGCGGCGCCATCAGCATCGCGAGGGCGACGATGTAGGAAACGAAACCGCCGACGGTGGTCTGGTCGTTCATCGCCTGCGCGGCGACGAAGTAGACGACGCCCGCGAGCGCGAGCGACGCGACGAGCTGGGTCACCGGCACCGTTCCCGCGGCCGCGACGCCGATCTTCATCTGGAAGCGGCGCACCTTGTCGGCGGCCTCGGCGAGGCGCATGCCTTCGTACTCCTGCCCGCCGAACACCTTCACCACGCGGTGGCAGCCGATCGATTCCTCGAGGACGTGGTTGAGATCGCCCATCGCCGTCTGCTGGGCGCGGTTCACCCGCCGCAGGCGGCCGGAGAAGTAGCGCGTGATCAGGGCGATCGGCGGCCCGACGATCACTACGAGCGCGGTCAGCTGCCAGTTTAGGTAGAGCAGCCAGCCGAGCAGACCGACGACCGCGAGCGTGTCCTTCACGAGCACGTTGACCGCCTCGGTCGCGGCGCCGGTCACCTGTGTGACGTTGTAGGTGAATTTGGAGACGATGCTGCCGGTCGTGGCGGCGTCGTAGTAGGCGGTCGGCATCCGCACAAGCTGGCCGAACATCGCCTTGCGGAGATCGACGACGAGCCTCTGCGCGACCCAGTTGATGCAATAGCCCGATGCGAACGACGCGAGTCCCCGCAACAGGAAGAGCCCGACGATCAGGAGCGGGAGCCACCGCATCAGCGTCTGGTCCTTCTCGACGAAGGTGCCGTCGAGGAGCGGCTTCAGCAGCGCGGCGAACGCCGGCTCGGTCGCCGAAACGACCGTCATCGCGACGAGCGAGGCGCCGAAGATCCGCCAGTACGGCTTCACGTAGCCGAGCAGGCGGAGGTAGAGGCGCAGGTCGGAGAGCGGGGGCAGGGACATGGAGCCGGACAATTATAAGCGGGCTGCGCCCCGCCTGGACCACGCCGTCGGCCGATGGATTCGGCCGTTCGCGCTCCGGCTACAATCCTCGCGCCATGCGCGAGATCCCGCTTCCGGACGCCGTGGCGCTCGCCGCGGCGCGCGCGCGCCAGGCGTCGCTCACGAAGCCGGCGGGCGCGCTCGGCCGCCTCGAGGAGCTGGCATGCTGGTTCGCGGCCCGCCAGATGCGGGCGATTCCGGCCGCGATCGTTCCCGCGATCACGGTCTTCGCCGCGGATCACGGCGTCGCCGCGCGCGGCGTATCGGCCTACCCGAGCGAGGTCACGGCGCAGATGGTCGCGAACTTCGCGCGCGGCGGCGCGGCGATCAACGTGCTCGCGCGAGCGATCGGCGCGCGGCTGACCGTGGTCGACGTCGGCGTCGCCGCGCCGCTCGCTTCGCTCGCGGGCGTGGTCGACG
>Ga0126369_10004544_pt1 | contig 10190 bp, 13 predicted proteins | sample PanSoiMetaPlot_1_FD_109646 | JGI IMG/M metagenome (GOLD analysis project Ga0126369, IMG submission 109646) | Tropical forest soil microbial communities from Panama - MetaG Plot_1 | ecosystem: Environmental > Terrestrial > Soil > Tropical forest > Bulk soil | place: Panama | collected 2016-02-17
GCCTCCGGCAAAATGGGTTCAGCTCGTCTCGCGGCCCAAAGCAACTAAGCCTCATGCAGACGAACGCACAAACGTATCACTATTGATGGACTGCGTGAGTGATGCCTGCAAAATCCAATGCGCTCCGGGAGCCGAAAATCAATCCAGACCAAAATGGTGCGCGTACTTTAAACAGCCAGTCGATAGAAACGCGGCAAGTGACACCTCTGGGATGGAACGCAAAAGTGCTGAATAGATTTAGTGTGGCTGAGTGGGTAAACGTCTTTCCGACGCGCCACCAAATTTTCCGCTTTGGAGGTAAAGCGTTCACCGATTGATTTGATGGCACGCTATGGGTCCGGGTCGGGATAGATACCGAACCTGCTTTTCCGAAACCCAATGTCGGCGAATTCATTGGGTTCCAAGTTTACTTTGACGGCGATGGCTTTTTCAATCCGGCGAGTCGCGCCTTAGCGGAGCCGCGTTTATCGGCATATTCTTTGCCATCGAGCGGCGCAACATGTGGTGGATCCTTATCAAGATACGGACGTCCGATGCCAAGTTCTTTTTCGTGCGCGTCGATCCACTTCCACAAAATATCACTCCACGTGCATCTCTCCGCACGTGTCTCGCCCTTCACGCTCACGAGATCGGCCGCAAGCCCATGGCCATAGCCACCGCGGCGGCTGCCGCCATGGTATGAGCTGTCCGACGCCGCCTTGTTGCCGCTTGCGAGTTCTTGCCGGTAATCATCGCGGAATCCGCTGGTTATGCCAGGCGAAAATCCGGCGGCGTCCATCGCGCGAAGTGCATCATACAGCTTCCGTTTGAAGCCCCGATCCATGCCTCCGATCACATAGTCCTTCAACGACATGCCGGCTTTCCGCGCGGCTATCGGATCCTTCCACGCGAAGTCCTCGGTGATGTACTTAACGAGAGTCTTGACGACAGTGCGCACCTTTTCCTTGTTCTTGACCTTCGCCTTGACCTTCACCTTGACCCGCTCCTCCACCTTGACGGTGTCGATCTTCGGTGTCCGCTCGTACAGCGACCAGAGGTATTGGTCGATGCAGACCTCCGGTTCGTGGCACGCATCGAGAGCTTCGGAGTTTACGGCCGTTTGGGCAGGGTTCTGCACAGGATCAGTCGGACTCACTGCCGCGAACAGCATGGGTAGCGACGCAGGCCGCGGCACCGGTGGGGGGTCGGACAAAGCGGCGCTGCGGCTGGCTGTCTCGGCGTCTCCGATCGAGCCAGTGGCCTCCTTAGCTTCGTTTCGCACCGGATCGGGCGTGTACAAAGGCGCGATTTGCACGGATGCCACGGCGGGCCGCGCCTCCGGATGAGAGCCGGACGGAGCCGCGTTGTCGCTCGTCATATCGGCAGCGGGGACACTGTCTTCGGCAAGTGGGGGCTGTTGTGGTGCATCGACGCGCTCCGCGTTGCCGGGCGCAGATGTCGGACTCGCCTCGATCCGCGTTCCGCCGCTGTGGATGTGGGTGGAGCCGAGGCCAGTGAGCCCGGCGGTGGCCCAACCGGCGAGGGGGACCGTTCCGCACAACGCCGCTATTGCAGCAATTCGCCGCGGGTTCTTCACCCCAACCCCTCCGTCTCACGTATTTCCGCCCGAGAATGGCGGATCCAAAGTTCGATCGACGACTGCAAACTCTACAGGGTCGCGACGAGTCGTGCAGCCCGGATAATCCCAGGAAACTCGGCGATCACAACCGCGACGACAGCTAAGAGCAGCAGTGCGATGACGACGACTATTTTATCGCCCAGACTCGTGCCCATGACGAGCCTCCAAGTTGCAACAAACAGCGTAGCCGACGAACGATGCACGTCATGGTAGCAAGGTAGTGGAATTGAAAGAATTAATACATGGTTAACGATGATCGGTCCGCTATTCGTCAGAATTGTCGACCGAATGATGTCCGCCTCAGGTCATTAGAAAGTCGGCCTTCAAGGGGACCGGCAATGAGAATTCATTTTGCACTGACAGTCGCGATGGCAGCGGGCGCGGCCATGCTCTCCGCATGTGCAACGGAGAGGTCGGACCAGGTCGCGCGCCGCGACTACGAACGGGCTGTCGCAGACTATGAGAACTGTCTAGCGTCTAACCAGATGAGCACATGCGAAGGAGAGCGACAAATCATGATGGCCAATAAGAAAGTGCTCTCCGCCATCGTGCAGCGCCCCGGCAGATAGGATCAGATCCGATTTGATCCTTAGGGGACATTTTAAACGCATCGATTAATGTCCTCTTCGAAAAGCAGACGTGTGGTGACAGCTCCCGTGTTTGCGTTCCCAATGCACATTTTCAATGGCTCTGAGGCTAGAGTAATTAGCCGGAGCACAAACCAAATCCGAAATCGCCTGCAGGGACGCGCGCGATTGACGGCACGTTCTAAGAAAGCGGCTCCGGTGTGCGTGGCCTACTTTGCGAATTGAACGGCACAGGTGCCCAGAGCCGCGTTCGCGGCATGCCTGACTTCTTGTCAGCGATTCAGACAATTGTAGCGGGCATTCCAGGACACTGGATCTTTTTGCGACTTGGCAAGATCGCACATAGCATTCTTGGGGCGAGTTTTCGCCACGGGTGCTGGTGCCTCGGCACGCGCGGTAGCCGTTTTGTCTAAGCAGTTATACCTAGCGTTCCAGGATACCGGGTCTTTTTGCGACTTAGCCATGTCACAGTAGGAGCTGCGGGTCTGGGCGGCTTTGCTTTGACCAACTAGGGTAGGGGCCGACGAAACGAGCGCCAACGCCGCGGCGGCAATGAGCAATTTTTTCATGATGTTTCCTCCACGTCCCGCGTTGCTGATAGTGCGGGACGAGCAGTCAAGCAGGAGCCGGGTGACGAGTTCCGGGGGAAAGAGCGTGTGCGGCATCTCACCGCAGTTGATCGGGTTACAAGCAGCCGCGTACCTGTCCGCAAGTTTAGATTCACAATCGAAAGATAGAAATTACTAATTGAACGCGGTTGACGCGATGTAGCAACGACCTGGACCGCATTTGTCGCTGCCTATCGCGACGCCTGGGAGTAGACCCGGCGCGACTTTGAAGTCTGCCATCGCTTACTCGCGTGTCGCTGCTAGCCGCGACTACGTGCCGGTTGAAGCGAGAAGGCTGCCATTCGGAATAAAGAAGGACCGCGCTAGGGGCGACGGTTAAGAGCGCGGCCCTTCCGTTGACTACGACCGTGCCAATCCAGGGGACTTCAAGGAGGAGGAGAAGACGGCCCGGTCATTGAATGAAGTTTTGGATTGCTTGTTCAGTTCCCAAACTGAAATCAAGATTACTCCGAATTAATCTTGGTAGTACCAAAGGAAATTAATGCAGCGATTGCTGTCCAGCAGACAAAGAGGCAGTTAATCCTCCACAGGCTTGGGCGCGTCGTATCGATACTATTGCTCGCCGCGCCCAATCAGCACCACGCGCCTGGACACGACGGATCATCGACACCGCGCTTGCGCCGCAGGGCAATTGCTATCGGATGTCGTTCAGGTTTTTTTATCGTCACCTGCCTCCTGTCATCAGGTCGCTCGGCGACGGTGATCTGTTCGCTTTCGGCGGCATCGATGATTGACAAATCTTCGGGTTCGTTTTTGGCCGTTTAACCGACACGGCGCAGTCGAGAATGAAACAACCTGAGCACAAGTTGGCCGCAAAAAAGTCCGTCTGCGGGAATTGTTTAGGGGACGCCGCGCAGCTAGAGGGGTGACGGGACAATGTTTACTCCGTTAATCATCGCTCTTTTCGTATTTGCGATAATTTTGTCCGGAGCATTTGCCGGTGCGATCGCCCGACGATACGTACCACAGCACCATCTATCGGAGGAGACGAAAAGCGTGGTCTCCATATCCATGGCAGTGGTTGCTACGATTTCTGCCTTGGTTCTTGGGCTCTTGCTTTCAAACGCGAACAGTTCGTTCAGCGCGGTCCAGGGACAAGTGACCTCGATCTCGGCAGAAATCCTCCGGCTGGATCAGCTTCTTCGTCGATACGGCTCAGAAACGAAACTGGCTCGGGAAAAGCTGCGAGAATATGCCGAAAGAAAAAGGGATGATCTCTTCCCGACTAATCCAGCCGAGGTTCATCTCGGCGACCAATCGACCTATGAACTTCTTCAAGAGGTCGAGGATTTGGTGCTTTCTGTGAAACCCGCAAACGGACGGGACCAATGGTGGCTGACGCAGGCCATGACACTCGCCTCCAAGATCGGTGATACTCGTTTTCTTCTGGCGCAACATAATGGGCAAGGGACTCCAAAAGCGGTCCTCTTGCTCCTTGTCTTCTGGCTTACGTTACTGTTCGGCAGTTTTGCGCTCTTCGCGCCATCGAACGTGATCACAAAGGCAACCCTGGCTCTTTGCGCGCTCGCAATTGCCGGTTCTATTGGAATGATCCTAGAATTGGAGCGCGGATTCGGAGGTTTAGTTCAGATTTCGCCGAAAGCAATGAACCACGCCGTCGCCGCTTTGCAAGCCGAGGCAAACAACGAAAATTCTGGTAGCCACACGTAAGCCGAGCCCAAAGCCGACGTTCCATCTGTCGCATTTGATGCCGCTCACCGGGTGAAGCGGACCAGCGTCTATGGCAGTGCAAATATCCGCTTATGATCCAAAGTCACATCTCTGGCCGCACCGTCGCATCCCCAATTTTTTCGGCGGCCGTTTCAGTGCTTTCTGCCAGCCATGTGCTTCAGATACGCAATGACCAGCCCGATCTCGCGGTCGGTCAGGTGGTCCGGCGGAAATGGTGGCATGGCCATTGCCGGCCATATGCGCACGGCTCTGGGGTTGCGGATCACATCATGCAGGCCCTGGGGCGTGAGATATTCAGTCGGATTTTGCGGCAGGTTGAGGTCAGGACCGACGTCCGAAGCGCCGGCGCCATTTAGCTTGTGGCAGGGGAGGCACTGTACGACGAACAGGGCTTCGCCAGCGCGGGCCGGGTCTGTCGATGGCAGCGCAGAATCGACGACGAGCGCAGGCCAGCGCGAAGCAGGCGAAGCCTGGCTCACCAGTTCTGCAACATGATACGGCCATTGCTCGCTTCGAATGCTGTCGACCTCGGCCCCGGTCCAAACAATGTAAAACGGCCCCGCACTCGTGTCCTTTCCTGGAATTGGTGGCCAGGGGTGGTCTGTAGGTTCGATAGCGAGCCAAGCGACGGCCTTGCTGTTATCGGTATTGAGGACGAGGTCGGGCGGGAGTTGCGCGATGAAGCCGTCCAGCGCGACTGTCTCTATCACGCTGTCGGGAGGCAGTGTCATCCCGGCGAGCAGAGATGCGAGCCGCACGGCGCGATAAGACATCGGCACGCGATAAGTGACGTCACGCGCCACTTCGATAGTTGTGGTGTCCGGCCGCATCAAAAGCTGCCCTCGCGTGAAGCTAAGCTTATTATTGCCCACCATGATGGTTATTGTCGGCTCGTCGGTCTGCGCGAGACCGGGCGGCAGCAGGAAACAGAACAGAATCAGAGCGCGCACGATGACGCGCGTACGGCAAAACCGATAGAGGTGCATAGCACTCATCTCCATGAGTTGGCCCCGCGCCGGTCTGCAGGTGCGTTGACGATTCCTAATGGAAGATTTCGCAGAGCCTAAACGTCCCTAGTGGCCTAATCTGGAATACAGAAAAACGCACCCTTCCGATCTAAATTGCGGAACTACATACGGTCCCTCTGGGGTTCCTATGATAGTTGATCAGCGCTGAATTGGATGTGGACACCAGCGAGGCCCACTATGTCACTCCGTATTCTCGGATCGATTATATGCGCTGGCATGTTTGCGCTGGCGACCGTGACTCTCGCGCAGAACGCACCGCAAATCACATCCAATTCCGACTTCAAAGTGGTGCAAAATATGACCCAACCGACGCCAGCCGACGTGCGCTCTAAAGTCTCTAAGAGCAAAGTCAAAAAAAGGAAGGGCGATAAGGGTACGGGGAACGGCGGTGCAGGGAAGCCCGCACCCGCAGGCGGCGTTGGGCCGCCCGATCCCGGAAAGTATCTATAACTCGGCGTTTTCAGCAACCGACCAAATGCGAATTGCTCATCGACCTAAAAACCGCCATCCCCTCGGCCGCAAGTCTTGGCGGCCGAGGGGATCGAGTAGGCGAGCTAATGCCCGCTATCGTCCCAAAGCGGACATTGGACAGCCGGCAAGAATAGTCTTGGACTCAAGTCACCTTGCGCCAGTGGTTCCCGACTGTAGATTTGCGACACACCGAAGGTTGTCGCCTTTTGCTCGCTTTTTGACACGCGCTCATGCTGGCATAGACAGGCTGCCGTTCGCCGACGTCTCAGCACAGAATTTGTTGTTGCCAACAGTCCCTTCTGCCACTCTGCTAAATGGCTTAAAAGATTGCGAGTGGTGTTGTGCTCGCCCGCGTTGGTGTGCGGAGCATTCAAAAGAATGCCAAAACAGCTGAGTATCGTTTTTCTTTTCGACGTCGATAATACTCTAATCGACAACGATCGTGTGCAAGCCGATCTGAAAATGCACTTAGAGCGAACTTATGGAGTTGCTGCTCGTGACCGGTACTGGGAAATCCTTGAAGAATTGCGTAGTGAAATAGGGTACGTCGATTACCTTGGCGCACTAGAGCGCTTCAGGATCGAGGCCATTCATCGTCCCGAAGTACTAGGTATGTCGAGCTGGCTGGTCGATTACCCGTTCGCTGATCGCTTGTATTCCGGTGCCCTAGGCGCAGTTAAATATGTGCAGCAGTGGGGGACGGCCGTTATCCTTTCGGACGGTGATGCCGTGTTCCAGCCTCGTAAGGTGGAGCGCTCCGGTCTTTGGAACGCATTCGACAACCATGTTCTTATCTACGTGCACAAAGAGCAGGAGCTTGACGACGTCGAACGTCTTCATCCCGCGGATCATTATGTTCTGATTGACGACAAGTTGCGTATTCTCACAGCAGTGAAGAAAGTGTGGGGCGAACGGGTCACTACGGTATTTCCGAAACAAGGTCACTATGCGCTCGATCCAAAAATCGTGGCCGAGTTTCCGCCAGCTGATATTGAGCTTGTGGGAATTGGTGATCTAGTTACTTACGATTTGTCAGTTTTGCTAGGGAAATCGCGTTCGCAGAACGCCTGATTTAATATCGCCTCCCCAAAAAATTAAGTTGCCCGATGTCCGCTTCTCGCCAAACGCAGACATCCCGAGGTGCACGGCACATTTCTGCTTTTGATCCGTAGCGGACGTCACAGAAAGTATTCGATACAGCGCCTCGTTAGCTCGGGAAAATGAGACAGGTCGTCGTACCGTGCGCGAGCAATCGACCATTGGCGTCTGTGACGCGGCCTTCAGCCGTGCCAACACGACGGCCACAGTTAAGGACCTTGCCCTCGGCCCTGATCGCGCCGGTATCCAACGTGATGGGGCGGACAAGCGAAATTTTGAACTCGAGCGTGGTGCTGCCGATGCCTTCGTCGAGCATCGATTGGATTGCTAAGCCCATACAACTATCGAGAAGAGTAGCCGCGAGGCCGCCGTGGACAGTGCCCCATGGGTTGAGGTGAGCGCCTGTCGGGGTGACCGTGATATCGACGCGGCCGCTTTCTGCCTCTACCACGTCATAACCTAATGTTTGTGCCATCGTATTGAGGGGCAGTCGTCCGCTCGCAAGACCCTTGACGAACTCTAGCCCGCTCATCGCTCTCTGTTGTTCGGGACTGACCGTGCCATAGCTCTTGATAGCCATGTTTGACCTTCGGTTTATCAACGTTGCCGCCGACGACACCTACTGCATGGCAGAAGCGAAAGCACCCCAAAACCTGCAACACATTATGAAGATGATTTCAATATTGTGCCCTGAAAAGAGGCTTACGGCGCGATATTTTGCAAACTGACTTTACGGTGGCCGGTGGATACCGGTTTACGCAAAGGATAGATCGGTCAGAGGCGGTTATTATACTAACTTAATTGTTCCGATGACGAGCGTCGAATGTTTGTCACATTGTTCGATGTATTGCTCGCTCGTAGTTGCAACTATGCGAGTGTGAGACATGGACGCGCCAACCTCCACAGCGCTCGTCGAGCTTTCTCAATTTTCGTTAGCTGATCCTGGCGAGATTGACGTAGAAGGTTCTGACAATCAGCCAGCTGATATTTTGCCACGACAGCGGACGATAGCTTCCTTTCTTCCGCGAACACAGACGATTGCAAAATTCTCTAACATCACGGGTGCCGCCGTAATAATTGGCGCTTTGGTGCAAATGTATTATTCCGGCTTGGCGCCGATGGATGCATGGAGTGCACCCGCAGTGTATTCGTTCCTGGCAGTTATGCTTTTGAATGTCCTGCCACTGTTTTTCTGATGCTTGCTCGCCAGACAACGGCGGCCTGGGCCACGGCTTGATCGACTTATTCCACGGCCCACGTTTGTGAAATGTCCGCTTTTGGCGGCAAAGCAGACATGGCCGGTTGCAGCGCAAACGTCGGCTTTTGACCCAAAGCGGACATTCAGCACCGCAGTTTCGAACCCGTGCGGCACGTCAATGGACGAAAGTCCACGCGAAAACCAAGAGCGCTATTGCCGCCGCGCCTAAAAGCGCGAGTTGACCCGGTCCAAATTTGGAACTGTGATCAGTCTGCATTGTCATGAGCGGTTCCCACCCGTGGGACGGATCATCATACTCCGACAGCATGACGGAGCTGCATCACATTTTTGGCGGGAACGTTTTTTACTATAAATTTTTATTGGGCGAAGGTCCAACTACGCACCTCAGAGAAGGGCTTTAGCCTGACGTGTATTCCTGTGGCGCTTTAGGTGGATGATGCGCATGGACGCGACAAAAAACGGGAAGCCGCCCGGCGCGGCATCGTCCCACAACCGGATTTTTGATGTCATAAAGACATTGCAAAGTTCGCCAAGACCGTTTGCTGACGAGCGAACAATAAAGGGCGCGCTCTCCGCTCTTCAACGTGGTCCGATACACTTCTGCCGCAACAATGTCATAGCCTGTGAGGGTGACGCCGCAGACTATATCTTTCTGGTGGTGAGTGGCGTCGTCCGCACTTGCAAAACTTTCCAGAACGGTACCCGTAACGTCGTGGCATTTTATCTGCCGGGCGATCTGTTTGGCCTGGACGATCAAAAATGTGCGCTCTCCGCCGAAGCGGCCACCGACGCGATGGTTTTGTTTATCAAGCGTAGCGGTTTGCTGTCATTAGCGGCGCGCGAGAGCCGAGTTTCAAGTTTTTTACTTGCCGTAACAACGGGCGAACTTCGACGCGCTCGGGAACATGGACTACTCATGAATAGAAATGCCAAATGCCGTGTGGCAACTTTCCTGACTGACCTATCGAAGAGATTGGGAAAAACAGGATCAATCGACCTTCCGATGTCGCATCAGGACATTGCCGATCATCTCGGGCTGACAATTGAGACGCTCAGCCGGACTATTACCGGACTGGAACAATCAGGAGTAATTGCGCGAGCGTCGCCCCGAACATTGACGGTGCGAAACCAGTATTCGCTCGCTCGTTTGATGACTTGAGCTATTTTCGGCAAAAAACGACCTGCAAATTGATTTGGATCAATGGCTTTTATGATCCTGTCGAATTTTATTAGGTAAGGTACCGCCGAAACTGCTCGTGTCATGCTGAAGGCTGCAAACCAGAGGATAAAATATTGCTACGAGCAAGCGCTCCTCGCTGAAGAGCGAGCCGCCCAAGAACAAGATGACTCTGAGCGCCAGCGATTTTGGTTGGATAATGAAGCGCGATGGCTCGCGCTAGTCGCATCCATCGAGTATGAGGCGCGGCTTTTAGATTTCTTAAAAGAACTTCGTCGTTACATTAAAAGTCCGTTTTGCTCCGCATGTGGTTTTACTATGCGACCGAAACGACTTGTCGCTTCCAGTAACGGACTGTTTGAATTTCAGTACGAATGCGCCAATTGCGGAGTACAAAAGGCCGTTTCGGAATTAGCCGCTGGGGCTAGCAGGCTGGTTTAAAATGCCGGTATCCTAATTCAGTTTGGACCGAAACCCAGCCATACGGCACAAAACCCAATGAGCATCGCGACAGCGATGGCAACTATAGCGACGCCGATTTCATACAGATTCGTTCCAGACAAACTTTGGCGCACTCCTACCAATTTAGGGCGAGTGGCCGCGTCGGGAGAAGGATCCGACGGAGGGCCTCCATTGTCTCGTGGCACCATCGGATACAGGACTAGGTGAAA
>Ga0126369_10004545_pt1 | contig 10189 bp, 9 predicted proteins | sample PanSoiMetaPlot_1_FD_109646 | JGI IMG/M metagenome (GOLD analysis project Ga0126369, IMG submission 109646) | Tropical forest soil microbial communities from Panama - MetaG Plot_1 | ecosystem: Environmental > Terrestrial > Soil > Tropical forest > Bulk soil | place: Panama | collected 2016-02-17
CGGAACCGGGTCGGCCCGATCGGCGATCCGGGTCACGGCCTCCGTCAGTGCCAGCGCCGCGCGCTCTGCCTCGTCGAAGTAGGGCGCCTCTCTCCACGCCGCCACCGCGAACAGTCGCTCGTCCGTCTCGCCCTTCTGCTTGGCGTGCTTCGACCCGGAATCGACGCAGAAGCTGCAGCCGTTGATCTGGCTCGCCCGCAGATGGACGAGGTCGAGCGTCCGCGGGGCGACGCCGCCCCGGTGGGTGGCCTTCTGGAATGCCTGAATGGCCTCCATCGCCTCTGGGATGAGCATCGCCGGGTTCTTCATCCGTTCCGCCATGGTGTGCTTCTCCTGAAATGACCCCTGACTCCGGTCACATCGGAGGGGCCTCGTTCGTCACTGCGTTGACGGATCCCGACAGGAGAATGTGACCGATGCACGAATCTCAGTGGTTGGCGGAGCGGTTCGAGGCCGACCGGACGCGCCTGCGGTCGGTGGCCTACCGGATGCTGGGATCGCAGAGCGAAGCCGAGGACGCGGTCCAGGAGGCCTGGCTGCGGCTCAGCCGGTCGGGTTCCGACGAGGTCGCGAACCTGGGCGGCTGGATGACGACGGTGGTGGCGCGGGTGTGCCTCGACATGCTGCGCTCGCGCAGGTCGCGCCGGGAGCAGGCATTTGCCGACCGGGAACCGGAGCCGGTGGCCGCGGGCCAGGCCGCGATCGACCCCGAGCACGAGGCCGTGCTGGGCGAGTCCGTCGGCCTCGCCCTGCTGGTGGTACTGGAGAAGCTGGCGCCTGCCGAGCGGGTCGCATTCGTGCTCCACGACATGTTCGGCGTCCCCTTCGAGGGAATCGCGCCGGTCGTCGGGCGCACCGCGGATGCGACCAGGCAGCTCGCCAGCCGGGCCCGGCGCCGGGTCAGGGGCGCGACCGTCGGATCGGAGGCTGATCTCCCTCGCCAGCGCGACATCGTGGACGCCTTCCGGTCCGCCTCGCGCGATGGGGACCTGGACAGGCTCCTGGCGATGCTGGATCCGGAGGCGGTGGTCAGGGCGGACGCCACCGCGGTCGGCCTGGGCTCGGCACCGGAGATGCGGGGCGCGCCCGCGGTGGCCGCGTTCTTCAGGTCGCGGGCCAGGGGTGCGGTCCGGGCCGTCGTCGGAGGAGTTCCTGGCCTGGCCTGGGCGCCCGGCGGCCGGCCCAGGGTCGCGTTCGTCTTCCGGCTGGCGGGCGACAGGATCGCGGGCATCGACCTGGTCGCCGACCCCGCCCACCTCGAGGACCTGGCCGTGGAGATCCTCGACGGCTGAACGGAGATGGGATCACGGGGAGCGCACAGCTGATCCGGGCTCGGCTGCTCAGAACGGCCGCTGCGCGATGGCGATGTGGGGCCAGTGTCGGCGGGCACCTCTGCGAGCCCAGGCAACGACATCCCGGGCAGTGATTGTCGACACCGGCGCTCAGACCGGTTCCCACCGCCAGCCGTTGTTGTACTCGCAGACGATCGCTTCGCCATTGCCGGCTCGCCCGGTTCGCCCGTGATCGGAGGCGCGGCAGAACTCGCCGGGCTCGTAGCAGGTGCCCGAATTGCTCAGCGGGTAGCAACCGGCCGGTGCTGTGGCGGGTGGAAGGGCGGGAACCGCGGTCGGTGGGGGAGCCGCAGCGACCGGTGGCGCCGCGGTCGGCGCCGGCGGCGGGGTTGAGGTGGCAGTCGGTGCGGCTCTCGGAGTGAGGGTTGGGGCCGCCGTGTCCGAGCGCGCGACATTCGGCATCGTTGTCGATGTCTCGGAGGCCGCCTTCGCCCCCGGCTGCCCGCTCTGGCTGCTGGCGACCGCGGCCATGCACGCCCCAAGTCCGACGAGGACCACCGTGACAACAGCGAGCCCGATCCAGAACGAGCGCCGCTGGGGTGGCAGCGGTGGCTTCGCAGCGGCCGCCGGCGTCCCGGTCTGGGCCCGCTGCACTGCCACCCATTTCTGACCGTCCCACCACCACTTGCCGTCCGGGCTGTACTGCGGCGGCGCGCCGCCGCCATGGTGTCCGTCCATCGCCTTCTCTCCCCGTTGCTCTCGCGAGCCGCGCGCCCGCAACGGGCATCGTGCGCTTCCCTATCGAGGACGGCCCTGGGCGTGAGCGGAGGCGCTGGGGCAGCCGCCCAGGCAAGCGCGATCGCATTCGGACCACACCCTGTCGGCTCTGACCTGCTGCTCTACCCTGCCGCCGACTGCACCGCGGCCGGCAGCCTCCGCGCAAGCGCCGGCCGGCGCTGGATCAGGCTCCCCGACGAGCCGAGCGCAGCGATGGAACGGCGATCCGCGCGGGGCGCCGGAGCGCGCTCAGCACCCACCACAAAGACGACCGCCTCGTGCTCTGCATCGTGCGCCTCAGCTCCTCCTGCTTCTCTCTGGCGAACAGCATCAGCAACTCGGGATCGTTCAGCATGCAGCCACCGTAGCAGTGATTGTGGATAAGATCGGTCCGCATTCCCATGTACAATCCGACGACCCGGTTGTTGACCGTTCTCGAGCTCATGCAGGCGCGGGGACGCATCAGCGGCGCGGAGCTCGCGGAGCGGCTGGAGGTCGATCCGCGCTCGGTGCGGCGCTACATCTCGATGCTGCTGGACCTCGGGATCCCGATCACCAGCGAGCGGGGACGTCACGGCGGCTATCGGCTCCGGCGCGGCTTCAAACTCCCACCGCTGATGTTCACGGAGGACGAGGCGCTGGCCCTGACACTGGCGCTGCTGACCGCTCGCCGCCTGGGCGTGGCGGGTGCCGCGCCGGCCTTCGAGGGCGCCCTCGCCAAGGTGGACCGCGTGCTGCCAGATCCGGTGCGCGCCGAGGTCAGGGCCGTTCAGGAGGCGCTGGTGATCGACATCCCGTTCGAGGGCTCGCCGCCCGCTTCCGACGTCGTGCTCGCATTCAGCACCGCGGTGCGCGATCAGCGCCGTCTGTGGATTCGCCACCTTTCCGGCGGCGCCGAGACGACACGCGAGGTCGACCCGTACGGCCTCGTGTACCGCGCGCAGCGCTGGTACGCGGTCGGCTGGTGCCACCTGCGCTCGGACATCCGCGTGTTCCGCCTCGACCGGGTGCGGGAGACGACGCTCCGCGACGCGACGTTCATGCGGCCGGAGGGGTTCGACGTTCGGACGCACCTGGTCCGAGCACTGGCCAGCACGTGGAGCGGCTGGACGGCCGAGGTCCTGCTGGATGTGCCCTTGGAGGACGCCAGGCGCTGGATATCGCCGATCGTCGGCTCGATCGAGGAGACGCCGGAGGGCCCACTGCTCCGCACCCAGGCCGACAGCCTGGACTGGGTGGCGGGGTACCTGGCTGGCCTGCCGTGTCGCTTCGTGGTGCGGGAGCCGCCCGAGCTGATCGACGCGCTGCGCAGGCTGCGGACGCGCCTGGACCGCTGCGTCCGCGATTCGGTGCTTCGGGCGGCGTCCGGCGAGCGGTAGTCTGCCAGGCCGTGGACGTCATGGAGACCAGGAGTGTGATCGATGTCGTGTAGCGGCCTGGATGGCAAGGTCGCGCTGGTCACGGGGGCCGCTCACGGCATCGGCCGGGCGATCTGCGTGGAGCTCGTCCGTTGCGGCGCCAGGGTCTGGGCCACGGACGTGCTCGCCGGCGACCTGGACAGGACGGCCGGGGCCTGCGCGGAGGCGGGAGGGCGCTGCCGGACGCTGCCGCTGGACGTCACCGACGATGGGCAGGTCCGGGGCGTGGTGGGCGAGGTCGTCGCAGACGAGGGCGCCCTGGACGTCCTGATCAACGTGGCCGGCGGCGTGCTCGGCCAGGTTGGCCGGCCGATCGAGGAGGTGCTGGACGAGGAGTGGGCAGCCATCGTGGGTGTCAACCTGACCGGAACGTTCCGCTGCTGTCGCGCTGTCGCCGCGCTTATGAAGGATCGCCGGCGCGGCCGGATCGTAAACGTCTCGTCGGGTGCTGGGCGTGGCGTCAGCCTGACCGGCATCCAGGCGTACGCCAGCGCCAAGGCCGCGCAAATCGGCCTCACGCGCCAGCTCGCTCACGAGCTCGGCTCATGGGGCATCACCGTCAACAGCGTCGCCCCCGGCTTCGTGCTCAGCAACCCGGCGACGGTGCTCCAGTGGGAGTCCTACGGCGAGGCGGGCCAGGCGGCGCTCATCGACAGCATTCCGCTCCGGTGCCTCGGCAGACCCGAGGACATTGCGCACGCGGTGACCTTCTTTGCGTCGGACAGAGCGGGCTGGTGCACCGGCCAGACGCTGAGCGTGGACGGCGGCAGGTGGATGGGATGAGCGTCGTCGTTTCGGGCGCGGGCACAATCCGGCGCGTGCTCGGCACCTGACCGGTCAGCCCTGAACCGTGCCGTGGACGGGGAGGCGGCCACGCGGGCCGCCTCCGCTCATGGGTCCAGATGACTCCTAGCGGTCGTGCCTGCCGTCGTCGTTGTCGCGGCGACCATCGTCGTCGCGGCCGTCGTCGCCGCCGTCGAAGTCCACGGTCTTGCGCACTGGATTCACCTCCTTACCCGGCGTGGTACGTGGTCGGATGCCGGTGCCTGCTGTCGCTGTGGCGCGCGGACTGCGCGTGCGATCGAACGCGAACAGCCGTGCGGCCACGGCCTGGTCAGGTCGCCTGCCCCCACGGCCGAGATCATCAACCGTCCGATGGGCCGGCTTGTGAGATGGAGATGAGGATTCACTAAGAGGCCCAGGGCGGTCGGCCGGTCGGCCCGGCTTCGCAGCGCGGCAGGGCAGACTCGTGCCGTCACATCCACCGTGCTCAACGGCCGGTCGAGGATCTCCTCGGCTCTTCCGTGCCAGGTCATGGGTCGGGGTTGTCGTTCCAATGGCTAGAATCGCCGGCATGCCAGGGACGACCGCAGGAAGCGTCGTACCCGTGCGTAGGGCTCGCACACTCGCCGAGGTGTACCGACATTTCGGGGAGGTCGCCGCCGCGGAAACATCGCCGCTGTACGAGCGCGTCGCCGTCGCCCTGAGTGAGTCCCAGGAGGCGCTGCGCGCCATCGAGCTGGCGCCGGTGCGCAAGCGGCACCCCACGCTGATCCTCGCCGCGCTGCACGACCTCGCCCTCGCCGGACGCGCCCCGGCGCTTGCCGCGGCATATGCCGCTGCGGACGGCGACGCTGCCGCTGGTGCGGCGATCGACACGCTGCTGCGAATGACCGACTCGGTCGTGGCAATCGCCGTGCGCCGGCAGACGCGGACCAATGAGGCCGGTCGGTGCGCCGTGCTCTATCCGGCCATTGCCGAGGCGGCGCGCCGGGTAGGCGCGAATGCGGTTGGGCTGATCGACGTGGGCTGTTCGGCTGGGCTCAATCTCACCGTCGATCGCGTTGGCATCTCGTACAGCAGCGGCCTATCGCTGGGCGATCCGTCATCTCCGGTGCAGCTGTCGTGTTCGATTGTGGGAGACCGACCCATCCCGACGCAGGCGACGCCCGAGGTCGTCGCGCGGATCGGCGTCGACCTGGATCCGGTCGATGTGACCGACGCGGATGACGCCCGATGGTTGCGCGCCTGCCTGTGGCCTGATCAGCCGGAGCGGGTCGCGAGGCTCGAAGCGGAGATGGCGTTGGCAGCGATGGCCCCTCCGATGCTGCTGCAAGGTGACGCCGTCGAGGTGGTGCCTGACGCCTTCGCCCGTGTGCCCGCTGACGCCCTGCCTGTCGTCACCACGACGTGGGCGCTGTCGCGCTTCCCGCTCGAGAGCCGCCTGCGCTTCCTGTATCGCCTCGACGAAGCCGCGTCCGGCCGGGCGGTGGCGTGGGTGTCAGTGGAGGGGGTCGGAGTCGCCCCGACGATACCCACGCTTGGCGATCGCCGCGCCTCCGGCCACAGCATCATGGGCCTGGCGGTGTTCGACCGGTCGGCTCTGCGCGCCGAGGCCGTTGGCCGCTGCTGGTCGCAGGGCCGCTTCATGGCGTGGCTGGCAGACTCCTAGTCTCCTGCCAGGTTGATTCCAGGTCAGAGCACGGCCGCTTCGACAGTCAGGTCGCCCTCCTCGAAGCGGCTCGGCCTGAGCTGACGGAGGTCGAACGAGCGGCAGGTCCCGTCGCGGACGAGCTCGGCCACGGCCTGCCCCGCCGCCAGCGAATGCATGATGCCGTGGCCGCCGAAGCCAGCGCACTGGATGAACGCGCTCACCTCCCTGGCAGGTCCGACGATCGCCTGGTGATCCGGAGTCTCGGGGTACAGGCCGGCCCAGCATTTTCGCTCGTCGATCGGCACCGACTCGAGAAATGGGAACCGGTGTCCGATCCGCAGGGCCACGTCCTCCAGGAAGCGGGCGTCGAACGTGGTCTCGGCGGTGGGCGAGTCGTTGGGATCGGAGTACGCCAGGAGGAAGCCACCTCCTTCGCGGCGGACGAGAACCCCCGTGTCGAGGTCGACGCACATCGGAATGGAGTCAGGGTGGCCGGCGACTGGCTGCGTGCAGGCCAGATTGCGCCGGTAGGGTCGAACGGGCAGGTCCACGCCGGCCATGGCCGCCAGCTCGCGGGCGAAAGGTCCCCCGGCGTTCACTACCTGCCGGGCAACGATGTCGAGATGCGGCGTGTGCACTACCAGGCCCTCGCCGCTCGGATCGAGCGCGATCACCTCCTCACCGAACAGGTACTCCACGCCTGCTGCCCGCCCGACCTGAGCGAGGGCGGACGCAACGCCATGCGGATCGATGATCCCATCCGTGGCGCAGAACGTCCCACCGCGCAGCCCATCGGGACGAACGAATGGCGCGACGCCGAGGACTTCCGCGGGTGTGAGCCACTTCACTTCCAGGCCCAGGGATCGCTGCAGGTCCCAGTTGTGCCGAAGGCCCGTCTCGGCGGCTTCCGTGCCGGCCATGAACAGGTAGCCAACCTGGCGCAGGCCGACCAGCCCGGCGGTGAGCTGGTGGAGGTCCTGCAGACCGGCGATGGTGAACCGCGAGAATTCGACACTGATGGCCGTGCTGAACTGGGCGCGGACTCCGCCATTGGCACGGCTCGTCGACCCCATGCCGGGCGCCTCCAGACGGTCGACGACGATGACGTCCGCCACCCCCGCTCGGGCCAGCTGGAGCGCTACCGCCAGCCCGACAGCGCCTGCGCCGACGACAACCACGCGACGGTGCAGAATCTCCGCCATCAGCCGGTTGGATCCTCGGCTGCCGTCCAGGAGGAGGGCTGGATCCTCGGTGCGGACTGAAGTGGCGTCGTGATCCTCAGTGTCCGGAGTGTGCGGGCGCTCTCGCGTCCTGCCGCCACGTGATCGTGCCGACGACCACCGCCAGCACAATGCCGGCAACCACGAGCAGTGCCTCGTGAAGGAGCGTCAGGCTGCCGATCCAGGCAGGCTGGACGAAGCTCGCAGCAACCCACGCGGCGGAGGCGCTCAGCCACAGCACCCACCACAGATGGATCGGCAGGCGCTCACGCGCGAATACTCCCGAGCCCGCCGCCAGATCCTGCAGCGCGAGCCATGGCAGCACGAGGTTGACCAGCGGGACGAGCCAGCTGGCCGTCGCCAGAACAGGCCGGAAATGCGCACTGCCGCCCAACGCCCCGAGATTGCGATAGCAGCGATGCGTCCACACGGCCATGGCGACTCCACCGGCCAGCAGCCCGCCGTACGCGGCGAGCGTGCCGAACACCAGGGCCAGGAGGGCGATCCGGTCCGCGATGTGCCTGGCCGGAATGGTCAGCGGTGGTCCCACCACCGCCTGCAGGAGCAGCACCGCAAAGCCGGCCGACGACGCCAGTACGATGACGGTCGCCACGATCCCCCGTTGTCGCGGGGACGCCCAGGGCCGGAACCGGGCACGCGCGGCGTCGGCGAGCTCGCCCATCGGTGCTCGGCCATCTTGGCACCTTTCTCGGGTCGGCAGCAACGGGGACCGGTGGCGAGTCGGAGAACGGGCAGCGCCTCGCGTGGCGCCATGCGGAAGGGTGGGTGACGTCGAGCGAAGCCGTGAATAGACTGAACCGGCGTGGAAGGGATGGACAGGCGCGTGGTGGCTGGTGGACTCGGCTTCGCGGAGGGGCCGCGCTGGCGCGATGGGCAGCTCTGGTTCTCCGACTTCGGGTCTCGCGCCGTCTGGGCGGTGGGCGACGATGGGGAGGTAGAGCGGGTCGTGGAGGTGTCGGCTCGGCCGTCAGGGCTGGGCTGGCTGCCGGACGGCCGGCTCCTGATCGTCTCGATGGAGGACCGCCGACTGCTGCGGCTCGAGAACGGCGATCTCGTCGAGCACGCCGACCTGTCCGGGCTGGCGACCTACATGTGCAACGACATGGTGGTCGACGCCCATGGTCGGGCGTACGTCGGCAACTTCGGTTTCGACCGGCGCGCGAACCCGCCGCAGCAGCCGCGACCGGCCGAGATCGTTCTCGTGACGCCCACCGGAGAGGCCACGGTCGTCGACGACGAGGTGATGTTCCCGAACGGCTCGGCGATCACGCCCGACGGCGGCACCCTGATCGTGGCCGAGACGTTCGGAGGCCGCCTGACGGCATTCGACATCCAGCCCGACGGCGGTCTGGCCAACCGCCGCACCTGGGCGAACCTGCCGGGACGCTTCCCGGACGGCATCTGCCTCGATGCCGAGGGCGCCGTCTGGCTGGCGGACGCCCGGGGCAGGGCGTGTCTCCGCGTGGCTGAGGGCGGCGAGGTCGTGGACCAGGTGGACACGGGCCGCAACTGCTACGCATGCATGCTCGGCGGCGCCGAGAGGCGCACGCTCTTCCTCTGCATCGCAGACGGGAGCGAGCATGCCGGCGCGCGCACCGCTGTAATCGAGGCGGTCGAGGTCGAGGTACCCGGCGCGGGCCTGCCCTGAGCGACGACCAAAACGCTCGTGCCTGGCACATTGTTTGGGTATCGTGCTCGGCCGCTCCGCGACCTGGTCATGCTCGGAGGATCGTGGCTGGCGATGCTCCCGCCTGGCACCGGTACGAGGACGGCGCTGCATCGGCGTTCCGCGCTTCGTGACAGGCAGCGACCTCAGGGCATGAACGTGTCGCAGTCGAACGGCGCTGCGGCATGGCGGGACCGGCTGTTTATTCCCGTCCCGGCCGGTTGTCGCGGTCCATCGCCAGGCTCACCGGTGTGACCGGCCGCGCTGCCGACCGTGCTGCCGACCGTGTCGCCAGCCCTGTCGACGGCCGGCCCGACGGCCGTTTCGATGCCTGCCCTCGGACCGCTCCGGCCAATTGCCTGGTGCCGAATCGGCCAGGCCTTCCCGCCACGACTCCTGCCGAGAACAGCCCGACGGCGAGCGCGAGAAGCACGGCACCGCTGCCGACCTGGATCCAGAACGGTTTGCCTGCGGCCCAGAACTGCACTGTATCGACCTTCACGGTGAATTGAAGCGGCCGGCCAAGAAGCGTGGCTGCGAGCTGCGCGGCCACCAGGGCGTTGATCTGGATCATCAGCGCGCCAAGCGCTACCGCTGCGAAAGCCATGACTGTCGCCGCGAACGCAAGGACGCCGCCGGCAATGGCGCTGAATGTGAGACGCAGATCCATCGGACAGTCCCCTCCAGACCGCCTCTAGATCGTCGCCGCTGCGCCGGCACCGGCGTCGGTGGAGGCGAGTCAGTGACTCATGATAGCCTCACCATGGCAGCAACCGCGTCGCGTGCCTGCGGACCAGGTCGCTGCTCGGCCAGGGATCTCGAACACTGAAGGGGCATGACCAACACTGCTGCGGCCACGACCCCGCGCCGCGTAGTCGACGGCCCTGTCGTCGCCGACGAGCTGCCGGGCCGCGCCTTCAAGCGCAAGGGCGGACGCGGAGTCGAGCGGTCGCCCCTGCGTCGGGCGCCTGACCGCGTCCCTCGACAGCGGGGTGCCGCCAGGCGCTTGGCAGCAGCCTGCGGTGCTGGCGCAGCGAACGTCTTCATGCCGCCGCTGGTGGGTGGAGGCATCGCCATGGCGACGGCGACGGTCCTCATCCTCCTGCAGAGCGAGAGTGCGGCCGCCCGGCCACCGGTGCCGGCGGAGTACGCCACGGCCCACGCGGCTCTCGCAGCCCACGCGCGGATGTCGCCCGTGCCCGCCCCGCCGGCACCGGCGTGCGGGCCATGCACACCCGAGAGCTGGGCGCGGGCGCTTCTCGCTCAGCTCGGCGATCGGGCGACGCCCGAAGACGTCCGCGCGGTCGTCGCGTGGGAGCAGGCGGAGGGGGGGCACTGGGCGAACGCAGCCAGCTACAACC
>Ga0126369_10004547_pt1 | contig 10188 bp, 9 predicted proteins | sample PanSoiMetaPlot_1_FD_109646 | JGI IMG/M metagenome (GOLD analysis project Ga0126369, IMG submission 109646) | Tropical forest soil microbial communities from Panama - MetaG Plot_1 | ecosystem: Environmental > Terrestrial > Soil > Tropical forest > Bulk soil | place: Panama | collected 2016-02-17
CCGACATGCGGTCCTCAAAAGCTTGCCGCGAATCCGACCGATTGTCCCTCACCGACGACGATGTCAGCCGTCCGCCCTTCGGACGGATCCTCGCCAGGAGGTTTCAAAAGGCCGAGCGAGATCGCTTCACAAACATTGACGATGGAGAGTCCACCTCGCCTGTGCACTAGTTCCGATATGTCATGCGTGTGTTCGATTGCGCCGAAGAAATTAGGAGACTGCACGATTACAGCAGCAACATCTGCGCTGCTCTGCTGCTCTAACTTCTCCATATCCACGCGTCCATCGGCCGCATAGTCGATCAGCTCAATCTGGATGCCTAGGTTTCTGGCGTATGTGTCAACGACGGCTCGGTACTCCGGATGAACGGTTTTAGCGATCAGGAATTTATGTTTTTTGCTGATCCGTTGCGCCATCAGGATGGCCTCGGCGACGCCGGTGGCACCGTCATAAAGCGATGCGTTGGCAACTTCCATTCCCGTGAGTTGAGCGATGTATGTTTGAAACTCAAATATCGCTTGCAAGGTTCCCTGGGCAATCTCGGCCTGATATGGAGTGTACGCGGTATAAAACTCCGAACGGGAAATCAGAGCATCGATGATGATCGGTATGTAGTGCCGATAGATGCCCGCGCCGATGAAGGCCGTCTCGCCGACGGAATTCTTGGCGGCTCTGGTCTGAAAATAGTCGACAAGTTCTGGTTCCGTAAGCGGCTTGGGAAGATCCAGAAATCTTCGCAGTCGTAGCTTTTCAGGAATGCCGGAAAAGAGCTCGTCGATCGAAGTAACGCCGATGCCGGCAAGCATTTGCTTCCGATCGATGTCCGAGTTCGGGATGTATCGCATGGGGCCTGTAGCCGCGGGCTGTAGCTCGCTGTTTTACTCCTTTTCCTCTGCCGTGTACTCCTCGTATTCCTCGGCTGACATGAGGTCCGCGGTTTCAGCTTGATTCAGGAGGCGAACTCGGATCATCCATCCAGCTCCGTAGGGGTCTTCATTGATTTTTTCCGGCGCCGCGCCCAGTTCCTCATTGATTTCGATGACCTCGCCCGATACCGGTATAAATAATTCGGAGACCGCTTTCACCGACTCAACACTACCGAACGACTCGCCTGAATTGAACTTCATCCCTGGTTTCGGCAGCTCGATATACACGATTTCCCCAAGCTCCTTCTGAGCATGATCACTGATGCCGATCGACCCTGTATCATCCGCAATTCGCAGCCATTCGTGCTCTTTTGTGAAGAGCAGATCATCTGGAGTCATTGGTGGACCTCGCGTTTGTAGAACGGTGTGCGTACAACCCGCGCCTCGGAGAACTTGCTGCGGACGCCAACGTGAAAAGTTGTACCGATGGAAGCGTATTCTGCGGGCAGGTAAGCAAGGCCGATATTTTTCTTCAAAGTAATAGAAGGAGCGCCGCTCGTCACGTGACCAGCCTCCCGTCCATGGACAAATGCGGGATAGTGGTCGCGCGCGATATCTTTTCCAATCATTTCAAAACCAACGAGCCTGCGTTTCACTCCTTCTTGTTTTTGCTTCAAAAGAGCATCGCGGCCAATGAAGTCGCCTTTTTCAAAGTTCACTATCCATCCCAGTCCCGCTTCGAGCAACGTAGTCGTTCCATCCATGTCGTTTCCATAAAGAAGGTACCTGGCTTCAAGCCGGAGCGTGTTTCGTGCGCCTAAGCCCGCAGGAACCAAACCTGATGGGGCGCCCGCTTCAAGTAAACCTTTCCAAACGAGCTCGGATTCGGCGGCAGAGAAATACAATTCAAATCCGTCTTCACCAGTGTAGCCGGTGCGGGAAACAATTGCATCCACGTTGAGAATCTTCCCGTGTTCAAAATGGTAGTACTTGAGGTCGCGGAGTTGAGTGTGAGTGAGCGGCTGAAGAATATCGATCGCCTTTGGTCCCTGGAGAGCGAGGAGCGTCGTGTCGTCGCTTACATCTTCCACACCGGCGTCGACTCGATTGTGCGAATTAATCCATTCGAAATCTTTGCTAATGTTGGCAGCGTTCACGACCAGGATGAAATGTTCCGCACTGTGCCGGTATACCAGGAGGTCATCCACGGCCGTGCCATGCGGGTACGGCATTGCGGAATATTGAGCCTGTCCATCAACTAGCTTCGATGCGTCATTGCTCGTGATGTACTGGACGAGGTCGAGCGCTTCCGGCCCTCGGATTTCAAATTCGCCCATATGGCTGACGTCGAACAAGCCGGCCGTTGTTCGCACGGCTGAATGTTCCTTAGCGATCCCGCTGTACTCGACCGGCATTTCCCAGCCGCCGAATGGAATCATGCGTGCTCCGGAAGCTTTGTGCACTGCGTAAAGTGGAGTTCTTTTGATCGTCGACAAGAGGCGCTCCATTCTTGAACGTGCGGCGGACCGGGTCGTGTCGGAAACTGTCTGACTTGACGCTAGCCGGTCTTCACGTCCGTCTAAGAGATCGGTGCAAACATGTTAAATGAAGACTCCGGAATCTTGGTAAGTGATGGCGAAGCGTCCGCAACGACGGCCATTCCCAACCTCGCCGCCTTGCTTCTGCACTCCATTAGCCAGATCCGCAAGCCTGACGCTTTCAAATTTAAGAGAGACGGTCGGTGGATCAATGTGTCAACCGATGAATTCTTTCTACGCGTCGAGGAACTCTTCTTTGCACTGCGCGCCGTTGGATTAAGGACGCACGACCGCGTGGCGATCATTTCCGAAAATCGCCTCGAATGGGCTGTAGTTGACTACGCTGCGCTGTGTGCCGGCGCGACGACGGTTCCGATCTATCCCACGCTTTCTGCCCGCCAGTTTGAAGTTCTGTTGCGAAATTGCGAGCCCACAATCGTGTTCGTCTCCACGCCGGAGCTTTTGAAGAAGTTATTTTCCACGGAGAGCGGGGCATCCATTCGCTACATCGTCATTTTCGATTCAGAGACTCAAGCGCCGGGAGTGATGCGGCTGGATACGCTGTACGACATGGGCAGGCAGTCGACGTATGACTATCCCGGCGAGTTTCGTCGCGCCGCTCTAGCGATTGATCCTGACGATGTGGCGACCATTATTTATACCTCGGGTACCACAGGTGTTCCCAAAGGGGCAATGCTGACCCACCGTAACCTGGTTTCGAACGTGATTGCGACGAGCAAACGGCTGCCCCTGCACGCGGACGACGTTAGCCTTTCCTTCCTGCCCCTGTCTCACATTTTTCAGCGCCACGTCGATTACGCGACCCTTCATGCCGGCGCCACGATCGCATACACGGGAGGTGTCGCGAGCGTGGTGGATGATCTGAAAACGGTTCGTGCGACGGTCGCAGCAGGAGTGCCCCGCTTCTTCGAAAAAGTGTATGGCCGCATCTTGGCCGAAGTATCACTGGGGTCCGCCCTGACGCGCAGGATCTTCGAAAAAGCAGTGCGGATCGGTAAGGAACATTTTCAGACCGGCCACGCTTCTGTCGCTGACACATTTGCTGATCGGATTGTCTTCCGCAGGATTCGTGAGGGGTTCGGCGGACGCCTTCGGTTCTTTATTTCGGGCGGTGCATCTTTGGAAGATGAGATCGCCGAATTTTTTTGGGCCATTGGGCTCCCAATTTATGAAGGATATGGGCTGTCTGAAACATCGCCGGTCGTCACACTCAACGGACCTGGCGTGTTGCGCCTGCACACGGTTGGTCGACCGGTCGGAGATCAACAGATCCGAATTGCTGAAGACGGTGAGATCCTCGTGCGGGGTTCGAACGTCATGAAGGGCTACTATCACATGCCGGGCCAAACAGACGAAGCGCTCGCCGGTGGGTGGTTTCATACAGGAGATATCGGAGTCATTGATGCCGAGGGATTTCTTAAAATTACCGATCGCAAAAAAGACCTGATCATCACGTCGAGCGGGAAGAATGTAGCCCCGCAGCCGATCGAAAACCGGCTACGGCTGATTCCTTATTTCGACAATGTGGTCGTAATTGGTGACCGCAGAAATTTTATATCGGCCCTGATCGTTCCAAAGTACGATGCGCTGGCAGCGTACGCTCGTGCACACCACATCAGATTCGAAGATCCCCGTGAACTTATCCGGAAGGCTGAGATATACGATCTGGCCATGACAGAGATCGCACGCCGGACCGAGGATTTGTCCTCTTTTGAGAAAATCCGGAAAGTTGCATTTCTCGACGACGAATTTAGCATCGATGGCGGGGAACTCACGCCCACAATGAAAGTCCGCCGCTCCGAGATCGAGAAAAAGTACAAATCTGTCATCGATCAGCTCTACGCCGCGTAAGTCCTTTCAAACAAGCTAGCCTGTGCTAAAATTCCGCCCCGCGAGTAGTCATTATTTTTAAGGAGCGTTTTTTGATGAGACGTTATGCGAAATCGCTGGGTGCGATGGCGTTAATCGTATTTCTTGCCGGCTGCGGGACCGAAGCGGGGAAGGAAGCTGACGGCAAGGCCGGTCCTGCCGGAGGGGATACCTCGTATTTTTTTGGCGCGCGGATCATTCCCGGGGACGGCAGTCCGGCGATGGAAGATATGAGTTTCATCGTTAGCGGCGGGAAATTCGTCACCATCGGTAAAAGAAGTGAAGTAACGCCACCGAAGGGGTCGGCTCGTATTGAGCTGACCGGACGCACGGTAACTCCTGTGTTCATTAATCTTCAGGCGCAACCAGGCATGAACAATGGCGCGCAGTATGGCTCGAAGAACTACATGCGTGACTCTGTTACTGCAGACCTGAGCCGCTACGCCTATTACGGCGTCATGGCCGTTTTGACTGCGGGAACCGATGCTGGTGATCTTGCATTCTCCGTGCGCGATGAAGTACGCGAAGGCAAGATCAAGGCAGCGCGTTTATTGACAGTCGGCCGAGGCATTGCTGCGAAGGGTGGAGGCCCTTCCGCACTGGCGGATTCCACTATCCAGGTTGCCAACGCGACTGACGCAAAGAGGGCTGTCTTTGATTTGTCCAGTCAGAAGGTCGATGCGATCAAACTGTGGATGGATGACGGCACCGGAAAGGGTGCAAAGCTTAAACCCGAAGCCTACACCACCATCATCGACGAAGCACATAAGCGCAACTTGAAAGTCGTCGCGGAAGTCTTCAATCTCGCTGATGCGAAGGATCTGGCAAAGGCGGGAATTGACGGTTTTGTCAGCAGCATCCGGGATCATGACGTCGATGACGAGCTCATTTCCGCCATGAAGAGTAAGAATGTGTTTCTTGCTCCGGCATTGACCGCGGCAGAAGCAAAATTTGTTTATGCCGACAAACCAAAATGGTTAGGCGAACAGACCATGCGTGAGGTCTATCCTGCGCAGCTCGCCGGTTATCTGGCGGATCAGGTTTCGATCAACAGGTTCATGCGGAACCCGGAGCTTGCAGATCTCCGGCAGCAGTACGCCACAGCCGCAAAAAACTTGAAGAGGCTTTCGTTAGGAGGCGTCAAGATCGCCCTGGGAACGAACAGCGGTGCAGCCGATACTTATCCAGGTTATTTCGAGCTTCGTGAAATGATCGCGATGGGTGATGCAGGCCTGCAACCGATGGAGATCATCAAAGCTGCGACATCGGTACCGGCTGAAATTGTAGGCCTGAACGACTTGGGCACGATCGCCGTCGGCAAGACGGCGGACTTTCTCGCCATGCCGTCCAATCCCCTTGAAAAAATATCGGACATCAAGGATGTGGGTTCGCTCTACCTGGGTGGCGCGGAACAGGAGAGAACAGCGCTCGTCCAGGACATCAAGATCAATACACAAAATCTGAGGATCACGGAAAAGGACCGCAAGGCCGACGCGGAGGCCCAGGCTCAGGCCGCGCGTGAGGAGGCAGAGAAAAAGCTTCCACATTACGGTAAGTTCCCGCTCAACAACCCTTCTGCAAGCGTTCGCTACATGTCGGTACCGATACCGAAAGGTGCCAAATTCGAAACAAAGTCGGGCCCGCCCGATCGCATTACGGTTTCAATGAGAGCGACCGCTGCGGAACTGCGAGAGTTTTATGCGAAGGCACTGCCCACGTACAAGTGGGGTTCTGCCGGAAACTGCTGGTCGCGCGAGCATCCGACTTCAAAGAAGAGTGAGACTCTTTGCGTCGATGCATCGAATAATTCAGCAGTGATTCAAATCCAGGAAAAATAGCAAACCCCTGTAGCGGCGTTTATGACGCGCCGCTACAGTAATGAATGTGATCAAACCGAAAGCGTTGAAACCCGGCGACACCATCGGTATTGTCGCCCCCGCCAGCAACATCAAGAAGGAGCTGTTAGATCAAGGCTGCCGGGAACTTGAAAGTCTCGGATTCAAGACCTGCGTCCACTCAGACATTACGTCCTCGTTTCGCTACTTCTCTGGAACCCGTGAACGCCGGCGCAGCGAATTTCTCGAAATGCTCAAGAACCCGGAGATTCGTGCGATCTTCTGCGCCCGAGGCGGCTACGGCAGTGGGCAGCTCCTTCGGGATATCGATCCAGATGTCATTCGTGAAAACGCGAAGATCGTAAACGGGTCGAGCGACATCACAATCCTCTTGAACTGGATCGAGCGCGCCGGTGTTGTGGCGTTTCATGGACCGATGGTGGCCACAACGATCCGCGAGGGAACATCTGGTTATGATCGGGCAGTGCTCCTCGATTTGCTTCAGGGAAAAAAAGCGGTGCGATTTCCAACCGAAGGAACAAGCATGCTTCGTTCAGGGCTCGGCGAGGGCCGCCTGGTTGGTGGATGCCTGTCCCTCGTCGTTGCGACTCTCGGGACAGAGCACGAAATCGATACTCACGACGCGATACTCGTTCTGGAGGACGCCGATACCAAGCCGTATCAAATCGACCGTATGATCACTCACCTGAAGCAAGCCGCTAAGTTTCAAACTGTCCGCGGTGTCGTTTTCGGCGAGATGCTCAATTGCGCGCAGAACGCGAATCAGGGCTACACATTGCAGGAAGTTCTCGTAGACTTGCTGCACGAATTCACGTTCCCAATTCTCTACGGCTTCCCCACTGGACACACTTCTCGGCCGAATGTTATCGTCCCAATCGGTGTGCGCGCACGTTTGGACCTCACCTCGTCTGCACCTATTTTCGAGCTTCTGGAGTCCGCGGTTATTTAAGTGATCTATCTCATAGGCATTTGTGGTACGGCGATGGCCTCCCTTGCGGGAATGCTTCGGGAGAAGGGACACCCTGTCTGCGGCTCGGATTCCGACGTATATCCGCCGATGTCGGACTTTCTGGATAAGCTTGGCATTCCTGTATTCAAGGGATACAACGCAGCCAATATCGAGAAGGCCAAACCCGAACTGGTTGTCATTGGAAATGCGCTTTCGCGCGGAAATGTCGAAGTCGAATATGTCCTTGACTCAGGGATTCGTTACGCGTCGATGGCGGAAACGGTCAAGGAATATTTTATTCGCGGAAAAAATTCGATCGTCGTTGCCGGTACTCACGGGAAGACAACAACGACCGCCATGTTGGCGTGGGTGCTCGAAGTCGCCGGCCGCAAGCCATCGTTTCTCGTCGGCGGTATTGCAGAAAATTTCGGCAAAAGCTTTCAAGTCTCCGATGGACCGGATTTCGTGATTGAGGGGGACGAGTATGATACGGCCTTTTTCGATAAAGGACCGAAGTTTCTCCATTACTTGCCGCGGATTGTTTTGCTGAAAAATATTGAGTTCGATCATGCGGATATTTACGACGACCTACCGGCTATCAAGACCGCGTTTCGTAGACTGATCAACATCGTTCCGAAATCCGGCCTGATCGTAGCGGGCGTCGACAGCCCCGTGGTTGCTGAACTCATTCCCGCAGCGTTTTCGCGTGTTGCCGGAGCCGGAATCGGCGTCGGCGAGTGGCAGGCTACGAAGATTCAGACAACAAACGAGGGCATGTCATTTGATATGGTTCGTGAGGCGTCCCTTGTCGGACATTTTACGATCCCTCTACCCGGCACTTTCAACGTACAAAACGCTCTCGGGGTCATCATCGTCGGAAAAGAACTGGGTATACCCGATGATCTGATCCAGCGCGGGCTGTCGACGTTCAAGAGCGTGAAGCGGCGGCTGGAAATTCGGGGGGAAGTGAACGGTGTGCGCGTCTACGACGACTTTGCGCACCACCCGACTGCGGTAAAAGAAACCTTGGGAGCAGTTCGCCAGCGTCACCCGGAGGCGCGGCTTTGGGCCGTATTCGAACCCAGATCGCAAACGTGCCGACGGCGGGTTTTTGAGCAGTCGTTCATCGATGCCTTTGAACCAGCGGACGTCACCCTCATCGCACCAGTGTTTGCATCTTCGCATCTTGATCCGGAGCAGACACTTTCTCCAAGTCGCGTGGTGGACGGTATCCGCGCACGTGGAGGCGCTGCCTCTACATTTGGATCCACAGAGGATATCGTTGGACATCTCGCTGATCAGGTACGGGCGGGCGATCAAGTCGTGATTATGTCAAACGGCGGCTTCGACAACATCCACAACCGACTCCTGGAGAGATTACGTGGAGGTAAGTCGTGAAGACTGCGCAGCTCGTTTATTCAATAATCTGCGACGACGTTCGACTCGAAATGGGAAACAAGCTTTCTCTAATGGGATTGTTCGAAAACATCTTCTTTCCGGGATTCCCGTCGGGCCTCTTGAAGTTCGCAGTGGTTAATCATTGGGTGGGAAACGGTCCCTTTGAAACCCATGTGAAAATCCTTGCGCCGGACCGCAAAGAAGTTGTCGTCTCCACACCCTCGAAGTTTTCGATTGAAGTCAACGGCTACGCTGATAACGTGACGTTTTTCACCAATGTAAATTTCGAACGGTCCGGTCCTCACATTGTGCAAATTTATCTCGATGGGAACATCGCCGCCGAACGCCCGCTATTCGTGCACCACGTTCCGTCTGCACCGGTTACAGTAAATTAAAGATGAAGACCGAGCGGCTCTATTACGATGATCCGTACCTCTTGGAATTCGATGCGAATGTCGTTGAGACGCGCAGCGCGGACGGCCGCTTCGAGGTGATACTCGATAAAACCGCTTTTTATCCGACCTCCGGCGGCCAGCCAAACGATCTGGGTACGTTGAATGATGTCGCATTGATCAATTGTGTGGAAGATGAGACGTCTGGAGTGGTCGTTCACGTTCTGGAAGGCGCGATCGATATAGGACCAGTTCATTGCCGCATCGATGCCGCGCGGCGCGCCGATCACATGCAACAGCATTCCGGACAGCACGTGTTATCGCAGGCATTCGTGGAACTCTTCAATTGGCCCACAGTCAGTTTTCACCTTGGAGTCATCGGTTGCACCATCGATCTTGCGGCCGAGGCCGTTTCACGTGAACAAGCAGAAATGGCGGAAGATCTCGCAAACCGAATCGTACGAGAGAATCGCAGTGTCGCTATCCGGTATGCTTCGCAGGAAAACATTGCCGAGGTCGGTTTGCGAAAACCGACGGAAAGAGCGGGCGATATCCGGATCATCGATATCGCGGGTTATGATCGGTCCGCTTGCGGCGGCACACACGTCCGAACGACCGGCGAAATTGGCGCAGTGCTCATAACAGGTCTTGAGCGGGCTAAAAAACAAACGCGTGTACATTTCCTTTGTGGCGATCGAGTGATTCGCTATGCGCGCTCGGCTAATCGTACACTCGAGGCAATCAGCCAAACTATCTCTGCGCCGCCGTTAGAGACCGCTGCCGGCGTCCGCGGTTTGTGGAATGAGAACCAGCAGGCTCGCAAGCGAATCGAAGAACTCGAGTCGCAATTGATCGATTACGAGGCGGCGCAGTTTCCTATAAGCGATGGTGTGGCGGTCGGGAGTTTCCTTAATCGGGGAATCGATAAGCTGAAGATGCTTGCTGTCAAGATCTGCTCCAGGTCTGGAGTTGTTGCGCTGCTGGCGGATCAAAGCGATCAACTCCGCGTGGTCTTCGCCCGGTCCGCAGATTCGACCGTGGATGCCGGCGCTCTCCTCAAGCAAACGGTCGAAAGGTTTGGCGGGCGCGGCGGGGGACGTCCGAATCTGGCTCAGGGTGGTGGACTGAGCGGTAGCGCGCAGGAAGTTTTAGAATTTGCAAGACGGCTTTTGTAGGCGGCGGCTTTGAGAACGAATGAAGCTTTGGGAAGAATATTCCCCTCCTCACGAGGAGGGGAATGGGGGCAGCCGCAAATAAGCATTTCATCGGAGAACTATGAATCTTCAAACCTTCCACAAA
>Ga0126369_10004549_pt1 | contig 10185 bp, 9 predicted proteins | sample PanSoiMetaPlot_1_FD_109646 | JGI IMG/M metagenome (GOLD analysis project Ga0126369, IMG submission 109646) | Tropical forest soil microbial communities from Panama - MetaG Plot_1 | ecosystem: Environmental > Terrestrial > Soil > Tropical forest > Bulk soil | place: Panama | collected 2016-02-17
AGAATGCTGCCGATCGGGTATCCGGCATGCAAAAGGGCGCCACCCTTGCCGCGTGCGTTCGCTGGCCAAAGCTCCGCGGTAATCGATGCCCCCGTCGCCCATTCCGAACCTATCGCGAGCCCAACCAAAAAGCGAAACGCGGCAAAAGACAGCCAATTCCAAGAAAGCGCGCTCAAGCCCGTAAGCGCCGAATACGCCACAATCGCGAGAGTCATCGACCGTTTGCGGCCGAGATAGTCGGCGAGCACGCCGCCGAGCAGGCCTCCGACACCCCAACCGAAGACGGTGATCGCTAGGATCGCACCGGCATAGGCGGGAATGCGTTGGTATTGGGAAGGGTCTAAGAGCTGATGCAGTGCAACGCCAACAGTGAGAATCAGCGAAAAAACTTCGAATCCGTCGAACATCCATCCCAGATTCGAAGCGATAAGAGCTTGCCACTGGGTGCGGGTAAGCGAGCGATACCATGGACAGGATTCAATAATGCCTGACGCGCTCATGGTTCCTCCATGTGCTCGATCATGCGTTGTGCCATAGGTCCCGCGTGAAGGCTAGATTTTGATGCCACGCGTGAGACACCTTACGTCGCTGTCGCTTCTCAGCTCGCGGAGGCGATCGTCGGCCGGCGTTTCGAACTGGCTGAAAAAAGCCGATGCTATGATAAGTTGAATTCCGAGAAAATCGATCCCAGCCAAGGGGCGTAACTGGCAAAAAGCGCCCGCCCGGCGACTAAGGATCACGCCACGCCAAGAGCACCGCATGTCCGACTACCTGGAATTCGATCCCTCCTCCATTGACCGGCGCGCTGTCTATCGCCTGCTTACGGGTTCCGTCGTGCCACGTCCAATCGGTTGGGCTTCCACAGTGAGCGCCGCGGGTGTTGCCAATCTCGCGCCGTTCAGCTTCTTCACCGTCGTGTGTGTCATCCCTCCGATGGTCTCGCTAACGATCGCACGCAATCCCGACGGTAGCGAAAAGCACACCTTGAAGCACATACGGCAGAGCGGTGAGTTTTGCATTAACGTGGTAACGCAACCGGTGTGGAGAGAGATGGTCGACACCGCGAACGCTATCCACGAGGAAGACTCTGAGTTTATCAAGACTGGCCTGACCCCGATCCCTAGCGTGAGGGTCAAGCCGCCGCGAGTCAAAGAAGTCCCGATCCATTTCGAGTGCAAGCTTCATCAACTCATTGAGCTTGGCCCCAATCGACACCCGCTCGTCATTGGCGAGGTGGTCTTGTTCCACGTCGACCCAGCTTGCGTGACGAATGGCTACATCGATATGAGGAAGCTCGATCCCATCGGGCGCCTCAATGGCTTCTTTTACGCGACGCTTGGAGAAATCTTCGAGCGTGAGTTCTGTGATGGCCAGCCTCGATAACGCATCACCGGTTTTGCGAGCATCGAACCGTTGACCGTTCGCATATTGTTTAGCCGCCCTAGGTTGAGATGGCTATCGCTGTAAGACGTTGGCCAGCCGAGGATTTTGCGCGGATCAGGTCAGTCAACTATCGGCTACGGCCGACGCCCGTTGGGTTTTTCCCGCGCTTGCAAGTCCTCCGGCAAGCTCGACCTGTCACCGAGCCGCTTTGGCCGCGGTGACCGGGTCAGTTGTGAGAGTTGGTCGGTAGTTTTGCTGAACACATCGGGGCGCCAAAGCGTCGAAGACCAAACGTCTTCCGGCCAATTGGATCTCATTGTAGGATCAACAATCTTGTACTCATACCTTACGGCTTGGTATGCCCCTGTTCAAGCGAGCACGGCTGCAGTTTGGCGAAACGGTCCTCGTGACGGGAGCTGCCGGCGGGGTTGGCTTGCGTTGGACTAAGCGCATTTGCTCGGCACGCGAGCCATTGCAGCCGTGGGGACGCCAAGGCGGCTATGCCACACTTGATCGGACTAACCACGTCAGAGGGCTCCTTCTGCTGGACCCGTGTTCACGCGAACCCTTGACCTCGCTGGACAGCGGGAAGCGCTCGCGCAAACTCATGCGTACTTCAGGATCTACCTGATGCGCGTGGAACGCCGAGAGTCTGATGCAATCGTCTGCATGGTGGACTTCTGGTTCGGCGGCCGGGCGTATTGCCAAGCTCCCTCCACCCGTCGGGCAATTCTCAATGCAACCGCAGAATGGAACCCGAAAGATGTCCAGGCTGCCTTCGTGGCGGCTATCCCGGCGTCCCAACAACACACCATCCCAAGCCTTACCCACAGCCGCCGCACTTATCGGGGCAAAGCAGTCTCTATTGTGCTACGTCCCTTCTGGGCATTGATTTGCTTTCTGGACTCCACCTGGGCGTAGCCCAACCCGAGCCATTCCCATTTCCTCGTGCTCCATGAGCAAAGCGCATGACGCCGAGAACCTGCCCCTCGACCTTGCGACTGTTCGCAAGCGGAGTCTTTGCCGGCCTAATAACTTTCAAGCCGGTAGGCGCGGCTTCTCAACAGCTAAATCCGCCGAATCAAGCGCCGAACACAGGCCAGGATCTCTTTAAGCCTCCAGAGAACCAATTCCAGCTGCTATACAGCTATAGAACGGCACCAGGGAGCGGAGAGACGGCAGGCTCCATCGCCACGGTGACCACCGACACGGTCAATCTGCGCTTCGATCACCGGGTAGACTTGTCCGAACAGGCGGTGATTGCGTTGCGCAATGATCTACCGCTTCTTGCCAAGAACCCCATCACTTCAAGTAATCCCAACGGGAACTATCTTTACGGCATAGGCGATGCCGACACGCAGGCAGTCTTCATTTATAACTTCGACAAGCGTTGGGCGGCCGGCTTCGGTGCTCGCGTGATCGCTCCCACCGGCGGCGATACCCTCGGCAGTGGAAAATGGCAAATCATGCCCATTATGGGATTCCGCTACGGACTGTTAGAACTTAGTTCCGGCAGCTATTTTGAGCCCTTCGCGAGGTACGACGTGAGCTTTGCGGGCGATCCGTCGAAGCGAAATATCAGCAACTTGCAGCTTGCACCGTTTTTGAATATCGGGCTGCCCCAGCATTGGTTCGTTGCTCTCTATCCCAGCGCTGATATTCGCATAAATTTTGGCGATCCCGTTACGGGCCAAACCGGACGTCTATTTCTTCCGTTCGATGCCAGGGTGGGACGCAATTTAACCGACCACATTGCCCTCTCCCTCGAAATCGGCGTCCCAATTATAAAGGATTATCCCGTCTATAGCTTCAAAGCGGAAGCACGACTTAACATGACATACTGAAGGTTCGTTATTGTCCATCCCGGCGCGTGACAGTATCACGCGATCAAGTCCGCTGTTGGCACGATGTTACCCATGTGCTCGGTGGTACTTTTCGCGGCCAGCAACCGAAGCAGCTTGTAATGTTTCTGACCGATACCTGACCTGGGGCCCGAGGCGCGCTCAATTGGCCGCCGCTCCACGAGCACCACCGCTGCGCCAAAATCCGATCCACGGGGAGTAGCGTTCCGCGGCCGATCCGGTACTTTCCCCTTACCGATCGAACGGAGCCTGTTCACCGACGGATTGGTGTATCTCCGACATGGTTCGGCTCGACTGTTGTTCGAACCCAGGCGCCTGATACGATGCCGCCCTAGGGGAAAACCGCAAGCGTCCGTGATGGGAGGTCCGCCGATATGCCGCCCCTGCCGGTTTCCACGATCGGTCCTTTCGGTGACGACTTCGTCGCCTTGCGCTATCTAGAGGAGCACTGATGTTTCGCCACTCGCTCAGGCACAAGATCGTCGGTATCGCCTTAGGATTGATCATCCTCATGGTGATTACGTCCGTTCTGTCGATGATAATGTCGGCGAGAGTCAGACACTTGCTCGATGAACTGACGATCAAATACATCCCCGCCTATGATCATTTGGCGCGGGTCGATATTCGTTCGATTGAACGCGCGCTGGCGCTGCGTCGCATGGTGATTGCCAAGATGCAGGTGCCGCCCGACGACGAGGGTTATGCAGCTCGTTTACGTCTTTTCCAGGAAAAGGATGGCGAGATCGAGCAGGAAGCGAATGCGGCGCGGAAGCTCATTAATTCGATCATCGACGATGTCAGCACGCCTTCGGACAACGCTGCGCTGGCACGAATTGATGCCCGGATCGACGACGCGATTACAGACCTCCGCCGCTTGCTAAGCGACGAAGATGCCGAGTTACTAAAGCAGCTTGACAGCAAGGACTTGGTGCAGGTCCGGGGCACGTTGGCGCGGGTCGATATGCTGCGCGACGATTTCACTCAAAAAATCGACGCGATACGCGCCGACATGCTTTCGCAGGTGTTTGCGAGCACGTCCACCGTGATTCGTAATCAGCAAAAGGAGATCGTAGTTTCAGCTATCGTCACCGTTCTTGCTGCAACACTCGGGTTAGGTTTCGCGCTTTTTGTTAGTGGTGGTATCACCCGTCCGGTGCGGCGACTGCTGGAGGGCACGCGACAAGTGGAAGCCGGCCGCTTCGATCAATTGGTCAGCGTCTCCACCAGAGACGAGATTGGTCAGCTTTCGGCTGCATTCAACCGAATGGTTGAGCACCTGCGCCGAAACGAACGCATCCGCGAAACATTCGGTCGGTACATCGATCCGAAAGTCATAGAGGGGCTGATCGACCGTCCCGAAGTGGCGGCGGTCGACGGCCAGCGTCGCGTCATGACCGTGATGTTCTGCGACATGAAGGGGTTTACTTCGATGAGCGAAGGCATGACCCCGCAGGGCCTCGTTAAGGTTATGAACTGCTATTTAACGACCATGTCTGGGCCGGTCAGAGCTCATCGTGGGATTATCGACAAGTATATCGGCGACGCAATCATGGCATATTGGGGGCCGCCTTTTATTGAGGAATCCGACCAGGCACGCTTCGCGTGCCTTGCGGCCATTGATATGGTCAATTGCGTGCCGGCGCTCCAGAAACAGTTGCCCGAACTGCTAGGCATACGTGCGATACCGGCCGAATGCGACATCAAGATAGGCATTGCGACCGGCGAAGTGTTGGCCGGCAGTATCGGCTCGGAATTAATGATGAGCTTTACCGTGATGGGGGATGCGGTGAACCTTGCTTCGCGACTTGAAGCGGTCAACAAGGTCTATGGAAGCCGCATTCTGGTTTCACAGATCACCGCCGCCGCGGCCGGGGACGCCCTGGAATTGCGGGAGATCGATCGGTTGAGAGTCACGGGTCAGAGGATGCCTCAAGTCCTGTTCGAAGTGATGGGACGGAGCGGTGCGCTGACGAAACAACAAGAGCTTTTGCGAACGTGCTATCTCGACGGCCTTGCTGCCTATAGGGCTCGTCGATGGGACGAGGCGCGCAGTTCCTTCGAGGCAGCCCTAGAAGCATCCCCCCGCGACGGCCCATCCCGGGCACTCCTGAGCCGTATCGATAATCTGCGAGGGAAACCGCCACCGCCCGATTGGGACGGGTCCTGGCCCCTATCCGAATATCCTTCGATGTCTTCGGCGCCTCGCGAGGCGTATCAGCGTACGATGCGCAAGGATGACAGTGGAGCACGGAGCGCCGAGCCCAGCGCTCCCTAATTGTCGAACGCCGTGCTGCTTACTGCGCGGTCAGACCGCCATCGACTACCATTCCCGACCCGGTCATGAAGCCCGCGTCGTCGGACGCCAGGAACACGATGCCGAGCGCGACGTCCTCGGCGACGCCGAGCCGACCGATCGGATGCTGCTTCATCGCCACACTGCGGGCACCCTCGACGTCGTTGCTACCGGTCTGGCGAGCCCGCGCAACGAACGTCTGCGCGCCCATGTCAGTGTCTATGACGCCCGGATGGATCGAGTTGACGCGGATCTTCCAGCCCTTGCGGCCGAAGGACAAGGCCGTCGACTTGGTGAACAGTGTCACGCCGCCCTTGGTCATGGAGTAAAGCGGGTCGAGCTGCGAGCCGACGATGCCGGCGACCGACGCAAGGTTCACGATCGCCGAGCCGTGCCGGCTTGATTTGCCGCTTTCGGCGAGCGCGGGGGCGCACGCCTTCGTGCCGAGCCAGACGCCCGTCATGTTAATGGCGACGAGACGCGTCCAATCCTCCATGGTCGCGTCCATCAAGTCCTTGCCGAGGAAGGTGCCGGCGTTGTTCACGAGGATGTCGAGTTTGCCGAACTGCTTGGTTGCTGCAGCGACGGCAGCCGTCCACGACGCCTCCGTGGTCACGTCGAGGGCGAGCGCCAGCGCCTCGCCGCCGCCGTGGACGATTTCCTCCGCCGTCTCGCGGGCGCGGTCCGCCAGCACGTCGCCAATGACGACTGAGGCGCCCGCCGCTGCCATCTTACGCGCGGTCTCGGCGCCGATTCCCCGCGCCGCGCCCGAAACCAATGCGACCTTCCCATCCAAACGGTTCATGTGAGTGTTCCTCCAAAGGTTCTTGTCTGCGCGCCTCTGCCTAACCTGGGCGATCACTAGAGACTATTGCAATTTGGAGGCTAAACTCCACCCGAAAGCGGCGGCGGAGTCCGGTATAGCACAATCCGGCCATTGTCGGCCGGATCGTGGATCTTGCTTATTATCTCTAAGTTCGGCGACTGATCCCGCTTTTCAGCTGGAGTAGTAAATCCTGTAGAACTGGAAGCGAGCATCCTGATTTTCGAAACGCCGTTCTGACAATGGCGATGGCGTCAGCTAAGCCGGTCGACCGTGCCTCCAAAAATCGTGACCAATGCAGCCCGTTTCAGTTGCTGTTCGTGAACACGTTCTCGAATGCCCGTTTGCTGGACAGTCGATAGATAGCGAAGTCCTTGTCAACACTGGCTATCTGCAAAATGTTCAACCGCTCGGCTAATGCGAGGAGCGAAACATCGGCGAAGTCCGCCCGGCACGTTGCGGTATTTGTCGAGAAGGGCGGCGATCCGCGGCAGATCCACTGCCGTGCGATCATCAATCTCGAGCGCCCGGTGAGCCTACAGGAGAAAGTCACGCTGTGCGTCGACCGAGAATCTCAGAATCAATGTCGTCTCTGTGAGAACTGGCACATTGCTGATTAGTTGTGACCTGCACCCCTGCACGAAACTCAACCGCCCGATTGTGGTGGCGATCATCGCGATCGAACAACGCGATCAATGGTCCGGCGTTAACGATGATGCTGGGCACGAAGGCCCAGGATCAGCTTGCGGCCGGTGAGATCGTCGCGGCCACTGCCATACTTGCCGAACACGTCCTTCCCAAGATCATAGGCGGAGGGCTGCTGTGCGGGCTCGCGCTCACGCTTCTCGGCAATCGCCTCTCCGACGAAATCCGATGGTCCAACACCCTGTGCGTCTAGGTCAGGTTTGCCTCGAGTTCCTCAGTAGGCGTATGGTTATCGTCATGATGCTTCAGCCGACATAACGTTCGGGTTAGCGCCCGGCAAAGCGTCTCGGGGCCGCTTCGCATAACACGGCGCACGCGCGGCGGTGGTAACATAATCCTGGCGACCGACAGGCGGCATGCAACGACTATTTACTGCTTCGAGCAAGTCTCGAATCATCGCCCGCCATGACCGCAACTGATGGCAGTAGGGAGGCCCATTGCTGGGCGCCCCCGCACAACGCTGTACGTGCGCTTTCTCGCATAAGGCGCCCACCTCTTGGGTGCGTGACGGCGAAGCGCTGACTGGGCCAGGATGGAGGATTCGAGGTTGTGGAAGGAAATCAGCGGCAAGCTTCGTAATCCGTTCCCAGTTCGTCTGATTTTCCGACTGCGACGCCGTAGCGTATGCAGCCAGAGTTCCTACGCGCTTCCGCGAAAGTCCGTCGATCGGTATATTGATCCAAACGTAGCGCTGAGGAGGTTGCCATGGTTGCGCCGAGCAGATTTTGCCACGTCGTGTATAAGACGCATCGCTACAACGAGATGATCGAGTGGTATCTAAAAGTGTTCCAAGCCAGGATACAGCATCGTGACGACAGACTGTGCTTTCTTACTTACGATGACGAACACCATCGGATGGCGTTCTTGAACTTGGGACCTGGCGAAGGCAAGAATGCATCGGCTCCGCGCACCGCTCCTGGGGTGCTGCACGTTGCGTACGCGTGGAGAGACCTTGGAGAGCTTATCGACACGTACAAGCGTTTGAAGAGCTATGGCATACTGCCAACGCGACCAGTCCGACACGGCCTCACCCTGTCTCTCTACTATGATGATCCAGACGGCAACAACATGGAGTTTCAGGTCGATACGTTGACCTCTGACGAGGCGAATGCCTTCATGGCAGGCCCAGCATTCGCCAAGAATCCCATTGGCGAGGACTTCGATCCCGATGATTTGACCCGTCGCTATGAGGCTGGCGAGGCGGTCGACGATTTAGTTTTTCGGTCGGACCAGCCGCAGCATCGCCAACGCAAAATCACGCGCCATCACCCGGAACTCGTCGGCTAAGAGGCGTCGCGAATGGTTTCTGCTCCTGGCACGTCTCGACGGTCCACGACAGCGCAACAAGTGGTCAGCTATTTGTGGGGAGGAAGCGGTAGGGCGGCGGCCAATTCTCAGCGGCCGCCGTCATGTTGCCGAAAAATCAAAGCTGCGATATGCCGCCATCGACGACCAGTTCCGATCCGGTCATGAACGAGGCGTCGTCGCTCGCGAGGAACAGGGCTGCCTTGGCGATTTCCCCGGCCTCGCCAAAGCGATGAAGCGGCACCTGATCCTCGATTGCCGAGGCCGCTTCATTGAGTTGCTTCTCGGAAAGTCCAAGCTTGCCGTGAAACGGCGTGCTAATTGGGCCGGGACTCACCGCGTTCACGCGAATGCCACGAGGTGCCAGTTCCGCACCCAACGACCGCACAAGCGAACGAACGGCTGCTTTCGTGGCCGACAAAATAGAAAAGCCAGGCGCGCCGACTTCGTTCAGAAACGAAGTTGTAACAATGATGCTGCCGCCTTTGGCTAACAACGGTGCCGCCTTCTGAATGGCGAAGAAGACGCCCTTGAAGTTCACATCGAATTGTGTGTCGATTTGATCTTCGCTGACGGCTTCCAAAGGCGAGGCAATGCCCATCCCCGCATTTGCGAACAGTACGTCGATACGACCGAACTTTTCGCTGATCCGGTTGATGATGCTTTCGATCTCGGCGGGCTTTCTCACGTCGCCGCGCAGCAAGGTGACACTGTCCCCAAGTTGGCTTCCGGCCGATTGCAACCGGGCGGAATTTTGCCCGACGACGATAACAGTAGCACCCTCCTCCCGAAACAACTTCGCAGCTTCGAGTCCGATGCCAGAGGTACCGCCGGTAACGAGGACGATCTTGTTCGAGAGTTTCATGCTCTTCTCCTGGTCCGAAGGTTTTGAGTTCGTAACCGGAGCGCGCGATCCGTAGACGGCACCATGACGGTTGACCTTCGTTGCCGCAACAGAGATGATCTGTGCTCCCGACATAGAAAAACTTGTGCGGAAATTTATGAGAGCGCCCAATCATTTAAACGCACTTCGCGCCTTCGAGGCGGCGGCTCGCCACCTCAGCTATGTAGCGGCGGCAGACGAACTCAACGTGACGCCCGCCGCGGTGGGAAATCTCGTCCGCGGCCTGGAAGCGATTGTCGGAGTGGAGCTTTTTCACCGCTCTCCCGCGGGACCCGCGCGGCTAGTGTTAACGGACGCGGCGCGAGCCGTCTTGCCCGAACTTCAAGCTGGCTTCGATCACTTGACCGCGGCCTTCGAACGGTTGAAGCAATTCCGCGGGCAAATAACGATTAGCCTCACCGTCCCACCGGCCTTTGCGGACAAGTGGCTGTTGCCACGCGTTGAGCGCTTTGCGATCGACCATCCGTTGTACGACCTGCGCATCGATACTAGTGGCCGGCTCGTTGACTTCGCTGCGGAGAGAATGGATGTCGGCATTCGTTACGGTGGTGGCCGCTGGCCAGGACTCAAATCTACCTTCCTATTGCGCGACAGGTTTTTCCCGGTGTGCAGTCCAGCCTTGCTCGAAGGGACACACCCGCTGCAAGGTCCGGAGGACCTAAAGCACCACACTCTCATTCATGATCGCTCGATGGCATTTGAAAGCGCATTTCCGACATGGCGCACATGGCTACAAGCAGCAGGATTTCCGGACATCAACTGTGAGCGCGGCCTGCAAATCAACGACTCAGCAGCAGCCTATCAGGCGGCAATCAACGGAAGTGGCGTTGCCCTGGGTAGAACAACATTAGTGGCCTTGGATTTGGCAGCGGGCCGCCTCGTTCGTCCTTTCGGCGACGCAGTGGATTGC
>Ga0126369_10004550_pt1 | contig 10185 bp, 10 predicted proteins | sample PanSoiMetaPlot_1_FD_109646 | JGI IMG/M metagenome (GOLD analysis project Ga0126369, IMG submission 109646) | Tropical forest soil microbial communities from Panama - MetaG Plot_1 | ecosystem: Environmental > Terrestrial > Soil > Tropical forest > Bulk soil | place: Panama | collected 2016-02-17
ACGCTCAGCATTAAACCCCGCCCGCTTCGATTGTCAGGAAGTTGTTAGAATCAATATGGTATCCTGGGGTACCTGTTGTTGCGTTCGCCTTATGCTCGTGTCCGCCGTTGTCGTTGAACCACAAACAGAATTCACAAACAATCGTACAAAAGTCGGTTCGCGAGCAAAAAAGTTAGTGGCACAATTTGATTTGTGGCCAAATGTCGTGCGGGAAGTTCAGTGCGCGGCGTCAAGGTGCATTGCGTGCGCGAAAGGTGAATCGACCTTGACGCTTCCAAGGGCTTGTGCAGCCGGCGAAGAATTGTGCTTGTGTACAATCCATGAGAGTGGGAAGCGTACCGAACTGCTCCCATGGGAGGCCCTGCGAGACCAGTGCAGTTTCATCAGTGAGTTTTGAAACGCGACCTTCGAGAGCCGCACGTGTACCGTTAGATCAGCCGAAATCGGTTAATCTGACCTCGGCGCCGTGGACATGTGCAAGGCGCTCTTGACAATAAGAACAAAACGAGAACATATGGGCGCTCACATTGAGCAGAGGGGGATGCAGTGAGCCGAGTAGACCGTGAAAAGTGGCGACATGAAATCAGCGCGAAATTTCCGCATCACGTCGATGTCGTTCCGCCACCCGCTGGGTATAGCCGGCGCGATGAGGAGGAAATCATGAACTTTCTCGAAAGCCGGGTCGGTACGTTCGATCTTTTCGGAGCGATCGCCGACGGAACGGCTTTCATTCGATATTGCTTCGAGCATGCGGCAGACGCACAAGCTTTCCGCGAGCAGTTCGGTCCCGCGGTCGAAACGGCCACATTAAAGAAGGCAGTCTGAACGCCTCGTTTAGTGGTTGTCCGCGCTGCGTGCACGGGGGCGCCTCATCGCATGGAGGCTGCCTCCGTCGCGCATGTCGCACATAATAGTTACATAATAGTTGATGACGAAACCTGCATTACCGTGGCATTTTTGCGTCACTCTGAAGCTTTGGAGATTTTCGACATGGGTCAAGCTTGGATGGAGGAAACATGCGGCCGTTCTCTGCACGTTGCATTGTCGCTGCGCTGACGCTTATGGCGGTCTATCCGCTGGCGCGGGCGACCGCTCAGACCTATCCGTCCCGACCCATCACGATCATCGTGCCGCTTGCGGCCGGCACCGGCATGGACACCGTCGTACGCCTGTATGGCGATGAATTGTCGAAGTCGCTGGGCCAGGCTGTGATTGTTGACAATCGTCCAGGCGCCGCGACCATGATCGGAACCGATGCGGTCGCCAAGGCGCCCCCCGACGGCTACACCCTGTTGGTGGCGACCAGCTCAGCCATGGCGATCAATCCGGTGCTCTACAAAAAGATCGCCTATGATCCGGTGAAGGACTTCGTACCGATCTCGTTCTACGCGAAGTCGCCGTTCATTCTGGTTGTCAATCCGGAGCTTCCCGTCAAATCGGTGCCTGAGCTTATCAAGTATGCCAGGGAAAAAAGCGGCAATCCGCTTACATTCTCGTCACCCGGGGCCGGCGTCGCGCAGCACCTCTCTGGCGAATACATGAAGCAAAAGTTCGGGATCGAAATGACGCATGTCCCCTATCGCAACACCGGCCAATCGATCACCGATATCGCAGCCGGACATGTAAGTCTTGGATTTGCCGAGGCCGGTGCTTCAGTGCCGTTGATCAAGGACGGCAAGCTGCGCGCCCTCGCGGTGTCGGCCTCAACGCGTTTGCCTCTGCTTCCCGACGTGCCGCCTTTTTCCGAGGCTGCCGACGCACCCGATTTTGAAGCGGTCTCTTGGCACATATTGTTCGCGCCGGCAGCGACGCCGAAGAATATTATCGATAAGCTGCACGCGGAAATGGGGCGCATCATGGCGGCGCCGGCCATGCAAAAGCACGTGTCGGATCTTGGGCTCATTCCGTTCGATTCCCCTGCAATCGAAGGCATCACGAGCTACCTCGGCTCCGAGCGGGAGAAATGGGGCGCGCTGGTGAAAAAGCTGGGCCTCCAGGGATCGCAGTGACGGTTTATACGGTCAGCGGCGTGGAGAATTCAAAGGCTCGCGAAGCGCACGGCAGCATAGACTGCCAATAGACCGAGGATGGTCATCGCTGTCGTTCCGCCGGTTGGATGATCATGGTAGCTCTCAGGGAGGAGGTCGCTCGCACCGACGTAAAGGAAGAATCCGGCAAACAGTGCCAAAACGAGTCCCAGCATGTCCTGCTGCATGGGAAGTACCAGAGCTGAAGCAGCACCCCCCACGGGCGCTACCGCATCGACCAGCAGCCAGCGAAAAGCAGATCGGTTATCGCCCCTGTTGCGAAGGATCACGTTTACCATATTGATTCCGTCGGAAAAGTCGTGGGCAAGTACCGCAGCGGCGACGATGGCGCCGACCGCAGCCGAAACCTTGAAGCCAAGACCGATCGCGAATCCATCGAGAAAACTGTGAGCCGCCAGGCTCGCGGCGCCGAGGACGCCTCGGTGCGACAGTTTCTCCGTCCGCGGAGGTTTGTCGCCATGCGGTGCGACGATCCGGTCCAAAAGCATGTAGCCGGCAAAGCCGGCGGCGATGACCCCTGCAACCGTTTTCCCGCCAGCCGCGCTTGCAAGCTCAAGTGACTCGGGGATCAAATCGAAGAAGGCGACACCAAGCAGGGCACCTGCGCTGAATCCCAAAGTCAGATGCAGCCGGTCTCGCCAATAGAGGGCGAACAGTCCCCCAAGCAGGGTCGATATGAGTGTCGCCAGACTGAGGGCAATGGCCATCGGTGTACCCGTGCTGAACGGCCTCCTAGCCGGAATCGTCGCACCTGCTCCTAAAAGCTACCATAATCATCCAACCGGTGGCACAACAGCGACGACCATCCTCGGTCTGCTCGCTGTCTACACTGCTGCGTGCCTTGCGAGCCTGCAATCTTTCCCGATCCCCCACATGGATCTCAAATGCGCACACGACAATACTCTCGCTGTTGTTGGTCGCCGATTTTGGCCAGTATTGAGCAACGATGCCGTTTGATCTGTCCATATGCTTGAAGTTGTCTTTCTGCATGAACGCGTTCGCTCCCCGTGTAAAAAATGGGGCTTCACAATACAGACCGATTTGGTATCCTTCTTAATTGATTCTTCTGCGGTCAAGAAAGTTAGGTCGCCGCAATGGGTTGGTTCCGAGCAAATCGGGGCGTGGTGGCGTGGCTGGCATTTTTTGCGCTGGCGTGTCAGCTTGTGCTTTCGTTCGGCCATGTACACGTCGGCAAGTTCAGCGGCGGTTCGGCCGCATGGGCAGCGGTTGAGACCGGAGATACTTCCGACGTCCCGCCGCCGTCACCACAAAAGAACCCGATCGGCCTTGCGGGCGACTTCTGCGCCGTTTGCGCGAATATCAGTCTCGCCAGCACGCTTGTTCTGCCAATCCTCCTAGTCATTCTAGCACCCAGTTTATTCACCGAGGTATTGCGGTGGTCCTTGGCAGCCGGTGAGCCGGCGTCATTCGACTACCTCCCATTTAACGCCCGCGGTCCTCCCCAGGCCTGACATACCTGCCTGAGCCGGTCACCCCGCTCGATTCCGTTGCGGGGATCCACCGTGCTTACGGCTGGGGCGCGATCGATTCGCGCATGAGCGCGACCTCGATCGCGCGGATCACCCAATTCGGTCCGCGTCCAGCTTCGGGGGTTACATGTTCAGGTCAGTTCGAAACGAGCTGCTGCAAGGCAGTTCGGCAGTCGCAATGTTGGCGACCATTGGCGTAGCGTGCGCACAAGAGCCCGGTTCTCAGGCTCCGGAGGCTCCAGGCGCAACACCAATTCCGCGGATCACCGTGACGGCGCCCAGGCAAGCCCCGCGGCGCACGGCGGCAAGGCCCGCGCCACGCCCCGCTCCGGTGGTGAGGACGGCGGCCCCGCCCGCGCCCCCGCCGCCGACTCCGGAGCAGGTGCAGGCTGAGGCCAATCGTCAGGTCGTCACGCGCAGCCAGACGCTCGACCAGAGGCGCGACGATGTGATCATGACGAAGACTGGCGCGAACACCTTTGAACTGAGCCAGAGGGACATCGAAAACGTGCCGCAAGCGAATGCCATTCAGTTGAGCGACTTGGTGTTGCAGTTTCCGGGCGTCACTCAGGACTCCACCAACCAGGGCGATTATCATGTGCGCAATGAGCACGGCAACATTCAGTATCGGATAAACGGAATTCTGCTGCCCGACGGCGTTTCCGGTTTCTCGCAGATTCTGGAGTCCTCCTTCATCGGCAGCATGAGGTTGATCACCGGCGCGCTTCCTGCGCAGTATGGCCTCCATACTGCCGGCATCATCGATATCACTGCAAAGAGCGGTACAGCGCTGGCGGGCGGCACCGTTGGTGTTTATGGCGGCAGCCGGCACAACATATCGCCAAACTTTGAATACGGCGGGGTAGAGGGGCAAACCGAATACTACGCTACTGGCCGCTATCTCAGCACCGGCTTGGGCCTTGAGATTCCGACCCCGACTCTCAACGGCATCCACGATTACTCGCAACAGGGCAGGTTATTTGCCTACACCTCCACGCTGCTCGATCCAACGTCCCGGGTGGTTTCCATTGCCGGAATGGGTGAGAGCCGATACCAGATTCCCAACAATGTTGGGCAGCCGGTCAATGCAGGGGGATTTAACAGCCCGGGCGGCGGGCCGTTTACGGCCTGGGGCATCAGTAATTTCGATTCGGCCAACATCAATCAAAGACAATACGAAAAGAATGCCTACGGCGTCGTCGCCTGGCAGAAATCGGCAGGCGATGTCGATGTACAGCTCGCATACTATTCCCGCTACAGCGAGGTTCATTTCGTGCCCGACCCGGTCGGCGACATGCTCTTCAACAATATTGCCTCCGACGTTTTCCGAAGCACCTTCCTCAACGGCATTTCGAGTGACGGCGCGTACCGCCTAAACGACGCCCACACCATTCGTGCTGGTTTCTACACGCAAGGCGAGCAGACCCGGATCAAGAGCATAGCGACGGTCGAAGCGCTCGACCCGACCGATCCGACCGGCCTGACGGCGTTGGAACCTCCGTTCAACATCACCGATGGTAGCAACTTATTTGGCTGGCAGCTCGGCGCGTATGTCCAGGACGAGTGGCGGTTGACTGACCAACTCACCTTCAATTACGGCCTGCGGTTCGACCAGATGTTCCAGTATGTCGATGCGAACCAGTTCAGTCCGCGCGCCAGTTTCACCTACAAGCCATGGTGGGCAACGGTATTCCATGTCGGTTACATGCGAACGTTCACGCCTCCGCCACAAGTGCTCGGTCGGGTGTTCCAAGCCCAACTCTTTGACAATACCACCGGTGCCGCCTCCTCGCAGAATATCGGTTCGATCGAGCCCGAGCGAGCCCACGTGGTCGACACGGGGATCGTGCAGCAACTGCTGCCGCAGTGTCCGGCGGGCGTCGGCGCATCGCTCACCAAAGCACCTGTTACAACAGCGGACTGTCCGAGCCTGGAGATTGGCGCCAACGTCTACTACAAGCGCGCCAAGGATTTGCTTGACGACGGTCAGTTTGGCCAAGCCTACGTGCTCACGGCATTCAACTACGAAAAAGCCGAGAATTACGGCCTCGAACTCAGCGCCAGATTCAGGATGGGAAACTTCTCTGCCGACACCAGTTGGACGTTTGCGCGACAGCACGGGAATACGATTGTATCAAACCAAAGCTTATTCAGTCCCGACGACTTGGCTTACATCGCGACCCACTGGACCAATACGGACCATGAACAGTATGTAACGGGTTCAGGAAGGCTCTCCTACCGGTTGACTGACACCCATAGCTGGTTGGACGGCACCGTTGCGAGCGGGACCTTGATCTACGGCAGCGGCTTGCGCGCAACACCGGAGGGGGTCACCTGCCCTAACTGCGACCACCTCCCCGAGTACTGGCAGGTCAATCTCGGCCTGTCGCATGAGTTTGCCGATTGGGGCTGGAACGGACTGCCCGTCACAGTGCGGTTCGATGTCGTCAACGTGGGCGACACCATCTACCAGATCCGCAATGGCACCGGCATCGGCGTGTTCGCATCGCAATTCGGCCCGCGGCGCGGATACTACATGGGCATATCGCAGAAACTTGGGGCTCCGGATCGCGCTGCCGACTTCAGCACCAAGGCTGCGGCCGCGCCTGCGTCTCATTGGACCGGCGCCTATGTCGGTGCCAACTTCGGCGGTGTGTTTAACAGAGAGGATGTAACCACCCCGATTGGTATCTCCGCGACCGATCCAAGCGGCGTGCTCGGCGGCTTCCAGCTCGGCTACAATTACCAATTCGCGCCGTGGCTACTCGGGATCGAAGCCGAAGTCGACGGGACGTCGGCCCAGGGCAAGACCAATTTTATCGATCCGACGGCGCCCCTCTCCGTTACCAGTGACCACAATTGGTATGGCACCTTGGACGGCAGGGTCGGCTATGTGATGGGCCCCCTGATGCTCTACGGGAAGGGCGGCGTCGCCTGGATGAATGCCGACTATCGCCTCGAGGTGAGCAGCGGGATAGGCGGCGCAAATGTAATGGGCGCCAACCGGACCGGATGGAACGTCGGCAGCGGCCTGGAATACATGCTGGGCTCTCGATGGTCGGCAAAGCTTGAGTATGACTATCTCAATTTTGGCAGCGACACCTTGGGGTTCGTGACTCCATTCGGTAATGGCGTGACCTTCAAGACCGCAATCAACGAAGTCAAGGCTGGCGTCAACTACCACTGGGGCGGAATCTAAGGGTGCTGCAAAGAGGCAAGTCTCCAATGCATTGGGGGTGGATTGGAAACGTTTGCGAATATTACCCAGTGCAAAGGTGAGCAGAATGTTATCAAGATCGGTTGGGACCACCAGACGCGAGCTGGTCACGCGGCAATGGATCACGCACATACTCGGCGCTGGTCTTCTTACTTTGCTTGTGGTTTCTGGTTCGACGGTAACGTATGGGCAACCGCGGCCGCAAAACATGCCTGCGCCGCAAAGTGATGCGCCCGCGCCGTCATCTTTAAGCGCAGCACCTGCCGTTCCTACGTCGGCTGAGGCAGCGCCTCAATCTGCAGTGCCGCGCGCCGCGGCCGGTGTCCCTGAACGATCCGAATCTTCCCCTCCGACGGCCGGCGCGCCAGCCGCTGCTGAGCGGGCCACAGATGTCCCGCTTGCCTCGGAGCAAACGGTTTCAGCCGTGCTGCCGAGGGACCTGACGCCGTTCGGCATGTTCATGTCGGCGGACATCATCGTGAAAGCGGTGATGATTGGCCTCGTGTTCGCCTCGGTGCTGACCTGGACCATTTGGCTCGCCAAGACCCTGGAGCTTTGGGGTGCGCGCCGACGCCTCACCCGCGCCCAACGCTCGCTTGCTGCCGCACGAACTTTGGCGGAAGGTGCGCGACCCGCAATGGCTGCAAGCCCGCACGTAGGCCGGTTGATCGTAGCCGTCGAAACAGAATTTCACCGATCACCCGACCTGCGCGATATCGACGGCCTCAAAGAACGCATCATGGCTCGCTTCGAGCGGATCGAGGCCGGAATCGGCCGCAAGATGATGCGGGCGACTGGAATCCTCGGCACCATCGGGGCGACGGCGCCGTTTATCGGCCTGTTCGGCACGGTGTGGGGCATCATGAACAGCTTCATCGGCATCTCGAAGCTGCACACGACCAATCTTGCGGTCGTGGCGCCGGGCATCGCCGAGGCGCTGCTCGCCACGGCGTTCGGCCTTGCAGCCGCCATTCCGGCAGTGGTGATCTACAACATGTTTGCGCGCTCGATCGCCCATTATCGCGCGCTCTATGCCGACGCCAGCGTCGAGATTCTCACTTTGGTCAGCCGCGACCTCAGTCAGCCGACGGCCGCGCGAATCGACCCGTTCGATCCGCGGCGGCGCTCCGCGGCGACACCGATGGCGGAGTAGCGCAATGAGTATCCGTCTCGATCATGGCGAAGATGCTCTCGGTGTCATACACGAGATCAATGTAACGCCGTTTATTGACGTCATTCTGGTTCTGCTCATCATTTTCATGATTGCCGCGCCGCTTGCGACCGTTGATGTCGCGGTGGACCTTCCGAGTTCCAACGTGGTGCGGCAACCGCGCCCGGATCAGCCGATCTTTCTCACCATCAGGTCCGATCTGACGCTGTGGCTGGGCGACGCGCCGGTGCCGAGCACCGGCCTGCAGTCTGCCCTCGACGGTGTTTCGAAGGGAGACCGCAGTCAACGCGTGTTCCTACGCGCCGACAAATCTGTGGCCTATGGCAACCTCATGGAGACAATGAATGCATTGCGCACGGCCGGTTATCTGAAAGTCGCGCTTATTGGGCTTGAAACGGAGTCTTCACGGTGAGCGCTGCTGCCGAAATTTCGGATCGGCGCGCAGAGGCCGCGCGGTGGGTTATTTGCTTTGCAATCGTGGCGGCCGCTCACGGCGTAGGCGCATTAGCCCTTCTGAATGACTCCTCGGAGGCATCCGATTTCGGCATCGATGCGCCGGTGGTCATGCTCGAACTTCCCGAGTCGCTTGTAACGTCCGTCGCGCCAGCTCGGGATTTGTCTCCCGGACCAATTCAGGAGGAGGAGAGCGAGCAGACGCCGCCGCCAAAGGAAGAAACGAAGCCACCTGAACCCGAAGCGGAGGTGGCCCTGCCCATACCGGAGCCACCCAAGCCGGAGCCGCCGGCGGAAGAAAAGCAAGCAACTGCTCCACTGCAGGCAAAAGCGCCGCCGAGGTCGGTCACCCGCTGGCAGAGCCTGCTTGCCGCCCATATCGAGCACTACAAACGTTACCCGGCCCAGGCACGCGCGCGCGGAGAACAAGGTACCGCCAAGGTCGCCTTCACGATCGATCCCGAAGGGCACCTGCTGGCGAGCCGCATCGTGCAAAGCTCGGGGTCCGCAACGCTCGACCAAGAAACGCTTGCCATGCTGGCCCGTGCTCAGCCGATGCCGCGCCCGCCTGAACAGATTGCCAGCGGCGGACTGACTTTTGTTGTTCCGGTGCGCTTCGACATCAGGTGACGCGAGATGGTGCAGCCTTTGGATTGGTTCAGATCTAATTGCGGCAAGTTTGCCTGGCTGGCGTTTTTTGCGCTGGCTTGCCAGTTCGCACTTACGTTTGGTCATGTTCATCTGAGCACAGTGAGCGTTTCCGCCGCGTTTGCAATTTCGGCCGATTCAGCCAGTGATTCGGCCGGTCTGCAATCTTCGCCGACACGAAAGGCACCAACCGGTCGTGCTCAAGATTTCTGTGCAGTTTGCAGCAACATCAGTTTGGCAACTACACCGATCTCGCCGGTCTCACCCGCCGCTATTCCGCCCATTTCAATTATTCAGAACTTGCAGTGGTCGTTAGCAGCCATCGACTTGGCCTCATACGATCGGTTTCATTTCGGCGCCCGCGGTCCTCCCCAAGCGTGACCGGCGACCTGAACGGCTACATCGCCGACTCCATCGCCTCACTACGCCGTTCTCGTCGTCGGTACGCCGCGGTGCTGGTTCCTGCCAGCACCCGAGCCGCTGGGCTTCGCGCGCGAGCGCAAAACTGATCGTCACGATGAAGCAGCTGGTCCAAATCAGGCACCGTTTCCGATGAAGGGAATAATCCTGCTCGTCACGGGTCTCGGTATCATTTTCCTGGCAAGCGCCGTTCAGACCTTTGGCACAAATTGGCTCGGCCAAACATGTCGCTATCCGGGGCCATGCTTTCACGCGGAATGGCTCACCCTCGGCATCGGCCTAACGGTCGTTGCCTACATTGCTTGGAAGATATGCCGAAGCCGTCATTAAGGACTACGGGCGATGAGAGTGAAGGCGGCTGCTATCTCGCGGTAATGTCAAAGATGTCAGAGCCGGTGCATGCCCAGCTACCTCAAGGCAAAGACATACACCGCACCGCCCGGTGGCACGTCGAGATACTTTCCGGGAAATAACAGGTTCAACCGCCCCTGCATGCGAGCGGCGTCCACGCCCCAGCCCGATTGCACCGCAATGTATTGCTTGCCGTCCACTGCAAACGATACCGGCACGCCATTGACGCCGGACATGGTCGGGTACTGCCAAAGAATTCTACCCGTCTTGGCATCAAACGCGCGGAACAGGCGATCGGTAGTGCCCCCGGAGAATAATACCTCGCCGCCGGTGGCGAGCACCGGGCCCCAGTTCTCCGACGGAAGGTTGGTGGTCCACACGCGTTTA
>Ga0126369_10004551_pt1 | contig 10184 bp, 8 predicted proteins | sample PanSoiMetaPlot_1_FD_109646 | JGI IMG/M metagenome (GOLD analysis project Ga0126369, IMG submission 109646) | Tropical forest soil microbial communities from Panama - MetaG Plot_1 | ecosystem: Environmental > Terrestrial > Soil > Tropical forest > Bulk soil | place: Panama | collected 2016-02-17
TGGGATCGCCGTGGGGAGAACTGCCGTGTCCGCGCAGCTGCAGGTCCAGGGCTCGGCGGATTGGCCGACACGCCGCCGCGCGGTTGCCGGCCTGCTTGGCACTGCCGGCACGCTTCTCGCCAGCTGTTCGCAAACCTCCCAGTACCTGTCCTCGACGCCGGCGCAATCACCGCAGACGCCGCTCGCGGCGTCGATCGGCGCCGGTCAGGTCAAGGCCGGACTCATCCTGCCGCTATCGGCTGCGGGCAATGCCGGGGTCGCCGGTCAAGCCATGCGCAATGCCGCGGAAATGGCTATTGCCGAGTTCAACAATCCGAACATTCAACTCCTGGTCAAAGACGACGGCGGCACCGCCGAAGCCGCGCGCGTTGGCGCGCAGCAGGCGATCGATGAAGGCGCGGAGATCATTCTCGGACCGCTGTTCGCGCAATCGGTCGGCTTCGTCGGCCAGGTGGCGCGTGCGCGCAACATCCCGGTGATCGCGTTCTCGACCGACGCCAATGTCGCCTCGAGCGGCGTCTATTTGCTTAGTTTTCTGCCCGAATCCGACGTCGATCGCATCGTGCAATATGCGGCTTCGACAGGAAAGCACTCCTTTGCCGCACTCATTCCCGACAATCCCTACGGCACCGTGGTCGAGGCCGCCTTCAAGCAGGCGGTGACGCGGCGCGGCGGCGGTCAGATCGTTGCGCTCGAACGCTATCCGCACGACAAGACCGCGATGGCCAATCCGGTTCGCAGCGTCGGCCAGGCTTCGGCGCGCGCCGATGCGCTATTCATTCCCGATGGCGGCGACGCGGTACCTGATGTTGCGCAGGCTTTGACCGCGGACGGGGTGAACCTCAAGCGGTTGCAACTGCTCGGTACCGGTCTGTGGGATGACCCACGCATCTATTCTACGCCTTCGCTTGACGGCGGCTTGTACGCTGCGCCGGACGGTGTCGGTTACCGAAACTTCTCGGCACGTTATCGCGCCCGCTACAATCAGGATCCGGTGCGCACCGCGACATTGGCCTATGACGCGGTCGCGCTGATCGCCGCTTTAGTGAAAACCCAAGGCCCGCAGCGGTTTTCCCAGCAAATCCTGACTAGCCCTTCAGGCTTCACCGGCATAGACGGCCTGTTCCGCTTCCGCCCCGACGGCACTAACGAGCGCGGCTTGGCAGTGCTTCGCGTCACGACATCCGGCGTCCAGATCGCCGCGCCGCCGCTGCGCAGCTTCGGTGGCGGATCGGCGACCTAAAAGAACGCTGGCGCATGATCGGGAAAAAGCCTGCTCCGGACAAAATCTGCTCCGGACTTGGACCGGAGGGAACCGGTTTTCCGAAAAGATCATGCTTAATCAAAATGCGGGAGCGCCGATCAATTCAATCTGGAATGATCGCGCTCTAAGCCGCGAGATCGGCGACGACTGAATCGAGAACCGGAAAGCCGGATAGCGTGACGCGCATTCGTCCCGCGGGAGTCGTTTCGATCAAACCGTGCTGGCGCAGCATGGCGATGCGGTCCGGTTCGAGCGGACGTCCGGCAATCTGCGCATAGCGTGCCGCCTCGATGCCTTCGGCGAGACGAAGCCCCATCAACAAAAACTCATCGGCGGCTTCGGCGACGGTAAGCACGTCGTCAGTAACGAGGCCATGGCCGTGGTTCTCGACGCGCGCGAGCCAGCTTTCCGGCCGTTTTTCGGTTGCGGTCGCGTGGCGGTCGCCGGCGATGTCGAGCCGGCCATGGGCGCCGGGGCCGATCCCGGCATATTCATGGGCGCGCCAGTAGATCAGATTGTGCCGGCATTCGCGGCCCGGGCGAGCGTGATTTGAAATCTCGTAGGCCGGCAGGCCATGGGCGGCACAGATCTCCTGCGTCACGTCGTAGAGGATGCGAGCGCTATCCTCGTCCGGCGGATGCAGCCTACCGGCGGCGTAGAGCGCCGCGAACGGCGTCTCCGGTTCGATCGTGAGTTGATAGAGCGAAACGTGCTCGCCGGCTTGCGGCAACGCGCTGCGCAGTTCGCGCGACCATTGCTCCGGCGTTTGTTCCGGCCGCGCGTAAATGAGATCGAACGAATAGCGGTCGAAAACCGCGCGCGCGACCGCAACCGCGTCCAGCGCTTCGCGCGCCGAATGAGTGCGCCCCAGCGCCACCAATGCGGAATCCTCCAGCGCCTGCACGCCAAGCGAAACGCGATTGATTCCGGCGGCGCGATAGCCGCGAAAGCGCTCCGCCTCGACGCTCGTCGGATTGGCCTCGAGCGTAATCTCGGCATCGGCGGCGATTGGCCAATGATAGGCAATCGTTTCGAGCACCGAACCGACAGTCTGCGGCCGCATCAGCGACGGCGTGCCGCCGCCAAAAAAAAATCGTCGACACCGCGCGGGCGCCAACGCGCGCTGCCGTAGTGGCAATCTCATCGCTAAATGCGCGAACCCAACGCGTCTCATCGATCGGTTCGCGGCGAACATGGCTGTTGAAGTCGCAATAGGGACATTTCGAGAGGCAGAACGGCCAATGGATATAGACCCCGAATGCCGGTTCATCGTGAGCGCCGCCGCGCGCACCAGCGGCGGATTGCTCAGCGGCGTTCAAAACAAGCCTCGGCAAGTTTCAAGAACGCTCGGGCGCGATGCGATAGGCCCTTGCCGCGCGGCGGCAGGCCGTGTTTCTCCTCGCTCGACATTTCGCCGAAGGTTCGTTGCTGACCGTCGGGTAAAAAGATCGGATCGTAACCGAAGCCGCGGTCGCCGCGCGGTGGCCATACCAGCGTGCCGGCAACGTGCGCTTCAACTCCCTCCGTGTGCCCGTCGGGCCAAGCCAGGCACAGTGCGGAGACAAAGTGCGCGCGGCGGCGTTCTGGCGTGGTCGCGCCGCGCGCCCGCAATTGTTGTTCGATCGCCTCCATGGCGCGGTGAAAGTCGCGATCCGGGCCGGCCCAGCGCGCCGAATGGATTCCCGGCGCGCCGTCAAGCGCCTCGACAACAAGCCCTGAATCGTCGGCAAGCGCTGATAGCTTCGCAGTTTCGGCGGCCGCTACCGCCTTGATGCATGCATTTTCGCTAAAAGTCATTCCGTTTTCATCCGGCTCGGCCAGGCCAAGTTCACCCACCGATATGGCCGCTATCCTGTAAGACGCAAGCAGTTCGCGCATTTCGGCGAGTTTGCCGGGATTGTGGGTGGCGATCGCCAGGCGATCGGAGGTCAGCCGACGGATGACAGTCGAGGGATGATTGAGGTTCGAGATACGGGCGCTCGTCATCCATCCTCCGATATCTGTCGTCGGGCCTCACATCACCGCCATCTTCTGCAAATCGACGAGCTTGGCCACACCCTTACGCGCCAGTGCCAGGAGCGCCGAGAACTGTGTTTCCGTAAACGGTATTTTCTCCGCCGTCGCCTGAACCTCGACGATGTCGCCTGAGCCGGTGAGCACGAAATTGGCGTCGGTATCGGCCTGCGAATCCTCGGCATAATCGAGATCAAGGACGGCCAGACCGGAGCAGACCCCGCAGGAGATCGCGGCGACGTGGTCGCGGAGCACATCCATCTCGATCATCTGCCGCGCCTTCATCCAGGTGAGGCAGTCATAAAGCGCGATCCACGCCCCGGTGATGGAAGCGGTGCGCGTGCCGCCATCGGCCTGGATGACATCGCAGTCGATCGTAATCTGGCGCTCGCCAAGTCCCTTGAGATCGACCACGGAGCGCAGACTGCGCCCGATCAGGCGCTGGATTTCCACGGTGCGGCCGTTCTGCTTGCCGGCTGAGGCCTCGCGCCGCGTCCGTTCCAGCGTGGCGCGCGGCAGCATGCCATATTCGGCCGTGATCCAGCCGCGCGCCTGGCCTTTGAGCCATGGCGGCAAACGATCTTCTAGCGTAGCGGTTACGAGCACATGCGTATCGCCGAATTTCACGAAGCATGACCCTTCCGCGTATTTTACAACGCCGCGTTCGAGCGACACGGCGCGTAACTCATCGGGCTGTCGGCGGCTCGGCCGCATGCATTTCTCCGAAGTTTTGCCGGCGCCGCGGCGCCGGGACCTCACGTTCGTAAACGATCGACCAGGACGAGTGTGACCTTGTAGTGCGTGAGCGGTGACCCGCCAAGAGATCAATCGGACGGGATAGGGTCACCACGCCGACACGCGATTGACGATTGGCCAATTGCCAGCTTTGCCAGCTTACCGCTAGGCTTCGGCCGCTGCGCTGTGAGGATAACGATGACGAAGCAGGGAACGCGAGAGCCGACACGCATACTATCCGACTTCGCCGCGGCGCTGCGCTACGACGATTTGCCCCAGCGGACCCGTGAGCATTGCAAGAACCTGATTTTGGACGCGCTCGCTTGCGCGCTCGCGGGCTACCAAGGCGAAGAAACCGGGCAGGTCAGGGCTTTGGCATCGGCACTCGCGCAAGGAACGGAGTCGAGCGTGATTGGCGGCGCGCCTCTGTCGCTCGTGGGCGCCACGTTGTTCAACGGCTATCTGATCACCGCGGTCACGATGTGCGATGTGCACCGGGCGACCATGACACATGTCACTCCGGAAATTGTGCCGCCGGCGCTCGCGATCGCGGAGCGCGATGATTTGCCGGGGCGCGACCTGTTGGTCGCGGTTGCCGCCGGGTGCGAAGTGACGACGCGCATTGGCCTTGGCCTAGACTATCCGGCGTTTCGCGCGCGCGGCTGGCACGGGCCCGGAATCATTGGTCCATTCGGCGCTGCCGCAGCCATCGGTCGGCTTCTGAAGTTCGATCCCAGTACGATGGCACGCGCATTCGGTCTGGCTGGCAGCCAGGCGGCGGGAACGTTCGCTGCCTGGGGCACGCCGACGGTCAAGTTTCACCAGTGCCGTGGCGCGGTTTCAGGCCTGCTCGCGGCGCTTCTTGCGCAGCAGGAATTCGTCGCCACGCAGGAATTCCTAAGTGCCGCAGACGGTGGCCTTTACAAAACCTATGCCGGTGGCGGCAAGCCGGAAGCGGCGATCGCGGACCTGGGCGATCGATTCGAACTGGAGCGAATCGCGCTCCGGCTGTGGCCGTCGGCGACGCTGATCCAGGGCTTGAACACCGCGTTATTCGATCTGCTCGCGAAACACGAGATCGAAGCGGCGCGCATACGCCGCGTCGTCATTGCGCTAAGTCAGAGCGCCTTCGACATGCATGGCGGCTTCGGCACCTACAAAGGCAAGTTCGAAGCGCTGTTATCCGCGCACTACGCCGCCGCCGCCATCCTGCACGACCGCGCGCTGAGCTTGGCGCAATTCGCGCCTGCGCGTTATGACAATCCTGCGCTGCGCACTCGTGCGGCGGAAAAAGTCGACGTTGGCGCCGACACGGCGCTCAGCGGCTCGCAGGCCAAAGTGGATCTTGTTCTCACCGACGGCGCCACGCTGTCTGCTTTTTGTGAGCATCCGCTTGGCGCATTCGAAAATCCGCTGTCGCGCGCCCAGGTGGAGCAAAAATTCCGGCTCTATGGCGCGGGCGTACTGGCCGGTGGACAGATCGAGGAAGTCATCGATGCGGTGAACCGGCTGGACGCTTTTGATTCAGTGCGCGCACTTATGGCGCTGTTACGCGCGTCGCCCCGGCCACGTGCGATCGCGGCGGCGGAGTGATACATAATCTCGGGCAACGTTGCGGAGTGAGATCTTGAGCAGCCACGAACTGCCGCTTGGCCCGAACCAACTGGGTCTCGCACAGCTCAACGAACGTTCGCGCGAGATCTTTCGACTGATCGTCGAGAGCTACCTGGCGACCGGCGAGCCGGTCGGCTCGCGCAATCTGTCGCGCATCCTGCCGATGACCTTGTCGCCGGCTTCGGTGCGCAATGTCATGTCCGATCTCGAACAACTCGGACTGGTCTACGCGCCACATACGTCGGCGGGGCGTTTGCCGACCGAACTGGGACTGCGCTTCTTCGTCGACGCCTTGATGCAGATCGGCGACCTTAATGAGGCCGATCGCAAAGCCATCGAAGCGCAAGTTGCGGCCTCCGGACAGGCCAAATCAGTCGAAGGAGTTTTGACCGAAGCATCAGGGTTGCTATCGGGGCTAAGCCGCGCCGCCGGCGTGGTGCTCACCGCCAAATCAAATCCGCGGCTCAAGCATATCGAATTCGTACGGCTCGAGCCCGAGCGCGCCATGGTGATCCTGGTCGGGGAGGACGGGCAAGTAGAGAACCGCGTTCTCAACGTTCCGGTCGGCTTGCCGATATCGGCGCTCACCGAAGCCACCAATTTCATCAATACGCGGGTCCGCGGTCACACCTTGGCCGAGGTCAAGGCCGAGATCGAGCGTACGTTGAAGCAGAGCGAGGCGCAGCTCGACGCGCTCACGCAGAAGATTGTCGCCGAGGGTCTGGCGAGCTGGTCGGGCGGGGAGAACGAGGAGCGCAAACTGATTGTGCGCGGGCAGGCGCATCTGCTCGAGGATCTCAAGGCGCTTGCCGATCTCGAACGCGTGCGGCTGTTGTTCGACGATCTCGAAACCCGGCGTGAGGTGATCGATCTGCTCGGCCGCGCCGAGGGGGCCGAAGGCGTGCGCGTCTTTATCGGCTCGGAAAACAAGCTGTTTTCCTTGTCGGGCTCCTCGACCATTGTCGCCCCCTATCACAACGCATCCGGGCAGATCGTCGGCGTCCTTGGGGTGATCGGTCCGACCCGCCTCAACTACGCCCGCATTGTGCCGATGGTCGACTATACGGCTAAGATCGTCAGTAAACTGCTCGGCGGCTGAGCCCCCTTATATTCGGCTTGATTTTTGCGGCTTGCGCCCTGATATGCGGAGGCACCGGCCGCCGTGACCCAAACAAGCCGCGTGCCGGCGAAACCGATTGCGGATCGCGATTTTTGAACGGAATGGAAAATGACGGATCAAACCGCTCGCGTTGAGGAGGACGGCCAAGAGACGCAGGCCGGACCGTCCGAGCCAGCGAAGACCGCGGCGCCGTCCACCGCGCTTGAACGCGAGCATGCCGAGTTGAAAGATCGGCTCTTGCGCACGCTCGCCGAAATGGAAAATCTGCGCAAGCGCACCGAGCGAGAGATCGCCGATTCCCGTCTGTATAGCGTCACCTCGTTTGCCAGGGACCTGCTCGTGGTGGCGGACAATATGCGCCGCGCACTAGAGGCGGTAACGCCCGAACTGCGAAGCGCCGCGGAAAGCGGCGTGAAGGCGCTCATCGATGGCATCGAATTGACTGAGCGAGAGCTGTTGAAGGCGCTGGAGAAGAACGGCGTGCGGCAGTTCACGCCACAAGGCGAAAAATTCGATCCAAATCTTCACCAGGCGATGTTCGAAATTCCCGACGCCACGGTGCCTGCCGGCAGCGTGGTGCAGGTCGTGCAGCCCGGCTACATGCTTGGTGACCGGGTGCTGCGTCCGGCTCTGGTCGGCGTGTCAAAAGGCGGACCGAAAGCGGCGGCGCCGAGCAACGACAACGCCAAGGCGGCGAAGGAAACGACGGGTAAATCCTAGATCGCCGGCGTCAATTGGTGGCGACGCTGTCACGCACAGTGCGCAGCCGCCCGAACACCTCCGGCCAGGCGTCCGCGCGCGCAATCCCGATCATCCGCAAGAATCCGCCCGAGCCGAACCGCAGCCATTGCACCACCATGACATCGGTTCCGGTGCCTGCATCCTTCGCCTTCGCCAAGGTCTGATAGCCGGGCTGGCTGGCAATGCGGAGCGGCCCGGAGTCTTGGAGGCGCACATCCTTGATGCCGACGATCTGACCGAAGGCGACGCGCGCGAAGTTATCGCGATCGGCGGCCTCTTCGGGCCCACCGACCAGCACGGAGATGAACATGCGCGCCTTCGCGGTCGCGCCGGCGCCTTCGGCGGATTGACTGGGCGGATCGACCAATACGATCGCGCGGCCGGGCAAGACGTCTTCGACATGGAAGCCGGCCAATTCCTCGATCCGAAACGGAATGAGGGAAAGCTGTTCGGCTTCGGGGATCTGCGGGCGCACTGCCAGCGTAACGAACGCGGCGCGCACCGCTTCCTCCGAATAATTGGCGGCTTGTTCGGGTACCTGAACGTTGACGAGCGCGGTCAGATTGTCCGTTGAGGCGATCAGCAGCCATTTGCGGTAGCGCTCCTTCTCGATCGTTTGGCGGCCGCTGAGCACGAAGCCTTTGCCAGCAGGGAATTCGATGGGATCGCGGCGCTCGACTTCGATGCCTTCTTTCTTCATCGCCTCCGGCACCATCGTTTTTGCCAACTGCTCGTACGCATTCGCCGGCAGCGTCGTGAGCAAAATTGTGGCTTTGGTCCCGGGCTCTTCAAACCCCTGGAACGTCCGGCTCACCACCATGCCGGCAGGCGGCACCAAGCCAACATGCGACCCGATTGGAAAGACCACATCCGCCGCGGCGGACTCGCGTGAGGGCAGCATCAGCAAAAACGTCATCAGGACGGCAAGACCAATACCCACGACTGCCGGCGGCGCTGTCGGGCCCGCGCCGCGCCGGCAAAACCGAGTCATGACGGCAGAATGCATCATCGATCCGATCGGTCGAGCTATGGGCCGCCGCGCCGGGGAAATTCAAGCCGGTACTTACGGCCGCGTTACGCGCCGCATGGTGACATTGATCCGTCCACCTTCGGCGAGCAAGGTGGATGTCTCCGGGTAGATGCGATCAACGCCGTGGAAGGCGAGCCGCGTTTCGCCACCAAGGACGAGCACATCGCCGGAATTGAGGCGAAAGGATCGGGTCGGATCGCGCCGTTTGCCGCCGCCCAGGCGAAACAAACATGAGTCACCGAGCGACAGCGACACGACGGGCACCGAGAAGTCGGCCTCGTCGCGATCCTGATGCAGGCCCATTTTTGCGTTTGGGCCGTAATAATTGATCAGGCAAGCTTCCGGGGCGCACGGATAGCGCGCGACCTGATCCCACAACTGCAACAATATGTCGGGGATGGCGGGCCAAGGTTGGCGGGTGGCCGGATGCAGGCTCTCATAGCGGTAACCGCGTTCGTCGGAAATCCAGCCGAGCGGTCCGCAATTCGACATGCCGACCGACATTGGCCGGCCGGACTTCGGCATACGTGGCGTGAACAGCGGCGCTTCCGCCAAAACGCCGCGCAGGACGGCGAGCACGGCCGTCTGCGCCTCGCGGCTGAAATGGTCCGGATAAAAGCGCAGTCCACGGGCGCCAGTTTGCAGATTCATCGGCTCGCCTCGATTGCCTTTATGGGATTTTTACCGCTTGTCGCCACCTTGTGTGCTCACGGCTCGCCGACGTCCGTCTGTTCACGCCAGACCCCATTCTATCTCCGCCGCCGCCCCGCTTGATCCATGCCGGTTTCAGCTTTTGCCGCGGCACGGCACGTGATGCCAAGCGGACGGTCGCCGCGAACGTCGGCTGACGCGGGTAAGCTGCCTTGCAGGCCAATGATGCCCACCTATATGAGCCAAGGGAAATTGCCTCGCACAGCCATTCTGGGCTGCCGGGGCGATGCGTTCGGTAAGGGGGTCGGACTTAAGGGCGCCTGACGGGCCAGCCCGACCTGCCGCAAAGGAAGAGGATTTAAGACCATGGCCAAGGTCATCGGTATCGATCTCGGAACGACCAATTCCTGCGTCGCCGTGATGGAAGGCAAGACGCCGAAGGTCATCGAGAACGCTGAGGGCATGCGCACGACGCCGTCCATCGTCGCTTTCACGGACGAGGGCGAGCGTCTGGTCGGCCAGCCGGCGAAACGCCAGGCCGTTACCAATCCAGAGCGAACCATTTTCGCCGTCAAGCGCCTCATCGGCCGCCGCTATGACGACCCGATGGTGGAGAAAGACAAGAAGCTTGTTCCGTACAAAATTGTACGCGCCTCCAATGGCGACGCCTGGGTGGAGGTCGAAGGCAAAACCTATTCGCCCTCGCAGATTTCCGCGTTCGTCCTGCAAAAAATGAAGGAAACGGCGGAGGCCTATCTCGGCACCAAGGTCGAGCAGGCGGTCATCACCGTTCCCGCTTATTTCAATGACGCGCAACGCCAAGCCACCAAGGACGCCGGCAAGATCGCCGGCCTTGAAGTCCTGCGCATCATCAATGAGCCGACAGCGGCGGCGCTCGCTTACGGTCTCGACAAGAACAAGTCGGGCACCATAGCGGTCTATGACCTCGGCGGCGGCACATTCGATATTTCGATTCTCGAAATCGGCGACGGCGTGTTCGAGGTGAAGTCGACCAA
>Ga0126369_10004552_pt1 | contig 10183 bp, 8 predicted proteins | sample PanSoiMetaPlot_1_FD_109646 | JGI IMG/M metagenome (GOLD analysis project Ga0126369, IMG submission 109646) | Tropical forest soil microbial communities from Panama - MetaG Plot_1 | ecosystem: Environmental > Terrestrial > Soil > Tropical forest > Bulk soil | place: Panama | collected 2016-02-17
AGCGCGACTTGAGCTGGTCGAGGAGGTTGATGATCTGCGCCTGCACCGAGACATCGAGAGCGGAGACGGGCTCGTCACAGATGATGAGCTGCGGCTCCATGGCGATAGCCCGTGCGATCGAGATGCGCTGGCACTGACCGCCGGAGAACTCGTGCGGATGACGATCCAACGCCACGTCGGCGTCGATCCCGACCTCGTCGAGGAGGGAGCGGACCTTCCCGGCGCGGTCGGCCTTGTCGTCCACGTTCCAGATGTCCAGCCCCTCGGAGACGATGTCCTTGACCTTCCGGCGTGGGTTCAGCGACGAGATGGGATCTTGGAAGATCATCTGCAGCTGGGGCCGGGAACGGCGCAGCGACGACCCGCGGAGTGTCGTCAGGTCGGTTCCGTCGAACCACACGTGACCGGACGTCGGCCGGGGAAGCTGCATGACGGCGCGTCCCGTCGTGGACTTGCCGCACCCTGACTCGCCGACGAGGCCGAGCGTCTCGCCTCGCTTGATGTCGAGGCTGACGTCCGTCACGGCGTGAACCTTGCCGCCGCGGCGCGTCGGGAACTCGACGACGAGGTTCTCGAGCCGGAGGAGCGTCTCCTCCCGGGGGCGCAGATGCGCGGTTCCGCTGCCCGCCATCAGCTGACGCCCTCGGACGCGACCGTCTCCGCGCCGAGGCGGGCGTGGACCGCCGTCAGCCCCGCCTTCTTGTTGCTCTCGAAGGCCGCGCGTCCCTCGGGCGTGCCGACGGGGAACCAGCACGCGAACTCGTGCTTGCCGTCGGCGTCCGGACGCAGCGGCGGTTCCTCTACCCGGCACTTGTCCTGGACGTAGGCGCATCGGGGGCTGAACTTGCAACCCTGCGGCGGCTTGACGAGGTTCGGCGGGCGGCCGGGGATCGTGGCCAGGCGCGTGTGCGACCTGTCGCCGAGCTTGGGGATCGAGGCCATCAGCGCTTCGGTGTAGGGCATGCGCGGCTGCGAGAACAACACCTTCGTCGGGGCCCTCTCGACGATCTTCCCGGCGTACATCACTGCGATGTCGTCCGTCCGTCCCGCGACGACACCGAGATCGTGCGTGACGAGCATCATGGCCATGTATCGGTCGCGCTGCTGCGTCTGCAGCAGGTCGAGGATCTGCGCCTGCACCGTGACGTCGAGCGCGGTCGTCGGCTCGTCGGCGAACAGCAGCTTCGGCCCGCAGGCGATCGCGATGGCGATCATCACTCGCTGCCGCATGCCGCCCGACAGCTCGTGCGGGTACTGCCGGAGGCGTCGCTCGGGCTCGGGGATCCCGACGGATTGGAGGAGCGCGACGGCGAGCTCCCTCGCATATCCGCCCGAGATGTCGAAGTGGTAGAGGAGCGGCTCGGTGATCTGATTCCCGATGTTCATCACCGGGTTCAGCGACGTCATCGGGTCTTGGAAGACCATCGCCATCTGCGTGCCCCAGAGCGGTCGCATCTGGTCGGGGCCCCAGTTGCCGATCTCCTGACCCTCGAACTTCACGGTGCCGGACCGAATCACGTTGTGCTTCGGCAGCAACCCCATGATCGAGCGCGAGAGCACGGTCTTGCCACAGCCGGATTCGCCGACGATCCCGAGTGTCCGACCCCGGTCGAGCGAGAGCGTCACGCCGTCCACGGCACGGACGGATCCCCGGCTCGTCTCGAAGTACGTGCGGGCGTCGCCGACGTCGAGGAGCGGGACGTCGGGAGGGACGGACGGGAAGCGGTCGGCGCTGTCGAATGCCTGACGCTTCCGGCGGCGGAACACCATCAGATTCGTGCTTCTTGCACGTCGAAGCGGGCCCGGATGGCATCACCGAGATGGTTCAGGGACAGGACGGTGAGGAAGATCGCGATCGAGGCCTCGATGACGATGTGCGCGGCCTGCGACAGGCTTCCCTGACCGCCGACGATGATGTTGCCCCACGACGGTGTCGACGCCGCGTTGACTCCCGCCCCGAGGATGGCGAGCGCGCCTTCCGCGACGATCGCGACCGCGATCCCGAGCACGGCGATCGAGAACATGGCCGGCAACACGTTCGGCAGCAGCTCGCGCAGCATGATCCTGAAATGAGAGGCGCCCTGCGCTCGCGCCGCCAACACGAACTCGCGCTCGGACCACGAGAGCGCGCTCGCCCGGGTGATGCGGCCAAGGATCGGCACCGACACGATCGCCAGGGCGATGGTGACGTTCCCGATGTGGCTGCCGGTGTTCGTCGTGACCGACGCGCTGCTGGCAGCGACGATCGCGAGGGCGAGGATCACAGCCGGGATGGCGAGCATGATGTCGAAGAGGCCGCCGAGGAACTCTCCGATGACACCCTTGAAGTAGCCCGCTATGAGACCGAGCGTCCCACCGACGACGAAGCCGATCGCGATCGAGCCGAAGCCGATGAGGAGCGAGGGCCGGGCGCCCCACACGAGGAGTGACAGCATGTCGTGACCGCCCTGGTCGAGGCCGAGGATGTGGCCCCATTGCGGTCCTTGGAGCTTCAGCGCGGGGTCGGACCAGGTGATGGGATCCTTCAGCGGGAGGATCGGCGCCAGCAGGGCGATGGCGATCACGAACACGAGCCAGCCCAGCGACAACCAGGCGCCGATGCCGAACGGCTTCTTCCTCCTCGCGGCCGCGGTTGCCGCGGGGACGGAGACGACGGCCGCGATCTGTTGCGTCCCCGCATCGACCGGGAGCCCCTCGTACTCCTCGTCGCCGGCGAGGTCTTGGGCGGCGCTAGGCAGCGGCTCGGGCATGGCGAATCCTCGGGTCGAGAACGGAGTAGAGGATGTCGACGGTGAAGTTGATCAGGACGTAGACGATCGCGATCACGGCGACGTAGGTCTGCACTGCAACGTACTGCTTCGATCCGATGGCCTGGAACAGGCGAAAGCCCATTCCCGGCAGCTGGAAGATCACCTCGACGACGACCGCGCCCCCGATGAGTGCGCCGACGTTCAACCCGGCCACGGTGAGCAGAGTCAGGCTCGATGGTCGCAGGGCGTGACGAAAGAGGATCCTCCGGTTCGTGATGCCCTTCGCCTGAGCGGTGGTGATGAAATCCTCACGGAGCGTCGCGATGACGTCGGATCGCAGTAATCGCATGTACACGGCCACTTGGGCGGCGGCGAGGCTGATCACCGGGAGGATCATGTACCGCCAATCGGTGATCGGCGATATCTGATTGCCGCCGGCCGAAACCGGCAGGAGGCCCCACTTCACCGCGACCCAGATCGCGAGGAAGAACGCGAGCACGTAACTCGGCAGGGCCAGGAACCCGAAGGCCACGGCGTTGGTGGCGCCGTCGAACTTCGTGCCGGCACGGTAGGCGGTCACGACGCCCAGCGGGATCGCGATCGCGAGCGCCAGTATTTGCGCGTACAGGATCAGCACCAGCGAGAACGGCAGTGCCTTCCAGAGCTGCTGGCTCACCGGCTGTCCGGCGGTGGGGCTCAAGCCGTAGTACCGGCCGAAGTTGCCGGTGAAGAAGTTGGTCAGCCAGTGCCAGTACTGCACGAAGAACGGGTCGTTCAGATGCAGGTCCTGGTGCAGCCTCGCCTTGAGCTGCCCGCTCGGGTCGTAGTTGATGATGTAGTCGACCGGGTCGCCCGGTACGAGCTTGATCAGCGCGAACGAGAAGAACGTGACCGCGACGATGACGATGACGAGTCGCAACAGCTTCGTCGCGAACGTGCGCACGTAGGCCCCTCGTCAGCTCTGTCGTAATTCAACCGGCACACGCCGGCTCGTCGCGGGAGCGCCTCCCGCGACGAGCCGTACTGCAGGACCTTGCCCTTCTCTCGAGCTTCTCATCCCTTCCAGAGCCCGAGCAGCTGGTGATACCCGGCGAGCACCGGCGTCGGCTGGTCGGACCCCGGGTTGCCGTTCGCATCCGGCAGGTTCGGACCGAGGACGCCGTGAACGTTCGACTTCGTGGCGACGAACCACGGCGTGTACCAGCCCCAGAAGTCCGAGACGTTCGACGTCAGGGCCTTGTTGAAGTCCTGGTACAGCTGTGCGCGCTTGGCCGGGTCGGGCTCGGCTCGGGCCTGGTCGAGCGCCTGGTCCGCCTGCGGGTTGTTGAAGAAGTTGAAGTTCACGGGGTTCCGCGCGCCCTGGCTGTTGGGTTGGGTCGTGCCGTAGAACCACACGTACATGGTGTCACCGACCAGGCCCGGATAGTTGCGCCACCCGAACGTGTCGACGTTGCCGCCGATGGCCTGGTTGATGATCGTCGGCTGGTCGACGGGCTGCGGCAGGTTGACCGTGATGCCGACCTTGGCGAGCTCGGACTTCAGGAAGCGGGCCACGTCGATCCCGAGCTGGTCCGTCGTGGACTGGTACGAGAACTCGAAGGTGCCACCGTGTGCGGCCTTGTACTGGTCGACGAGCTTCTTGGCATCCTTCGGGTTGTACTTGGGGTACCCGGCGTTGGACAGGTAGCCCTCGACCTTGCTGTCGAAGACGCCGTTCGCAATCCTGGCCTTCCCGTCGTTCACGAGTTGGTTCAGCTTGTCCCGACTGATCCCCTCGGCGATCGCCTTGCGCGCATTCGGATCGTCGAACGGCGGCTTGGAAAGGTTCGGGAGCGTATGGGTGATCTCCATCCGCCCGTTCGGCTCCTTCGTGATCGACGCGGCACTGCCGAGACCCTGGTACTGAGTGAGATCACGGCCCACGGAGTCGTGCGTCACGTCGAGCGCGCTGCCCTGGAACTGCGTGAACCGCTGCGAGCCGTCGGGCACCGGGACGAACTTGATCTCGTCGAGGTAGGGGTAGCCCTTCCGCCAGTAGTTCGGGTTCTTCACCACGTCGACGTTCCCGGTGACCGGGTCGAAGCTCTGCAGCTTGAACGGGCCGGTGCCGATCATGTTGGTCTGGCAGTTCGGGCTGTTGAGCTGGGCGGGCGCCACGATGCCGAGGCGTCCCGTCGACCACAGGTACTGGTCGAATTCGACCCACGGGCTCTTCATGTTGACCTGAACCGTCATCGGGTCGACGACGTTGACCGAGTCCACGTTGGACATGACGAACCCGAACAGCGGCGCGCTGACCGCTGTGCTCTTGCCCGCGTAGGCGTCGAGGTTCATCTTGACGGCGTTCGCGTCGAGCGCCTCACCGTTCTGGAACTGGATGTTCGGCCGCAGCTTGACGGTCCACGACATGTAGTCGGGGCTGTGGTCGACGGACTGGGCGAGGTACGGGACGTACTTCCCGGCCTTGTCGGGGACGGTCAGGGTGTCGTACACCGCGGTGGTCACGACGATGCCCGAGATCGCCAGCTGGGCGTTCGGGAGGCAGAAGTTCGTCGTCGGCGCCTCGAGGCCGTACGTGATCGACCCGCCCGTCTTCGGCTTGCCTCCCTGCGACGGCGCATTCGCACCCGCGGTGCCGACTGCGCCGAACGCGGCGACCGTCGCAATCACCGCTCCCAGCGCCACCCCACGAAGCCACCGCTTGCGCGTCACGTATCGGTCCGAATCGCGCACCTGTTGCCCCCCAATATTCGTTGGGACCTCTGCCCCAGCCCGTCACAGAAGCCCCGGCTGCTTGACCAATCAGTCGAGTGTGACGGCCGCCACTCTAGGGCCACCCGGCCCGGTGTCAACCGCGCCATGGGCCTGACGTGGGGTTTTGGCAGTCGCGGGGAGGTGCGGCAGCTACCGTGCCCCGCGTGCGGTGGTTGCGGGTGACGGGCACATGCGCGATCCCGCTCGACGAGCTCGATTGGCGATTCTCGGGCCCGGGAGGGCCGGGGGGACAGCACGCCAACACCTCCAACACGCGTGTCGAGGTGCGCTTCGACGTCGCCCGATCGCCGTCCCTGACGGCGTCGCAGCGCGCCCGTCTGGAGGATCGGCTCGGCCCGGTGGTGCGGGTGGTCGCCGCCGACACACGCTCGCAGGCACGGAACCGCGAGTTGGCGCTGTCCCGCCTCCGCGAACGGCTGGCCGACGGCCTCCGAACACGCCGGGCGCGCCGGGCGACGACTCCGACCGCGGCCGGCCGCCGCCGCCGGCTCGACGCCAAGCGCCGGCGCGGCGACCTCAAGCGGCAACGGCGGATGCGACCCGGGCTCGAGGACTGACGGCACCGTGGAGGTCGTGGTCAAGATCGTCTGGTTCGTGGTCGGGCTGGCGCTGGTGGTGGTCGTGCTCGACGCCGCGCTCCGCTCGCTGGTGCTCCCGCGGGGCGCACTCGTCTCGCTCACGCGGATCATCTGGGTGAGCACCCGGAAGGTCTTCAACCTCTGGGCCGGGCTGAGCAGGACCTACGAGGGTCGCGACCGGATCATGGCGCTCTACGCGCCGCTCACGCTGCTCATCCAGCCGGTGGTGTGGCTGGCGATGGTGCTCGCCGGGTTCATGCTGATGTTCCACGCCTTCGGTGTGTCGAGCTGGCGCTCCGCGTTCAGTGAGAGCGGCTCGTCCCTGCTCACGCTGGGCTTCGTGCACCCGCGCGACCTGCCCACGACCGCGCTGGCCTTCGCCGAGGCCGCGATCGGCCTCGGCGTCCTCGCGCTCTTCATCGCGTACCTGCCGAACATCTACAACGCGTTCTCACGACGCGAGGTCCTTGTGGCCAAGCTCTCCGCTCGCGCTGGGACGCCGCCGTCGTCGATCGATTTCCTCATCCGTGTGAGTCGCATCGACGAGCTCCCCAAGCTCGACACCGTGTGGCTGCAATGGCAGGACTGGTTCGCCGAGGTCGAGGAGACGCACACGTCCCAGGCGTCGCTCAGCTTCTTTCGCTCGCCGCGCCACGATCGTTCGTGGATCACCGCCGCCGGGGTGGTGCTCGACTCGGCGTCGTTCGCGAACTCGACGATCGACATCCCGCATTCGCCCTACGCAGCGCTTTGCGTGCGCGCCGGGTACTCGGCGTTGCGAGCCATCTCCGACTTCTTCGGCATTCCGTACGACGCGGATCCGCAGCAGACCGACCCCACGAGCATCGCTCGAGAGGAATTCGACGACGCCTGTCGCCAACTCGCCGAGGCCGGCGTTCCCCTCACGTCCGATCTCGACCAGGCTTGGATCGACTTCAACGGATGGCGCGTGAACTACGACTCGGTGCTGGTGGGTCTGGCCGGCTTGACGATGGCGCCGTATGCGATGTGGTCGTCGGATCGGTCGCTCCGGCGCGTGCCGCTACCGCCGATCACGCGTCGAGGCCGCCGTCGCCGCAGCCGCATCTGAGCCCACGGGGTCGGAGGGGTCGGCGGGCACGTCCTGGCGGCGAGCCCGGTGGGCGCTGTGGAGCCAGGCGAGGAAGCGATCGACGCCGTTCACGACGTTCTCGGTGCGAACCGAGTGGAACACCTCGAAGGCGTGGGACGCGCCCGGGATCTCGGCATAGAGCACGGGTTCGCGCGACCCGTCGCGCAGCGCGGCGACGAACCGGCGCGCTTGCTCCACGGGCACGAGGTTGTCGCTGCCGCCGTGGACGACGAAGAACGGCGGCGCGTGCGGGCCGACGTGCGCGATGGGCGAGGACTTCACGAACCGGTCCCTGTCCTCCTCGATCGTCGCGCCCGCGATGCGGCGCGCGAACCACTGGCCGACGCGCTCGCCGCGGGCACCGGCGCGGTCGCGGGGATCGAACTCCTCGACGAGGTCGTACACGCCGTAGAACGGGACGCAGGCGGTGACCGAGGTGTCGGTGTCCTCGAAACCGGGTTGGTACTCGGCGTCGTCGGGTGTGAGCGCGAGCAGCGCCGCGAGGTGGCCGCCCGCCGAGCCGCCGGTCACGACGACGAAGTCGGGGTCGCCGCCGTACTCGGCGACGTGCTCACGGATCCAGCGCAGCGCCCGCTTGCAGTCGACGAGGTGATCCGGGAACGCCGCCCGCGGGCTGAGCCGGTAGTTGGCGGCGACGCACACCCAGCCCTCGGCGGCGAGGTGCAGCATGAGGGGGAGGGCCTGCTGACCCTTGTCGCCGACCATCCATGCGCCCCCGTGCAGCTGGAACAGCACCGGCGCCCGGCGCGCGCCGCTCTTCGGTCGCCAGACGTCGAGCAGATGCCTTCGCCCCGCGCCCGGCGCGTACCGGATGTTCTTGATCCGCTGCACGTGACGGTCACGCAGGTAGAAGGGGAGCAGCAGGTGTCGCCGGGAGGTCCGACGGGCGACGCGCTCGGCGAGCCCGGGCGCGATGTCGGAGCGGTAGTCCGGTCCGAGCCCACCCTGGAGGGCGTCCTCCATCGCGCGCGCCGACCGACCGGACACGAGCTGCAGGCCCAGCAGGCCCACCCACGAGGCGAGCGTGATGACCAGTCCGGCGACGCCGGCCCACGACTCGAGCGCGCCCAGCCAGAGGAACAGCACGGTCGCGCCGACCTGCCATGCGACGTGGAAGACGGCGAGCTCGCCAGTGAACCAGCCGGCGAAGAAGCTGAGGGTCAGGAGCTGCCAGCGTCGCGATGGTCGGTAGGCGTTGTAGGTGAACCACGCCCCCACGACGCTGACGGCCAGATACGCCCAACCCATCAGTCCATTGTGCCGCGCGTGCGGTGCGGTCCGGCCCTTGAGTGGAGCATGGGTGGCCCGTACGCTGCCGCGCACGAACGTGCGATCGGAACGCCGATGCAGCGTCTGACGGGCCTCGACGCCGCCTTTCTCGCGCTCGAAACCCCGTCGACGCACATGCACGTCATGGCGACGATTGTCCTCGACCCATCCGACGTCGAGGGCGGCTTCAAGGTCGGGACGATGCGGAAACTCATCGCCGAACGTCTCCAGCGGCTGGAGCCGTTCCGGCGGCGTGTCGTCGAAGTCCCGTTCGGCGTCGACCGCCCGATCTGGGTCGAGGACCCCGACTTCGATCTCGACTACCACGTCCGGCGGGCTGCGTTGCCGGCGCCGGGCGGTCTCGACGAGCTCGCCGAGCTGACGGCCGACATCGCGGGACGACAGCTCGATCGTCGACGTCCGCTGTGGGAGCTGTGGGTCGTCGAGGGTCTCGAGCACGGCCACGTCGCCGTCATCGCCAAGATGCACCACGCCGCCATCGACGGCATGCTCGGCGCCGACCTGATGACCGAGATCTTCGACCTCGAGCCGCATCCGGCGCCGAAACCGCCCCCGGAGCACGAGCCGCCCCCGGAGCACGTGCCGTCGGACGTCGAGCTCCTCGTGGGTGCGATCGCGTCGCTCTCCCGCCAGCCCGTGCACGTGTTCCGCGCCGCCCGGAACCTCACACGCTCCGCGGTGCGCGTCGCGCAGCGCGTTCGATCCGGGCCCGTGACCGCGGGCGTGCCGCTCACGGCGCCGGCGACTCCCCTCAACGGGGTGCTGACGCCTCATCGGCGCGTCGCGTTCACGTCGGTTCCGCTCGTCGATGTGAAGGAGGTCAAGCAGGCGTTCGGCGTCACGGTGAACGACGTCGTCCTCGCCGTGTGCGCGGGCGCGCTACGCCGGTACCTCGACCGGCGCGGGCGGGTGCCCGACCGGGCGCTCCTCGCCGCCATCCCGGCGTCGGTCCGCACGCAGGACGAGCAGGGTGTGATGGGCAATCGGGTGTCGGCGATGTTCGCGACGCTGGCCACCCAGCTCGACGACCCGGTCGACCGCCTCTTCGCCGCCCGAGACGTCATGAGCGGCGCCAAGCTCGTCCACGAGGACATCGGCGGCAACACGCTGCACGAGTGGGCCGAGACGGCAGCGCCGGTGCTGTTCTCACGGGGCATGCAGCTCTACGAGCGGCTCCTCGAGGGCCGGCACCCCCCGATCATCAACCTCATCGTGTCGAACGTCCCCGGGCCGTCGTTCCCCCTGTACTGCGCGGGAGCGCGGCTCGTGAGCCTGTTCCCGCTCGGCCCGCTCCTGGCCGGGACCGGCCTGAACGTCACGGTATTGAGCTACCTCGATTCGGTCGGCTTTGGCCTCATCGGGTGCCGCGAGATCGTCCCCGACATCGACGCCATCGCCGGGGCCGTGCCCGACGCGCTCGCCGAGCTCCTCAAAGCAGCGCACAACCGCTGACGGTCAGCGCAGCGGCGCGAACAAGTCCGTGTCGTGCGCGCCTTCGGGCGCGCCTCTGCGAATGAAGGACTCGAACCCGAAGCCCTCACGGAACATGTCCGGCGGGAGCTTCAGGAAGAAGTGCGACTCGGCGATCTGGCTCGCGTGCGCGACCATCGCCTCGCGTTTGTTGTCGACGTACTCGCGCACGTCGACAACGGTCGTGA
>Ga0126369_10004554_pt1 | contig 10179 bp, 8 predicted proteins | sample PanSoiMetaPlot_1_FD_109646 | JGI IMG/M metagenome (GOLD analysis project Ga0126369, IMG submission 109646) | Tropical forest soil microbial communities from Panama - MetaG Plot_1 | ecosystem: Environmental > Terrestrial > Soil > Tropical forest > Bulk soil | place: Panama | collected 2016-02-17
TCAGCGCGAGCGCGCCGACGACCCGATCGCCGGCCTCCTTGCTCGGCCGCATGAGGATGACCCCACGTCCGGGGCCCGCCAGCTCGGCCACCTCGTCGAGCGGGAAGCGCAGCATCTTGCCGCGCCGGGTGGCGACCACGACCACCGACCCGAGCACAGGCTCGACCGACACGATCTCGTCCCCCTCGCCGACGCGCGCCACGCGCCGCCCGGCGCGCGTCGTCTCGGAGAGGTCGGGTGTGGCACGGAAGCCGTATCCCTTGGCGGTGGCGACGATCACCGTCTTCTCCGCCAGCCCCGGGAGGGCCGCCTGCGGGCCCTCGCCGCCCTCGCGGACGAGCCGCGCGGCGGCCACCCGCTCGCCGTCGCCGAACTTGAGGAGGGACTGCACCGGCTCGCCGTACCCGGTGGTCGCCGGCACGTCAGCCACGCGCAGGACGTAGACCGTGCCGCGCGTGGAGAAGAGCACGAGACGATCTCGCGTTGTTCCGGCGAGGATCGCGGCCAGCGCATCGCCCTCGCGCAGCCGCGTGGCGCTCGGGTCCTTCACCTCGCGCACGCGTTTCAACCATCCGTCGCGCGAGAGGACGACGGTGGCCTCCTCGTGCACGATGTAGGCCTCGGGATCGTAGGAGAGATCCTCACCAGCCGAGAGCGCGGTGCGCCGCGCGTCGCCGTACTTCTCCCCCAGCGCGACGAGTTCCTGGCGGATGAGCTTCCAGCGCTCGCGCGGGCGCGCCAGGAGGCCCTCGATCTCCTTCACCCTCCGACGCTTCTCGGCGCGCTCGGTGCGGATCTTCTCGATCTCGAGCCGGGCGAGCTGGTAGAGGCGGATCTCGAGGATCGCGTCCGCCTGCACCTGATCCAGCTTGAAGGCGGTCATCAGCTGCCGGGCGGCATCGGCACGCGACTCGGCCTTGCGGATGATGCGGATGGCGCGGTCCAGGTCGTCGTAGATCTTGGCGAGGGCCTCGAGGATGTGGAGACGGGCCTCGAGCTGCCGCTTCTCGTGCTCGAGGCGGCGGGTGACCACCGTCATCCGGAAGTCGAGGAACTGCCGGCAGAGGTCGCGCAGCGTGACGCGCGCCGGCTGGCCGACCCCTGCGTTGGCGGTCGGCAGGAGGCAGGTGAGGTTGACGTTGAAGTTCGTCTGCAGCGGCGTGTGCTTGTAGAGATAGGCGAGCGCCGTCTCGGGCGACGCGTCGGCCTTCAGCTCGAGGACGATCCGGACGTCGGCCGTCGACTCGTCGCGAACGTCGACCACCTGCGGGAGCTTCCGCGCCATGATCACCTGGGCGATCTGCTCGACCAGCTCGGCCTTGTTGACGGTGTAGGGGATCGAGCGGATCACGATCTGGCGCTTGCCGCGCGGCAGGGTCTCGAGCTTGTAGGTGCCGCGCAGGCGGATCGGGCCCTGTCCGGTCTCGTAGATCTGCCGCAGCTCCCGCTTCGAGTTGAGCATCTCGCCGCCGGTGGGGAAGTCGGGGCCCTTCACGTGCTTCAGGAGCCCCTTCACGTCGAGGTCCGGCTCGTCGATCATCGCCGTCAGGGCCGCGACGATCTCGCGCAGATTGTGGGGCGGGATGTTGGTCGCCATCCCGACGGCGATGCCGGTCGAGCCGTTCATCAGGAGCTGGGGGATGGCGGTCGGGAGCACGGTCGGCTCCTCGAGCGTCGCGTCGTAGTTGGCGCGCAGCGTCACCGTTCCCGCGCCGAGATCCTCCAGCATCTCCTCCGCGAGCGGCGTGAGGCGCGCTTCCGTGTAGCGCATCGCCGCCGCTCCATCGCCGTCGAGCGAGCCGAAGTTCCCCTCGCCGTGGACCAGCGGGTAGCGGAGGGCGAAGGGCTGCGCCAGACGGACCATGGCTTCGTAGGCCGCCTGATCGCCGTGCGGGTGGTACTTTCCGAGGACCTCGCCCACCACCGCCGCGGACTTCCGCGGCCGCGCCCCCGCCGTCAGGCGAAGGTTTTGGTACATCGCGTAAAGGATGCGCCGCTGCACGGGCTTCAGGCCGTCACGCACGTCCGGCAGGGCGCGCGAGGTGATGACGCTCAGCGCGTAGCTGAGGTAACGCTCCTCGGCGGCTTCGCTGAGATCGGCTTCGAGCGGCAACGGCGCGGCTTGACCCATCGTCCTCCCCACCCCCCAACGGCCGCGGGCATCTTAGCAGCCCGGCCGGGGAAGGCGAGCGGGCTTGCGACTCGCGCGCACGGACTCGGTGCCTCCGCACAGATTTGCAAGGGTCGAGGTGTGGAGCGAGGCCGATCCTACGGCCCTGTCGCCGTCACCGGATGGCACCCTCCTTGCTCCCCGGCGTCCCGTGCAGACGGGAACGGGCCAATGGTGATCCGACTCCTCCTCGCCACCGATGATCTGACCGGCCGTGAGACGACCGTGTCCACGAGTATCGAAGTGAACACGACCGACCCGCGCTGGCCTGCATGGTTCGTGGAGGCGGTCACCTTCCAGGCCCAAGACAGCGCCCGGCGCCTGCGCGACGATCTCGTCGCGCAGCAGGTGATGCAGGACGGTACCCCGAGTGACGACGGCGTGGATGGTCACGTCGCGTCATTCGCGGCCATCGTCCCTGCCGCCCGGGTCGGGCGTTAGCCCGGCGCCTGGCCGCACCGGGTCTGCAGGCCCGGTGCGGCCTACGAGGCCGGCGCGTCGCTCAACGCCGCGCGATCGCGGCGGGGGTTCCGGACGTTCTCGAGCTGCCACTTCGCCATGGTGATCATGTCCGGGAGACTCTCGCCCAGCTTCCGGACCACCGACGGCTCGAACCCCGAGTGCATCTTGCAGTTGTGGCAGCGCGGATCCTTGCGGCTCTCCCAGTAGTCCCAGTCGACGCCGCCGAAGAAGTCCTTCCACGAGCCGTAGTACTGCCCCTCGATCAGGTAGCAAGGGCCCTTCCATCCCTTGGGCGTGTAGGTGGGATTGCCCCACGGCGTGCAGGGATACTCGCGCAGCCCGGCGGCAAACTGGAGGAAGAGCGGCGTCGAAGATATCTTCCGGTAGCGCCGGGAGAGCTCGAGGATGCGCTTGAACTTCTGATGGATCTCCTCGCGGAAGAGGAAGTGCTGGTCACCCGGGATCGCCTCGTAGTGGTAGCCGGGAGAGAGGAGGATACCATCGACGTCGAGCTCGGTGAGGAAGGCGCACATGGCCTCGATCTCGTCGACCTCCGTCTCCCGGTACACGGTGGTGTTGGTGCAGACGTAGTACCCGAGCCGCTTGCCCTCGCGGATCATCTCGATCGCCTTGTCGAAGACACCGGCCCGATCGACCACGTAGTCGTGGGTCTGGCGCATGCCGTCCAGGTGGACGTTGATCGACAGGCGTCGGTGCGGCTTCGCCTTCCGGTAGAAGCGATCGAGGAGGATCGCGTTGGTGCACATGATGACGTGCTTCTTCCGCGCGATCAGCCCGTCGATGAGCTCGACGATCTCGGGATAGACGGTCGGCTCGCCGCCGCACACGGACACCACCGGCGCCCCACACTCGTCGGCCGCCTGGAAGCACTGCGCGAGCGACAGGCGGTCCTTCAGATCACCCGTGTACCGTTCGGGGGAGCACCCCAGGCAGGCGAGGTTACAGGTGTGGAGCGGCTCGAGCATGAGCACGACCGGCACACGCTTGTTCCCTGCCCACCAGTTCTTCATCTGCCATCGCATCATGTCGGTCGCGATGTGAAGTGGGAATCGCATCCAACCTCCCTCTCTCAGCTCGTCGCCGCCCGCCGTGCGGGGGACGTCATCCCGAGCGCCCCCGCGCCGCCCTCGCCGAAGAGCTCGACGAGCAACGCACGCAGCTGCCGCTCGGCAAGGCGCTGTTGCCGCGCCAGGCGGGCACAGGTCGGCCAGAGCCACGGCCGCGGTGCCAGGCGTGCGATGGCGCGCGCGGGCCGGAGCCGCCCCGATTCCTCGTCGACGATGCCACCGCCGCGCAGCAGCGCCGCGGGAACCGCCTGCCCGGCGACATCGAGCACCACGCGGATACCGATGAACGGGATGCTCCGCTCGCGAGCGACCGCGGCCACGGCGCTGCTCTCCATCTCGACCACGAGCGCTCCCGTGCGGGCGGCAGCTCGCTTGGCCGCTGCGGAGTCGAGGACGATCGCGCTCGAAGCGATCCCTCCGACCTGGAGGGATAGGCCCCGCGCGCCCGCCCACGCGAGGAGCCCAGCCGTTTCGGCAGCCATGCTCCCCAGCGGTGATCCCTGTCCGTCGATTGGCACGATACGGTCCGCCACCACCAGGTCGCCAGGCACGAGCGACGGAGTGAGCGCACCTGCGCAGCCACATATGAGATAGGTCCCAGCTCGCGGCGCCGCCTGGGCCGCGTTCTGCGCCCGTCGCGGACCCATGCCCGTCTGCACAACGAAGCACGAGGCGCCCTCGGCCGTGGCACCACGCCAGGCACCGCGTCCCGCCGGTACGACTGACCGCAGCCCATCGGTGATGGCCCGGCGCTCGAAGTCGAGCGCCGCGAACACCGCGAGATCAATCATGAAAGCCGCTGACCGATACCCTAAACCGATCGGTCAGGCAACCGCCGCACGCGGCAGGTCTGTGCGCGGAGGGCGGGCACCAGCGCAGCGACCCGCAGGGAGACTCAGGCTACCTGGCTGGGGACGGCCTGTATTCGGCGCTGCCGCTCCGAGCGGACCGAGCCTCGCGGCTCGGGGTGCTCCACGCCCGCTGCCAGGCGAAGCTCCTCGAGCCCGCTCTGCAGGAGGTCACCGAACTGCTCGCAGTCGGGGACGAGCGCGGCGTCGGCGGTGATACCGATCGTCAGAGTGTCGGCGTAGCTGAGAATGGCGAAGGCAAGCCCCACGCCCTGCGCGAGCGGGACCAACGGTACCAGCGTGTCGAGGCGCTTTCCCTGGACGTAGATCGAGACGGGCGGACCGGGGACGTTCGTGCAGATGGTGTTGATGGGGGCGGCCGCCATCTGGAGCTGGGCCACGATGCGCTGCAGGGTCGGGGGCAGCACGTCGATCATCTCGATCATGCGGTTCATGCGCCCGGCCTGGCCACCCTCCTTGAGGAGCACCATCGCCATGCGCACCTGGTGGAGGCGCTCGACCGGGTCGAGGATCCCGATCGGGAGCGGCGCCATCATCATCGACACGCGGTTCCCGAGCTTCAGGTGCTCGTTCGGTGTCCGCACGTTGACCGGCACCATGGCCTTGAGCTCCATCCGGTCGGGGCGGTGGCCGTGTCCGAGCAGATAGGCACGCAGCGCGGCGCTGATGGTGGCGAGGATGACGTCGTTCACCGTCCCGCCGAGGCGGTTCTTGATCGCCTTCACCTCGTTCAGGGAGAAGCTCGTCCAGGCCAGGTGGCGGAGCACGCCGACGTGGCCGTTGAACGGCGTGGAGGGCTTGGGGTCGAAGAGGATGCGGCCCATCTCCATCATGGCGTCGGTCGCTGCACCCAGCTCGGCGAGCGCACGGCGCGGCTGGCGGAGCAGGTTTCCGACCGTGCCGACCGTGCGGAGTCCGTTCATCAGCGTGTAGCGCGCGCCCCGCAGCAGCCGGGTCGAGCTCGACGGGAGCGGGGGCGCCTCGAGCCCGCCCTCGGGCGGCGGCACGGGGGTCGGTTTCGGGCTCGGGTCGAACATCACGTTCAGGAGCTGGACGCCGCTCACCCCGTCGATCATGCAGTGATGTACCTTGCAGACGAGGACGCTCCGGTCGCCCCGATAGCCGTCGATCAGGTGGACTTCCCAGAGCGGGCGCGTGCGGTCGAGCGGCTGGGCGAAGATGCGAGCCGCGAGCTTGGCGAGCTGGGCGTCGTCGCCGGGCGGCTTCAGCGCGTGCGACAGGATGTGATTGTGGATGTCGAACGACGGATCCGGCTCCCAGGTGGGGTGCGCGAGGTTGAGCGGCACGGGCACGACGCGCTGGGTGTAGCGCGGAATGAGGTGCAGCCGCGCGTCGATGTCGCGCATCAGCTGCTCGAAGCCGAGCCGGCCCTCGACGGTGTAGATGCCCGCGACGTGGAGGAGCTGGCCGGTCCGCTCCAGGTAGAGGAAGGCCGCGTCGAGGCCCGACATCCGATCGCCGGCGGCCTGGAGTGCGCTCATCGCCGTGCCTCAGGTGCCTTCGAGGACGAACGTGACCTGCACCGTGGCCCGGAACTCGGCGATCTTCCCGTTCTCGACCGCGGCGTTCTCCTTCAGCACCTCGATGCCGGTGATCCCGCGCAGGGTCTTGTTGGCCCGCTCGAGGGCGTTGCGGATCGCGTCTTCCCAGCTGTGGGGCGAGGCGCCGATGACCTGGGTGATGCGTGCCACTGCCATGGTCTGCTCCTCACTCGAGAACGAAGATGATCTTCATGTCGACCCGGTACTCGACGATCTGCCCGCGCTCCACCTTGACGCGCTTCTCGAGTACCTCGAGGCCGGTGATGCCGCGCAGTGTGCGCGCGGCGCGCGCCAGTCCTTCCTCGACCGCCTCGCGGAAGCCCTCTCGGGAGGACGCACGGATCTCGGTCACCCGGGCAACGGCCACGCTCGCCGCCTAGCAGACGTCAGCGATCTGGCGCAAGACCACGGGCCCCGCCATACTCCGGCCCATGGCGGCGCTTCTGCTCCTCGCCCGCCGCCACCTCCGGAGCCAGGGCATTCGCATCGTGCTGACCGCCGGCGGGGTGGCCTGCGGCGTGGCGCTCGTGGTGGCCATCCGGGTCATCAACGCCAGCACGCTCGGGGCCTTCACCGACGCGATCGAGGACCTCGCGGGTACGGCGGCCCTGCAGGTGCGGGGTGCCGGACCCTTCGCCGAGACGGTCGCGGATCGCGTGCGGGCGGTGCCCGGAGTCGAGCATGCCGTCCCCATCGTGACGGCGACCTTCTTCCTCGTCGACCCGCCGGCCAGCGGAGAGGCGCTCGCGGTGTTCGCCGCCGACGTGACCGACGGGCACGCGATCCGCACCCTCCACCTGGTGCAGGCCGGCGACCGGGTGGTCGACGATCCCCTCTCCTTCCTGGTCGATCCGCGCAGCATCATCCTGACCGACACGCTCGCGACGCGCCTGGGCCTCCATCTCGGCGCTCAAGTGCGACTGCGCACGCCGGACGGCATCCAGACCTTCACGCTGCGTGGCATCCTCCCCGCCGGCGGCGTCGGGCGCGCCTTCGGCGGCAACCTGCTGCTCATGGACGTGGTTGGCGCGCAGCTCGTGCTCGGGCGCGAGCGTCTCATCGATCAGGTCGACGTGACGCTCCGGCCGGGCGTCCAGGTCGAAGACGCCGAGCGGCGGGTGAACGCCCTCCTGGAGGGCGGCCTCGAGGCCGTGCGGCCCGCGCGACGCGGCGAGCAGATCGAGCGCTACCTCCAGTCGTTCCAGGCGCTGCTCTCCGGCGTCTCGGGCCTCGCGCTCCTCGCCGCGCTCTTCGTCATCGGGAGCGCGGTCGCTACCTCGGTGCGCGCGCGGCGGCGGGAGATCGGACTCCTCCGCTGCATCGGCGCCGAGCGCCGTCACGTGCTCCGACTCTTCCTCGGCGAGGCGCTCGCGGTGGGTGTCGGTGGCACGCTGGTCGGCGTGCCGCTCGGGCTCGGCCTCGCCCGGCTCCTGCTCCCGACCGTGCGCGAGTCGGCCGAGCTCGTGTTCGCGATGCGCTTCTTCACCGCCGGGCTCGAGGTCCCGCCCGCCACCCTCGCGCTGGGCGCGGCCGCCGGCGTGGGGGCCGCGCTGCTCGCCGGATTCGTGCCGGCGCGCGCGGCGGTGCGGGTGGTGCCGCTCGCCGCGGTGCGGAGCACAGATCGGCCGCCGGCGCGTCGCGCGGCCGTGCCCGGGGCGGTCGCGGCCGCCGTCCTCGTCACCCTCGTCGGCCTCGCGGCCGAGATCCGCTTCGACTCGTCGTGGGGGGGGAACCTGGCGGCGTTCGCCACGGACCTCGGTCTCGTGGTGCTGTTCATGCGCGAGGCGCGACGCCTGAGCGCGCTCGTCCTCCGGCCGCTGCGCGGGCGCGGCCGGCTCGCCGTCGAGCGGCTGGGCGACATCCCGCCGGAGCTGGCCCTCGCGGGTGGCGTCCTCGCCCTCGGGCTCGGCCTCATGATCATGGCGAGCACGCTGGCGCGGAGCTTCGAGGCCTCCGTACTCGACTTCATCCACCACCAGGTGCGCGCCGACCTCGTGGTGGCCTCGACGGCCACCACGGGATGGATCGAGTCACCCGTCCACGAGGACCTGACCGCGCGCCTGCTCGCCGTCCCGGGCGTGGCGCGGGTCGAGCGGGTCCGCCTGGCGGAGCACGAGTACCGGGGCGTGCGGATCAGCCTCGATTCGCTCGACGAGACGGCGTTCGCGCCCGACCGCCGAGAGGACTTCACCTTCGCGGCGGGTGACCCTGCGAGCGCCCTCGCCGCGGTGCGGAACGCCACCGGCGTCCTCGTCTCGCGCAACTTCGCGCGCCAGTTCCGCGTCGGTGTCGGCGCGACGCTCTCCCTCGCAACCCCGGCGGGACCCCAGGCGGTCCACGTGGTCGGCGTGGTCGTCGACTACGTCTCACCCCGCGGCAGCATCATCCTCGCGCGACCGCTCTACCAGCGCTGGTGGGGCGACCGCTCGGTGAACCGCTTTCACGTGTTGCTCGCGCCGGGCGCCCGCACCGAGACCGTGCGCGAGGCGATCGCGGGAGGAGTGGGCGCCGAGGAGGGCCTCAAGGTGCTGACCGTGCGGGAGCTCTACGCCTACCACCAGGACACCGTCGCGCGCGCCTTCCGATTCACCCGCGCCCTCGAGATCCTCCCGCTCATCGTCGCCGCGCTCGGGCTCGCCGAGGCGCTGCTCGCCGTATCGCTCGACCGCCGCCGGGAGTTCGCCCTCCTGCGCGCCGCCGGCGCGACGCGCGGCCAGGTGGCACGCTCGGTACTGGGCGAGGCGGGCGGTGTCGGGCTCCTCGGGCTCGCCGGCGGCGTCGCGATGGGCCTCGTCCTCGCGCTCCTCTGGGTGCGCGTGAACTTCCGCTACCAGATCGGCTGGGACCTCGACTTCCACTTCGCGACCGGGAGCCTGGTCGCGGCGGCGGTCGCGGCGATGGCGGTCAGCCTACCGGCTGGCCTGCTCCCCGCCCGCCGCGTCGCCCGCCTGCCGGTGATGGAAGCGCTGCGCGAGGGATAGCGGGCCGGGGACCGCCTACCCCGCGTCGCTCGTTCGGCTCAGCGCCCGTTCTCGAGCGTCGCGACGTTGAAGAGGTCCTCTCCCACGCCGGTGTCGTAGCGCACGTCGCGCATCTTGAAGTCGGTGTGCGTGGCCTCCGGCACGTTGGCCACCTCACTCTCCATGGCGGTCGCGTAGTTCTGCACCCGCTCGTAGCGATGCAGCAGGACGCGCTTGAAGACCGGCCCCTCCTTGGAGTGCACATCGACTCGCCAGAGGAGGTAGTCGTCCTTGCCGAACCACAGCCGGTAGCGCGAGTACGGGAACTCGTCGTTCTTCGGCGTGACCTCCACGACCAAGCACGGCTTCCCGTCGATCGCCTCCTCCGCCGGCTCGAGCGTCGCCCGTGACTCGTCGTCGTTCCACTGCTGGATGCGGACGATCAGCTCCAGGTCACGGTAGCTGAGATCCGTTCCGAAGAAGTTCTCGTCCCGCTGGGCGTCCCCGAGGCGCCGCACGCGCCGGGCGGCGGGCGTCCACAACCACTGCTGGTCCTTCTCGCCACGCGGCGAGAGGTGGAGGAAGCGCGATCCCTTCACGTCGGACGGCGCGGTGAATTCCATGAACGTCCGGTGCTCACCGCGTGGGTCGGTCTGCTCGACGATGTCGACCTCGCGCGTGCGCGCCAGCGTGTCCTTCTCGTAGGTCTCCATGGTCGCGCCACCGCTGCGGTCGTGCCAGGTGGAGAAGCCGTTCCGCTTCTGCGCGGTGTCGATCACCTCGCGGCCCGTCATCGCAACGGCGGGTCGGGCAGCGCTCCAGGCGAGGGCCAGGGCGGCAACGGCTGCGTATCGGTTCATCCGAACCTCCTGCGAACCACGTCCTCGGGGCCGAGGGGAGACATGGGGTAGTCGCGGCGATGGAGCGCGATCTCGGCGCTACCAGCGTGGCGCATGGGATTCAAGGGGTGCGCGAGCCCGAGGAGCACGACGGGCGCGAACAGCATGCAGCCGACGATCCCGAGGAGCGACGCGCCGATCCAGAAGGTCAGCGTCAGGTTGAAGGCGA
>Ga0126369_10004555_pt1 | contig 10179 bp, 6 predicted proteins | sample PanSoiMetaPlot_1_FD_109646 | JGI IMG/M metagenome (GOLD analysis project Ga0126369, IMG submission 109646) | Tropical forest soil microbial communities from Panama - MetaG Plot_1 | ecosystem: Environmental > Terrestrial > Soil > Tropical forest > Bulk soil | place: Panama | collected 2016-02-17
ACCACGTGAAACGTACGATTCTCCAGCATTCCGGGGAACTGTCCCTTGCGGTCCCCGATCGTGAGCGTATGTGCGGCATCATCCCAGTGCAGCGGAATTGTGGCGTATACACCCTTCTCGTAGTTGTAGTTGTCGTTCTCGTCCTCGTAGAGGACGAAGTTGCCGTCGGCTCCGGGATAAACTCGGAGTTCGATCGGATCCTCGGGCTTTTGCGTAGACCACTCCTGATCGGGTCCCAACGGCAGAATCGATCCCGCGCGAACGTAAAGCGGCAGGCGGTCCAGGGGAGTAATGGCGTTGATCATCCGTCCACCATCGACGCTTGTTCCCGCCCAGAAGTCGTACCACTTCGCCTGCGGAAGGTAGACTTGCCGTGTTGCAGAAGCAGTCTCGGTAACAGGATTTACCAGGAACGCCGGCCCATACATGAACTGATCGCCGATGTTCGCGGCGCGCATATCCGTTCTGAAATCCATCACCAGCGGCCGCATCGGCGTATAGCTTTCACTGGTTGTTTTCCAGGCAAGGGAATAGGTATAGGGGAGCATCCGATACCGCAAGCGATCGAAGTTCACCAGAATGTTCTGGGCATCGGGACCGTACGACCACAGCTCGTTCTCATCTGGATTCCTCGTGCCATGAACGCGCAGGACCGGATTGAATGTCGCGTACTGGAACCAGCGGATGAACAACTCGCGGAAAGCCGGGTCTGTTGGGCTTCCAAACACGAATCCGCCAATGTCGGTAGTCCAGTAGGGAATTCCTGAGACCGCGAAATTCAGTCCTGCCGGAATCTGCCGCCGGAAGCTAAACCAGTCCGAGTTGATGTCGCCCGACCATGCCGTTACTGCATTGCGTTGTGCGCCGGCAAAAGCAGACCGGGACAGAATATAAACGCGCTTCTGGTCCGATGCGCTGCGCTGTCCTTGATACACCGCCCCCGTATCCAGCAATGGATACGCATTCACGTAGCGATTTCCGCTTCCCGCCGCCAGCTTGTGGTTCAGCAGAATGTTCTCGTCCTGCCCTTCGGTCTCGGGCTCGGTCGTATCCATCCACCAGGCATCCGCGCCAATGCTGAACAGACCCTTATTAACCAAGTCCCAATAATATTTTCGGGCTTCGGGGCTGGTTGCGTCGTACACCGCCATTGCATCGGTGTGATACGGAGGTTTCGCGTATTTGAACTTGTCGACGAACCAACCCTTGCCGTTCATGTAGTCATAATTGGAAGACCCAGGCTCGAAGAACGGCCAGATCGAAATCATGAGATGGAAATGCTCGTCGTGAAGTTGATCGATCATTCCCTTGGGGTCGGGATAGTTCTTGTTGAAAACAAATTCTCCCTTGCGATTCCACCAGAACCAGTCCTGGACGATGTTGTCGACCGGAATGTGCAGGTCACGATATTTCTTCGCCACTCCGAGAATTTCTTCCTGAGATTTGTAGCGGTTCTTGCATTGCCAGAAGCCGTACGCCCACTTGCCAAACATCGGAGCCTGTCCGGTCAACTCGCGATAGCGAGCGACCACCTTGTCCAGCTCTGGTCCATAGAGGAAGTAGTAGTCGATGACGTCGGCCACTTCAGACGTGATGTACAGATAGTTCGCGAAGCGGTTATTGAAGCGGCTTCGCGACGTGTTGTTCCAGAAAATCCCATAGCCTTTGCTCGACACCAACAGCGGCACCGAGATATTGCTGTTGTCCTGCGAAATGTCGACTGACTCGCCGCGATAATTCCACACCCCTGCCTGATGCTGCCCCAGACCGTAAAGCCCCTCATGCGAACCGTAGATATTGATGAAGGACTCAGCGCGGTACGTGTCCTCACCGTTGACCCGTTCGGTGCGCATGCTGCGGTTTGCCTCCTGCACGAGAGGACCACCGTTCGCCTCGGAATAGGTGATTGACCCGTCTTTCTTGGCCACGCTGATTGTGAGTAGGGAAGTCGAGAGCGTCACGGCGTCATCCGAGGATTGTGTGCTCCACTTCGCAGCCGGCCAGCTGTCTTTAATGATCACAAAATCCGTACGTTTGGGAAACGTCGCCGTCGGCGAGTACAGGACGTGAATGATCGATTCCGAGCAGACTTGCACCCTGAGAGTGCCAGTCCCCATGGAGAAAACGACCCCGTCGGCCTCCTGTTTAAACGTCCGGACCGGATTCATGGGTGTCCATTGGGCCTGAGTCAAAGTTGCTGGCAAGGCGATAAGAGCAGTAACAAGAAAGACAAACAGGGCGCGTTTCATTCCAGTGCATCTCCCGAAGAAGGCTAATTATGTAAACGTTTACGAATTTGCACCGCGAAGGATAGCACGGACTTAGTGGCGGGGCTGTGATTGGCGGCTTTTCTTACCTTCCCGGTAGAATAAGTTGCACAAAATTCACAGCATATTAACCGCAGGCCGAGGCAAAAATTCTATGCTTAGCTGTTGGCGATCCGATCCCAGAAGCGGCAGAGTAGCGGCGACAGTCCCATTCGATCCGCCCGTCGCGCTCACTCTCGCCCGGCGGACACACTCATGAGCACTGCGATCAAGAGTCCCAATCCCGAACCCGCTCATCACTACATCGTCCGCCGTACGGTGGAGGCTTGTCACATGGCCAAAGAGGCCGCTGGAGCCGCTGCCGAAGGCATTGCGACTGGCTCCAGTGCGCTACTGGGCTCCCTTCGTCAGCGCGAGCGCGAACTCGATACCCTCGACCTGGAAATTGATAATGGCGTAACCAGTGCCATTACCGAAGTCGGGCCGGCCGAAGCCCGGGAATTACTTGCCTGCATGAAGTTCATGATTGGCCTGGAGCGTATTGGCGATCTGCTGCTCAGTTTCGCCAATAGCGCGCAGTCGGTGAGCGGCCGGATCGACCCAGAAGATACGCGCGACCTCACCCAAATGGCGACGATCCTCGAGAAGATGCTCACCGATTGTGGTGACGCCTTTTCGCAGCGCGACGTCAGCAAGGCCGTCGAAGTTCTCCGTGCTGACGCCGAAATGGACCGCCTGAGGAACCTCATATTCCTGCGGCACATTGAGAATCCGGAAAACGTTCATCGTCAAGCGAGTCTGCAGGTCATCTTTATGACACAGTCGCTCGAGCGCGCCGGCGACCATGCCAAGAACCTCGCCGAGGAGGTTTGCCATTTCGTTAGTGGACGCCCCGTCCGCCACGTCCTCATCGCTTACGACAAGCCGGTCGAGCAGATGTTTATCGACTACCTGCGCCGCCGCGACCACAAGGGCTAAATCCAACCGGTCTTCCCACCCAAGCCTCAAAGCTTGTAAATCGCTCCCGCACGAGTAATCCTGTTCGCATTACGAACGCAGGCGGAGGACTCCCCATGACCTACGAATTTCTCGTTGACACATACGCGACGGAACGAATCAAGGTCGTGAGTGTCTGGAGCGAGTTCCGGGATGAAGACATGTTCGTGCGGCCCAACGCCACCGATGCGCGCGGAAGAAGTGTTCATGAGCAGATGGTGCATCAATGTGTGAGCGAAGACCTCTGGTTTCGCAACATGCTGGGGATCGATGTAGGGGCTCCGCCATTGCCCAAACATGAGACTCGCACGGAGTTCATCCGGCAATATGTGAACGACAGCGGAAAGCGTCTGGCGTCGTTGCATTCGAAAGACGAAGACTGGTGGGAAGCCGATGCACAGTTCTTCGATGTACGGCGCTCGCGGGCATGGGTCATGGTGCGAAGGATTGCGCACACATCGCATCATCGTGGCCAATTGATGGCTATGCTGCGGATGTTAATCCGCGAGATTCACAGCAACTACGGCCCGACGGCAGATACAGGCGGCTTAATGGCGAACCATGCACCCACAATCTATGCGTACGCGGATTTGGAGGAACTGTTAGAGGATGTTGAAAAGACGAAGCTGCCGGGCGCAGGAGGCAAGCCGGTTACAGAACGACCTGACCGATAGCGTGATGCGAACGAACGACACCTCGCCCAACACCCCTTCTCACTTGATCGTGAACGCCAACGTCAGCAGCGTCTTCTGCTCGACTTCATGCGCCTTCGCGCTGCCTGTGGCCGGACTCGCCCCTGAACTCCTTTTTACAGTGAGGACCGGACGATCCCCCACGATTCGCTTGAGCCGCGGCAGCATATTGAACATCGCGCCCATATTGGCCGGCTCTTCCTGCACCCACACGATGTCCGCATTTTTACCGTGACGCTCGAACTCCGCGGCGACCTCGCGCTCCGGAAACGGATAAAGCTGCTCCAGGAACACAATTGCTGTGCTCGTATCTTTGCGCTTTTTTCTTTCCGCTAGAAGTTCGTGGCCGATCTTTCCGGTGCAGATCAAAATGCGCTCCGCCTCTCCGATGGTTGTGTCCGGAATAACATTCAGGAAGTTCTTATGCGTGAAATCCTCAACCGGAGAACTCGCGTCCGGATGCCGCAACATGCTCTTCGGCGTGAAGACGATCAGAGGCTTGCGCCAATGGCGCAGCGCTTGCCGCCGCAGCAGGTGGAAATACTGTGCCGCATTCGATGGCTGCGCAATCTGAATATTGTGCTTCGCCGCCAATTGGATGAACCGCTCGATCCGGGCGCTGGAATGCTCCGGCCCCTGTCCTTCGTATCCGTGAGGCAACAGCATCACCAGCCCGGAGAGCAGATTCCACTTCGCCTCTCCGGCGCTGATGAACTGATCAATGATCGCCTGCGCCACGTTCACGAAATCGCCAAACTGCGCCTCCCACAGCACCAGCGACTCGGGATAGTCCCGGCTGTATCCGTACTCAAAACCGAGCACCCCGGCTTCTGAAAGCGTCGAATTGTAAATCTCGCAACGAGCCTGATCGGCGGCTATATTCTCGAGCGGAACGTATTCGTTCTCGTTTTCTGTATCGATCAGAACCGAGTGGCGTTGATTGAAGGTGCCGCGCCGCGAATCCTGGCCCGACATACGGACATGCGTCCCCGTCTTCACCAGGCTCGCAAATGCCAGGGCCTCCGCCATGCCGTAATCCACAGGCCGCTTGCCCACTCCCATCTCGGCGCGCTGCTCCAGCAACTTCTTGACTTTCGGATGGATGTGGAACCCCTCGGGATAGGTCGTCAGCCGCGCGGTCAGTTCCGCGAGTTCCTCGGAGGAAAGCCCAGTCTCAACTTCATACTCGTCCCGGTGCAAACCTCCAAAATACTTGTCCCAGTATTTTGGCAGTTCGCGTAGGAGCGGCTTGTGCTTGATCCTGGCTGTTTTCTTCTGGGCCTCCTCAAACTCGGCCCGAATCGCATCGGCCTTCGTCTTCGCATCAGTGTCGCCGATATCGTCGGCGTAGATCTCCCAAAGCTGTGGATGGTCTTTGATCTTCTTGTATAGCAGCGGCTGGGTAATGGTCGGGTCGTCCACCTCGCTGTGCCCGTGCCTCCGGTATCCGATCAGATCAATCACAACGTCCGTGCCGAACTGGTAGCGGAACTCGGTAGCCAGTCGCGCGACGCGAACCACGGCATCGACGTCTTCAGCATTTACGTGGAAGATTGGGATCGACTGCCTTCGCGCGATGCATGCAGCAAAGCGCGTCGAATGCTCTTCGGTATAGCTGGTTGTAAATCCGAGCAGATTGTTAACGACGACGTGGATGGTGCCGCCTACTGTGTATCCCGGCAGATCGGCATAATTCATCGTTTCCGCCAGAATCCCTTGACCGGCGAATGCGGCATCCCCGTGGACAAGCAGCGGCAAGTATTTTTCGCGGCCACCCTCTCCCGTGCGATCCTGCTTGGCGCGAGTTCGCCCGATCGTCACCGGGTCCACAGCTTCGAGATGACTCGGATTCGAGACCAGATGAATATGAACCTTCCCGCCGCTTCGGGTGACATACTCCCCCGTCGCCCCCATGTGATACTTCACGTCCCCGGAGCCGAGCACGCTGCGCGGGTCGACATCTTCAAATCCAGCAAAAATCTCCTCCGGCGGCCGCTTCGCCACATGCGCAATCACATTCAGCCGTCCGCGATGGCTCATTCCCATCACTAACTGCACCGCTCCCAACCTGGAAGCCGTGTCCAGCACTTCGTCGACGAGCGGAATTAAGGCCGTCGTTCCCTCCAGCGAGAATCGCTTGCTACCCAGATACCGCTGTTGCATCACCTGCTCAAAGATGTCCGCCCGCGTCAGTAGATCAAGAATCCGCTGGCGGTCGATTTCCTCGTCATTCGGCTCCAGCCCCGCTTCCATGTGCTCGTAAATCCAACGACGGCGTTCGGGCGAATAAATATGATTAATTTCAACGCCAATGGTGCTGGAGTAAATGTTGCGGGCTTCCCGGGCATATTCGCCGTCGCGCTCAAGTTCGGGAGTGGGCCGAGGGCGCAGGAATCCGAGAGGATCCAGGTCGCCCTCGAGGTATCCCCACTGTCTGTAAGCGGCGAACACACCTTCGCGCTCAGGATTGGTTCCGTTAGTCGAAGCACGATCAAGCACCGCATCGGAAGTCTTTGATTTCGGGGTCATAAGAGTGCAGCTTCTAGAATAAAGGATGCTGGCAAAAGCCAAAAGCTTCAAGGCCGAGCGCGCCTGATTTTACGGAAATGCAATAAAAACGCCCTGTTTCTCGCACTGCGACAAGAGGTCGATCTGTAAGCCGATCATCAATAAATTGCACAATATATCAATCGGTTTACTGTCTCTCTTGTACGATGGCAGGCGTATTACCCGCGCAGCAAGGGCTTCGGCTCGTCAGGAAGGAAATGCATGCCGCAAAACGCGCTCGGGACGCCGACTCTGGTCGGCATTCCTTTTGATGGCCAATCGTCGTGGCTGCGAGGTGCGGCAGACGCGCCATCGAAAATTCGCGAAGCTCTGCGATGCCCTGCTTCCAACAACTGGACCGAGTTAGGGGTCGATTTCGGAGTCCCGGGTGCGTACGAAGATTGGGGAGACCTCACCTTTTCAGAAAAAGACGCCTTCGATTCGATCGGGGAAGCGATTAGCCGGTTGCTGCACCAAGCGCGTCGGCCGATCTCGCTGGGCGGCGATCACTCGATCACCTTCCCGATTTTGAAAGCGTTCGCGGCGGGACATCCTGAACTCACCGTCTTTCACTTCGACGCGCATCCTGACTTGTACGACGAGTTTGAAGGCAACCGGCTGTCTCACGCCTGCCCTTTTGCCCGAATTATGGAGGCCGGACTGGCGAGACGCTTGGCGCAAATAGGAATTCGTACAGCCACCGGACATCAGCGCGAGCAAGCGAAAAAATTCGGAGTGGAAATGATCGAGATGCGAGGTCTTCCGGCGTACGAGAAGCTGCAGGCCGCAGGCCCGATTTACATCTCGTTCGATATGGACGTCCTTGATCCTGCATTTGCGCCGGGAGTCTCGCACCGCGAACCGGGAGGTATGACCGTCCGCGAGGCGATTGCCCACCTGCACGCCATCGAAGGGGAGATCGTGGGCGCCGATCTCGTGGAATACAACCCAGCTCGAGACTTGGATGGCATGACAGCAACCGTCGCGGCGAAGATCGTAAAAGAGATTCTCGGCAAAATGATCATGGACTGACGTCCCGTATGCATTCCTGTAACGCTTCGCGGCCTCCTGATCGAGCGGGTTCGCATCACAGAGAAAATCGATTTTCGGGAGTACAATGCCCGGTCATGACTTTCTCAAGACTCATGTCAGGTATGGCCTCTCTTGCATTGGCAGGAGGGCTCGCCTGCTCAAAAAACGCGGGACAAACTGCACAAGGCCCAGGCATGCAGGCTATGCCCGTGAAGGTCATGGAAGCCAAAGCGATGCCTGTGAATGACACTTCCGAGTTTGTCGCGACTCTGAAGTCCCGGGATTCGGCGGTGATCATGCCCCAGGTTGAGGGCCAGATCACCCAGATCTTCGTGCACTCGGGCGATAAGGTATCGGCTGGCAGCGCGTTGATGGAAATCGATCCCCTGAAGCAGCAGGCCACGGTCCGGAGCCAGGAGAGCGCGCGCGCAGCGCAAGAGGCGCAGCTGAATTGGGCGAAGCAACAATATCAACGATCGGAAGGCTTGGCGGCCGCCGGTGTCGTCAGCAAGCAGGATCTCGATCAGGCAAAGGCGACGATGGACGCTGCACAGGCCCAAATGGACGCACTCAACGCGCAGGTTCGGGAGCAGGAAGTGCAGCTTCACTACTACAAGGTTGTCGCCCCACGGAGCGGGATTGTCGGAGATGTCCCGGTCCGCGTCGGCGATCGTGTGACGACGTCGACCCAGTTGACGACGGTCGATCAGCCCGGAAGTCTTGAAGCCTACGTCTACGTGCCGGTCGAGCGCTCTGCACAACTCAAAATGAGTATGCCGGTCCAGATTCTGGACGGCACGGGAAAAGTTATCTCCGACACACGAGTGACCTTCATTTCGCCACAAGTCGACAACACTACGCAAACCGTCTTGGTCAAGGCCCGCATTCCGAATTCAAACGACGCGCTGCGCCAGTCGCAGTTCATCCGCGCTCGAATCGTATGGGGGACTCGCCACAGCCCGGAAGTCCCCATCCTGGCTGTAACTCGGCTGGCTGGGCAGTACTTCGCTTTTGTCGCCGAGTCACAAAATGGCGGACCATTCGTGGCCAAACAGAAACCGCTGACCATCGGCGAAACGGTTGGGAATAACTACGAAGTGCGCGAGGGTATCAAGCCGGGAGACAAAGTGATCGTTTCCGGCACACAGTTCCTGGTCGACGGCGTACCGGTGATTCCGCAAAGCTAATCGTAATTTGAAAACATGAACTGGAGATTAGAGGGCAAAGCTTGCCAAGCCGAAAAGCATTTCCGTATTTCCTCTTTGTACTCCGCGTTCTCTGCGGGTTTGCTTTGCGTCGAGGGGTAATTTTGTATGTTCGCTAACTTCTTCATCCGACGTCCGGTCTTCGCCAGCGTTTGCGCCATGCTGATCGTGTTGGCCGGGGCGGCGGTGATCCCGTCTTTGCCGATAGCCCAGTTTCCGAATCTGGCCCCGCCACAAGTAGGTGTGTCGAGCGTTTACATCGGAGCGAGCGCACAGACTGTCGAAAGTGCAGTGACGATTCCGCTCGAACAGCAGATCAACGGCGCCGAGGGAATGAAATACATCACCTCGACGAGCGGAAACGACGGATCGAGCAACATCACTGTGACTTTCGACCTTACGCGCAATCCCGACCTGGCCACGGTCGATATACAGAATCGGGTTAATACTGCTCAGGGAAGGCTTCCGGGCACGGTGAAGAACGTCGGTATCACCACGCAGAAGACCTCGCAGAACTTCGTGTTTGGCGCTGCTGTAATTTCCGACAATAACAAGTATTCCACGCTCTTCATGAGCAACTATCTCGATGTTTACGTTAGGGACTCTCTCAAACGGATTCCGGGAGTCGCTGACGTCATTATTTTCGGCGAGCGGAAGTTTTCGATGCGCCTGTGGCTTGATCCGGTACGCATGGCTGGCCGCGGGTTGACTGCTCCTGACGTAGTGAACGCACTCTCAGAGCAGAACGTGGAAGTTGCCGCTGGACAGGTGGGACAGCAGCCGGCGGTTCCAGGTCAGCAGTACCAGGTCAGCGTCCGCGCAGTAGGCCGGCTGAGCGAGGCGGGACAGTTCGACAACATCATTCTCAAGGCCAACGCGGATGGAACGCTGGTCCGATTAAAGGATGTAGGACACGCGGAACTGGGCGCTGAGACTTATGCCTCGGACCTGCAGTTCAACGGCCAGGATGCAGTCGGTCTGGCCGTAACGCAGCTTTCGACGGCCAACGCGCTCGATGTAGACCGAAGAGCGATTGCGGAACTCGAGCGGCTCTCGAAGAGCTTTCCTCCGGGTATGCACTACAGACTGGCTTTCGACACAACGGACGCTGTGGGTGAATCGATTCGCGATGTGTTGTACACCGTTGGCTCGGCGATCCTGTTGGTCATCCTGGTGATCTTCATTTTTCTCGGCGACTGGAGGACCACGATGATTCACTTCATCGCCACTCCCGTCTCGCTCATCGGCACCTTTGCCTTCGTGAAGCTGCTCGGCTTCTCCATCAACACCCTGACGCTGTTCGGCATCACTCTCGCCACCGGCAATATGACGTTCGATGTTTTCGATTACCACGATGGCGTCGTCCACTACCAGTCCCGTGGCGAGCGTAATGCCAAACAACGTCAGCGTATTGATGGAGAAGCCGAGTAACTTCACGAA
>Ga0126369_10004556_pt1 | contig 10178 bp, 6 predicted proteins | sample PanSoiMetaPlot_1_FD_109646 | JGI IMG/M metagenome (GOLD analysis project Ga0126369, IMG submission 109646) | Tropical forest soil microbial communities from Panama - MetaG Plot_1 | ecosystem: Environmental > Terrestrial > Soil > Tropical forest > Bulk soil | place: Panama | collected 2016-02-17
CCGATGGTCATCTCGCCGGCCGCCGCCGACGACATCACCCAGCGAAAGACGAATCCGTGGTTCGTGCGGGCGACGATGAGCGGCTCGCAGGTCACGCATCCGCTCGGCGAGTACGCGGCGAAGAAGCTCGGCTACAAGCGCATCGCAACGATCTCCGACGACTTCGCCTATGGCCACGAGCACACGGGCGGCTTCCAGCGGACGTTCGAGGAGAACGGCGGCAAGATCGTGCAGAAGCTCTGGCCGCCGATCGTCACGCCCGACTACGCGCCGTACATCGCCCAGCTCAAGCCCGACGTCGACGCGATCTACGCGGGCTTCGGCCCCACCAACGGCCAGCGCTTCCTCAAGCAGTACTCCGAGTTCGGCCGGAAGCGGCCCGTGCTCGGCATGGTGACCACCACCGAGGAGTCGAGCCTCAAGTCGATGGGCGACGAGGCGCTCGGCGTGATCACCGCCGGGACCTATAGCGCGGCCATCGACACGCCGACGAACCGGAAGTGGGTTCAGGCCATGCGGGCCGAGTACAAGGACGACCCGGGCTACTGCACGATCGGCGGCTATCTCGGCGCGCTCTTCGTCGAGGCCGGCCTGAAGGGCGCCGGCGGGCGGATCGAGGACAAGGCCGCCTTCATGAAGGCGCTACGCGCGGTGCAGCTCGCCGACACGCCGCAGGGGCCGATCCGCCTGGACGCCTACGGCAATCCGATCGTCAACGTCTACATCCGCCGGGTCGAGCGGCGCGACGGCCGTCTCATGAACGTGGTCATCGACACCTACCGCGACGTGAGCCAGTTCTGGAAGTACGACCCGGCGGCGTTCCTGGCGGCACCGATCTACTCGCGCGACTACCCGCCCGCGAAGAACATCGAGTGATGCCGGCCAAGGCCCCACGCGCGCGCCGCGGCGCGCGTTGACAACCCGCACGTTTACGCCGATAACACCGTCCATGAATCTCGAACAGAAAGACAGGGTATGGACCTCGAGCTGAAAGACAAGGTCGCGATCGTCGGTGGTGCTTCCAAGGGGCTCGGACGGGCGTGCGCCGAGGTCCTGGCGCAGGAAGGGGTCAAGATCGCGCTCTGCAGCCGCTCGCAGCCCGATCTCGGGAAGGCGGCGAAGGAGATCCGCGACACGACGGGGCGCGACGTGCTCGTCTACGCCGGCGACCTGGATCGGCACGACACCATCAAGGACCTCGTCGCGAAGACGGTCGACCGCTTCGGGCGGCTCGACATCATGGTCAACAACTCCGGCGGTCCGCCGCTGGCCCGCGCGCAGAACGCGACCGAGGAGCAGTGGGCGACGGCGGTGCAGCGCTCGCTCCTGTTCTTCGCGCGGATGTCGCGCGAGGCGCTGCCGCATCTCAAGCGTCAGAAGGCCGGCCGCATCATCAATATCCTCGCCAGCACCGTGTACCAGCCGATTCCGAACCTGGCGCTCTCCGGAGCCACGCGGATGGGCGTCGTGGCGTTCGCCAAGAGCCTCGCCGACGAGGTCGGGCGCGACGGCATCCTGGTCAACAACGTGTGCCCCGGCTCCATCCTGAGCGAGCGCATGCTCTCGAACGTGACCAACCGCGCCAAGGAGCTCGGGATCCCGGTCGACGAGGCGCTGGCCCAGCGCGCGGCCGAGACCGCCGTGGGCCGCATCGGCGAGCCGAAGGAGCTGGCGTATCTGGTCGCGTTCCTCGCCTCGGGCAAGTCGAGCTATATCACCGGGACCACGATCCTCGTGGACGGCGGTCTCGTGCGTTCGGTGCTGTGAGCTGCGTGTCGTGAGTCCATCTGCCGTGAGCCCGTCGAACCAGGAGGACGCCAGCATGACTCCCGCATCGCCCACTCGTCGCGACCTGCTCAAGGGTGCCGCCGCCATCACCGCGACCACCGCCATCGGGCCCCTCGCGGCCCGCCGCGCTCACGCGCAGACGACGGCGCCGGCCTCGCGCGCGAAGATCGACGCCGTCCTGAAGCAGGCGGTCGACGCCAAGGACGTGCCCGGCGTCGTGGCCATGGTGGCCACCGACAAGGGGCTCTTCTACGAGAACGCGTTTGGCGTGCGCGAGCTTGGCAAGGGCCCGGACATGACGCTCGACTCGGTCTTCCGCATCGCGTCGATGACGAAGGCGATCACCTCGGTGGCCGCGATGCAGATGGTCGAGCAGGGCAAGCTCAAGCTCGAGGAGCCGGTGCCCAACATCGATCCCGCACTGGGCTCGCCGCAGGTGCTCGAAGGGTTCGACGCCTCCGGCGCGCCGAAACTGCGCCCGGCGAAGCGGCCGATCACGCTGCGCCATCTGCTCACCCACACGTCGGGCTTCTGTTACGAGCAATGGGACGCGAACATGGTGAAGTACGTGAAGGCGTCGGGGATGCCCTCGACCGCGACCGGCAAGGTCGCCGCGCTCCGCATGCCGCTGGTCTCCGATCCAGGCCACAAATGGGAGTACAGCATCAGCATCGACTGGGCCGGGCGCCTCGTGGAGTCGGTCAGCGGCCAGACGCTCGACGCCTACTTCCGCGACAAGATCTTCGCGCCGCTCGGCATGAAGGACAGCGGCTACGTCACCTCCGACGAACAGCGCGCGCGGCAGGCACGCGTGCACCAGCGGCAGCCGGATGGCGCGCTCGTGTCCCAGCCGCTGGAGACGCCGTTCACGCCGGAGTTCTGGTCGGGCGGCGGGCCGCTCTACTCGACGGGGCGTGACTACCTCACCTTCCTCCAGGCGCTGCTCCACGGCGGCGGTCACAACGGAGCGCGAATCCTGAAGCCTGAGACCGTGGCCCTGATGGGCAAGAACCACACCGGCGACATCCCGGCCGGCATCATGAAGACGACGAATCCGGCGCGCTCGAACGACGTCGATCTGTTCCCGGGCGCGCCGATCCGGTGGGGGCTCGGCTACATGCTGAACATGGAGCCCGGGCCGAACGGGCGCAGCGCCGGCACGGTGAGCTGGGGCGGCATCTTCAACACGTACTACTGGCTCGACCCGGCCAAGCGGGTGACGGGGCTGATCATGACGCAGATCCTGCCCTTCGCCGACACGAAGACCCTGAAGCTCTACGGCCAGTTCGAGCGGAGCGTGTACGACGCGCTGAAGGCCGTGTAGCGCTCAGCGCACGACGATCGTTCGGCGCATTGAGACGCCGTCGCGCTCGAGCACGACCTCGAGCGTGTTGCGGTCGGGATCGCGTTGCATCATCAGCACGCTCGCGAAGCCGCCGCCAGCCGGCGGGGCGCCGTTGATACTGACAATGCGGTCGCCGCTCGCGATCCCGACCGCGGCGGCAGCCTTGGGCTCGGTCACGGTGAACCCGTCGGCGGTGAGGATGCCGTCGGCCAGATCGGACTCGATCTGGTAGCCGAGCCCGCCGCGATGGAACGTCGGTCGTACGCGGGCGGCGCCCGGCGCCAGCGGCCATCCCGCGACGTCGAGCGCCACGTCGTAGCGCTCGGTGTTGGGCCGCTCGACCGAGCGTCGATCGACGCGCGTCGTGACCGGCGGGCTCACGACGCGTGGCGCCGCCGGTGATGCGGCGTCGCGGTCGACCCCGAGTAGCCCGACCGCCAGGGTGAGACTCAACGCAACCAGGAAGCCGCCGGTGAACGCCCAGCGTCTGACCGTCGCGCCGCGTCGCGAAAAGGCCAGGGCGACCAGCAGCGCGGCGAGGGCGCTCCACGAGACCGCAAAGACCAGGAATGCTGTGCGTGGACGCACCAGGGCGAACCCCGCGCCAGCGATCACCGGGCGCAGCGCCGCCCGCGTGGCGGCCTTGAGCGCGTCGTGGCCCTCGATGACGCGGGCCACCGCCGGGCTCACGCGGTAGTACACCCTCACCAGCGCGCGACCGGCCGCGTTCGGCGCCAGCAGGCGGTCGCGGAACGCGCGCAGCACGAAGACCTCCCGCGCCAGCGGCGAGCCGAAGGCCGCGGTGGCGATGAAGCAGCCGCTGTTGCTGCCGCTCTCGTCGCTGAGCCCAGGATTGAATCCGCTCACCTGCACGACGAACCCATCGACGCCGCCGCCGAATACCGGCTGGAATGCTCCCCGGGTCGAGAAGCCGGCTGCCGAGGTCGTCTGGCCCGCGAGATAGACGTTGCCCCCGCGGGGATCGACCGTGATGCCGAACGCGAGGTCGTCACCGGATCCACCGACGAAGACCTCGTTGGTCGGCGATGTCCCGGCCGGGCTGAACTCGATGATGAAGGCATCGGTCTGGGCGGCGCCACCGCGAACCTCCGAGCCGCCGACGTAGAGCCGCCCCGCGTTGTCCTGGCCGATGCCCAGACCAGCGGCGAGCGGCGACGTGGTGGGCACCGGCCGCGAGAACAGCAGGGTGGTTGCGGTTGGATCGAGCTTCGTGAGGAACGCCTGCAGGGCCCCTGTGAACGCCGGGGAGCTCGCGCTGACCGGGAAGTTCGTGGACGCCGTGGCGCCCGTCACGATGGCGTCACCGGATTGATCGACGACGATGCCGAGACCCTCGTCGGCACCCGTGCCGCCGACGAAGGTCGAGTACACGCGAAGGCCCGCCGGGCTGAGCTTGGTGACGAACACGTCCGTCACGCCCGCGGCCTGGCCCGCGGGTCTGAGGGGCGAGACGACGCCCGCCGTGGTTGGGAAATCGGTAAGGACCGCGCACGGCGCCGGCGCGCATGTCGTCGATCCCGTGACGTACGCAGCGTCGGATCTATCGACGGTGATCGCATTGCCGACGTCGGCGCCGGTGCCGCCGAGAAAAGTCGAGTACCGGAGCACGGTGCCGGTCGGGTCGAGGCTCGCGACGAACGCGTCGCGGTCTCCGCCGATGGTCGGCTGCGCCGCGGCGAACGAGGTCGGGAAATTGGCGGAGAACGTCCCGCCCGTCACGAAGGCATTGCCGGCCGGATCGACCGCGATGCCGAGCCCGATGTCGGAGTCCGTGCCGCCGAGGTACGTTCCGTAGACGAGCGCTGCGCCCCGCGGGTTGAGCTTCACCACGAAGGCGTCGGCGACGCCGGCGGCCTGCCCGGGCGGGCGCGCAGGCTGAACGGCGCCTGGAGTCGTCGGAAAATCGGCGGAGGTCGTGAAGCCCGTGACGTACGCGTTGCCGACCGCGTCGACGGCGATGCCGCGCCCGGCGTCGTCGCCGGTGCCGCCGATGAACGTCGAGTACGCGGCGGTCGACAGCGTGTTGTCGAGCTTCACGACGAAGGCGTCCACCGCGCCGGGCGCCGACGGCTGGAAGCTCCCGGCCGTCGCCGGGAAGTTCGCCGAGGTGGTGTTGCCCGTGACGAAGACGGAGCCGTCAGGTCCGAGCGCGATCGCGAACGCCTGATCAGTCCCGGTGCCGCCGAGATAGCTGACGACTGCCACCGTCGGGTCGATCACGAGCACGTGGCGCGAATCGTACGGTCCGAGCCGAAATCCCACCGTGCCCGCACCGAGGAGCGCCCACGCCCCCGCGACGGGGTGGCGGCCGGCCGCGGAGGCCTGATAGACGCGCGGCTTGCCGAACCGCAGATGCGTCTCGCCGACGTCCAGCACGAGGTCGCCGCGATCGTCGATTCGCAGCCGATCGACGCCGTCGAACGCGAGCTGGATCACGCCGGGATCGGCGCCCGGCGCGACGACGAAGTCGTACTCGAGCTGTCGGCCGTCGGCGCCGTAGTAGAGGACGTCGATCCCGCGATAGACGCCGCGATACCGCACGCGCGCGTAGGTCGGGACGTCGGTGCGCCACCGGCTGGGGTCGCGGCCGAGGAACGAGTGCTGCCGTCCGGGCAAGGGATCCACGCCGTGCACGTCGGGCTCGGCGTTCGCGCCGACGAGGCGCATGCGCACGACGGACCGGGTCGTGAGGAATACCGTCTCGGTCGAGGTCAGGAAGAGCGTCATTCCGCCCCTTCGCGCGAGGAACTTCACGCGCGGATCGGTCTGGCCGAGGTTCGGCGCGAAGCTGACGGGCAGCGTGTTGAACGCTGGCGTCGGGCTCGAGGCGTACGTGTTCGTCGCGAAGGCAAGCAGCGACAGGAGGATCGCCGAGGCGAGCGTGCGCCGGGCCCTCGACCTGATGGTCGTCTCCTTCGGCCGAGACGATTGTCTAGAGCATCTCCGTCCCGGCCCAACGGGGGCCGTATAGTGGCACACTCACGCCGCCGATCACAATGCCCCGAGCCGCGAGAATCGGCGCGCTTCCGGAAATTACGCCGAGGCCGTCTTCACCAGCCGCTCGGCGCTCGCCTCGCTCGCGAGCGGCGCGTTCTGTCCGAGCGCTTCCGCATCCTCGAGGCCGAGGCGCTTCACGGACATCTCGAAGCGATCCTGCATCCGCGCGTCGTTCGCGTTCAGGTTGCGCGTGAAGCAGCAGAACTCGAGCTGGAGCCCGTTGGGGTCCTTGAAGTAGATCGACTTCGCCCAGTCGTGGTCGACGACGTCCGTCACCTCGATACCCTTGGCGATCAGCTCGTGCCGCTTCTCGTCGAGCGCCGCCTCCGAGCCCGTCTCGAACGCGAAGTGATAAAACGCGCTCGGCACGCCGAGCCCGCGGGTGATGCCCGCGTCGTAGCGGGCCGGCACGCCCGGCACGCCGCGCGCCTCCATGAAGGCGATGAGCTGGTCGCGCCCGGTGTCGAAGAAGATGTGGCGGATCTGGCCGCCCTCTTTCACCTTGATGGTGTCGCAGCGGACCGCTTTGAACCCGAGCACGTTCTCGTAGAACTCGCGGGTGCGGTCCAGGTCGAGAGTCGAGAGACCGATGTGGGAGAAGCCTTTGTTGGTCATGCCAGCGCTCTCCTGTCTGTGTGGTGCCCGGCCGCCACTCTGTCAGGCGCTCAGCGTCGCTCCGTGACCAGAACCCAATGCGCGCCGCAGGCCGTCGCGGGGTCGGGGCCCCGCCGGCCTAGGCGCGGCTACGAGAAGGATAACAGGTGACGCGCGCGCGCGCCGGTAGCTCCTGAGGGAGCAGTGGCTTATCCTACGGGCGGGCGCGACGAGGCGCCCGACGACACGAATACTCCGACTTCGAACAGGAGATCTCGATGACCGAAGCCGAGCACACTGCTGTCACCCGGCGCGGCTTTCTGAAGGCCGGCGCGCTCGCCGCCGCCGCGCCGCTGCTGGCCGACGTGCCGCTCGCGCTGGCCCAGAGCCCGGCGCGCAACGCCACCAAAGTTCACGACTTCCAGACCTCAGCCGACGTCGCCAAGGCCGAGCAAGAAGGCGAGGTCGTCTACTACGGTCACGACGGCGAGCAGGGTATCGCGACGTTGCTCGATGCCTTCAAGAAGGACTTCCCGAAGATCAAGACCAGCTATGTGCGGCTGCAGACCGGGGCGCTCTACGCGAAGATCACGGCGGAGCGCTCGTCCGGGCGCTTCGGCGTCGACGTGCTCCAGCTCTCCGACATCTCGCCGGCGATCGACTTTCAGAAGAAGGGCGGCTGGGAGCAGTACCTGTCACCCGAGTACGCCGCCTACAAGCCGGAATATCAATCGACGCCCGCCGGCTTCTACGGCGTGCCGGGCGTGGGCTTCTCTGGAATCTCGTACAACCGCGCGAAGGTGAAGCCCGAGCAGGCGCCGAAGACGTGGAAGGACATCAACAACCCGGCCTTCAAGGGCGGGATCAGCGCCAAGCTCGCCACCTCGGGCATGCAGCACGCGCAGTGGTACATCCTGCGCAAGATGTACGGCAACGACTTCTGGCAGGAGTTCGCCAAGCAGCAGCCCAAGGGCTTCGACGCGCGCGCCCAGTTGTTCGATCGTCTGGCCAAGGGCGAGGACCGCATCTGCGCGCTCGCCGAGTACGCCGGCTACACGCTCTACCAGGAGAAGGGCGCGGAGATCGAGTTCGTCGCGCCGCCCGAGGGCATGCCCGCCATCGCCATCTACATCGGCGTCGTCAACAAGGCGCCGCATCCCGAGGCCGCGAAGCTCTTCGTCGACTGGGCCCTCTCCAAGCGCGGCCAGCTCGTCTATCAGAACCAGAAGATCCTCCTCTACGGCTCGCTGCGCCCCGACGCCGGCCCGATGCCCACCGGCAAGCGCCTGGCCGACTTCAAGCTGCTCTTCCCCACCGATTGGAACGACTACGTGGCGAGCCATCCCGTGTTCGTGAAGGAATGGAACTCGATCATGGGCTTGTGAAGCTGACGCCCGGCCCGCGCCTGGTCAGTTTTGTCGTCGCCGGCGTCACGGCGGTGCTGGTCCTCTATCCGATCGCGTACCTCGTCCAGGCCTCGCTGAGCGTCGGCGATCCACAGGCGCGCCCACCCGAGGCGTACGGCCTGGACAACTACACGGGACTCGGCCGCTACGCGCACATCTTCGGCAATACGTTGCTCGTCGCGGCGCTGGCGACGGCCCTCGCGGTCGTCGTCGGATTCACGATGGGCTGGATCCTCTCGCGCACCAACGTGCCTGGACGTGCCGCGTTCGAACAGCTCATGGCCCTGCCGTACTACGTGACGCCGCTCATGGGCGCCCTGGCCTGGGCGCTCATCGCCTCGCCCAGCAGCGGCTTCGTCAATCAGATCTGGCGTGCGCTCGGGGGCGAGAGCCACGTCGTCGACATCAACACGCCCTGGGGCATCGCCTGGGTCATGGCCCTGTTCGAGGGCTCCGTGGCCTTCGTGATGATCGGCGCCGTGATGAAATCGATGGACCCGGCGATGGAGGAAGCCTCGCAGGTCCTCGGCGCCGGTCGCACGCGCACGATGTTGAAAATCACCCTGCCGCTCGTGCTGCCGGGCGTGCTCGGCGCCGCGGTGTTCGTCTTCGCCGAGATGCTCGGCTCGTTCTCCGCGGCGCTGGTGCTCGGACTTCCCAGCCGCTTCTACGTCGTCACGACCGCGATGTACCAGCTCGTGTCGCAGTACCCGCCGCGCTTTCCGACCGCGGCGGCCATGGGCGTCTCGCTCTTCGCCGTCATGTTCGCGATGGTGTGGATCTATCGCCGCATCATCAGCGCCGGCACGTACGTCACGATCACGGGCAAGGCGTTCCGGCCTCGCGCCATGGACGTCGGCGGCCTGCGCTGGCCGTTCCTCGCCATCTGCATCGCGTATCTCGCCGTCGCCGTGATCCTCCCCGTGCTGACGATCACGTACGCGTCGTTCCAGCACTTGACGAGCGCCTTCCCGCGCGCCGCCAACTTCACCCTGGCCAATTACGAGACCGCGCTCTCGCTGGACGCGGTGCGATCGGCCCTTGGCAACAGCCTCCTCCTCGGCCTGGCCACCGCCAGCATCGGCGTCCTGCTAATGGGGTTTCTCTCGTGGCTCATCTACCGTTCGCGGCTGCCCGGCGCCGGAGTCATCGAGTATCTCCTGATGTTCCCGCAAGCGGTGCCGCGCCTGGTGTTCGCGTTCGGGATGCTGTGGGCGTGGCTGATCTTCCCGATCCCGATCTACGGCACGCTCTGGCTCCTGCTGATCGCGTACCTCACGGTCTTCCTGCCGCTCGGCCTCCGGACGATCTCGGGCGTGATCCTCCAGATCGACCGCTCGCTCGAGGAGTCGGCGCAGATGTGCGGCGCGACGTGGGGCTACCGGCTCCGCACGGTGACGATGCCGCTGCTCAAGCCCGGGCTGATCGCGGCGTGGCTGCTCCTGTTCATCGCGAGCGTGCGCGAGCTGGGCGCATCGATCTTGTTGATGGGACCCAAGGCCAAGGTCATCACGCCCGCCATCGTGGAGTCGTGGTTCTCGACCAGCACCGAGCTCACCGCCGCCATGGCGCTGTTGCAGACTCTGGCGGTGGTCGCCGCGCTGGCCATCCTGTTCGCCGTCGCGCGCCGCGCCGTCCAGCAGGGCGGCGAATGACGATGGCGCGCGCGTCGATCGAGGTACGCGACCTGGTCGTCCGCTACGGCGGGGTCGTCGCAGTGCGTGGCGTCACGTTCACGGTCGCCGCCGGCGAGCACCTCACCCTGCTGGGCCCCTCCGGGTGCGGCAAGACGACCACCTTGCGCGCAATCGCGGGGCTCGAGAAGCCCGCCTCGGGCGAGATCCGGATCGGCGGCGCGCCGGTGTTCTCGTCGTCTCCGTCTGTGAACGTCCCGGCCGAGCGGCGCGGGCTCTCGATGGTCTTCCAGTCCTACGCGATCTGGCCACACATGAGCGTGTTCGACAACGTGGCCTACGGCCTGCGCGTGCGCAAGCGGCCGGAGGCCGAGGTGACGGCCAGGGTGCGCG
>Ga0126369_10004557_pt1 | contig 10177 bp, 4 predicted proteins | sample PanSoiMetaPlot_1_FD_109646 | JGI IMG/M metagenome (GOLD analysis project Ga0126369, IMG submission 109646) | Tropical forest soil microbial communities from Panama - MetaG Plot_1 | ecosystem: Environmental > Terrestrial > Soil > Tropical forest > Bulk soil | place: Panama | collected 2016-02-17
CGCGGTTGACCATCGAGCGCGCGGTCGTCGGCGAATTGCGATCGACCAGCCATTTTGCAAACGTCAGCCGATCAGGCGCGGCGCCGGCGGGCAGCGGGTGCAGGAACGCAGGGACGCCCGGCGTGACGACTTTATCGGGTTTGAGGAAATCGCCGCGCTTGAGCTGATGGGTCTCGCGCCCGTCTTCGCGCTCCCGCAAGACCAGTTGCGAAGAGCCTTCGGGATGCCGCCTCCACAATTCAGCTATCTGTTTGTTGGCCTCATCGAATTCGGGTACGGTCGTTCGCCAGTAACTGAAGACCGTTTGAACCTGAGCCTGCGTGCGGCGTTCGCTCGGGATCGATAGTAGCTCGCGTACGCCGGATGGCATCGGATCGGCGATGGCGTCGGGCGCGGTGGTGATCGAAAGCCTCATCCGCCCCAGGTTCATGTTTTGATTGTCGTCGCTGTTCCACCCGCCATGGTTCTGCTTCAGATAAAAAGTCAGAACCGTTCCGCCCTCATTCGTAATCGGCTTTTCGGCGACGAAGACGGCCTTGCGCGGCTGATTGCGAAGCCCCGGGCCGGCGTCAATTCCCCATGCGGTTTCATCTTTACCATCAATCGCGAATTCAATGGGACCGGTCACTCGGCGGCGCTTGCTCTTGTCGTCGTAGATCGGCTCAAGCTCGCGCTCGGGCTGGTTGTAATCGGCCGTGGCGCGGACGATCTTGATCTTTGTGATCTTCTTGGGATCGCCGGCGGGCGCGGCCTCGACTTCAAATTCGGTCAGCGCGCACGTTCCTTTGACCGATCGCCCGGGGCCGCCCATCGGCAGGTTCGAGTCGGTCAACAACTCCAGCCGGAACGCCGTGATGCTCTGTTGATCGACTTTCACGGCCATCTTAACGCGATGTTTGGTCGGCGCGTAGCCCTGCGCCAGGAACGAGCCGTCCTTCATCGGCATGTATTTCTGTCCGCCGTTCGAGATGTCTTCGACTTCAGGTTTGACGACGATCCATTCAGGCTGGTCTTTCGCGACTTTCGCCTCCCATTCCGCCATCCGTTTTCGCCAATCGGGGGTCCGATCTTGCAGCGCGGCCTCGATCTCGCGAATCCCGCTGAAGATATTCGCCCGCTTCATCTGCTCTTCAGGCGTGTAGACGGGGACGCTGCCTTCGTAGGAATTGTTCAGGAAGGCGAACATCCGGTAATACTCTTCCTGCTTGAGCGGGTCGAATTTGTGGTTATGGCATTGGGCGCATTGAATGGTCAGGCCGAGAATACTTTTGCCGATGGCGTCCATCCGGTCGAACATCGCCTCCATTCGGAACTGTTCGGGATCGACGCCGCCCTCTTCGTTGATCATCGAGTTGCGCAGGAAGCCGGTGGCGACGATCTGATCTTGAGTCGCGCCGGGCAGCAAGTCGCCGGCGATCTGCTCGATGACGAACTGGTCGTAAGGCTTGTCGGCGTTGAGCGCATTGATCACCCAGTCGCGGTAGAACCAGACCGACCTTTGTTTGTCCTTCTCAAATCCGTCGGAATCGGCGTAGCGCGCGGCGTCGAGCCAATGACGCCCCCACCGTTCGCCGTAATGCGGCGAGGCCAACAGTCGCTCCACCTGTTTTTCATACGCGTTCGGACTCTTGTCGTTCAGAAACGCGTCGACCTCGGCGACGGTCGGCGGAAGGCCTATCAGATCGAGGCTCAAACGGCGCAGCAGCGTGACGCGGTCGGCCACCGGCGAGGGCGTTAAGCCTTCCTTCTCCAAATGCGCGAGGATGAACCGATCAATCGGGGTCTTGACCCAGCTCCCGTTTTTGACTTGCGGCAGGGCGGGGCGCGCAGGCGCGATGAACGCCCAATGTTTGATTGCGGATTGCGGATTGCGGGTTGCGGATTCTCTGATTGCGGATTGCGGATTGCGGGTTGCGGATTCTCTGACCGCAGATCGCGGTTTGCCATATTGTGAACCGCCCTTCAATCCGCAATCCGCAATCCGCAACCCGCAATCCAGAGCGGCGGAAGTTGATGGGGCCCATCGCGGCGCCCCGATCATCAATGTGACGAAAACAATTACGACGGCTAGAGCGAGTCTCCTGTTATTCATAACCCAGCCTCGAAGTCCCGTTTGAGATTTGATTGTCCGAAAAAAGCTACGCGAATTTTGGTATGACCAAATATAGCCTTTGATGAGGAAAGGGAAAAGGGGGAGTGGGGAGTGGGGAGTGGGGAATTGGGATGGAAAACAGTTTCCTTATCCCAATTCCCCACTCCCCATTCCCATTCCCCATTCCCCATTCCCCATTTAGAATACGGCTCGAATTTATGAAGATCGATCATGCCACAGTAGCAGTCGTGACTGGCGCGGCTTCAGGAATAGGCCGCGCGCTCGCCGTCCGCCTGGCCCAGGAAGGCGCGTCGCTCGCCCTCGCCGACATCAGGGCCGCGGAGCTTAACGAGACAGCCCGCCAGCTTAAGTCAATGGGCGGCTCATCTAGTAAAGTCACCGAGCACATCGTCGACGTTTCTGATAAGGAACGGGTCGCGGCGTTCGCGCGCGAGGTGGTCGAGGCGCACGGCGGCGCTCACCTGCTCATTAACAACGCCGGGGTCGGGCTGTTCGGCACGGTGGAGCAGCTTTCGATCGAAGACATCGAATGGTTGATGGGTATCAACTTCTGGGGCATGGTTTACGGCGTCAAACACTTTCTGCCGGTCCTGCGCCGGCAGTCCGAAGGCCACATCGTCAACGTCTCATCGGTCTTCGGCATTGTCGCTCCGGTGGGCCATTCGGCTTACGTGGCGAGCAAATTCGCCGTGCGCGGCTTCACCGAGGCGCTGCGCCACGAGCTGGCCGGCGGCCCCGTGAAGGTTTCAGTAGTCCATCCCGGCGGCGTCAAAACCAGCATCGCCGATAACGCCAGGCCCGGCGCCGGAGCGGACCAGGCGGCGGTCGATAAGGAAAGGGCGATTTTCAATATTGCGGCCCGGACCTCGCCCGAGAAGGCCGCAGACCGAATCGTGCGCGGCGTCTCGCGGGACGAAGAGCGGATCCTGGTCGGCTTCGACGCCTGGATGATAGACCGCATTCAACGATGGGCGCCGGTGAAATACTGGCGACTGATGGGCAAGCTGATCGAGTTATTGACGAAATAATTTCTGGAAACGTCGTCCGGAAACAATAGTCAGGATTTACAGGATTTTTCAGGATTTTGTGAACGGAGTTGAATCCTGAAGAATCCTGTGAATCCTGTCTATTTCGAGGGGAATATGGCGAGTTGGCAAGCCGACATGGTTTCGACTTTCATTCGGATGATTGTGAAGCGCCGTCCCGAAGGAAGCGAGAACGAGGCGGACATCGTGAAACACATTCGATCGAGACTGGAGCTTTCGGAATTCATTCGCTCATTGATTACGTCTGTTGACGCGCGGGCGGTGGGGGTTGTAAGAGACGGATCGGTGAAAGGCGAATGGCTGCGACCCGCCGGCGAGCCGCGGCAGACTGTTTATTATCTGCACGGCGGCGCTTACGTCGCCTGTTCGCCGGAAACTCACCGCGCGTTCACTTCGGCGCTGTCGCGGGAGGCGAACGCCCGCGTCTTCGCGCTCGATTACCGTCTCGCGCCCGAACATCGCTTCCCCGCCGCGGTCGAAGACGCCCTCGCGGGTTATCGCTGGATGCTCGACCAGGGCGTTGACCCGCAGGAGATCGTCATCGGCGGCGATTCGGCGGGCGGCGGATTGACGATGGCGACGCTGGTCGCGCTGCGCGACGCCGGGGAGCCACTGCCGCGCGCGGCCTTCGTCATATCGCCATGGACCGACCTGGCCTGCGCCGGACGGTCGCTCGACGCCAACGACGAGCGCGACCCGATGTTTTACGGCGCCGGGGTTCGATGGATGGCCCCGGTTTACCTGGGCGGCGCTTCGCCGCGCGACCCACTCGCCTCGCCGATTTACGCCGATCTTTCAAAGCTGCCCCCGGTGCTGATCCACGTCAGCGACAGCGAAGTGCTGCTTGATGATTCGACGCGCCTGGCCGATCGCGCGAAACAATTCGGCGTCAATGTCGACCTGCGCGTGTGGAACGACCTGCCACACGCCTGGCCGGTTTTCGTCGCGTTCAGAATGCCCGAATCGTTTCAGGCGCTCGGCGAGATCGTTGAATTCATCCGAACTACCTCGCGGCAAAACGAAAAAATCGCGGCGCGAATGTAGGGCAAACTTCCCGGGAGCAAACTACCCGGGAGCGCAGGCAAGGATGGGCGGCGCTCCCAGGTAGTTTGCTCTACCTTCTTTCCAAGATGAAAGGAAGAGAAACAGATGTTTCGGCGTCAATCCTGATCAATCTTATAAATCTGGCTTATAAATCCAGTTGTAAATCTTGTCTGAAGCCTTCCGCGCATTTCCATTATTTTCATTTGTTCCGTATTCTTATTCTATCGCTCCTCTATTTTCCAAATCTTCAAAAGGTGAATTTTTTAAAAAGCAATGGGCGAACAGACAAAATCAAGCGGCCACCTTGTAGTCACAATCGGCGCGGGCCCCGCCGGGATCTACGGCGTGCGAAAACTAGCCGAAGCCGGCCATGAAGTCGTCATCATCAATCGCGACATCAAGCCCGGCGGGCTGGTCGAATACGGCATCTATTTCAACAAGCACAAATTGAAGGAAGGCGTGCGCATTCAGTTTCGCAAAATTCTGGTCGACCCCCGCGTGCGTTACCTCGGCCACATCAGAATAGGCGCGCAGGCCGACCTGACATTGGACGAACTGCGCGAGGTTCTGAACCCGTCGGCCGTCGTCGTGGCCTGCGGCGCGCAGGGCACGAAAGCCCTCGGCATTCCGGGCGACACGGCGGAGGGCGTCTACCACGCCAAAGACCTGGTCTATTACTTCAACGGATTGCCCGAATTCAGACGGCGCGATTTCAAGATCGGCGAGCGCGTGGCGATCATCGGCGTGGGCAACGTGATGGTGGACGTGGCTCATTGGCTGGTGCATGAGAAGAAGATCAAAGAGGTGATTGCGGTCGCGCGGCGCGGCCCCGCCCAGCGCGCCTACACCGACGTCGAAATCCAGGCAGTGGCCGCCAACATTGACACGGCCGCGCTGCGCGAGGAGCTCGAGCGCGTCCGCCCGAAGCTGGAAGCCGTCGGCGAAGACCTCGAGACGAATTACAAGGACCTGACCAAGCACGTCAACGCGAAATCGAAAGAGGGCGAAAGCCCGTCGCGGATGTTCTTCAGGTTCCTGAGCGCCCCGACTGAAGTCGTTTGTGACGAAAACGGGAAGCTGCGCGCGCTGCGCGTCGAGAACACCGAACTCGTGAAACGCGGCGAAGCGCTCTCGGCCAAGGGCACTGGCGAGTTTTACGACCTCGAGTGCGACACCGTGGTCTTCGCCATCGGCGACCGCGTCGACGAAACGCTCGGCCTGCCATGCACGGGCACGGAATACTTCAAGAACCCGAACCCCGACCCCGATAATCCCGGCGACGAGGCTTATCAAGTCTTCGACCCGGAGACCGGAAAAGTCTGCACCGGGCTGTTCGTCATCGGCTGGTCGCGTCAGGCTTCGGACGGCGTGGTCGGCAGGGCCAAACAGGACGGCGAGCGCGGGATGGCCGTGGTCAATCGCTACCTGGAAAAGAGCGCGCCCGGTTCGGCCGAGAATCTGGACGCGAAGATCGCCGCGCTGCAAGAGCTCCTGGAATCGCGCGGCGTGCGGCTCGTCGATTACTCCGACGTGCGTAAACTCGAAGCCGTCGAAAAACAGGAATCGCAAAGCCGCAGTGTCGAATTCTTCAAATATTTCACCGACGAAGAGATGCTTGCGGCGATTGACCGCGCTATTGATTAATCAAACCGGGTGGCGCATGTGATGATTTCCTCAAATGGCGTGTAAGTCTTCGTAAAATTGCGATTGCGCCACCCTCCCATCTTCCAAAACCATTGACGTTTAGCCATCCTCGGCTTAGACTGCCCTCACTCGCTAGCTTGCTGTGTTAAACCACTAACAAACGAATATTGACTCGCAAAACTCGTAATCAGACGGAAGGTTTTTAACCCTCTGCTCGAGATATGACTTTCATATCGATGAGCAAAACCCTCTTGGAGGAGATCATCATGCGACGAACATACCTCAAACTAGCGCTATCGGTAAAAGCTTTGGGCGCGCTGCTCGCTGTGCTCTTGACAGTGGGGCTTGCTCCAAGCCCGGCCAATGCGCAAATCCTTTACGGCTCGCTGGTCGGCGATGTAGCCGATCAAAACGGCGCGATCCTGCCGGGCGTGTCGGTCATGCTTACTAACACCGGCACCGGCTTAAAGCTCGAGACGACCACTGACGGGGCCGGTAGCTACGTGTTCCGCAACCTGCTCCCGGGCGTCTACGACATGACCTTGTCGCTCAAAGGCTTTAAGGAAATTCGTCAGGCAGGCATCATCATAACGGCCGGAAATCCGAAACGTATAGACGTTGCGCTGCAAGTCGGCGTTACCCAGGAAATAATCCCGGTGACTGCCGACGCCGCTACGTTGAAAACGGAAAAGTCCGACCTCAACACGGAAATCAACTCCGTCCAGGTGACCACGCTGCCACTGAACCAGTATCGCAACTATCAGACGCTGATCAACCTGGTGCCGGGCGCCACGCCCGTGCAGTTCCAGAACGCGGAGATTGACACTCCGGGCCGGTCGTTGCGCACCTGGGTCAACGGCACGCAGCCGAACAGCAACACCACACGCGTCGACGGCGCCGTGTCGGTTAACGTCTGGCTGCCGCACCACGCCGGCTATATCCAACCGGCGGAGACCATCGAAACGGTCAACATCGCCACCAACAGCTTCGACGCCGACACGGGCATGGCCGCCGGCGCCGCCCAGACCGTGGTCACCAAGTCGGGGACCAACGAATTTCATGGCTCCGGTTTCGAGTTCTACAACGGTGACAGTCTGAACGCCAACAGCTTCAGCAACAATGCGTTCGGGCTGGCGCGGCCGCCGCAGACGCGACACACTTATGGGGGCACGCTCGGCGGACGCATCATCAAAGACAAACTCTTCTTTTTCGCTTCCTACGAGAATTTCCGCGACCGGCGCGGTTCGAACGTCACTTATGCCGTCCCGACCGATAAAATGCGCCTCGGTGATTTCAGCGAGGTAGCCGCGGTCTACCCAACCTTCAATCTCTATAACCCGAATACGACGGTCGTGAACCCCGCCAATGGCGCCGTCAGCCGTGACACGTTCGGCAACTTCACGATCCCCGGCAATATGATCAGCCCGATCGCCAAGGCGATTATGAACTTTTATCCCAAGGTCAATTCGACCAGGGATCTGAACTCAAACTCGCTCCTCGATGATTACGTGCAGTTGCGCACGGTCAAGGTGGATCGCGGCAACTATGACGCGAAGCTCACCTGGCAGCGCACGAACTCGCACTCGATCTGGGGCAAGTTCTCCACGCTGCGCGCCAACGTGGTGGATAATTTCGATCTGGGCTTCGACAACGGAAGCCTTGGTGACACGAAGGTCTACGTGGTCAGCGTCGGCCACACCTGGACGATCAGCCCGACGCTCCTGCTGGACGGGAACTTCGGGTATAACCGTCAAGACCAGCACGTAACCGGGCCGGACTTTGGCAAGAACATCGGCCTCGACCTCGGGATTCCCGGCGTGAACGACCCCAAGGACATCCGAGCCAGCGGCCTGCCGACTTTCGACAACGGATACATCATCGGCACGACGCCCAACTGGATGCCGCTGTATCGCAAAGAGCTCAACTACAGCTTCAGCAGCGCGGTGACGAAGATCTTCCCCAAACATGAAGTGCGATTAGGCGTTGACATCGTCAAGTTGGATCTGAATCACCGCCAGGCCGAGTTCGGCACCTACGGCTTGAAGGGCGGTTTCGGCTTCAGCTCGAATACCACGGGACAGAGCAACTACATCGCGCCGGGAGGCGGGACCTGGAATGCGTTCGCGGGATTCCTGCTGGGCATGCCGAGTTCCTTCGCGAAGGACGTCCAAACCGAGGACCAGACCGGGCGTGAGTGGCAGAATGCGATCTACGTGCGCGATAAGTGGCGCGTCACGCAGAAGCTGACCGTGAACCTGGGCTTCCGGCTGGAGAATTACCCGCTGATGAAGCGCGCGAATAGCGGCGTCGAACGGCTCGACTACAGCACCTACACCGTGCTGCTGGGCGGTCGCGGCGATGTGCCGGAAGATGTCGGCCTTAAACTAAAAACCTGGTACTTCGCGCCGCGCCTGGGCATGGCGTACCGCCTGGGTGACAAACAGGTTGTGCGCGTCGGTTATGGCCGCACCATCAATCCGTTGCCCTGGTCGCGCCCACTGCGGGGCTCGTTCCCGTATGACATCAACTTCAACGCCACCGCCAATCAGTTCTTCTCTGTGACCACCCTGGCCGGCGGCATCCCCCCTGTGCCGATCCCGGACTTCAACTCCGGCAGAGCGCTGCTGCCGCCTGGCGTCTTTATGCGCTCGCCGAACTTCGGCACAGAAGCCTTCCCGGGCTCGGGCAAGGGACTTGATCGGGCCGTCATTCAGCAGTGGAACTTCACCTACGAACGCAAACTGCCGTATGACATCCTCACCGAGGTTTCCTATGTCGGAACCCGCACGGACGGCGGCTACGCCGACCTGAACATCAACTACGGTGAGCCGGGCGGCGGTAACGCCGCGCGCAAGTTCTTTGCCGTGGCGGGCACTACCGCCATCAACGATTGGGGCGCACGCACCAAGAGCCGGTACAACTCGCTGCAGGTCGCGATCAACCGGCCCTTCCAGAAAGGGCTGTTGTTGAAGGGCGCCTACACGCTGAGTAAGGCCAAAGACATGGCCGATGAAGACGGCTGGGTCGGGCTGACCTGGAATAGCCCGCTGAAGTACCAGGACAACTTCGCGCTGGCGGGCTTCGACAGAACGCACATCTTCCAGATGGGTTTTGTCTACGAACTGCCCTTCTTCAAGGATACCAGTCATCTCATGGGCAAGGTGCTCGGCGGCTGGCAGTTCAACGGCATCTATGCGCACTTCTCAGGCTCGCCGTACGGCATCGGCGGCACGAACAATGCGCTGGACTGCAGGGATTGCGGCTCGGTCATGATCAACTTCAGTGGCGATCCGAATCCCATCGGCACAGTGGGTTCGAGCACCACCCAGACCTACTACGACAAGAGCCTCTTCTCGCAGCCGACGGGCACAACAAAGGATGGTTTCGGCTCCTCGCTCCGCAACCAATTCCGCCGTCCGCGGGTGTGGAACCAGGACCTCTCGCTGTTCAAGCAATTTCGAGTGAAAGAGCGTTTCCAGCCGGAATTTCGCATCGAGGCGCTCAACGTCTTCAACCACGTGAACTGGGGCGCGCCGGTGACGACCTTCACGGCGAACAACTTCCTGCAGTTCACGCCGTCAAGTTCCGACGGCGGTGGCGGCACCACCAACACCCCGGGCCCACGGCGTATACAAGTCGGAGTTCGCGTAAAATTCTAAATCGGACAACAAACATTGGGACGGATCGAACCAGGGTGATCGCGGGGCGTCACGGGGAAAGGCAATAACCAAAACCACCCCCGTGGCCCCCGTGATTGAACCTGTGTACGAATGTTTGTTGTTCCGATTTGGCCGGGCGCCGGATGGCCAGGCATAGCGGGCGCGAGAGGTTCACCTCTCTCGCGCCCGCTTTTTTTCTTGTAGCCTTTGCGCGCCGCGGGGCATCAGACCGAAATGTGGTCTATAAATTTATTGACGATTTAACTACACCAAGTTTAGACTTCGCCTACATCATTTGGTTGCAGTGAATAATTTTCATCACATAGCGTCAGCGATTATTCAATAAGCTTGTCAGGGCAGCTTTGCTTGATCCACATCGAATCGATCACCGCTCAGCAAGGTATGACCAGGTCGCCACGAGCAGTCATACTGATGAGCCAAACCCTCTTGGAGGAGATCATCATGCGACAAACATGCTTCAAGCTGACGCTCTCGGTGAAAGCTTCGGGGGCGTTGCTCGCTGTGCTTTTGACAGTGGGTCTGACGCCCAGTCTGGCTGGCGCGCAGGTCCTTTACGGATCGCTCGTCGGTAACGTAACTGATCAAAACGGCGCGGTCGTTTCCGGAGCCACCGTCACGATAATCAACAAAGGCACCAGCCAGACGCGCGA
>Ga0126369_10004558_pt1 | contig 10177 bp, 8 predicted proteins | sample PanSoiMetaPlot_1_FD_109646 | JGI IMG/M metagenome (GOLD analysis project Ga0126369, IMG submission 109646) | Tropical forest soil microbial communities from Panama - MetaG Plot_1 | ecosystem: Environmental > Terrestrial > Soil > Tropical forest > Bulk soil | place: Panama | collected 2016-02-17
AGCTCGGCTGGTGTGACGATTGTCCGCTTTATTCGGTGGCCGGGCTGGGGAAGAGTGGGGCCTTCAATCTGGTCATGCGATTGGGAGCCACGATGACCATCCAGGCCTGTGCCGCCTGCGGCGAAGCCTCGTCTCACGCGTTTCGCTTCAATGTCAGTGGTTGTGCCATCTGGCAGTGCGAGCGCTGTGGTTTGGGGCACGCGGAAACCAGTGGCTTCGATCCCACCGCCTACTATACCGCCAACTACTTCTCAGGTCAGTGCAGCGACGGATACCTGGACTACCAGGGCAGCGAGCCGGTGCTGCGACGGGAATTTGCGCACAGCGTCGATTTTGTCCGCCGCTTTCGTTCCTCGGGACGACTGCTCGATCTGGGTTGCGCCTATGGGTTCTTTCTCAAGGAGGCGCGCCGCCATTTCGACGTCGCGGGAATCGAGCTTGCTGATGACGCGGCGCAAGCCTGCCGGCAGGCCGGCCTGCAAGTCTGGTCTGGCGTCGCCGATGAAGCCACGATGGCGCGCATCGGCGCTGTCGACGTGATTACCATGTTCGATGTCATCGAGCATCTGTCGCAGCCGCGCGACACGCTGGCGCTGTGTTGCCGGTACCTCAAGCCGGGCGGGGTGATCGTGCTGACGACCGGGGATTTCGCCGCGCTCACGGCGCGGCTGCTCGGTGCAAGGTGGCGGCTGATGACGCCGCCGCAGCATCTTTGGTTCTTCACACGCGAAAGCCTGCGCCGAATGGCGACCCCGCTTGGGTTATCGATCGAGTCCTTTGATCACCCCGCAAAGATCGTCCCGCTGTCGCTGATCGTCTTTCAACTCAAACGCATGATCGGGCTACGTGGCTCGCAGCAACCGGCGGCGAGCCACATCGGCGTACCGGTCAACCTCTTTGATGCCATGCGGGTGGTATTGCGCAAGGGAACGTCATGAAGCCCGGTCGTCTGCGGCGAGGGCGTGTCATTTCGCCTCATCATCGAAATGATGTCGATTCTGCGCGGCCTTCGCCTTCGTTGTTGGTTGATGGAACCGGAAGCCGTCATAATTGTTTTGCACTCGGTGATCAGACTCCGTGGACGCTTGCGTTTCGTCATCTGACTGAGTGACGTCCTGAGAGGGCTGGGGCGGCCTGCTGAGGACTACAGTTGCGTTCTGCGTGCGACAACTTTGGTGGTTGCCGACTGATGCGGAATGAACAGCCCTCTCCAACACAGCGCTCTTCATTATGGGTCGTTTGTCCGGCCTACAATGAAGCGAGCACAATCGTTCCGGTAGTAACGGAGCTGCGCCGGGCCGGCTATGACGTCGTCGTTGTCGACGATGGATCGATCGACCAGACACGGCAGCTCGCGACGGCAACTGCGACGGCGGTTGTCAGCCATCCCATCAATCTCGGCCAAGGCGCCGCGCTCAAGACGGGCATCGATTTCGCGTTGGCGCAGGGTGCCGACGTCATTGTGACCTTCGACACCGATGGCCAGCATCGTGCGACCGATATCCCACGTCTCCTGGATGCGCTCGTGCGCAACCGCGCAGACTTTGCGCTCGGCAGCCGCTTCCTGACGGAGCCGCGCAACATGCCGCGCATGCGGCGCATGGTGTTGTGGGCCGCCACGCTGTTCACGGTTGCCACGACCGGCTTGCGACTGACCGACACTCACAACGGTCTGCGTGCATTCACACGTCGCGGCGCTGCCGCGTTGCATCTGCGCCAGAATCGAATGGCGCACGCTTCCGAGTTGCTTGCCGAGATTGCGCGCAGCCGCCTGCAATACGTCGAGGTTCCGGTCACCATCGATTATACTGCCTATTCGCTGGCGAAGGGGCAGCGCACCGGCGACTTCGTGATGATCCTTCTGGATTTGCTGGCACGGAAGCTCTACCGATGATCGCGCAGGTCGTGCTCTCGCTGCTGCTCGGCATCGTCCTCGTTTACGCGTGGGTCGAATACCGGCGATCGCCGATCGTTTCCACGCTGTCGTTTTTGGCGAGCTTGGCGGGCTTCTACTTCGTCTGGATGCCGTCGCACGCCACGCGCGTCGCCGCGCTTTTCGGCATCGGCCGAGGGGCTGATCTCGTCCTCTACTTGTGGGTCTGCATCAGCCTCATCGTGTTGTTGAACCTTCATTTGAAGTTGCGCACGCAGCATGAGCTGCTCACCTCGCTTGCGCGCTCGATTGCGCTTGCCAACGCGACTTGGTCCGCCGATGAGACGCGTTCGTCCGGTGGGACGGCTTCCCTCAAGGACGATGGCGGGCCATAGCGCCGATCATTGTCGGCTGCTTGGCGTAAATCCGGGCGAACGAGAGATCCAACCGTATGACCTCGTCGATCGCCAGCATGGGCAGACCTTTGGCACAGTGAAAGCGCTCGGAGTCGATCAAAAAATCGGCTCTGCCGCCGTCCATCTCGATCCGCCACGGACGCCGGAACATCGGTGCAACCGAGTTCTCGTGAAAGCCGATGCAGAGTTTGATGCTGGGCGGGTTGGTGGCAAAGCGCTCGGGATCCTCGTGGTCGATTCGATCCTCGAGTTGCCGCAGCCCCGGCAGCACGGCGAGCGACCAGTAATCCTGATCGAAGCGGCCATGAGCGCCGCTCACACCGCCCGCAAACACGTTGAAGGCGGCGTATTCGAGCGGGTGCAGCAGCACGAATGTCAAGATCGTATGGGTCACATACGCTCCCGCGCCGGCGGCCGCGATCACTGGATGTCTGTGCAAGAACGGGAGGAGCCGCAGAAACCCGATGCTTGCGACGACCGCCAGCATGGGAATGAGAAACAGCACATGGCGGATCCCGTCGTAGAGCGTCGAGTGTTGAACAACGATTGCGGCAATCGGCAGGATCGCGGCCGCCCACACAATCAGCGATTGCCGCGACTGCGCGGTCAGCAAGAGCGCGCTCTTGAAGCTCTGCCATCGTGGCTGCGAGCCCGATGCAGCGCCAGAACGCAGGATCCCAGCCACGCAGCCAATGCCGGAAACCGCCGCGACGCCGAGCAGCAGAAGAAATCCTTCCGGCAGTCGGGCAAGAAGCTGCGCGGGCACGTAGGACCAGGGAAGCGCGTTGCTGCGCACCATCTCACCCCAATGCTGAAATTGCCACGAGCTTGGATGATTGGCGAAATAGAGGAACGCTTCCGTGAACTGCTTGACCGGATTGCCGACCTGCAGCCAAGGCCACAGGGCGATCGCTGTCAGCCATGCAATCAGCATCGCCGATATCGTGCGCACGCCGATGCCTACGAGATCGCGGCTTGCCGCGCGCCGATCGCGCAAGAGCGCTTCCACTGCGCACAGGATCATTGCGCCGATGAGATAGGCTTGGGTGATCAGCCCGGACGAGCGAGTTGCCATCGCGAGGCCCGTCAGCAGGCCGGCGGCGATGCTTGCCGGCCACAGCGGCACGACCGGAATAGCCATCAGCATGATCGCCAGCGTGGCCAAGGTCATCGCAAACATGAAGGGAACGTCGATCGGCGTGAAGAACATGCTGCCATAGAGGTAGCCGGTGGACAGGCAAAGCCCGATGGCGACGAGGCCGGCCCAGCGACCGCCGGCCAGCCGCGCGATCGGCAGCAGAGCCGCAAGAGCTGCAAGCCCCAGCAGAAACGTCATCAGGTGACGGATCGTCCAATGATCCGCAAGGTCGAGTGACTGTACGAGCGAAATCAGAACATGGAACCAGGGCCCATAGAACCAGAGGGTTTCTTCAACTGAATCGAAACTGGAACGGTCGGTAAAGAAGCTCGAATACCAGGCCAGCGACTTGCCGCCGTAGTCATCGGCGTTGAACTCGTCGACGGTGATTGCATAGTCGCCAATGGTCCAGATGGCGACGACAGCCGCCAGGGCAAGCAGGGCCGCAACAAGAAGAAACTCGCCATCAAAGGTAAAGCGAATTGTGCGGGCGCGAACGCCGGGAGCGAATCCGAGTCGTCGAGACGTCATGTCGGCGACCGACCAGCGAATGATCATCTGGGAATGATCAACTGCGAGAATCCGCAACTACCCCTGCTTCATGTTTAAGCTCGCTCAGTGTGACGCTCTTGAGACATAATTGTTGCAGCGGTGGATATGCGCCGCCTTGTCGCGGCAAGCGCGACTTTTTTGTTCGTGTCAGGAACAAAGCACAGCCGATGTCGGTTAGCGTCGACTACCTCGTTCACTCTTGGCGGTCTGTTGTCGACTTGACCTGAATCAGGTCGTCTGCTTTCGCAGATCCTTGACGCGCACGGCCTTGCCTTGCGAGCGCGGCACCTCGCCGGGCGACTTGACGGCAACCTTGCAGGTCACCCCGACGAGCGACTTGATGTGAGCAGCGATCTCGGTGGCCTTGCGGGCGCGGTCGGCCTCAAACATCACCACCTGTGACGCAAGCTCGACCTCGACCGTAATAGCGTCGAGCGCGCCTTCGCGCGTGAGCACGATCTGATAGTGCGGCGCGAGGTCGGGCAAATTGACGAGAACCGCCTCGACCTGTGACGGATAGACATTGACGCCACGGATGATCAGCATGTCGTCGTTGCGCCCGGTCACGCGCATGATGCGAACATGCGTGCGGCCGCAGGCGCACGGTTCATGGCTGAGCCGCGTGATGTCGCGGGTGCGATAACGGATCATCGGCAACGCTTCCTTGGTGAGCGTCGTGATCACGAGCTCGCCACTCTCGCCAATGGCACGCGGCTCGAGCGTCTCGGGATCGATCACCTCGAACAGGAAGTGATCCTCCCAGCCGTGCAAGCCCGCCTGTGCCGTTGCACACTCGCAGGCGACGCCGGGGCCGAGGATTTCCGACAGGCCGTAAAGGTCCACGGCCTTGATGCCGAGCTGGTCCTCGAGCACACGCCGCATGGACTCGCTCCATGGCTCCGCTCCAAACACGCCGACCCGCAACGCGCCCCGTCGCAGGTCGACGCCCATGCCGGCAGCGACCTCAGCGATGTTGAGCGCGTAGGATGGCGTCGCGCACAGCACGTTAGCCGCGAAATCCTGCAGCAGGGTCACCTGGCGCTCGGTCCCGCCACCCGACATCGGAACGACGGTGCAGCCAAGCCGTTCGGCGCCGTAGTGCGCGCCGAGGCCGCCGGTGAACAGGCCATAGCCATAGGCGTTGTGCACGATGTCACCGGGCCGCGCACCGGCACAGGCCAGTGATCGCGCCATCAGATCCGACCAGAGATCGAGATCGCCCTTGGAATATCCAACGACCGTCGGCTTGCCCGAGGTTCCCGACGAGGCATGCAGGCGGAGCACCTTGTCGCGCGGCAGCGCAAACATGCCGAACGGATAGTTGTCTCGCAGGTCGTTCTTCACCGTGAAAGGAAACCGGGCGACGTCGGGCAGCGCCTTGAAGTCGCCGGGCTTCACCCCGGCGGCATCGAACCTTTGGTGATAGAGTGGCACGCTGGCATAGGCGCGCTCCAATGTGCGTTTCGCTCGCTCCACCTGAAGCGCGGTGAGGGCCTCCCGCGACATCGTCTCGGCGGCGGGATCAAACATGAACGCGGCCGGATCGCGTGCTGCCGTCTGTGTGCCCATGTTCGTCCTCACTGTTCCCAAATCCTGATTTGAGCGGTTGCGACGGCCGAAAGGTAACATGAGGCAGGGCGCTGCGAGTCTTGCAAGAGGCGCACTCACAGTCTCGCAACCAACCCGTGTTAACCAATCTTACTGCGACGCTGCAGCTGACACCAAACTGACGTTGGCTCGTTTCGCTTCCCGGCTCACGGTTAGACTGCTATTGTCTTTGGCTTCGGGGAAGGCCGTCTCGAACGAACCCAAGTGAATTGGGCATCGGCCGGGGAGCGCGTTTCAATGTGGGTAGCGCGAGCTTGCGCATTTCTGGGGGCGGGCTTGCTTGCCATCAGCGTCGCTGGTTGCGAGCCTGATGGCCGATCGTCGTTCGCCACTTGGTTGGGTGGGCCGGAATTCACGGCGCCAACCGCGACCGTGCAGGAACCCGGCGACGTCAAATATTTTCCCTCGGATGAGCCTCTGAAGGTTGGCCTGGAATACTTCGATCGCGGCAACTACGGCATCGCAGAACGCCATTTCCGCGACGCGGTCGAGAAGGCGCCGCGCGACGCGACGGCCTGGGTGGCGCTGGCCGCGACCTATGATCGGATCGCTCGCTTCGACCTCGCCGACCGCGCCTATGGGGTGGCCATCGGCTTGACCGGCGAAACCACGCAGATCCTCAATAATCAAGGCTATTCCTACATGCTGCGCGGTGATCTGGTGAACGCGCGCAAGAAGTTCATGAAGGCCTATCAGCGCGAGCCCAACAACCCGACCATCGCCAATAATCTGAAGCTTCTCAATTCGAGCTCCAGGTACATCCAGCGCGAGCCCGATCCGCGTGGCACATCGCCGGAATAGATCAGGATCGGAGCGCAAACAGGAGAAGCGTCACCGGACCATCGCGCATCGCCTTCATCGAGGACGATCCTGCTCTTCGGCATTTCGTTCATCGGCGCACCGTCGTGACGAAGCTATATGATTCCCAACGTTCAATTCGCCACCGGAGTCCTTGTGCTCACGGCGGCGGTGCTGCTCTACGCAGCCTTCACCGATCTGAAGCACTACAAGATCGGCAATGAGCTGATTGTTCTGTTGGTCGCGCTCTATTTTCTCCATTCGTTGTTTGCGGACCGCTGGACCAACGCAGCGTGGAGCATTGGCTTCGCAACGGGTGTATTCCTGTTTCTCCTCTACTTCTATTCACGTCACTGGATAGGCGGCGGCGACGTGAAGATACTGTCAGTTGCTTTCCTCTGGGCCGGGATCGAGTGTGCATTGCCATTCGTGCTGCTGCTGCTGTTGTTCGTTTCTCTGCACACTGTCGCGGCCAGGCTTGCGTGGGTGGAAGCGCGGCAAAACGACAGCGATGGCCGCCTGCGCATCCCGTTTGCGCCTTCAATCGTGGCAGCGCTGATCGCCACTATCCTGTTGGGATGCTTGGGTTCTCCAGGGTGAGCCGGCCCGGGCAATAGGTGTTCGCACCGGGGATGGCGTGCTGGTATTGTGGTATGGATATACTTAGGCTATAGGGCATCAATATTTACGTCAGCAAGTTATTGCCCAACTGAATATCCACAAGCCTAGTAGAAATCTGACAAGAACCTGACGAGAAAAGAAATACAACCTACTTTCTACTTATCAATACAGTGGGCAGGTGGTAGGGCTTTGAGGTCGGGGCGCGGGTAAGCCGCGTGTTTGCTCGTTCGCCCTTCCAACAGGGAGGACAGAATGTCCAAGGCAAAGCTATTGGCTTGCCTCGCGGGTACGGTTACTTCGTGCCTGCTGGCGGTCGCGGCTCGTTCTGACGAGACCTACTCGGTCAAAACAGTCATTCCGGTGACGGGCGGGCTCACCTCGTTCGACATCGCGTTCGTCGATGCGAACATCGATACCTTCGTTCTGGCCGATCGCACCAACAAGTCGATCGATGTCGTCAACACGGCCACCAACACGTTGACGAAACAGCTCACGGCGACACCTCCGTTTACCGGAGTGTGTGTAGTCCCTCCCGTCTCGAGCCCTGATGTAAAGGCCGATGCTAACATCTGCGCCGACGCCTCGGGCCCCAACGGCGTAATCATCGTCGACCAACGAGAGATTTGGGCAACCGATTCGCCCCCGATTAGCAATATTAAATGCACGGAAACGACTCCGATACCCGGCGCCACCTCAAGCCCCCACTTTCAGCAAGTATGCACCGCCACGATCGGCACGAGCTCAGTCAAGGTGATAGATCTCAGAAGTGGTCACATGATCGCGACGATCGATACGGGAGGAAAAAAGCGCACGGACGAGCTTTGCGAAGATGTCCGCGGCGAGGTGGTATTAACCGCGAACGACAATCCCGGCCCCGCGGATAACTTCTTGGCGTTCATTTCGAGTGAAAGCCATAAGATCTTGCAGAAGATCAAACTTGACGGCTCTGACGCGAACGGCACGATCACGCTGACCGGCGTCACGGTCCCTCCCGGTGCCAAAGTCGCCGCGGACGGCATCGAGCAGTGCAAGTTCAATCCGCGTACCGGCCACTACTATCTGGCGGTTCCGGCGACCGCGATCACATCAGGCGGTACTACGACCGCCGGACCCGGTGTCGTCCTCAAGATCTCGAGGCACGCGCCATTCCGCGTCGTAGAGACCATCACGGTCCCGGCCTCGACCGGCTGCGCTGGACCGCAGGGACTGGCCATTGGCCCGCGCCATGAGATCCAGCTCGGCTGCGGCGGAGCCAACTCGGTGATCATCGACGATCGATCGGGCCCGTTGGCCACGATCATCGCGCAACAGAATGGCGAAGGCGGTGCCGACGAGGTCTGGTACAATCCGGGCGACAACTCGTTCTTCATTGCGCGCTCAGGCGCCGGCAAGCTCGGCGTTTGGGATGCCGGGGGCAACGAGTCCGCGGCTCCCCAAGGGGACGCCGATGTTGTAACAACCATCGGATCACATGTGGTTGCCGCCGACATGAAGCGGAACCAGATCTATGTTCCGGTTCGCGCCAACACTGTGACGGGCACTTGCGGCGTGAACCCCACGACCGGCAAACCCAACCCTCCGCCCTGCGCCACTCTTTGCGGCGCATCCAGTACCACAGGCCTCTCGTCACAAGGGTGCATTGCGGTGCTGACCGCGCCCAATGACGACAAGTGCCTTGCACAAGGCATGCCCGTCCTCGATCACGATGATGGCGATGATCCTGTGTTCATGAGGACACGCTGCCGCGATCATGACGACGACGACGAGCACGAAGAGGCTCGGCGCTAGCGGCATCTCCGCACCGCGCCTTTGATGGCTCGCTGCGATACAAGACAACTACGGCTGTTCGCGTGAGCGGTGCGCGAACAGCCGGTGAGCTTAAAGCAAGCTGGAGGAAGACATGCGTCAGGCATCGCAGCTGATCAAGAAGCTCAAGCGTGACGAAAACGGCGCTGCCCTCGTCGAATACACGGTCTTGCTCGGCGTCATGCTGGTCGCCGTCATCTCGACGATCGTGCTGGTCGGCGGCTGGGTGAACACCAAATGGTCAGCGCTGTGGACTGCGCTGCAGGGCAATTGACGGCTGCAATCCGCCGTCGCCGCGATAGCAACAGCGCGGCCCGGCGTAGCGGTTAATGCCACGACCGTCGGCTGACGGGGCGTTGGGGTTGAGTTCGTTGAAACCGGCGCAAGCCGGAGAGGTGATGTTTTGCTATCTCTCGATGCACGGTGCGATCGAGCACAAGAATTTGAAACGTGATCACCTGAAAAAGAAATCTGGCGCACGCTCGCATTTTGCGGTTAAGTCATAGTGAACACTGCAGGACTCGGGCGACGCTCGCTCGATGCTTTTTGTTTGTCCGTGGTGCGGGAGGGGCGGGGCAGGAGATCGCGACATGCGAAGAAACAACGTCGTCGTCCTCGTTCTCGCCCTGGTGATGGGCGGCATCGCAGCCTTCATGGCGCGCCAGTGGCTGCAAAATCAGGCGGGCATGTCGGCGGTGGCCAGTCAGGGCGTCAGCACGATCGTGGTCGCTACGCAGCCGCTGCCGTTCGGAGCAGTTGTCAGCGCAGAAAACATCGCTGAGATCCCCTGGGCCGCCGGCGCGCTGCCAGAGGGTGCGTTTGTCAGCAAAGAAGACGTCCTCAAGGGCGGTCGTCGCGTCGTGCTGTCGCCCTTCAACCGTAATGAGCCTGTCCTGAGTTCGAAGATCACCGGACCAGGCCAGCGCGGGACGCTGTCCTCTCTGCTCGAGGAGGGCAAGCGCGCGGTCACGGTGCGCGTCGACGACGTTCGCGGTGTTGCCGGCTTCGTTCTGCCCGGCGATTTCGTCGATGTGGTGTTGATCGGCGAGGATCCTGCGTTCCAGCGGGAGAACTATTCGGAGATTCTGCTGCATCACGTGAAGGTGCTGGCGATCGATCAGGTGGCGAGCGAACGGCAGGAGCAGCCGACGGTTGCCAAGGCGGTCACGGTCGAAGTCACGGCTGAGCAAGCGCAGAAGATCCTGCTTGCGAGCAATGTCGGCAAGCTGTCGCTGATCTTGCGGCAGCCCGGGGACTTGAACGCCGACTCGGCCAAACGGGTCACCGAGCGCGATCTGGGCCGTGACCGGCCTCGCCGTGCGGCGGCTCCGCCACCACCACCGCCTGCACCGCCACCACCGCCGG
>Ga0126369_10004561_pt1 | contig 10175 bp, 8 predicted proteins | sample PanSoiMetaPlot_1_FD_109646 | JGI IMG/M metagenome (GOLD analysis project Ga0126369, IMG submission 109646) | Tropical forest soil microbial communities from Panama - MetaG Plot_1 | ecosystem: Environmental > Terrestrial > Soil > Tropical forest > Bulk soil | place: Panama | collected 2016-02-17
CTTCAAGGTCGTGCGCATATTGGTACCCTTTACCATACCCGAGTTGCTTCATCAGGCCCGTCGGCGCGTTGCGGATATGCAGCGGGACCGGATCGTTACGAGTGTTTTCAACATCGGAGACTACCGCGTCGTAGGCTGTGTAGACCGAGTTCGACTTCGGGGCGGCGGCAAGATAAATGACGCACTGCGCGAGCGCAAGTTTTCCTTCGGGAAGGCCGATAAAATTGAAAGCGTCTTTCGCGTCGAGAGCAATACGCAAAGCGCGCGGATCCGCCAGGCCGATGTCTTCTGATGCGAAGCGGACCAAACGCCGCGCAATGTAAAGAGGATCTTCGCCGGCTTCGAGCATTCGCGCAAGCCAGTATAGAGAAGCATCCACGTCCGAATTACGGAGGGACTTATGCAGGGCGGAGATGATGTTGTAGTGTTCCTCGCCCGTCTTGTCATACAGAAGCGTCTTTTGCGACGCCTGCTCGATTGTGCTCTTCGTGATTTGCTGCCCAGGCGGCGTTCCTTGAACTGCCAGATCGAGTATGTTGAGGGCGGTTCGCGCATCGCCATTCGCGAGCATTGCGATCAGGCGAATCGAGTCTTGATCGACATTAAAATTCTCTCGCGCCACGGCGCGACGCACTACTGTCGCCACATCTTCATCCGATAATGCCTTGAGCACGAAGACACGCGTTCGAGAGAGGAGTGCCGAAATCACTTCAAATGAAGGGTTCTCGGTGGTTGCGCCGATCAAAACGATGTTCCCGCGCTCGACGTGGGGTAGAAAGGCATCCTGCTGCGCTTTGTTGAATCGGTGAATTTCATCAACGAAGACAATTGTGCGGCGGCCCGTGCGGCGTGCTCTTTCGGCGGCCGCCATGATTTCCTTAATTTCTTTGATGCCCGACAAGACAGCACTGAACGGGACGAACGTTGATTTCGTCATCTTTGCGATAATCCGGGCCAGGGTCGTTTTCCCGACGCCGGGTGGTCCCCATAAGATCATCGAAGGAACCTGATCTCGTTCAATCGCGGTTCGCAGCGGCTTTCCAGGGTCGAGCAGGTGCCCCTGCCCGAGCACCTCGTCCAGGGTCTGCGGCCGCAGTCGGTCCGCAAGCGGAGCATCCGGCGGCGGGCTGTTGGGTTGTTCTTCTTCGAAAAGGGATCCGCTCATATCAATGCCTCTGCTTTGAGGCTTCGTACAAAATAACCGCCGTGGCAATCGCCGAGTTCAATGATTCGACTGCCGGACTGTGTGGAATACGCAGTACCGTATCACAATAGCCTAGCTCTTCGGCGTTCAACCCACTTCCTTCATTTCCAATGAGCACGGCGGTCGGGGCGCGCCAGTCCCATTTTTCGATGCTCGATTCAGACACCGGCGATGTGCCGACCAAACGAATGTTTTTAGCCTTAAGCAGGACCGCAAATTCCCGAGCATCAATTCCTCCGGCGTGCGGCAGCCGAAACAGGCTACCGGCGCTCGCGCGCACGACCTTGCTGTTATAAAAGCTGACAGTTCCGTGGATCGCAACACATCCCGTTGCCTCGAACCCTTCGCTGATGCGCAGAATCGTGCCGACATTTCCAGGATCTTGAAGCCGGCCGAGAACAACCACCAGAGCAGGCGATGCGCTTAACAGCTCCAACAAATTGAACCGCGGTGGCCGAACCATCGCAATGACGCCTTGAGAATGTTCTGTCCCCTGGATCGTTTTGAAAATTTCCGGTGGAACTTCATGAATGTGGTTCGATACCACACTAAGCAACTCAGTCCCGGTGCGAACGAATACTTCCGCAACGTCAATCCGGCTCCGGAGCGCTTCTTCAAGAAGAATCGGTCCCTCAATCGGTAATAAGCCATCCGGCGTGAGGGTACCCTGCCGAAGTGCCTTTCTTAACTGAACTAATTTTCGACTGTGCTTGCCAATCTGCATTCCAGTGGATGCATCGTTCGAGGAGCGACTGGTGCGGTTGAACGAGGTCCCATATTGACCGGCATTGTACTACAGCACCCCGTAGTACAATCCGCCCGTGAAGGTGTTTCGCACCGAAGACGCACAAGATGCATATGGCGAGATTGTGTCGCTCCTGCGGGCTGGGGGCGTCATCGCTTTTCCAACCGACACTGCTTATGGCCTTGCCGCCGATCCTTTTAGCGAAACCGCGGTCGACCGCATTTTTAGAATAAAAGGCCGGCCGGACACAAAACCCATCCTTTTGCTAGTGGACTCCGTGCGGATGGCCGAGTCCGTCATTCATCCATCCGACGTTTTCTACCGTGTTGTCGAGGCGTTTTGGCCTGGGTCTCTGACGATCATCATGCACGCCGTGGCATCACTGCCGGCGAATGTCTCAGCAGGAACAAATACCGTCGGTGTTCGGTGGCCGATTGCAGCGTTTGCGACGGGTCTGGTGTCGCGCTTGGGCAGCCCCGTTACCGCGACCAGCGCGAACCGAAGCGGAATGCCCTCGCCCGTCACTGCGGAGGAGGTACAGAGTCAGCTGGGCGACTCGATTGATGCACTCGTGGATGGTGGCGTGCTTCCATCCTCCGGAGGCTCAACGTTGCTCGACCTGACAGCGGACCTGCCGGTGCTTCTGCGAGAAGGGCCCGTGCCGTTCGAGGCTCTGGTGGAATTTTTTGAAGGAAGAATTAGAAGGCGGGTCGCGTGATCGGGAAAGTGATGAAATGGGCAACGGTTCTTGGAGTCATCGCTCTGATCATCATCTCGATGTACTTCATTTACCTGTACCGTCAAATCCGTGATTTCGCGGCTCGGGACGAAGTACGACCCGCGGATGTCATCGTTGTCCTCGGCGCAGCTCAATATAATGGCCGGCCATCTCCCGTGCTCAAAGCGCGACTCGATCACGCGCTGGAGTTGTACAACACAGGTGTGGCCAGGGCGATCATCACGACCGGCAGTTACGGACCCGATCCCAATTTTTCGGAAGCAGAAGTCGGAAGAAAGTATCTGGTCCAGCATGGTGTGCGCGTCGACGACATTGTCACCGAACAGGGAAGCGGAACTACTTATGACAGTATCCGTGCTGTCTCCGGCGTACTGAAGGCGAAGAGTTGGACTACGGCTCTCGTCGTCAGTGATGGCTTCCATCTTTTCCGCGCGAAAAAAATGTTCGTCGATAACGGCATTAATGCTTACACCTCACCTGCGCCGGACAGCCCCATTGAAACCGAGGCATCGCGGCGGTTTTGGCACAGCCTTCGTGAGGTTGTTCTTTTCTCGGCATATCGCTGGATCAATTTGTGAGGAGTAGGTTAGTCGCCTGAAGCGATTCGAATGTTTGTCAGGAAATCGAAATCGCCTGCAGGGTACAGCTGAATTCCTTCAATACGCTTGTTAGAGACGCATACATTGTCCCAATAAAAGAGACTGATGTAGGGAACTTCTTCTGCGAGAATGCGTTGGACCTCGTGATAAGCCTGTTTTCGCTTCTCGGTATCTACCTCGCGGCGGGCAAATTCAACCAGTTCATCGATACGTTTGTTCGCATAATGGCCACGGTTTGCGCCATTAGGCGGGACCGCTTTGGAATGAAAAACGTAGTTGAACATGTCTGGATCGTTGTTCGCGCCGATCCACCGAAGGGAGTAGGCCTGAAAGTCTCCTTTCATCACATCGGCGAAAAACGTCGCGAATTCGTTGCCTTGAATTTGCATGGTGACGCCGATTTCGCGGAGTTGTTGTTGAAAGATGGCCGCCATTTGCACTACCGTCGCGTTCTCACTATTGACACGATAGGTGAATGAGAGGTGCTCCTGGCCGGCTTCGCGCAACAGTTGCCGCGCCTGTTCCGGGTCGTAAGGATACGTTTTCACGTCACCTGTATATGCCCAGTTGTTCGGCGGCAGTATACCTAGCGCGGGACGCGCTTGATTTCGCCAAAGATACTTGATGACAGCTTCTCGATCGATACCGTAAGCGAAAGCCTGCCGCACGCGAACGTCGCGAAAGACGGGGTCAGTCATATTGAAGGCGATGTATTGGTAATTCGTACCAGGGCTCTGCGTCACCTTCAGGCGATCATCGCGTTTCAGCACCTCAACCATATCGGGCGCCAGGGCATTCAATTCCAAATCCACACTGCCCTTCCTTAACTCCAGGGCAACCACTACTTCTTCAGGGATGACTTTGAACCGCAATACTGCGACGCCGGCCCTCTTTCCGAAATAGGCGTCGTTACGTTTCAGAACGACTTCTTGATCTTGGATGTGGTGAACGAATTCGAATGGACCGGAACCAATTGGATGTCGATTGAAGTCGGAAGGTGAGCCATCCGGGATGATTCCGATGACTCCATTAGCCAGGTTCCATAAAAAGGGGGCGAATGGCTCCTTCAGCTTGAAAACGACCGTCTGCGGATCCGGGGTATCGATTTCTTTAATCAGGTTGTAAGGGTGGCCAGATTTAAGCGTACGCACTGCGCCGTCGAGGATGCTGCGGAACGTGAACCGCACGTCTTTCGAAGTCAGAGGCCGCCCGTCATGAAACCGGACATCATCACGCAGATGAAAAACGTAGGTCGTTGGATCCGGCATATCCCAGCGCAAGGCTAGATCCGGCACCAGTTCAGAATTTTCGTTCTTTTTGACGAGCGAATTGAAGATCAGAGAATCCAGTCGCTGCGATGCAGCGTTCTGTCCGATGCGGGGGTCGAGATTGTCTGGTGTTTGATCCAGGGCCATAGTCACGACGCCCGGATCGGCCGACGTCTGTGTCGTGCACGCGGAGGCGAGCAAAACAATCAGGAGCACGGCCAAAATCGCCGCTTTGCCTCCGCTATTTTTAAGAGCCCAGCTCATCCTGGGATTATACAGTCACGGCGCGCTGTCCAACTTCGATGACGGATTTGCGAAGCTTTTCGATCTGGCGCGTAATGCGCGTTTTCAAGTGCGAGCGATAGCGCAAAGGTACGTATTCAATACGCCCCTTTAGAACCAGAATTCGCTCAACGGATTCATCCACTCGCTGGCGCAGCACCGCGCTTTTTCGGGCCGCTGCAAGGATCGTCGTAAACGCCCGCTGCAGGAGGGGAGTGGTTTGTGAAAAGAGCAAGAGGTCATTTCCGGCTTCCAGGGCGCGAACGAACAATTCCGGAGTCAGGCCAAAGCTTGTGACTGCTCCCATAGTCAGATCGTCAGTTATTGTCAGTCCCTTGTAACCAAGTTTCTTTCTTAAGAAACCGTCGAGAATACGCGCGGACAAGAAGGCAGGAATCGGTTTCTCATCACCAAAGCCGTGATAGTACGCGTGTGACATCATCAGCATATCGGCATGCTGAAAAAGCCTTACAAACGGTAGCGTGTCTTCTTGTTGAAGTTGCCGCTTTGTTCGCTCGATCCGTGGGAGCGCAAAATGAGGATCAACGGTTGCTGTGCCCAATCCTGGAAAATGCTTCGCACATGTGAAAATGCCGCGTTTCGAAAGCTCTTCGATGAAAGCTAATGCCAGGCGTGCAACCTCGCCAGGTTCAGCCCCCATACATCTCTCGGCAAAGATCGAGCCCGGCATATGGAGATCGACCACAGGTGCGAGATTGAGATTGAAACCGGTCGCTTCCAGTTCTGCAGCAATGATGCGCGCGCCCGCGCGTAGCTGAGCCGTGCCGGCCGCGGCGAGTTCCGCCATCGACGGCATGATGGTGAATACGTGCTTCAGCCGATCGATACGACCGCCTTCATGATCGATCGCCAACAGCGGCGGAATCGCACACATGTCACGAAGCGTGCTCGTTAGATCGTAGATCTGATCGAAACTTTCGATATTGCGCTGGAAGAGAATGAAACCGCCCGGACGAATCGCATCAAGAAGAGCGCGGGTATCCGCATCCGGACTGCGCCCTTGAAAGCCGACGACAAACAGCTGTCCGATCTTTTGTTCAAGAGTGAGATGCGGATCCCTCATTGGAGCCTATCCGGCCCTCCAGGCCTTCTATTCTGCTTTCTTCTTAAGGTCGGCGAGCAGCCGCAGCGCGTCGAGCGGGGTGACGGTATCCACGTTAATTTCGCGCAGAGCATTCCTCAACTCTTCTTCGAGGGCCGTAAAAAGGGATAACTGATTGATAACGATTTTGGGCTTACGTCTGGCTCGAACCGTCAGATTATCGGATAACTGATGTTCCGTTTCCTCATGTTTTTTGAGGATTTCGCGCGCCCGCTGGGTCACCGGCCCCGGTATTCCGGCTAATTTTGCTACTTCAATGCCGTAGCTCCGATCCGCGGCGCCGGGCTCAACTGTCCTCAGGAAGACGATCCGGTTCTGCGCTTCTTTAACAGCAACGTGGAAATTCTTGATGGCGGGCAAAAGATCGGCGAGCTCGGTAAGTTCATGATAATGCGTAGCAAAGATGGTTTTTGCCCGAAGATTTGCCTGAATATGCTCGATCACGGCTTATGCGATCGAAAGGCCGTCGAACGTGGCTGTGCCGCGGCCAATTTCATCAAGAATGATCAGACTCTTTGGGGTGGCTGAATTGAGAATGATTGCTGTTTCCGTCATCTCGACCATAAACGTCGAACGACCGCGAGCGAGGTTATCGGACGCGCCGATGCGCGTGAATATACGATCGACGATGGGAAATCGCATAAGCTGCGCCGGCACAAACGACCCCATCTGCGCCAGAATGATCAACAAAGCGCTCTGTCGCAGGAACGTCGACTTTCCACCCATATTAGGACCGGTCACGATGAGGATCTGATCGGTCGAGTCGTTCATGAACAGATCGTTCGGAACAAATCGATCCGCGCGATGTTCTTCTCCCAACGCCTCGATCACCGGGTGGCGCCCTTTACGGATGACAAATTCATCACTTCGGGAAACCTGCGGACGCGAGTAGTTGAACTTTTGCGCTGTGGCCGCAAACGAAGCGAGCACATCAAACTCCGCGATAGCTGCGGCGGTTTGACGAATCCGCCGCGCCTCTTCGGCGATGCGATTGCGAATCTGCAAGAAAAGGTTCTTTTCGATTTCCAACATCTTTTCTTCGGCAGTTAGAATTTTCTCCTCGTATTCCTTCAGCTCGGGCGTGACAAATCGCTCGGCCCCGACAAGCGTTTGCTTGCGATCGTAATCGTTCGGAACAAGGTGGAGATTGGCCTTCGAAATCTCGATGTAGTAGCCGAATACCTTGTTGAAGCGAACCTTAAGAGACCCGATTCCGGTGCGTTCGCGCTCACGCGCCTCAACGGAGGCGAGATATGTCTTACTGTTCTTCGATAAGGAGCGCAGTTCGTCGAGTTCGTGATGATAGCCTTCGCGGATCACGCCGCCGTCAGCGAGGACAAAAGGCGGCTCATCGCTGATTGATTTAGTCAGAAGCTCACCCACATCTGCAAGAAGATCAAGACGGGCGAGAAGGTCTGTAAAGCGTTGGGCCTTCACGCGCGTCAGAGCTGCCGCGATCGACGGAAGGCGCGAGATAGAGGCACGCAAAGCAGCAAGCTCACGAGGACCTGCTGTTCCAATAGTGATCTTGCTGAGCAGCCGCTCGAGATCGAACATGCCGTCGAAGGATGTCCTCGATTCTTCGAGCGTAAAGGGTGAGGCTGCCAATTCAGCGACGGCGTCCAGTCGGGATTCGATCTCACGAATATCGATGGACGGACGTACGAGCCAGTTCCGCAGCAGACGCGCGCCCATCCCCGTGCGAGTGCGGTTGATCACGCCTAACAACGTATCCTTTGTATCGCCACTTGATGATTCGAAGAGTTCGAGATTCCGAATGGTGGCTGCATCGAGCATTAGATAGTCGGCCGCTTCTGAATAGCTCAGACCTGTGATGTGTTCGAGCGTGGTCTTTTGTGTTTGGCGAACATAATGAATCAGCGCGCCGGAAGCGCCAATTGCAGCCAACTTTTCAGCAAGCCCGAATCCATCAAGCGTAGCGGTTCCGAATTGCTCGCGTAGGACACGGCCAGCATAATCGGAATCGAAGAGCCAATCGTCCATCGACGTCTTCGCAATACCGTTGTCAAGCCGGCCGAGTCCGTCCTTCAACTTTTCCGGAAAGAGCACTTCGCGTGGAGAGAAGTGTTCAATGTCGAGCAGCAGCCGATTCCAGCGATCAGGCCCGGCGAATTGCGACGCGCGGAGTTCCCCCGTGGAAATATCCAGGAATGCACAACCTAACTCACCGTTGCCATCCGGCCTGTCGGTCAGCGCAAGCAAGAAATTATTTTCACCGGCTGGCAGAACGTTGGTGTCCGTTACGGTGCCCGGTGTGATGATGCGAGTGACTTCGCGCTTGACGAGCTTCACACCTTTTTGAGGCGCTTCCATCTGATCGCAGATTGCGACCTTATATCCTTTGCGCAGGAGTCGTGCGATATAACTGTCGGCCGCATGGTAGGGGACGCCGCACATCGGTATCGGTCTATCGCGCTCTTTGTTGCGAGCCGTCAGTGTGATTTCCAGCTCACGCGAGGCGGTAACGGCGTCATCGAAAAACAATTCGTAAAAATCGCCGAGACGGAAGAGAAGCAGTGCGTCCGGTGTTTCCTGCTTTACGGCGTGGTATTGCCGCATCATCGGGGTGAGATCTTCGTGCATCTTCGTGGTGTTAGTGTCTTGGTGGTATCACCACAAAGGCACCAAGACACAAAGGCTTCTATCCGAAAAACACCGAAGCGTCATCAAAAACTTTCGGATCGAGCAGCTTTTGGGAGAGCGCTTCCTCGATAGGCACGGCAACAATTTCCGTTCCGCGCAGTGAAGCTATGTATCCGAATTGCTTGTCGCGGATCAACTCTACAGCCTTCAGCCCAAAGCGTGTTGCGAGTACGCGGTCATAGGCCGTGGGCGTACCGCCTCGTTGCACGTGTCCCAGGACGGTGACGCGCGTCTCAATTCCTGTTCTCGTTTCGATCTGACCGCCGAGCCATTCGCCGATGCCGCCGAGTTGGGCATGGCCAAATTCATCGATGTGGCCGGGTTTGGTCATCACCTTGTGTGTTTCGTCGGGAGTAGCTCCTTCTGCGACGACGACAATTGCAAACTCTTTCCCTCGGTCGATCCGTTTTCTGATGAGCGCGCAAACTTCATCGACGTTGAATTTCCGCTCGGGAACGAGAATGCAATCGGCTCCGCCGGCCATCCCGGAATGGGTCGCAATCCAGCCGGCGTGACGACCCATAACTTCGACAACCATGACCCGCTTGTGGGACTCGGCTGTTGTGTGGAGGCGGTCGATGGCTTCCGTGACGATCTGAACCGCGGTATCGAAACCGAAGGTGTAATCCGTACCTGCAAGATCGTTATCGATAGTTTTCGGGACGCCAACGATGGGATAGCCTTCTTGGCGGAAGAGTTTGTGCGCCACGCCCAACGTATCTTCGCCGCCGACGGCGACCAAATAGTTCAAACCAAACCTTTGCCAGTTCAGCTTAAGTTTTTGAACATCTTCAAGATTTTTGAATGGGTTCGTGCGGGAAGTTCCAAGTATTGTGCCGCCCCTCGGCAAGATCCCGCTCACTGAAAAATCGGTGAGAGGTTCGACATAGCCGTGGATCAGGCCAGCCCAACCCTTCTTGATGCCCAAAACGTCATAGCCGAGAGCGTGAGCACGGCGAACAACAGCGCGAATCACTGCGTTTAGACCAAAACAGTCACCGCCGCCCGTCAAAATCCCGATTTTCTCCATGCCCCCTCCGATTTACCCACAACGACATCTCCTATAATAAGACATGCGTGTTTTGGCGGTCGACACGAGTTCGGAGCGCGGCAGTGTCTCCATAACCGACAACGGCGAGACCCTTGGCGAAGTCCGCCTCGCGTCCTCGATACAGTATTCAGAGCGGTTGTTCCGATCCATCGAGTTCCTCTTCCAACACTTGCCATTCCAACTGTCCGAAATTGATGTCTTCGCCGCAGCGCGAGGACCTGGGTCGTTTACCGGTTTACGTGTGGGATTAGCCGCAATGGAGGCGTTCGTTGCAGCTCACAACAGACGAGGCGTAGGGGTTTCGACACTCGAAGCGCTCACGTGGAAAACGGGCATTCGCGACGTACTGATCGCCCCTACGATCGACGCCCGGCGAGGCGACGTTTATGGCGGACTTTATCGCCGTGCCGGCGGAAATGGCCAGCGAGATAGTCTTGTTGAAGATCGACCGCCGGTCGTGCTAAAACCCGCCCAATGGTTAGCCTCTTTGCCTCGGGAAC
>Ga0126369_10004562_pt1 | contig 10175 bp, 10 predicted proteins | sample PanSoiMetaPlot_1_FD_109646 | JGI IMG/M metagenome (GOLD analysis project Ga0126369, IMG submission 109646) | Tropical forest soil microbial communities from Panama - MetaG Plot_1 | ecosystem: Environmental > Terrestrial > Soil > Tropical forest > Bulk soil | place: Panama | collected 2016-02-17
CGAGCGTCTCCCGAATCTTCTTGGCCCCGCGCACCCCCGAGCGTTCGACCTCGGGCAGATGATCGAGAATCGCCTCGATCGGGCCGAGCTGGCGGACGAGCGCGCTCGCCGTCTTCTCGCCGATGCCGGTCACGCCCGGGATGTTGTCGATCGCGTCGCCCATCAACCCGAGCACGTCCGGCACGAGCGCCGGGTCGACCCCGAAGCGCTCCCGGACCTCGGCCACCCCGCAACGGCGCTCGCGCATCGGATCGAGCCAGACGGTGCGCTCGTCCACGAGCTGCATCAGGTCCTTGTCGCCCGTCACCAGCACCGTCTCGACGGCGGCGCGGCCCGCCTGCCGGGCGAGCGTGCCGATCACGTCGTCCGCCTCCACCCCCGGCACCTCGAGCGTCGGCAACCGGAGCGCCTCGACCACCTTGCGAATGTAGCCGAGCTGAGGACGGAGCTCGTCGGGCATGGGCGCCCGGTTCTCCTTGTAGCTGGCGAAGAGATCGTCGCGGAACGTTTCGCCGGGGGCGTCGAAGACCACGGCGACGTGCTGCGGCTGCTCCTCGCGGAGGAGCTTCGCCAGCATGGTGGTGAAGCCGTAGACCGCGTTGGTCGGCAATCCCCGCGTGGTGCCGAGCCCGGGCAGCGCGTGGAACGCACGGTAGACGTACCCGCTACCGTCGATCAGGTAGAGGCGCGGCCGGGCTGCCAGATCGGCGGATCCCATTGCCGCGTGCGGACGCTAGCAGAGGGGAAACGGCGTGTCCAATCGGCGTTGCGTAGCGCGGACTTGGCGACTTCGATTGCGCCCGCTACCCTCTTGGCCCGATGGGACGCGAGCAGCTCGAGCCACAGGAGCTGGTCGAACGGGAGACGCTGGAGCCCGAGCGATTGCGGCCGCTCACGACCCGCGTCGCGGTGACCGTCGCCGTGCTCGCGGTGCTTGCCTCGATCTCGATGTTGCAGGCCGAGCGCACCGCGGCGGAGAGCATCCTCCAGAAGAACGAGGCTGTCCTCTGGCAGAGTCGGGCCTCCGACGAGTGGGCCTACCGGCAGGCAAAGTCGATCAAGCTGCACCTCCAGGAGCTGGCACCCGGAGGAGCACCCGAGACGAATTCCAACCGGGACGACATCGCCGCCAGCGAAGAGCGGGCTCGAGCCGCCGAGGAACGGCGCGACGACGCCAACCGTGAGGCCGCCGAGCGGTTCGAGCAGCATCATCGGTTCGCCATCGGCACGAGCCTGCTCCAGATCGCGATCGTGCTGGAGACCATCGCGGTGGTGCTCGATCGGAAAGCCTTCTGGTACGGCGGGCTGGTGATCGGGGCGGGGGGCGCACTGGCGCTCTTCAATGCCTTCGTCGGGTTGTTCTGATGGGAGGGAGCGGGTGATGAAGAGGGTCGTGCTACTGGGGCTGATGCTGTTCCTTCCCGCCGGTCTGGCGGTCGCTGGCACATGCAAGCCGGCGTGCAAGCAGGTGTACTTCAACACGCTGCTGGCCCTGTGCCCCGTCTGCTCCCGCGACGTCATCAACGCCCGCACGGCGTGCTTCGACGCCGTCCCGATGGATTTCGAGGACTGCGCCACCACCTGTCTCCCGTTCCCGGGCCGCTGCACCCTCACCATGGAATGCCTGGGGGCCTGTCGCATCGCGCGGAGCAAACAGCAATGGCGGTGCGAGCGCCGGTTCCAGAACCAGCTCCGCGCCAGTTGCGACGTAAGCCTCTCCTGCCTCGTCGCCGCAAATGACGCTCAACGCGCCTGCCGAAAGAGCTGCCCGCCTCCCCCGGCCACGACCACGACCACCACCCCACCCGTGGCGACGCCACTCGCAGCAGGCTGTCCGGCCGACACGCAGCGCCAGTGCGTCTACCAGATCGCCAAGCCCTGCTACGGGGAATGCATCGACCGCTGTGGGAACGACAAGCGCGCGCGCAACATCTGCCGCCAGGGCTGCCGCAACGCCGTCTGCGGGTTCTTGCGGGGCGCGTGCACGGACAACGCGAAGAGCCTTTCGCTCAACTATCGGCAGCGTTGCAATCAGTGTGGCGATTGTCAGGACCAGCTCGCGCCCGACGTCGACTGTGTAACCACCACCACCAGCACTTCGAGCACGTCGAGCTCGTCGAGCTCGACCGCCTCGTCGGTGACATCGACGTCGACGAGCACCACGTCCACGACGCTCTTCTGACGGTCAGCGGAGCGGGCACGCACGACGGGGGGCCCGCCTGGGACGCCGGGCCGTCCCGGCCAGGCGCCGTTCAGGCATGTGCGGGGCGTGGCATGATGCCACGCCCCCGCGCGAGGGGTCCACGCGCTCACGGATTCGGGGGAGGCGCGGCGGCGCCGTCACCTTGACTTCGAGGGAGGCGGCCGTTACATAGCGCCCTCGAATTTTTCCGCAGCAAGGTACGTCCAAAACGACTCGATGATCGAAGTCGCGAGCTTGACCAAGCGCTACGGCGAGCTTGCTGCCATCCGCGACGTTTCCTTCACCGCCGCCTCCGGGCAGATTCTGGGCTTCCTCGGGCCCAACGGCGCCGGCAAGACGACCACCATGCGCATCATCACCGGCTTTCTGCCGGCGACGACGGGCACGGTGCGCGTCGACGGCTTCGACGTCTTCGAGCAGTCGGCCGAGGTGCGGCGGCGCATCGGCTACCTCCCCGAGAACCCGCCCCTCTACAACGACATGACCGTGCCGAGCTACCTTCGCTTCGTCGCCAAGCTGAAGGGGCTCCGGCGCGGGGACGTCACGGTGGCCCTCGAGCGCGTCCTCGACATCTGCGGCCTGCGGCACGTCCAGGACCGCCTCCTCGGTCACCTCTCCAAGGGGTACCGGCAGCGTGTCGGGCTGGCGCAGGCGCTCATCCACGATCCACCCGTCCTCGTCCTCGACGAGCCCACCATCGGCCTCGACCCGCGCCAGATCATCGAGATCCGGAGCCTGATCCGGACACTCGGCGGCCAGCGCACGGTGGTCCTCTCGACGCACATCCTCCCCGAGGTGTCCCAGGTGTGCGACAAGGTCGTGATCATCAACGAGGGCCACATCGTGATCGAGGACCAGCTCGCGAACCTCACCCGCGACCGCACGCTCGAGGACGTCTTCATCGAGGCGATCACGCGCGACACGGGCGACGGATCGCGCGCCGGCGCGGCGGCCGAAGGCTAGGAGGCGCGCCGCGATGCGCAACGTGCTCACCATCGCCGGCAAGGAGCTCCGCTCCTACTTCACGTCGCCGGTCGCGTACGTGCTGCTGGCCGCCTACCTCGCGCTGGCGGGCTACTTCTTCTACGCACTGCTCCTCGCCTTCAACCAGACGCTGCAGATCTACAGCATGATGCGCAACCCCGAGATGCTGTCGCGCTTCAACCTGAACCAGATGGTGATCGCCCCGCTGCTCCACAACCTCGCGGTGCTGCTGATCTTCATCGTGCCCGCGATCACCATGCGCATGTTCCCCGAGGAGAAGCGCTCGGGGACCTACGAGCTGCTCCTCACCTCGCCGATTCGCGTCGGGGAGATCGTGCTCGGCAAGTTCCTGGGGGGTCTCGCCCTCGTCCTCCTCATGGTGCTCCTCTCCGGGCTCTTCGGCTTCCTGCTGAAGGCCTACGGGAACCCGGAGGTGCCGATGATGCTCGTCGGCTACCTCGGTCTCGCGCTGATGGCCACGGTCTTCCTCGCCCTCGGCACGCTCATCTCCTCCTTCACCGACAACGTGGTGATCGGCTACGTCGGCGCGCTCTTCGCGCTCCTCGTGCTCTACACGATCGGTTGGCTCGGCGAGACGGTGCAGGGCACGAGCGGCAACCTGATCCGCTACGTCTCCATCACCGACCACTTCCAGGAGCTGACGAAGGGGATCGTCGACACCAAGGACCTGGTGTACTTCGCGACGCTGATCGTGGTGGGTCTCTTCCTGACCCAGCGCTCGGTCGAATCCGTGCGCTGGCGGTAGGTCGGATGGCGCGTTCCGCCTCGCTCTTCGGCCTCCTCGGCCTCCTCTTTCTCGCCTTCGGCTTCGTCGCCACGGCGCTCATCTCGGAGCCCTTCAGTGACCTCTACGTGCTCGGGAACCTCATCGTCGGCGCCGGGCTGCTGCTCGGTTACCTGGCATTCGGCTTCGAGGACTTCCGCAGCGTCCTGGGTCAGCGCTCGACGCGCTACGGAGCGGGGGCCGTCGTCTACACGCTCCTCTTCGTCGCGCTGGTGGTGGGGGGCAACTACCTCGCCACCCGTCATCACCACCGCTGGGACGTGACCGAGGCGGGGATCTACACCCTCGCCCCCCAGTCGACGAAGGTCGTCGCCGCCCTCTCCCAGGACCTCGAGATGACCGCCTTCGTCGAGGGAGGGCAGGACCCGCAGCTCGAGAGCCTGCTCGACAGCTATCGCTACGCCGCGCCCGCACACGTCAAGTTCCGCATGGTCGATCCCGACAAGGAGCCGGCGCTGGTCGACCAGATGAAGATCACGGCCGTCCGCAGCGTGAACCTCAGGTACGGCAACGAGTCGTTCGTGGTGACCAACCCGACCGAGGAGACCATCACCAACGGCGTCATCCGGGTCTCGGGCACGGCCAAGAAGACGGTCTACTTCGCCGAGGGGAACGGCGAGGGCGACATCCAGAACACGCAGGACCCCCGCGGCTTCTCCAGCGCCAAGCTCGCGCTCGAGCAGGAGAACTACGAGGTCAAGACGCTTCTCCTGCCGGCCGCCGAGCAGGTGCCCGACGACGCCAGCGTCCTCGTGCTGGCCGGCCCCGAGCGGCCGCTCACCGACCACGAGGTGCAGATCATCGATGCCTACCTGAAGCGCGGTGGGCACCTGCTCGCACTCGTGGGACCGCGGCAGGGCGACGAGAAGCTGCCGAAGATGCTGGCGAACTGGGGGGTGAAGCTGGGGAACGACATCGTCATCGATCGCGAGGTCCGTCTCTTCGAGGGGCCCCGCCTGGGGATCGTGCCGATCACCAAGACCTACGGCACCCACCCCATCACGCAGAACTTCCGTGACTACACGGTCTATCCGCAGACGCGCACCGTCGATCCCGACGCGACGGGGAAAAAGGGTCTCGAGGCAACCACGCTCGTCAAGACGAGCACGTCGAGCTGGGCCGAGACCAACGTCGACGAGGTGTTCTCCAAGGGTACCGCCACCCTCGACGACCAGGACAAGAAGGGTCCGCTCAGCGTGGCGGTCGCCGTGACGGCGAAGCTGAGCGACCTGGGCGTCGCGCTGCCGCCCGCCGCGGAGGGCAAGTCGGCTCCCGAACAGGCCCGCCTGGTCGTGTTCGGCTCGGTGATGTTCGCCGACAACCAGGAGCTGTCGCAGTCGCGCCTCAACAGCGACCTCTTCCTGAACGCGGTCGGATGGCTCGTCGGGCAGGAGGAGCTGGTTTCCATCCGCAGCCGCAGCGTGCGGGCGTCCCGGGCGGAGCTGACCGCAGTGCAGACGCTCCAGGTCTTCTACCTTTCCGTGCTGATCGTCCCGCAGCTCCTGATCGCGACTGGCATCACCGTCTGGTGGCGACGGAAGTCCCGGTGAGCCTGCGGAGGATTCTCGCTCTCCTCGTCCTCGTCGCCGCGCTCGGGACCTACCTCTACGTCTACGAGCTTCCCCAGGCCGAGAAGGAGGGGAAGAAGGACAAGCTCCTCGCCGTCGACAAGGACGCCGTGACGGGCATCAGCCTCGTCTTCCCGGATCGACAGATCGACCTCCGCAAGGGCGACAACGGCTGGCGGCTCGTGAAGCCACTCGACGCCCCGGCGGACGACGGCGCCGTCAAGGGTCTCGTGACGACGATCGCCGACGCCGATATCCAGAAGACGATCGACGAGTTGCCGCAGGACCTCGCCAGCTTCGGCCTCGACAAGCCCGATCCCACGGTCACCCTGACCCTCAAGGACGGCACCCACACCCCGCCGCTCGCGGTGGGCAAGAACACGGCGATCGGGGGCAAGACCTACGCGCGGAGAGGTGACGAGCCCAAGCTCTACCTGACCGGGTCGTCGCTCCATTTCGGTCTGGACAAGCAGGTGAAGGACCTGCGGGACAAGCAGCTGCTCGCCTTCCAGGACGACGACGTGACCCGCGTCGAGATCGCGCCGGAGACCGGCGATGCGACCGTCCTCGCCCGCAAGGACAAGGACAGCTGGACCCTCCAGCCGGGCGACCGTCCGGCCGATGCCACCGAGGTGCGCTCGTACCTCGCTTCCCTACGCGCGGCCCGGGCAGTCGATTTTCCGGACGACGCACCCACCGATCTCGGGAAGTACGGCCTCGGGAAGCCCCGCCTGACCATCACGCTCCGGACCGGCAAGGACGGCAGCGAAACGCGTTCTCTCCTCTTCGGCGGCGCGACGACCGAGAACAGCCAGAAGCAGGTCTACGCCAAGCGCGGTGCCGAGCCGACGGTCTACGCCGTCGGCGACTGGTCCTACCGGACGCTCGGCAAGACGCCGAACCAGTTCCGCGACAAGACCGTTCTCGGCTTCGATCCCACGCGCGTCGGCAAGATGGTCCTGGAGCGCAAGGACGGGGGCCACGTCACGCTGGCGCGCGGCGAGCAGGGGACCTGGACCGTTGACGGCGTGGACGGCAAGCCGAACCTGGCCTCGATCCCTCGCTTCCTCGATGACCTCCACGACCTGCGCGGCTCCGACATCGTCGCCGAGCCCGCCACCGATCTCGGCCCGTACGGCCTCGACGCTCCCGACCTGCGCGTCACCCTGATCGACAAGGACGGCACCGAGATGGGCCAGATCCTCGCTGCCAAGCGCGAGAAGTACTACGTCATGCGCGCCGGTGGCCCGACGGTCTTCGAGGCCCGCGACTACATGTACGCGCGGCTCGACAAGCAACCCAAGGACTTCGTCCAGAGCGAGCTGAAGGAGCCGGCCGTGACCGCCACGACGACCCCGCCCGCGCAGGAGCCCACGATCGGCGGCGAGGAACAGGCCCCGGGCGAGGACGAGCAGGACGACGGCCAGGACGACGATTAGCTCGGGTCCAACCTGATCGGGCCATTGCGCGAGCCTGGGGGGCCGGTTGGAGCAGCTCTAGGAGGCCGAGCCGGCTCTAGGCGCTGCGGCGCGCTGGCCTGAGAGTCGGCGCGAGCGGCAGGGGCGCCGCCGACGGAGCGACCCGCAGCCGCTAGTGCACGCCACGCGGCGCGTGTCGGACGCCACACACTCGTCCGCGCGCTTGCGGCGAGGACATGGAGCGGAGTCGGCGGCGCCCCTGCCGCCCAGGGACGTGCCGATCTTGGGTCAGTCTCCTAGCGCGCCTCGAGCGTCTCCGCGATCGCCGCCAGGAGCGTGGCGACCTCCGCGTCCGTCCCGACGGTGATGCGCAGGGCGTCGGTGAGACCGAGCACCGCGAAGTGGCGCACCAGGATGTCCCGCGCCGCGAGCGCCCGGGCGAGCGGACCGAGATCGTGGCCTGGCCGGCGGGCGAGCACGAAGTTCGCCTCCGAGGGCAGCACCTGGAAGCCGAGCGCGGTCAGGTGGGCGGACAGCCGGCCGCGTGTCGCCCGGATGCGGGCGACGTTCGCCTGCATCCACGCCGGATCCCCGAGCGCAGCCTCGCCCGCGACCTGTGCCAGGCGGCTGACGTTGTACGAGTCCTTCACCGTGCGGAGCCCCGCGATCAGATCGGGATGCCCGAACGCCAGGCCGATGCGCAGGCCGGCGAGCGAGTACGACTTGGAGAGCGTCCGCACCACCAGGACGTTCTCGCGCCGGCCGACGAGCCCGAGCGCGCTCTGGCGCGCGAAGTCGACGTAGGCCTCGTCGACCACGAGAAGCCCCGTCAGCGAGCGCGCCAGCGCGTCGATCTCTCCCAGGGGCACGAGCGTGCCCGAAGGGGAGTTCGGGTTGCAGACGATGGTCACGCGCGCCCCGGTCGTGGCGAGGCCGGAGGGCAGCCGGAAGTCGGAGGGAAACGGGAGCCGCACCGCCTCACCGCCCTGCGTGGCCACCATCGTGTCGTAGAGGCTGTAGGTCGGGACCGGGTAAGCGACCCGGCCTCCCGGGTCGATCGTCGCCCGCAGGACGAGCGCCAGGAGCTCATCCGAACCGTTGCCCACGATGATCCGGTCCGGCGGGACGCCGTATGTCTCCGCGGCCCGACGACGGAGTGCGGTCGCCTCCGGATCGGGATAGAGCCGGACGCCTTCGTTCACCGCCCGCGTGACGGCTTCGAGCACGCGGGGTGAGGGCGGATACGGGTTCTCGTTGGTGTTGAGCTTCACCACCCGGCGGCCCGGACCGGGCTGCTCACCGGGGGTGTACGGCTCGACCGCGCTGACGCACGGCCGCAGCCAGTCGGAGACGCGAGGCAGTCTACTTCACCGCCTTGATGTGGCGGGGCGCGGTCTCCTCGGGCTTGAGCTCGGGGGTCAGATGCCGCTCGACGACCTCGACGGCCTGTCGCTCCCGGTCGGGAAGCGAGGTGAGCGCATCGAGGAGAGCCGTCCAGCGATCGCGATCGGCGTCGCACAGCTCGTAGAGCCGCAGCGCCCCGTCGACGTCCTTGCGCCGGAGGTACCCGTCACCCGCGGCGAGCATCCGGTCGCGCGGCAGCGGCACGTTGCCGAGCTCGCAGATCCGCACGACGTCGGCGATCCGGTTGCGCTCGAGCAGACGCTCGGCCAACCGGTTCCAGTCGGTGGACTGCACGATCTCCGCGTTGCGCGCAAACAACTTAATGGACGCGTCGAGAAAGCCGCGCTCGAGATAGCGGCGGCCTACGACGACTTCGGACTCGCTGGCAGGCATTCTGAGCGCGTCTCCCTCGTGATTGCCGGGTGCAGCCCCCGCACTCCGCAACGCATGTGACCTTACCGGGGGCGCTCTCCGTTTGCAAGAACCTTCCGCCAAAGCCACCCGTAAAGCACCTGCATAATCCTAGGCTTAGGGCGCCTTGCGATCCTCACGGGCTCAAGGCGCCGGCTCCCGCTGCCGATAAATCCCCGGACGATGGCTGCGCGGCTGAACATCACGTACAGCGCCTACCGGGAGCTGGAGACGATCCCCCAGACCCCGCTGCGGGACATCGGGGAAGCCATCATCGCACTGGCCGACGACCCGCATCCGCCTGGTTCCTCCCTGCTGCAAGGGATCGGCGGCTGCTACTACCTCGCGATCGACGACTACTACATCCTGTATCACCTCGACGAGAACGACGCGCTGACGGTCCTCGGCGTCCTGCACGGCGCCTACCATCCGTTGCATTGACTCCCGGGGGCCCGTCCGGTCCTCCGATGCCCCCGGACCCCCGTCGCCGCTCGCTGCCGCTCGCGGCTCCCCTTGGGTTGCTCGCGCGCTTCGCGCGCTCGGGACTTGCCGAGCGCGGCGTAGCCGCGCTCGGCAGACGTTCGTAGAGTCGATACGTCCCTTGCTTCCGCACTGTGGGGCACGAGGGATAGACTCCGGCCCCCGTGAACCGCCCCTCGCTCTTCGTCGTGGCGATCGTTATCGCTCTCAGCAGTGTAGTGCAGGCGACGCCGGTGCGGTTTTTTGCGGTGGGGAACAAGCAACGGCTGGTGGATGGGACTAGCTACCAGACGTTTCACGACAAGATGGCGGCGCTCATGGACGCCGGCTTCCCCGGGCGCGCGAGCCTGGTGCAAGACGGGGTGGACGACGTCGCGAGCCACGTGCGACCAGCGGATGTGGCGGCGCCTGGGCGGGTGCTGGTGGTGTTTCCGGAGGACGTGGGGCTGGTCGCGGCAGTGATCGGGAGTCGCGGGTCGGCAGCGCGCGCGCAGACGACGGCGCCGGGGGCGATCGCCGCGCTGCTCGGGCCATATCAGCCGCAGTTCGACTACTACGCCGCGACGTTTCCCGACCAGCCACTCGTGCGGACGCTGGTCCTGGCGCTCACCGACACGCTCTATCGCAGCTTCTACGAGACCTTCCGCGAGCTGGCGATCACGCACGGCGTCTACCTGGCGGCCACGATCAACGCGCCGCCTGCCCGGCGGGTCGAGGAGGCGGATGACCCGCAGCGCGTCGCCCTCCTCCGCGACCCGGACGAGCCCGGGCGCTCGTACGCCTACGAGGCCGTCTCGGCACGTGCGACCAACACGACCTTCCTCTTCACGCCGGCCGGCGAGCTGCTCGTTTCCGACGGCCAGGGGGGCACGCGGCGGAGCCCGGCCGAGACCGGCGGGGTC
>Ga0126369_10004564_pt1 | contig 10172 bp, 8 predicted proteins | sample PanSoiMetaPlot_1_FD_109646 | JGI IMG/M metagenome (GOLD analysis project Ga0126369, IMG submission 109646) | Tropical forest soil microbial communities from Panama - MetaG Plot_1 | ecosystem: Environmental > Terrestrial > Soil > Tropical forest > Bulk soil | place: Panama | collected 2016-02-17
CCGCGCGCGCGGCGCTGGCGCACGACCCGCGCCTCCCGGGAGCGATCCACGTCCTCGCGCACGTGCTGGAGATGCAGGGACGCTTTGGCGAGGGTCTCGCCCTGCTCGCCGCGACCGAGACGGCCTGGATCGAGGGCACCGGCTTCTCGGTCCATCTCGCCTGGCATCGCGCGCTGTTCCATCTCGACGCCGACGACGCGGATGCGGCGCTCGCGGTCTACGACGCGCGGATCGCGCCCGCCGACGATCTCCCGGCGCTGGCCGACGCCTCCGCGTTGCTGTGGCGCCTCACGTTGCGCGACGTGCCCACCGGCGATCGGTGGCAACGGCTGGCGGATCGCTGGGCGGCGCGCACCCTCGCCGGAGCGAGGCCGTTCTATCCCATGCATGCCGTGATGGCGTTCGCGGCGACCGGACGCGCCGGCGCCGCCGCGCGCGTACGCGCGGCGCTTCCGGAGGCCGCCGCCCCCGAGGACACGCTCGCGCGCGCGTTCTGCGACGGCCTGCTCGCCTTCGCCCGCGGCGACTACGCGGCGAGCATCGAGAGGCTCGCGCAGGTGCGCGACATCGCCGATCGCTGCGGCGGCAGCGCCGCGCAATGCGACGTCGTCCATCTCACCCTCACGGAGGCGGCGCTGCGGGCGCATCACACGCGGCTTGCCCGCGCGCTGGTGGCAGAGCGCAAGGCGCGGAAGCCGGACAGCTGGCTCAACCAGTGGTTCGCACAGCGTGTGAGCACGCTGGTTGCGGCGGCGGCCTGAGCGCACGAGTCCCGCTCTCCATGGTTTGCCCGGATGCGCCGATTGGGCTAAATCCACGCCCGGCGCCGGAATCCTTCGTCTGTGGCGCTTGTTCTTGCTGCGCACCAGGGATCCGCATGGGCGATGCGCTCTCCGACGTGCTGCGCGCCGTCCGTCTGACCGGCGCGGTGTTCGTCACGGTCGACGTCTCGCCGCCGTGGTCGGCGCCGGTGCCGGGCGCCGGCACGCTCGCGCCGATCATCATGCCGTCGGCGCAGCATCTCATCTCGTATCACCTGGTGACCTCGGGCGGCTGCTTCGTGATCCCGGTCGGCGGCGAGCCGGTGCGGCTCGAAACCGGCGACGTCATCGTCTTTCCGGGCGGCGCGCCGCACGTCATATGCAGCGACCCGAAGACACCGCCGGGCGCCGGGTTCGACATCCGGCGCGTCCGGCCGGCCGAGCAGTGGCCGTACCGCATCGTCGGCGAGACGAAGGGATCCGAGCGGCTCGGCATCGTCTGCGGCTTTCTCGGCTGCGACGCGCGTCCGTTCAACCCGCTGCTCGCCGCATTGCCGGCCACCCTGGTGGTGAGCGAGCGCAACGGCGCGAACGACGGCTGGCTCGGCCAGTTCATGCGGCTCGCAGTGGCGGAAGCGACCGACAAGCGCGCCGGCGGCGAAAGCGTGCTCGCCCGGCTCAGCGAGCTGATGTTCGTCGAGGCGGTGCGCCGGCATATCGATACCCTCCCGGCCGAGCAGACCGGATGGCTCGCCGGGCTGCGCGACCGCTTCATCGGCCGCGCGCTCACGCTGCTGCACGCCCAGCCGGCGCATCCATGGACCCTGGAGGAGCTTGCGCGCGAGGTCGGGCTGTCGCGATCCTCGCTGGCGGATCGGTTCCTTCACCTCGTCGGGCATCCACCGATGCAGTATCTCGCGCAGTGGCGCATGCAGGTGGCGGCGGGTCTGCTGACGAATGGGGGGACAAGCCTCGCGGAAATCGCAGCGCAGGTCGGCTACGCGTCGGAGGCGGCGTTCAGCCGTGCGTTCAAGAAGATTGTCGGCGAACCGCCGGCGGCGTGGCGGCGACAAAAAAGCAATGCGGCCTCGGCCGCGGTCGACTCGGCGAGGCCACCAGGCGCCTGACCCCGCCGCGCGCCATCGTGCCGGCGGTCGGGCCAGAACAGGAAAAACGCCGCCATGAGTGCTGCGGTGAAAATAGCCGTCTGTCTCGGCGCAGTCGCGATGGCGCAACTCGCGCACGCGGCCGAGCCGATCATCGTACCGCACACGCGGCCCGACGCCGCCCTGCGGCTCGCCCAGGCCGAGCCCGCGCGCGCCAGCGCGGCGGCGCTGCGCAAGGTCATTACCGACCTGCAGCGCGGCACGCCCGATGCCGCCAGCATGGAGCCGGCGATCTACGCGGCGCTGCAGACGCAGGGCGTCGCCGCCCTGATCGCACGCCTGGGCGCGCTGGAGCGGATCGAGTACGTGACGACGCAGAGCGGCGCCGACATCTACCGCGTGACGTTCGCCAACGGCGGATCGCTGTGGACCATCGCGGTGTCGCCGGCCGGACGCATTGCCGGGCTGTTCTTCCGGCCGCTCGACGGCCCCGAGAAGGCGGGCGAGGACGTGACGGTCGCGGGGCTCTCGGGCACCCTGCTCAAGCCGGCCGGCGTCGAGCGGCCGCCGGTCGTGCTGCTGATCGCCGGCTCGGGGCCGACCGACCGCAACGGCAACCAGGCCGGCTCCGGACCCGGCGAGCTGCGCCAGCTCGCCGAGGCCCTCGCCCAGCGCGGCATAGCATCGCTGCGCTACGACAAGCGCGGCATCGGCCGCAGCGCGACGGCCGGGCTCAACGAGCAGGATCTTGTGCTCGACACGTTCGCCGCCGACGCCGCCCTGTGGCTCGCGTGGCTGCGGCAGCGCTCCGATCTCGGCGCGCCGGTCGTTGCCGGGCACAGCGAGGGAGGGCTGATCGCGATCCTGATCGCCGAGGGCAGGCGCGCCCCCGGCGTGCGCGGTCGGCTCGACAAGCAGATCGACAAATTGCTCGACAAGCCCACGCCGGCTGGCGCCATCGTCCTCCTCGCCACGCCCGGCCGTCCGCTCGGCGAGGTGCTGCGCGAGCAGCTGCGGCGCAGCGACATGCCGGCGGCGCTGCTCGACGAGGCGCTCGCCACGCTCGCGAGGCTGGAAAAGGGCGAGACCGTGGGCGACGTGAGACTGGAGCTTTCGGCATTGTTTCGGCCGAGCGTGCAGCCGTTCATGCGCTCGATGCTGGCGGTCGATCCGGCGCGCGAGCTCAGCAGCCTGAAGCTGCCCGTGATGATCGTCTCCGGCGGACACGACCTGCAGGTGACTGCGGCCGACGCCGCGCGGCTCGCCAAGGCGCGCCCCGACGCAGTGCGTCTCGACCTTCCCGACATGAACCATGTGCTGAAGATCACGCCGGCCGACCGCGCCGAGCAGCAGGACGCGTATGCGAATCCGAGCCTGCCGCTCGCGCCCGGCCTTGGCGATGCGATCGCGGCGTTCGTGCGGCGGGTGGCGCAGTAGAATCAGCTCCGCACCCGCGTCGCTTGCCGCGAACTTGGCGATCGAGCCTGCGCCCTACTCGTGCTCCCAATTCTCCGCGCTGGCGCCGGCGAGCGCCTGCACCCGCGCCTCGTCGGCGGCGAGCTCGGCCGCCGGACCGGCATGGACGATCGCGCCGTCGTCGAGCACGTAGGCGAAGTCGGCGATCTCCAGGCTCATGCGGGCGTTCTGCTCGACGAGCAGCACCGATATGCCTGCCTCTCGCATCTGCGCGACGATGCGAAAGACCTCGCGTACGATCAGCGGCGCGAGCCCCTGCGACGGCTCGTCGAGGATGAGCAGCTTCGGATTGAGCAGCAGCGCCCGCGCGATCGACAGCATCTCCTGCTCACCGCCGGACAGCTGCCGGCCGCGATTGAGCCTGCGCTCGGCGAGACGCGGAAAGAGCTGGTAAATGCGCTCGACCGTCCACGGCCCGCCGCGCTCCAGCGGCACCTTGAGATTTTCCTCCACCGTGAGATTGGGAAAGATGCGGCGGCCTTCCGGCACATAGCCGACGCCGGACGCGGCGATGCGGAATGGCGGCCAGCGGGTCATGTCGACGCCGAAGACCTCGACGCGGCCTTCGCGCGGCGGGGTCAGCCCCATCAGGCTGCGCAGGGTCGTCGTCTTGCCGGCGCCGTTGCGGCCGAGCAGCGCGGTGATCCTGCCTTCCGCGACCTCGAGCCCCACGCCATGCAGAATGTGGCTCTTGCCGTAGTAGGTGTGGATGCCTTCGGCGCGAAGTGCGGCGCTCATGCGGCCTTGCCCAGATAGGCCGCCTGCACGGCCTCGTTGGCGGCGATCTCCTGCGGGGTGCCCTCGGCCAGCAGACTGCCCTGGTCGAGGACGGAAATGCGGTCGGCCAGGTGGAAGACCACCCGCATGTCGTGCTCGATCAGCACGATGGTGAAATTGCTATCGCGATGCAGCCGGCGGATCAGCCGGGTGATGTCGTAGGTCTCCTGGTCGCCCATGCCTGCCGTCGGCTCGTCGAGCAGCAGCAGATGCGGCCTGAGGGCGAGCGCGGTCGCGATCTCGGCGGCGCGCTGGTCACCGTGCGACAGCTCGCCGACCAGGCGATCGGCCTTGCGGTCGAGGCCGGCGAGCGTGAGCGTCGCCTCGACGTCGCGCCGGATCGCCGCCTTCTCGGCCCGGCGGAGCCAGGGCCGCAGGCGGTAGCCGCCCGCCACCTCGGCGCCGATGCGAACGTTCTCGAAGACGGTGAGCTCGGGAAAGATCTCGGTGATCTGGAACGTGCGCGCCATGCCGAGCTTCACGCGCTTGTGCGCGGCGAGCCTGGTGATGTCGCGACCGTCGAAGGAAATCTGCCCCCCGGACGGCGGGAAGGAGCCGCAGATCAGGTTGAAGAACGTCGTCTTGCCGGCACCGTTCGGGCCGATGATCGCCCGCAGCTCGCCCTTTGCCACCGCGAGCGAGACGTCGCGCACGGCGACGAGGTTGCCGAACCGCTTGCTGGCGCTCTTCACCTCCAGCACGCTCATGCTTCCCTCCGCTGGCGCAGGACGCCGAGAAGACCGCGCGGGAAGAACAGCACCACGAAGACGAACAGGAATCCGACGAACGACATCCAGTTGACGGTGATGCTGGACAGATAATCCTGCAGCACGACGAACACCGCCGCGCCGAGCAGCGGCCCCCAGAACCGGCGCATGCCGCCCATCACCGCCATCATGACGAAGTCGCCGGACTGGCTGTAATGCAGCCCGCGCGGGTCGGCGAAATTGTTGACCATCGCGTAGAGGGATCCGGCATAGGCCATGAAGAAGCAGGACAGCGTGAACGCGATCCAGATGTGCAGCTCGATCGGAATGCCGAGAAAGCGCGCGCGCCGCTCGTTTTCGCGGATGGCGATCATCGTCCGGCCGAACGGCGAGCCGAGAACGAAGCCCATCACGCCGACGGCGAGCGCGAAGCACGCCAGGACGAAATAGTAGAACGCATTCGCGTTCGACAGGATGTCGATGGTGAAGAGACCGAAATCGAGCGGCTGACGCGAGAAGCCGCGCAAGCCGTCGTCGCCGCCGGTCACGGAGCTCCATTGAAAGGCGATGTAGTAGAAGACCTGCCCGAAGGCGATCGTCACCATCGCAAAGTAGACGCCGCGCCGGCGCACGATCAGCGAGCCGAGCACCGCGCCGGCGACGCCGCCCAGCAGCATTCCGCACAGGATCGACAGCGGCGTGCTCGGCGCGAGGAACTTGAGCGCGAAGCCCGCCCCGTAGGCGCCGAGCCCGAAATAGGCCGCGTGGCCGAACGACAGGACACCGGTGAAGCCGAGCAGGAAATTGACCGACATCGCGCCGAGCGCCAGCACCAGCACGCGCGTGCCGAGCGCCGTATAGCCCCCGAGCGGCGTCATCCAATAGGGCGCGAGCAGGAGCAGCGCCCAGATCGCCGGCAGCCGCAGCGAGGAGAGAAGGCGCTGATTCATGTCATCATGCCTTCCTCGCCGAGCAGCCCGCGCGGGCGGATCAGGAGCACGATCGCCATCAGCACGTACATGATGGCCTCGCTGGCGGAGGGAAAGAACACGGCGGTGAGGCCGGAGGCGACGCCGATCAGCAGGCCGCCGAGCAGCGTGCCCAGCAGGCTGCCTACGCCGCCGACGATGATGGCGATGAAGCTCGGCATCAGCAGCCCGGTTCCCATCGTCGGCTCGAGCCCGAGCTGGCCGGCCGCCAAGACGCCGCTCAGTCCGGCGAGAAAGATGCCGACGCCGAAATTGAGCGAGCGCAGCACGCGCACATTGATGCCCATCGCGGCGACCATCTCGAGATCGAGCGTGCCGGCGCGAATCCGGATGCCGAGACGGGTGTAGCGCAACAGCACGAACAGCAGCGCGACCGAGACGACGACCATGGCGACCATGAACAGCCGATAGCCGGTGATGAAGAAATAGTCGTAGCTCAGGGGCTGCGAGAGCACTGCGGGCACCGTGACCGGCTTGCCTTGCGCGCCCCACAGGAAACGGGTGCCGTCCTCAAGGATGAAGGCGAGACCGAACGTGAGCAGGAGGCTGTAGAGCGGATCGCGGCCGTACAGCGGGCGGATCAATGTCCGTTCCACCAGGATCCCGATGACGGCGGTCAATGGCGGAGCGAGCAGCAGCGCGCCCCAGAACCCGACGTAAGGCGTGATGGTGTAGGCGATGTAGCCGCCGAGGACGAGGAAGCCGCCGTGCGCGAAGTTGATGACGTTGCTCAGGTTGAGGATGAGCGAAAGGCCGAGCGCCATCAGCACGTAGAACGCGCCGATGATCAGCCCGTTCGTCACGTTGAACAGCAGAAGTTGCGTCATCGAGGACTCGCGGGGGTGCCCGGGCGCGCGGCGGGTTGGGGCCGCCTGGGCGTACGATCTGCCGATATCGCGATCGTGGACGATCGGGCCCGGAGAGCGCGCTGCCCTCCGGGCCCGGGATGACTTAGGCCGGCCACTGCACCTTGCAGCCGGTGGCGCTTTCGGGCGGCGCCGTCTTGTCCCCGGCGACGACGGTGTCGACGCGGAACAGATCCTCCGGGTCACCCGCGCCTTTCTGCAGTGCCTCGCCGACGAAGGCCGACGTCATCAGCTGATGATCGCCGCCGCGGTAGTAGACCTTGTTGGGCTGCAGCTTGACGTCCGGCGGAAGCTCGAAGCCGGCGAGCGCATGCGCGAGCTTCGCCGAATCGAGCGTCTTTTCCTGGTTGGCGACGCCGGCCAGCGTGTGGACCGACGTGTAGCCGAACCAGTGGCGCGCGGTCGGCACCTTGCCGCCATTCACCTTGCGGATGTCGGCGACGAACTTGTCGACGCCCGCCACGCCCGGCTGCTTCCAGTACCACTCGAACATCCAGATGCCGATGCGCGCCTCTGGCGGCATCGCCTCGAGCGACTCGAGCTCCTGCTGCAGGCCGGCCACGTGGATCTGCTTGTCGAGGCCGAACTGCACGATCTGCTTGAGGCAGTTCACCATGTCGGAGCCCTGCGGCAGCACCAGCAGGACGTCGGGATTGGCGGCGCGCGCCTTGATCAGATACGCCGAAAAGTCGCTGGTGCCGAGCGGCGTGAGCTCGTTGCCGGTCATGGTGCCGCCGAGCTTCTTGAGGTTTTCCGATGCGCCCTGCTGCAGCGTGTGGCCGAAGGCGTAGTCCGGCGTGATGAAGTGCCATTTCTTGCCGTATTTGTTGAACAGCAACTCGGTCACCGAGTTCGCTTCCATCCGCGTCGTGTTGCAAACGCGATAGACGTTCCATTTGCAGTCGACGCCGGTGATCGTATCGGTGTGGCCGCCGGAGACGATGTGCAGCGTCTTCTTCTCGTTGGACACCTGCGCGATGGCCTGGGCGATGGCGGAATTCACGTCGCCGATCAGGAACGTGACCTGATCGCGCTCGATCAGCTTGCGCGCCTTCTGCACGCCGGTGCCGACGTCGTTGGCCGAATCCTCCACCAGCAACTCGATCGGCCGGCCGAGGATGCCGCCCTTTTCGTTGATGTGCGCGACCGCGAGCTTGGCGCCGGTCACCTCGTTCTGCGCGGGCGCCGCATAGACGCCGGTGAGTGGGTCGACGAAGCCGATGCGCACGGGCGTTTCGCCGCGCGCCGTGATGATGGCAGGCCCCGCGACCTGCAGGGCGCCGGCCGCGGCCGCGCCCTTGAGCACGGTGCGACGACTGAAAGCGGATACTTCGGACATGGGTTTTCCTCCGATGAGCAAGGCACTTTGCGGACGTGGTGCCCCTTGCCCCGACGGTATTATCGACGTCGCCCGCCCCTATAGGACATGGCGGGGTAAAAACCGCAAGCTCAGATGAATGTCGCCGCTTGCGACCGCCCGTCGCGCTGCCGAGAAAAATTGCACGAACCAAGGCGGCCCGCGGCCGCCAGTGCTACGAAAGTCGCACGAGCATCGGCATCACGGCGCCGATCGTCGCGACCTTGGCGACCGGGCGCAGGCCCTCGATCGCGGCGCGGTGCGGCTCCTCGGAGAACGCCGCACAGGCGTCCTCGATCACGGTGCAGTCGAACTCGCGCACATGCGCGTCGCGCACCGTCGACGCGACGCCACCGTTGGTGACTATGCCGGTGAAGTACAGATGCTCGATGGCGCACTTGCGCAATACCCATTCCAGGCGCGTGGCGTGGAACGCCGAATAGGCGATCTTCTCGACGCAGACGTCGGCGGGTGCGAGTTGATCGACCAGCTGTCGGCCCCACGAGCCCGGGGCGAAATCGCCCTTCGCCAGGAACGGCCGCAGCGCCTTGAGATGCGGCGCGATAATCGGCTCGCCGCCGCGGCCGGGCACCAGCGTGAACAAGGTCGCAACCACGAGCACGCCGCGTGCGCGGGCGGCGCGCACCAGCGGCGCGAGCTTCTCGGGCAGCGCCGCGATGGCGGGACTGCTCACGCCGGCGCGGCCGTAGGCACCGTCGCGGTGGAGGAAGTCGTTCTGCAGGTCGCCGAGGATGAGGGCGGAGGTGCGCGGGGTCATGGCTTCCATTGACGGCTGCCTCTCGGGCTCCCCTCCCCCCGCGCGCGAAGCGCGTGGCGGGGAGGGGTCGGGGGTGGGGGGCGCCGCTTGCTCAAGCTCAGCCGCATTCTTTTTCACTACAACGACGGAGCAAGCGTAGTCCCCCCACCCCTCGCGCCGCAGCTTCGCTGCGTCGCTCGACCCTCCCCGCCAACGGGCGGGAGGGTAGCAGCCGCGGACTCAGTGCTCCGATCACATCGCCTCCACAATCAGATTACCCAGTTGATCCACCCTCCCCTGCATGCCCGGCTCGATCACCACCGTCGCGTCGGGCTGCTCCAGGATCGCGGGGCCGGCGATGCGCGCGCCGGCGGGCAGGTCGAGCCGCGCGAATATCTCGGTCTCGCGCGTGCCGCAGTCGAACCAGACCGCACGCGTCCCACGGCGGGCGCCATCGAGCGTTGCGGCGGGATCGGGCGCGAACACGGAAAAATCGAACGGAGGGCGGCGGCCGATCGCGGCGACGCGCAGCGAGACGATGCGGGCCGGCAGTCCGGGCAGCAGGCGGCCGAAGGCGGCCAGATAGGCGCCCTCGAAAGCCTGGCGGATCATCGCCTCGCCGACGCCGAGGGTCTCGTCCTGCGCCACCACGGGAAGCGGCACCGCCACCGTGTGGGTCTGGCCGAGATAGTGCATGTCGAGCTCGTATTCGACGTCGGTGCGCGCGACCGCGATGCCGGCGGCGGCGATCACGGCGCTCGCGTCGCGGCCGGCGGCGCGCATGCGTGCTTCCAGCCCCACCGCGTCGACGCCGTCGAGCACGTGGTTGAGCGTCTGCACGCCGTCATGACGCAGGTCCGCCAGCACGCAGCCGAGCGCCGACGTGATGCCGGGGAGGCGCGGCACCAGCGCCGACTTGAGCCCGATCTCGCGGATCAGCGCGCCGACATGCAGCGCGCCGCCGCCGCCGAACGGCACCGCGACGAAGCGCGCCGGATCGTGGCCGCGCTCGATCGAGACGAGGCGGATCGCGCCCGCCATGCGGGCCTCGGCGACGCGGATGATCGCGGCCGCCGCGGCCTCGGTCGCGAGCCCGAGTGGCTTTCCGACATGGGCATCGATCGCGGCGCGCGCGGCCGCGACGTCGAGCGCCAAAAGCTCGCCGCCGAGCGGGCGCGCCGCGTTGATGCGGCCGAGCACGACCTGCGCGTCGGTCAGCGTCGGGCGGGTGTTGCCGGCGCCGTAACAGGCCGGGCCCGGCACCGAGCCGGCGCTCTCCGGCCCGACCTGCAGCAGCCCGCCGCGATCGACCGAGGCGATCGAGCCGCCGCCCGCCCCGATGGTGGTGATTTCGATCATCGGCGTGCGGATGACGA
>Ga0126369_10004566_pt1 | contig 10171 bp, 6 predicted proteins | sample PanSoiMetaPlot_1_FD_109646 | JGI IMG/M metagenome (GOLD analysis project Ga0126369, IMG submission 109646) | Tropical forest soil microbial communities from Panama - MetaG Plot_1 | ecosystem: Environmental > Terrestrial > Soil > Tropical forest > Bulk soil | place: Panama | collected 2016-02-17
AAGCGCACCGCTTTGGTGATTGGCGCCGGGACGATCGGCTTGTTGTGTCTCCAGGCGTTGCGCGTGGCAGGCTGCTCGCGGATTTTTGTCGCGGACATTGATCCGTCTCGTCTCGGGCTTGCAAGGGAATTTGGCGCTACGACGGTGCTATCGCCTAAATTGGAGTTCGCCAAGCAGGTGAGCCATCTCACTGGCGGGGAAGGAGTGGACCTGGTAGTTGAGGCGGTCGGGCGAAATGAGACTGTAAGTACGGCGATTGATGCGGTGCGAAAAGGGGGGGCGGTCATTTTGGTTGGAAACATCGCGGCGGAAGTGGTGCTGCCGCTGCAGAAGGTGGTGACCCGGCAAATCAGGCTGCAGGGATCGTGCGCGTCGGCGGGGGAGTATCCGCGTGCGATCGAGTTGATGGCCAGCGGCGCGATCAACGTGAAGCCACTGATCACGGCCGTTGCGCCTTTGGAGGAAGGCCCCGAATGGTTTAAGCGGCTGCACGCGCGTGAACCTGGATTAACGAAAGTGGTGCTTACGCCGGGCGGAACCGCATGAGCGACTCGCTTTTCGATCTCAAGGGACAAACTGCCGTGGTTACGGGAACGAGCCGTGGGCTCGGGCAATATTTCGCGCGGGCGCTGGCCAAGGCCGGTGCCGATCTGGTTCTGACCAGCCGAAACCGGGAGAGCCTGGTGCCATTTGAAAGGGAGATCAAATCCCTGGGGCGAGCAGTGATTTCGCTTGAGCTGGACGTGCGTGACCAACCGAGCATTGAGCGAATGGCGGAAGCCGCGGAAGCTGCATTCGGTCATCTCGAAATCCTTGTTAACAATGCCGGCTGCAATGTACGTAAGCCCGCTTTGGATGTTACCTGGGATGACTGGAATCTGATTCTCGATACCAATTTACGAGGAAGTTTCTTCGTAGCTCAGGCAGTTGCGCGGCGCATGATTCCACGGCAGTACGGCCGTATCATCAACATCGGTTCCGTAACGAGCGTCGCAGGCTATGCCGGTCTGGGCCCATACGGAGCGAGCCGCGGCGGCATTCGCCAACTGACGATGAGCCTGGCCGACGACTGGGGCAAGTATGGCATTACCGTGAACTGCCTGGCGCCGGGATGGTTCCGCACCGAACAAAATAAGGTGTTGTATCAGAACAAAGCGTGGGTTGAGTATCTCTGCGACCGCATTCCGGTGAAACGGCCGGGCGAGCCGCACGATTTGGACTCGGCGGTGGTCTTTCTTGCGGCAGAATCCAGCCGATATGTTACCGGGCAAACTCTTCTGGTGGACGGCGGAATTTCTACGGGTGCCACACGCGCGGTCGTCAATGCCGCAAAGTCCGAGACAAATCAGAACACCGCGGCGAAATAGAAGCGGTTACTGCGGCTCAGGAATCGCCTCAATTCGGCCCAGCAGGAATGCGTAGCCGGAGATGCCGACGACCAAAAAAGCGGCAGCTATGTCAAAAGCCCAGAAAAACGAATGCGTGGTCTGCGCGACATAACCCGTGACAATCGGCGCGGCAATGGCCGAGAGTTGATTGCCGAAATTCAGGATTCCTCCGAGCGTGCCCACGCTTTCCCGCGGTGCAATTAAGGAAGGGATCGACCAACCTACCGGCGAGGCGGCGGACAATCCCCCGATTGCCACGCTGATCCACACGAGGGCGACGACGGTGCTTTGCGCATAGGCTGCGCCTAGCATGCCCAGGCCAAGGGTAGTGCCTCCGATGAGGATGGCCTTCCGGACGAAGGAAGGGTCGCGACCCCTTTGCACCAATTTGTCGACTAGCCAGCCGCCCATAAGCATGTCGGTAAAGGTTGCAAAAAGCCACGGTACGCTGGTGTACAAGGAAGAGTGCAGCAAATCGACGTGATGGGTGGAGGACAGGTAGGAAGGCAACCACGTGAGCAGCAAGTAGAAAGTGTAGTTGTAGGAAGCGAAGCCGAGCACTAGCCCCCAGACCTTTCGTTGACGTAGCAAATATTTTAGCGGTGCGCCCTTGGCGGCTCTGATCTGGTCTTCGGGTTGCGCGCCACCTTGCCGAATAAAATCGCGTTCCTCACGGGTCAATGCTGGGTCTTCGCTGGGATTCCGGTAGAACGCATAAAAGAGGACAAAATAAAGAAGACTGATAAAGCCTGTCGCGGCGAAACTCCATCGCCATCCGAATCGGGTCATCATCAGTCCAATTACCGGAACACCAATCGCAGAAGCAAGTTTTGCCGCGGAATCGAAGATGGCCGTGGCCAAGCTGCGCTCTTGCGCCGGGAACCAATAGCCGATGGCTTTTGAATTGGCGGGGAAGGTAGGTGCTTCGCCGACTCCCAGCAGCAGGCGCGCGCCCAGGAAGCCTGGCAGTCCCGTGGAGATCGCCGCCGCGAACGACGCCACGCTCCACAAGAACGTTGCAATGCGGCCTACCAGCTTCACTCCGAAGCGGTCGAGGATGAGGCCTGAGGGTAGCTGGAGCGCGGCATAGGTCCAGCTATAGGCGCTGAGCAAATAGCCGAACATCACGGTGGAGATGCCAAACGCATTGTGAAGCGCGTCTTGCGAGACGGAGAGATTCACGCGGTCGAAATAGTTCACCAACACGCCGAATCCAAGAAGCAACGCAATGCTCCAACGCCGGCGAGGGATGTGGCGCGCTGGTGACGTTGCGATCGGTGTCGTAGTTTGCATTGGCTCGAGCGCGGACGCATCAGTTTATATCAAACCGAACCATGCGCCGCCGAACTCGCCGAATCTTTTTGATGCGCTATGATTGACTGGCCAAAGACGCTTAGCGCCTTTCGACGATGAAAAGAACCTTACCTCGACGCGAACCCCTCCTGAGTATTTTGACTTGCTTCTTTCTATCCGGCGCAGCAGGTCTCATTTATCAGGTTGCCTGGAGCAAGGCTCTGGGACTGATCTTCGGGCACACAGCTTATGCGATTGCCACGGTATTGGCCGTTTTCATGGCAGGACTTGCGGGCGGCAGCGCGTTTTTCGGTCGTTGGCGCAAAGATCAGACCGAACCTGTCGCTCTTTATTCCCAAATGGAGTTCCTGGCCGGCATGACCGGCGCGCTTTCACTGGCGGGGCTTGCGGGCGTGCGGTCGATCTACTTTGCAGGGTATCCGCTGATCAGTAGCATGCAGCCGCTTCTACCCGTCCTTCGATTCTTGTGCGTTGCCGTCGTTCTGTTCATTCCCACCTTTCTAATGGGCGGCACTTTTCCAGTGCTGGTTCGTGGCGTCACGCGGAATCCCGTGCAATTGGGGTTGCGGGTCAGTCAGCTTTATTGGGTCAATACTTTCGGGGCTCTCACCGGGACATTGATCTCAGGCTTTGTTTTGCTGCCCGCACTCGGCTTGCGTCTGACGGTGGGTGTCGCCGTGGCGCTCAATATCACTGCGGGCTTGATCGCATTGCGGATCGCGAAAGAGTCTGCCAGCGCGGGCGAGGTGCGAGGGTCGACCTCACCAAAAGCAGATGTCCGCAAACCGCCGCAAGAGGTATCGCCACAATTTCTGCTAATTCTGTTTGCCGTGGTGGGCGCTACCGCTCTCGCCTACGAGATTGCCTGGACGCGGCTTCTGGCAGTGGAACTCGGCAGTTCCAGCTACGCGTTCACACTGATCCTCGCGGCGTTCCTGGCGGGAACAGCCATCGGCGGCATGACCTTCCAACGCTTCTATCGAGGCGCGAGGGAAGTGGCGATAGGCACATTTTCTCGCGCGCAAACCTGGATCGGGGTGGCCGCGCTTTTGTCTTTGATTTTCTTTCATTGGATACCATCAGTGATTCCGCCTTTGCTGCGAGCGACACATCAGACGTTCGCCGGATTGGTTCTGGCGCAAGCTGCGACCAGCGCGCTGACGGTGCTGCCAATGGCGGCAATGTTTGGATTCAATTTCCCGGCGGTTCTGGTTTTGCTGGATGGCGCAATGGGGGCTGGGACAGGCGGGTCGAGCATCATCGGCAAGGCCTATGCCTCAAATACGCTGGGGGCCATAGCAGGATCTTTGATAGCGGGATTTTTGCTGCTGCCGTGGCTGGGCAGTTTTCGCGTGATTGCAGCTACGGCAGCCGTGAATATTTTGCTGGCGCTGGTGCTGGACTGGTTTTCACCGCGCCGGCAGATTCGTTCCCTAGTGCTGAACTTCGGCTGCTTCGTGATGGCCTTTGTCATCGGATTCTCCTCTTTATTCAACAACCAGTCGCTGCTCTCGTTATCGGCAGCGTTGTACGGAAACACCTTTCATGGACATCTAACGCTGGAAGAAATCGCGGCCACGAACGATCTGCTGTTCAGCACCGAGGGGGTGAATGATTCGATTGCCGTAATTCGCTCCGATAACTATGTGGCGCTACGCGTGAATGGCAAAGTGGATGCCTCCACGGGTGATGCTCGCACGCAGCTTCTTTTGGGGCACCTGGGCGCAGCGTTTCATCCCGCCCCACGGCGAGTCCTTATTGTCGGTTTCGGCAGCGGAATGACGGTGTCAGCCGTTGCCCGTTACCCTGATGTGGAAAGAATTGATTGTGTTGAGATCGAGCCCGCAGTGCTGCGCGCGGCGCCCTATCTTGAAAGCCTCAACCGGGGCGTTCTGAACGACCCAAGAGTCCGCGTTATTTTTGATGACGCGCGAGATTTTCTGCTCACTTCTGCGGACAAATACGATCTGGTAATTTCTGAGCCGTCGAACCCCTGGATCGCGGGAATTGCCATACTGTTCACGAATGAGTTCTACGCCGCCGTGCGACGACGGCTGGCGCCAGACGGGATTTTCGTTCAGTGGGTACAAGCCTATTCGCTTGCACCGGATGACTTACGCATGATTGTTGCGACACTGGCGCCGCACTTTCCGGAGGTCACGCTGTGGCGTGGCGAAGCGCCAGACCTTTTGCTGCTCGGACGGATGGATGCCGTGCCCTTCCAGTTTGCGAGGCTCCGCGCGCTTTGGAAAAACGCGGAGGTGCGTAAGGACTTGCAGTCCTTGGAGGTCCGGCAGCCCGAAGGACTTGTCGCTTACTACTTGTTGGATGATGCCGCGGTGCGGGAGTTGGGAGAGAGAGGTGTGCTGAACACTGATGATCGCACTCTGCTGGAATATCACGCTCCGCAAACTCTGTTGACGCGTGACTTGTTCGAGACCAACCAGGAAGCGATCACGGAACTTCGAACAGGTGCGCTGCCCGCGAATCTGGAACCATCGGAAGTCCGGGGTGCGCTTGAAGCCGGTGTGGAAACGGCTCTCGATTTGATGGAAGCTGCGAATGCTCAGAGATTTCTCAACGCCTTGAACGCGCAACCAGAGTCGGTCTCTCGCGATATCGCCCAGGGCCGTCTGGAGCTGATGAGCGGCGCCGTGACAAATGCCGAGTCCGCTTTGCAGGCGGCGCTCAAACTGAAACCCAACTCGCCCGAAGCAATGCATTGGCTGGCGGTCGCGGAAAATCGTGACGGCGACGCAGTTGCGGCCCGCGCGCTGGTCGACAAGATTCTGCAGCAGGACCCGCGTTATCTGCCTGCCCTGGGCGACGAAATGGAGTTCGCAGCGGATCGAAAAGACTATAGAATCGCCCTCCTTGCCCAACTTTCTCGCATGAAAGTATTGTCGGATCCACCCGCCTCTGAATACTGCCGGCTAGGGGCAATCTGGATAAAGATGTCCAATCTCACAGAGGCAGAACCCGTATTGTTGAAGGGAACGTTGAAGGACCCTTACAGCTATGCCTGCAACCTGGAGTTAGGGGAACTGTATCGGGAAACGCTGCGCTTTGCGTTGGCGCGGGAACGCTTTGAGACCGTCATACGTCTCTACCCGGATTCCGATGTCAGCGTTTATAAGTCACTCGCAGGGGCGTACTTTTCACTTGGTGATACGAAGTCTGCGCAAAGCACCCTCCGTAAAGGTCATCGAATATTCCCCGACGACGGCGAGCTGCAAAGGGTTGGCGCCGATCCGTGACGCCCCGGTTAGCAAGCCTCGGAAACTGGCTCTCAGTACACGCTCGACCCAGCAATCGCGCCGACGCTGTTCTCATTCTGCACGCATTACCGCAAGAACATCATGGCATATTTCGCGACGAACGCTCGATCCAAGGGCTATTTTAGCAGTGAATTTGCCTGGACCTTATTTCTGGCCGTTGGAGAGACGCCAATGGGCGCCAGCCGATAATCTGGTTGGACATCGACTATTCGCTTGGAGTGCTTGATCACGGTAATACCCCATCGGATGCCTGCTCGCAGAAACACGATCAGAAGTGCTATGCACGCGCCCACGAGACACAGAATTGCCGCCAGGAGCAAAAACACCAACAGTTCGCTCACCCAATACACTCTTGTCACGAGCAAAATTGCAAAAACGAGCGCAAGCCCGATTGTAGGAACGGACACCGCCGCACTCGAACGACCTTGCGTGATTGTTTCCTTGTGAATTCTGCGTTCCATCCGCAAACCCTTTAGCCTAACACCGGTTAATTTCAGGATCTCTCGGAATTGCTCATGGATTTCAAGGTCTATCGGCGCCAGCCACCGCCACCCCAACTGCGGTCACCACCACCCCAACTCCGACCGCCGCCGCCAAAGCCACCCCAACTGTGACTGCCTCCCCAGCCTCCGCCACCGCTGCGGTCCCAACCGCCGCCACTGCTCCCGCCGCTTGGGTGGTATTGATTGAAGTGTTCGCTTGAGGACGCGCCACTCATCCTGTTTTGCATATCGGAATTCATACTCTGAGAATCGAAGCTTCCCGAGGAACGATCCTGATTGAAGCTCTGCTGGCGTTGCTGCGCGTTGGCCTGACTGTTGGGGTGCTGTTGCTGGTAAGTCTGCGATTTCTGCTGGGCTTCTTGCTGAGCCTGCTGGGTGTTCACACTGTTCCAGGAATTGGTATTGTTGTCATATTTTTGCCAGCCGGAACCCGTGTTTTGATAGACGTTGCCGTCGTGCCCGGCGTACATGTCGCCGCTGGAGTTTTTTCCGGCGTAGGTATTCCCGATTGCGGTCGAAGTGGCGTAGCCGTGGCCTCCCTGCGAACCTTGAATGGAACCCACTGAGCCATTAGCGGTGGAGTAGTGCTGGGTATAGGCAGACTTGTTGCCCTGCTGCACATACGACTGTCCCCACTGCGCCGTCGGACTCGAGCCTTGATGTGTAGCGCCGTAAGTTCCGGTGTACGGATTGTAGGCTTGGCCGACGCTCTGGCGACCGTAGGCATTGGAGGTGGAAGCGCCGCGCGCATACGTGCCCGTGTAGGGATTATATTGAGCGGCCGTTGTTGTCTTGCCGTAGGCACCGTAGGTGGTGCTTGAGTAGCCATACGCGCCCGACCTGCTGTTGTAGTAAGGAGTAGCGTATCCGCCGTAGCCGTATGGTGTGCAGTACGGATGGTAGTAAGGATATCCCCCGACAGGATAGCCAATGTAGGGAGGATAGTAGTAGCCCGTTCCATTTGCGACGATCGCGCCTACCGCCGCGCCCATGACAAATGCGCCGAGATAGCCGGCCGTGTAGCTGGCGGAAATGTTGCCGTCGGAAGTTGTGGTCTGCGTGACGTATGTGACGTTATAGACCGGTGAACTCGGAGGAATGGTGTAGATCACTTGGGGCACGGAACTCGCAGTGGTCCATGGGCCATCGGGAGTTGTGGACATGAACCAAACGCCTTGGAGGCAGAGGTAGTAGATGTCGCCGACCTGAATGACTTTGTCCACCGTATTGGTGGCGTATTGCAGAGAGGTGCCGGTGATGGGAGCGAACTCTGGTGCGCCGCTGTAGCTAACCTTGGCCTGAGCCGCGGCGGTGGTGGGATTGAGAATCATGGTGGTAGGGATCTGCGCGATGAGCACGGCGTCTTTGGCTTCGTCGGTTCCGGGAACGGAGGCGAGGATGGCGCTTGCCGGACTCGCCAGTGGAATGTTCGCAAAGTCAGACGGCAGACTGAGAGAAGCGAACGTCCATGGGCCTTCCAGACTCGGTGCACTAAACCAGCGTCCGGCGGCCAGGTAGTAATACGTTTGGGTGGCGCGGTAGACGAACAGCGGGCTGTCGGTGTTGTTGGCGAAAGAGAGTTGTGTGCCGGTAATCGCCGTGTAGGTGGGCTGGCCGTCGAAAAGAATGATTTCGGCGGGACTGGTAGCGTAGAAAACTCCGGGGATGACGGGATTAGAAACCTGTGGAGGGGGAAGGGCTTTCAGTACTTCAGCGAACTTTCCTGAGTTGGGCAGCTTTTTGAAGTCTCTAGGAACGTTCATGGTGCGCGACCAAGGGCCGTGCAGATCGCCGGCAGTCAGCCAAATATTGCTGACGAGGAGATAATATTGCGAATTGGATTTGTCCTGGAACAGCGGCCAGGTGGTGTTGACAACCGACTTGAGATCGGTGTGCGGAAGTTCCGCAAGAACCGGTTCACCATCGACGCCGAGAAGGATGGCGGGGGCGTAGCCGACAAAAATGACGGGGGGATTGTTGTTAAGCTCGACGGTCTTCACGTTTTGCGGCTTGGGAAGATAGGCGACCACCCGATCAAGAGAAATGTTGACGTAGGGAGGAATGAATGTCCTGAGGAGTTGATCCATTTGCGCGGTGGAGGCGGGGGGGAGTGACGGAAAATAGGTATTCAAGACATTCATGTCGTAAAAAAGGACCATGCGGGTCGCATTGTCGACGCTGGTGGTGCCCTGAAAACTGACCGCTCCGACCACCTGCTTGCCGCCAGTGGGAGTAAGTTGAAAGGCTTGGCGCCAGAAGATGGTGGTGAAGTCCTTCCAGTCATCGACCTGAGGCTGATACACGATGAGTGTCCCGCCGGGTTTGACGATCTTGCGAGGCCAGCCGGGGTCCTGCGCGACCGCCGTAACGGCCGTCACCAGGGTCACAAGGAAAATTGCCAGGGCGTTCTTCAAATATTTCATACTGATCATCTCCGAGGCCGTCAAACCGAGAAACTCATTCTCACCGTGCTTGGCGCTTCAATTATCCGCGACCCGCTGACTCGCCTACTCTGCCACAGGCCGCTCCTGGTCGGTATTGTCAATCTATACAGTCACGGGAAGCAAGCCTAGGCGGACGAGCACCTGCTCGGGGCGGTGTTCCGACCTGTATAAAGTGACAGTACCCGGACTATCTCGTTCACCACTAGAATTCCTGCCACGTTGGGAATTCTCCCCTGCCAGGGAGGCAAGTTTGCCCACGAACTGCTTCCAGTCACAGGACGAAAGAGCGGTCAGTGACCGAAAACCGATTCGAAGGGAAACTGTCACTCGATTCTAGAAAACGGGTCAGGAAGCATCGCTTCCGTAAGGAGACACATGAGAATCATACGGTGGATCGTAAGTATCAGCGCCATGGAGGCATCGCTCGGCCTGGGAATTCTGGCGGTGTGCGTACTGGCCGTGCCGAACTTGCGGGCACAAAATCCGGAGATGCAACAGCGGGTGGCCGAAGTAAAAGAATCAATGGAGGTGAACAAGCAGTTGCTGGCGCAGTACACGTGGATGGAGCAGGACATCATCAGCATCAAAGGCGAGGAGAAGAAGGAAGAGTTGTATAACGTGCAATTGGGACCAAACGGCAAACCACAAAAGACGCCGGTTGACCCAAGCTCCGTCTCTGACGATGACCGGCGCCGGCGTGGCTTGCGCGGCCGCATTATCGAGAAGAAGACCGAAGAATACAAGGAATACGGCGACCAAATTAAGAGTTTGGTGCAGCAGTACGTTCCGCCGGAGCGAGACATGCTGCAGCAGGCCTATCAACAAGGAAACGTGATGATGGGCCCGGTGGGTGGCGCGCCCGGGGAATACCGCCTGGTGATCAGCAACTACGTGAAGCAGGGCGACAATATGACGCTGGTGATGAACAAGGCGCAGAAGGCGCTGGTGAGCCTGTCGATCGCGACGTATTTGAACGATCCGAGCGACGCCGTGAAGGTCAACGTGCAATTTGCCAGGATACCCGGCGGACCGAACCACGTAACAAGCGAGACGATTGAAGGGGTAAGTAAGCAACTCACGATCACCATCCAGAACAGCAATTACCAGCACCAGTAGTCGAGAAGACATGGGTGCCGCTTTGGCAGAGGGACATCCCCGATCAGATTGCGCGGGTTTCCACAGAAGAAGCCAAGGCCGTGGTCATTCGGCTGGCGCGGGAAGCGGGTCGACAGGCTATTCCTCTA
>Ga0126369_10004567_pt1 | contig 10170 bp, 14 predicted proteins | sample PanSoiMetaPlot_1_FD_109646 | JGI IMG/M metagenome (GOLD analysis project Ga0126369, IMG submission 109646) | Tropical forest soil microbial communities from Panama - MetaG Plot_1 | ecosystem: Environmental > Terrestrial > Soil > Tropical forest > Bulk soil | place: Panama | collected 2016-02-17
CGGCCACTCGGCCGGCTCGGTGTCGCGATAGGCCCTTATTCTACGGCCTTTCTCAGCACGATGCGACTTTTCTCGCTTGCCACCACGCTTGCCGCACTTGTCCCACCAGGTACAGCGAGCCCGTAATCACGATCACATCGTGCGGCTTCGCTTTGGCCAATGCTGCTTGCACGGCGTGCTCGGCATCGGGAATCGCGGAATGCCTTGCCGCGTGGTGTCCGGCCATCTCCTCCAATCGCGCCGCGCTAATTGCTCTCGGCGTCTTGGCTTCCGTGAAGATTACCTCTTCTGCGTGCGGAAACAGCAGCCCGGTCACTTCGTCCACCGCCTTATCGCGCATCGCCGCGTAGATCAGGTACACTCTGCGCCCGGCGAAATTCTCTTGCATGAACCGAGCCAGCTCGCGCGCGGCTCCCGGATTATGGGCCCCGTCCAGGTATACGTCGGGGCTCGACTGCAATTTCTCGATCCGGCCCGGCCACTCGGCTGCCGCAACTCCCCGAATAATATTTTCGTCGCTAATTCGGTATTTCCGCCCTTGCAGAACGGTTGCTGTCGCCACGGCGTTCAAGGCGTTCTGCAGTTGGAAATGTCCCGCAAGCTGCGGCGCAATTGCCAGCCGCCTTCCCGTGGCGCGCTCCTCAACCTCCGCGCGTACGCACCCGTTCTGTATTTCTTCACGAATTACTCGGAACGCTTTGTCGGTCTCCACCACGGGGCACTGCAGTCCTTCCGCCTTCGCACGCAGCACTTCGCCGGCCTCGGGCAGCTGTGGCGCAAGCACCGCGGGCACGCCGGGCTTCAAAATGCCGGCCTTCTCACCGGCAATCCCGCGCAAGGAATGTCCCAGAAAATTCTCGTGGTCGAAATCGATCCGCGTAATTACGGAGACGACCGGCGTGAGAAGATTCGTGGCGTCCAGCCGTCCTCCCAGCCCCACTTCCACAACCGCAAATTCCACGCGTTCCCGCGCGAAGACCTGCAAGGCCAGCGCTGTCACGCATTCGAAATACGTTGGGTGAGCTTTCAGCTTGCCTTCCGCCAGGAGCTCCTCTATCATCGCAAGAATCCGCGTGAAAAGTTCCGCGAACAGCTCATCGCTGATTTCCTCGCCGGCGATCCGAATGCGCTCGTTGATTCTTTCCAAATGCGGAGAAGTATTCAGCCCGGTGCGAAATCCCGCGTCGCGCAGGATCCCTTCGAGGAACGCCGCCGTCGAGCCCTTGCCGTTCGTCCCCGCGATGTGTACCGACGGGTACGCGCGGTCCGGACGGCCCAGCCGTTCCATCAACACGGTTATGTTTTCCAGATTGAATTTTGCCGCTGCCGCTTGCGTGGGAGCGGCTAGTTCGCGTCCAAGTGTCAGGAGATACCGGACCGCGCTCTCGTAATTCATTTCAGTTCATCAGCAGGTCGAGCACATTGGCGATGAAGGGCTTCAAATCCTTACGTTGCACCACGGCGTCAAGGAATCCGTGTTCTAGCAGGAACTCCGAACGCTGGAATCCTTCCGGAAGTTTCTGGCGGATGGTCTGCTCGATCACGCGTGGCCCGGCAAATCCGATCAGCGCTCCCGGCTCGCCGATATTCAGATCGCCCAACATGGCGAAACTCGCGGTCACGCCGCCCGTCGTGGGATCGGTCAGCACCGAGATGTAGGGCAGCTTGGCTTCATCCAGCCGCGCCAGCGCCGCCGAGACCTTGGCAAGCTGCATCAGGCTGGTCGTCCCCTCCATCATGCGCGCCCCGCCCGAGCAGGACACTACGATTAGCGGTTGTCGCGTGGCGATAGCCATTTCAATTGCTCGCGTCACTTTTTCTCCAACCACCGCCCCCATCGAGCCGCCGATAAATCCAAATTCCATCGCGCAGCAGATCACCGGCCGGCCATTCAGCTGGCCTTCCGCTGTGATGATCGCGTCATTCATTCCTAGTTTTTTCTGCGCATCCTTAATCCGTTTGGTGTACGCCTTGGTGTCCACAAACTTCAGCGGGTCCGTCGACACCATGCCCGCGTCATGTTCGGTCCAGCGCCCGTCCAACAGCAACGCCAACCGCCGCTTCGAATTCATCTTGAAGTGAAATTGGCACTTCGGGCAGACCAGCAGGTTTTCTTCCAGGTCCTTGCGGAAGACGATCGCGCGGCACGATTCGCACTTGACCCACAGCCCTTCGGTGCGCACACGTCGTTCTTCGGGCGGTGTCGCCTGGTCAATGGACTTCTTCTCTCGTTTAAACCATGACATGTTGATATGCGGTTCTAAGTTATCAGTTCTAAGAAAGACTTACCAATTCACTTACGAAGCGTAGCGCTTACCTGTGTCGCAGGCCGGGGGTACTTAAAGCTTAAGACGGATAATGGACAACTCTAGTAATCGATTCCCCGTTGTGCCAGTATACCCTTCGTGTACGGGTGTTTCACTTCTTTCATCTCCGTCACCAGGTCGGCTTGTTCCGCCAGTAAGGGATGCGCATTGCGCCCCGTGCAGATCACGTGGACCTGCTCCGGTCGCGCCTTCAGTGCCTCCACAACTTTCGCCGCGTCCAGCATTTTGTAGCTAATGGTGTAATTGATTTCGTCCAGCACGACCAGGTCGTAATTTCCGCTGTAAATCGCCGCACGCCCGGATTCCCAGCACTCTTCGGCCAGGCGAATGTCTTCCGGGTCTGTCTCCACTCCGCCTACTTTCACAAATCCACGTCCCATCGGGCGAATCTCGAACTTGTCATCGCCCAGCATCTTCGCTGCGTCCAGTTCGCCGTAGTGCCACGAACCTTTGATGAACTGCACCATCAGCACACGCAATCCCTGCCCGACCGCGCGAAACGCCGTGCCCAGCGCGCAAGTGGTTTTGCCCTTGCCCGGCCCGGTATAAACAATCAGCAATCCTTTTCCTTCCGGCATGAATCCTCACCTTGCAGGTCTCTTTGAGCGCGCCAGAGGTTTCCAAGTCTCCGGAGTTCCCCGCCACGCGTTACGCTATGGAGAACTGATCGATGACCCACAGCCGTGTCCCGTGGTCTTGCCGGCGGACGACCTCAGCGGTCATGCTGCCATCCGGAAGACGAGTTGATGTGAGTGCTAGGTCTCCCGTGACAATGCAGGCGCGTTGACTTCCCGTTGCCACCAGTCCTGCGTCGAACGTTCGCACTGCTTCCTTGCCTAGCGTCAACCGTCTGTCACCGAAGCCAAAGACGGCATTGGGCTCATAACGGGCCACCATTCCATCGACATCTTAGGCCCTCTGTCGGGAAACCAACAGCCGCTCGAAATCCTGAGGATCGCGCGCTGGCTCACGGCTTACTCCAGCGGCCATAATGACACTCCTCCGACAGCAATCCAATCATACTGAGACACGGCCCGGTCTTATAATCCCAGCCTCTTTACGAACTCGTCCACAATCACTCGCACATGTTCCAGCGCCACTTCGGTCAGCGGTTTCTTGGGCGGCAGCTTGGTGTCCTTCAATACGATCCACAGCCCTGGCCGGTATAGTTCGTCGCCCGGGCAAATCGCGCCGGTCAACTGCGCAATCTCAAAATGCGGAACCTCGGTCAATTCCAGATCCTGCAAATGGCTAGTATTTCGCAGCGGCGGCGGATTCGCCACCAGCTCCGTCAATACGCCCCTCGCGTCATCCACAAGGTCGCGGAACCCTTGCGACACCAAAAGTGCGTCGATGTCTCGCGGCGTTGGCTGTTCCACCTGCTCTAAATCATAATCCGGCAGCGGTTTCTCGAGCGGTACCTCAATGGCCACGGCGGGCTGGTTGTGATCAGGCTTAATTCCTATTGGCATTGTTTCTCCGTCGCCCATTCAACCACGGAAAACAGCAAAACGCACACGCCGCGTGCAACAACATCGTGCCCGGCCCCATTGGCATTATTTCGGATAGGGGCTCCCTGACAGGATCGCAAGCGCCCGGTAAATCTGCTCGGCCAGCATCACGCGCGCCAATTCGTGCGAATAGGTCATCGCACTCAAAGAAATTTTTTGCCGTACTTGTTCGCGCAAGGCTTCCGGGAATCCGTCCGCGTCTCCGCACAGAAAAGTGATCTCACGAGTGCCACCGTCGCGCTGCTCCCCGAGCCACTTGGCAAACGCCACGGAGTCATAAACTTTTCCCGCGACATCCAGCAGCACCGAGGTTGCCGCGCGGTCCGTCTGCAGCTTTTTCAATGCTTCCTTGCCGTCGCGTACCTCTGTCACTTCCGTCGGCCAGGACCTCGCGATCCTCTTCACATAATCGTCCAGGACCGCGCGCAACTCAGGACGCCGCGTCTTTCCCAGCATCAGCAGCCGAATTCGCATGCTGCGATTTTACTCTTATTTGTCCGTGCACTACTTGCTGGTGGGATTTGCGTTCGATTTAGCCACGTCGTGTGTGGTTCAGGCCTTCAGGCCTGAGTGTCGCGATCAACTGCTACCAAGCACACCGCCACGTCGCCGCTTCAGCGCGGCGCTCCGTAATCCAAACGCATGTCGTTATTGGTGCTTTTATCCCGCTTGGCCGCGCCTGAGCACATTTGACGATCCATTGCCGCTGACCTCCGCCCGTGACGGCTCCGGCACCAGTCCGTACTTCTTGCGTTTCTCCAGCAACGTTTTTCTGCTGATCCCCAGGATCTCCGCAGATCGCCCAATTTGTTGCCCCATCACTTCCAGGGTTTGCACGATGGCTTCCCGCTCGATGTCTTCCAGCGAGCGTAGCCGCGATTCCTGCTCGCCTTTATTCGAACTTGTGCGCACCTCGGTGGGGAAGTCCTCCACTTCGAGCAGTTCTCCCTTGCCGGTAATCACGGCGCGTTCCACGGCTGCTTGCAGTTCTCGTACGTTGCCCGGCCATCGGTATCCCTGCAGAAGGTGTCTGGCGTTATCGCTTAGCCTAGTTTTCGGTTTTCCATGTTTAGCGCGCATGGTCCCGAGAAAGAATTCCGCCAGCGGCAAAATGCTGGCGCGCCTCTCGCGCAGGGGCGGTACCCAGATTTTCACCACGTCCAGGCGATAATACAGCTCTTCGCGGAATCGCCCTTCTTTCACGGCCGTCGCCATGTCCGCGTTCGTCAGGGCAACGACACGAGCTTCCACTTTCAGCGTTTCCTTGCCGCCGATTCGTTCCATGGACTGGTCCTGCAGCACGCGCAACAAATTTGCTTGTGCTCCCGGCGTCAACGACGCCACGCCATCCAGGACCAGCGTGCCCTTAGCTGCCATTTCCAGTTGCCCGATTTTCCGGTCCTGTGCGCCGGGAAACGCGCCGCGCTCGTGGCCGAAGATGTCGCTTTCGGCCAGGTCTGCGGGCAGTCCTGCACAATCGATTCGCAAATACGGGGAATCGCGCCGTAGGCCGATCTCGTGAATCAGCCGCGCCAAGTATTCTTTTCCGGTGCCGCTCTCTCCGGTGATGAGGATGGTCGTGGGAACTGGGGCTATCTGCTGCACGAGCTCGAAGAGACGCTGCGACGCCGGATCTTCGCCGATCCAAGGCAATCGCTCTGTACTCATGTTGCTGGACTTCTCCAGCCGCCTGCGTTTTCCCGGAGGCAGCGTTTCCGGGCTGGGCCTAACTTACCTTCTCGGAAAGCTCTCCCGCGCCTTGTCCCGCTGTGTCCGGAACCTCTAGCTTGGGAGCTGCTCTCCACAACCTCTCCAAATCGTAATATCGCCTTGCCTGCTCTCCAAAAACGTGGACGATCAGTCCGCCAAAATCCAGCAGCGCCCATTCCGCCGAGCGATGCCCTTCGCGGTGTTGCGGCGTACGCTTCAATTCCTTGTACAGCATCTCTTCCACTTCGTTGCAGATGGCCTGCATCTGCGGCGTGCTGTAACCAGTGCAAATCACGAAATATTCCGTGAACGCTCCTAGTCCTTCCAGATTCAGGACGGTAATGCCGCCCGCTTTCTTGTTCCGAGCGGCCTCCACTGCCAGCCGCACTGCTTCGGGTAGTTTGTCCAATTTCACCGGTACAAGCCCTGCTTTAAAATGTATTCCTCTACCCTCGCGGATACAAGTCCGTGAATCGATAGGCCGCGATTCGCCTTTTTTCGAATATCCGTCGCGCTGACGTCGCTGGCTACGTTTTCCAGCAGGTACACGGTCGTTTGATGCAGCCGCCCCACAATCGGTGTGCCGGGGCCTATGGCGTCGGATTCTTTGTCGCGTTTAGCATCCGGCCGCCCGTGCAAATCCGGGGGGATCACCAGCCGCAGGGCCTCCAGCCTTATGCCCGGCCGGTTCGCAATCACGAAATCACAGAGTCCTAACAGCGTTTCGTACTCCTTCCACATCGGGATATCCAGAAACGCATCCGCGCCGATAATGAAGAATATCCGGTCACCTTCCTCATGATAAGCATGACGGAAGTACCGGACGGTATCCACTGAATAATGTAATTGCGTTCCGCTGAAATCCTCTCCCGCCTCCGCCAGCGAGGGTACGAAATGAGGGTGCTCCGAGCAGGCTAGCGCCACCATAGCAAACCGGTGGGGAAACGGCGCCAGATGCTGTTTCAGCTTGTGCGGAGGCCGGCTGGCTGCGATGAAGTGCATTTGGTCGAAATTAAAGCGTCGGTCGGCGGCGCGGGCCACCGCCAAGTGTCCGGAATGGATGGGGTCAAACGAGCCGCCAAAGATGGCAATACGCCGGGGATGATGTTTTGCGGCGGTGCGGTTAGCTTGAGCGGTCGTCAACGAGCCTCCCAGTGCGTATTGCCCAATTCTCTCACGATTTCTTTACTATGGAAGGGCCGCCGTCGTCCTCTTCCGGGTCATCTTCCGGCTCAACCGCGTCAATATCCTCGAGTTTTGCTTCCCCGCCATCGTCGCTGGTCTCTGCCACCTGTTCTCGTGGAATCTTATCCAGCGCATCGGCCATGCCCTTCAGCAATTCTTTGACGCCTTCACCGGTGGCCGCCGAAATCGCGTGAAACTCCAGTCCCTTTTTCTTGCAGAACTTTTGCAGTTCTTCCAGCCGCCAGCGATCGGTGGTGGCGTCCAGCTTGCTCGCTACAACAATCATCGGTTTTTCCATCAAGCCCGTGCTGAACGCCGCCAATTCCGCATTAATAATCTCGAATGCCTTCACCGGGTCTGCATCCGTCGCGTCGCTGGTGTCAATCAGATGCAGCAATAAGCGTGTCCGCTCCACGTGCCGCAGGAAACGAATCCCCAACCCTGCGCCCTGGCTCGCTCCTTCAATCAGGCCAGGCAAATCCGCCACAACAAACGTTCGACCCAACTCTGTCCCGTGACCGCCGGTCCCGCCATCCACATTCACGACACCCAGATTCGGTTGCAACGTCGTAAACGGATAATTCGCAATTTTCGGCCGCGCCGCGCTGATCACCGAGATGAGCGTCGACTTTCCCGCGTTCGGGAATCCCACCAGTCCCACATCCGCGAGCAGCTTCAGTTCCAACCGCAACCGCCGCTCTTCTCCCGGTTGCCCTTGTTCCTTTTCCCGCGGCGCCTGGTGCCAGGGTTTTGCAAAGTGCTGGTTTCCGCGTCCCCCGCGTCCGCCCTGTGCCACCAGAACCCGTTGGCCCGGTTTCTTCAGGTCCGCCAGCAACTCTTCGCCCTGCTCATCGAAGACCAGTGTGCCCACCGGCACTTTCAGGGTCATGTCCTCGCCAGACACTCCGGTGCAATTTGAGCCTTCGCCATGGCGTCCGCGATCCGCCTTGAACTCCCGGTTGTAGCGGTAGCGCAGCAACGTGTTGTCGTTTACATTTGCTTCCAGGTAGATGCTTCCCCCGACGCCGCCATCTCCCCCCGATGGACCGCCCCGCGGAACGTACTTCTCTCGCCGGAATGCCACGCATCCGTTCCCGCCGTCTCCCGCTTTCACATAAATTTTCGCTTCGTCAACAAACACGCTTGGTCCCCGTTCCGTTCTTCCTTGTTTCTACGCTCAGCCCTTTTAGTACTTGGGTTTTGACAACAGAATAAATCCCATGGACGCCAAAAACTGATCCGCCTTCAGATAGGCATCGTACCGCGTTTTGGCTGCTTCCTCTTTCGCAGTTCCACTGCCTTCCGGCGGCTCCAGCATGTTTCCTACGCCCGGATAAATTTCCAATTCGCAGCGGTTTCTTGCTCGCCTCATCTTCTCGCAAAATGCTCCAGCGGCGCTGGTGGTACCGCTACGTCCAGCGCACCCGTAAGAATGATGATGGGCGGCAACCCTCTGTGCACGTGCGCTCCTAGTTCGATGCTCGCGATGTCCCGCCGTGTTCCTGCCAGCGCGAGGAACCGGGCGCTCTTTCGACGTTCAGCGCGGGCGAAACCAGGACCAACGCATTGGGTACGGCGCTCAATTCATCTTCGAGGGGCGTTCTTCCGTAATCGCGGTGGCCGCCGCCAGCAATCCTCGCCGACTCCCCATATGCGCCGATGCACTTTGCATCGATGTTCAGCAGCGCTGCCTGGCGGCGTGCCCGCGCACCGCTGCCCCGGCGTCTTCCGCGGCGTCGAAGGGCGTTACACTGTCGCCGTTCGCCAGCCGATAGTCCCCCGAGATCCCTACCATCCCCAGCGACGTGAAGTAGCGAGCCTGCCCGAAGGTCCATGGTGCCGAACCGTGATTCCAGGACCCGCCGTGAAACACCAGCATTGCTGCCCGCGGCTTGCGGTATTCGCTGTGCGGTGGCTCGAAGACGTACGCCTTCATTTCCTTGCCGTGCACGCGTTTGTAGGTGTAGGCGTCCGGCTGCGCATCTCCGCCGCCTTGCGCCTGGGCCAGCGCGCCGCCGCTCAAGCACACGTTCACTGCGACGGTGCCCAGCAACAGCAAAGGCAAGCGCATCTTCACTCACAAAGAAAAAAAGGGCGGAGTCTCCGCCCTTTCAAAATAGCTCCCAAGCTGTGTCGAACGCAATTCCTACGGCTTCAGTTCGCCCCCTTGGCTTGCTCCGTCGGTGTCACGCTGATAAAGCGTCCCCGGTTGCCCTTATCTTCGAACTTCACGTAGCCCTTCACCAGTGCGAACAAGGTGTCATCCTTGCCCTGCGCGACGTTTTCCCCGGCCTGGTGCTTCGTTCCGCGCTGCCGCACCAGAATCGTGCCGGCATTCACCAACTGCCCGCCAAACCGCTTTACGCCCAGCCTCTGTCCGTGTGAATCGCGGCCGTTTGTCGACGAGCCGCCGCCCTTCTTATGTGCCATGATGCAATCCCTTTCTCGTAAACTTGCCACCAGTCCTTTAGTGCTTGTGTGAATACTCCCATCTTTCGGGGCACGACTTCCGTCATGCCATAACCGTCGCAGAATCAACCCGGCGTTAGCCGCTGAGGGCTCCGCTTAGTTCTCACACCGACTCTTCCGTCCCTGAAGACCCTGTTTCCGACTCTCTACTGCACTCTCTTTGGCCTTATCTTCTTAGAGCTTGATCTCGCTGACCTGCACGGCGGTGTAATTCTGCCGGTGGCCTCGCTGAATCTTGTATTGGTTGGTTTTCTTGAACTTCAGAACGGTCAGCTTCTTCGCCCGGCCTTGCTCCACAATCTTGCCGGTTACACTGGCCTTTCCCGCGTCCGTTCCCGCCAATATCTTCTTGTCATCAGTGTGCACCGCCAGCACGGTCCCAAACTTCACCTGCTCGCCTACATCACCCTTGACCCGCTCGATGCGGATGGTGTCGCCGGGTGCGACACGATATTGCTTTCCCCCGGTCTGTATGACGGCGTACATCTGTCCTCCAAGGCTATAGACAAACCACTATTATACGGGTCCCCTCCCTCCACCGTCAACGCGTCTTGGCGCCTTCGTTCCGATACGCGCGCCACCAGGCACTGGCCATCCTGATGCGTTGACTGCGCAACGCTACAAACCTGCGATTCTAGCTAAGGGGGAAAAGAGGGGAGCTGCTTGCTCGTGGCCACCATCGCGGAGCAGGTCACGGTTCCTTCAATGGCAAGGTCTTTGGTCACTAGCGCATCCTTGCGAAGCTGCGCAGCGGGATGGAAGTTGTTTGCGAGGCCGAAGACACCCGACTGCGTCGTAATATTGCGCTGAAATTCCTGCCCGACAAGGTGGCGAAAGACCCGCGCGTGCTCGCAAGTTTTCCGAGGAGCGGGCCGCATCCGCCTTAAATCATCCAACATTTGCACGATTTATGACCGTGGCGATGTGGGAGGAAATGCGTTTTATCGCCATGGAGTATTTCGATGCCA
>Ga0126369_10004569_pt1 | contig 10169 bp, 10 predicted proteins | sample PanSoiMetaPlot_1_FD_109646 | JGI IMG/M metagenome (GOLD analysis project Ga0126369, IMG submission 109646) | Tropical forest soil microbial communities from Panama - MetaG Plot_1 | ecosystem: Environmental > Terrestrial > Soil > Tropical forest > Bulk soil | place: Panama | collected 2016-02-17
CGCCACCAGCGTGATGGGCAAGTTACGAGCAGCGGTGTATCGCACGCCTTTGCCGAGGTGGTCGTCGGTCTCTGATGGGGGGATCCGGAGCGGCTATCACCTCTACACCGGAACCTACCCCAGCCCCAATTTTCAGGAGGGCGATCCGCCCTACCAGCGCACTGGTGGCGCCATTCGCTTCGATTCGGGCGGACAGCCTCTCGTGCAACGTACCGAAGCGATACGGGTCGCCCTGCAGGCCATCGAGGCGGACCCGGAGTTCAAGGCGGCAGTCATCTCGGGGGTCACCTCGATCAACAACGCGGATCTCGCGTCGCTCATCCGCGGGATCGCGGGCGCGCACTCGGACGAGCTGGTCCTGCGCGTGATCACGCTCGCGCGTGCGACCGAGCTCCGCGCCAAGGCTTCGTCGGTGCTGCAGGAGCTCCGCACGCAACCCGCCGCCGCGCCCCCGGCCGTACCCCCGCAGCCCGGCGCGTGACACGCGCCTGCCCGGGCGCGTGTCAGTGGTGCTCGTGCCGCTGGAAGCGTGCGACGGCGGTCGCGTGCGCCGCGAGCGTGCGCGAGAACTGGTGCGTACCGTCACCGCGGGCGACGAAGTAGAGGTAGTCGACGGGCGCAGGATTGACCGCCGCCTCGAGCGCCGCCCGTCCCGGATTGCCGATGGGTGTCGGCGGCAGCCCCGGGATGGTGTACGTGTTGAACGGCGTCGGGCGGTGCAGGTCGGCGCGCGTGATCGTGCGGTCGTGGCCCTCGCGGCCGTAGAGGACCGTCGGGTCCGACTGGAGCGGCATCCCGATGTGGAGGCGGTTGAGGAACACTGCCGCGACCAGGCGGCGCTCCTCTTCGCGTCCCGTCTCCGCCTCGACGAGCGAGGCGAGGGTGACGGCCTGGTGCTCCGTGAGCCCGAGGTCGGCTGCGCGGCGCGCGAAGTCGGCCCCCGCGACCTCGTGGAAGCGGTGGATCATCCCGCGCAAGATCCGGGCCTGGGGGGTGGCGAGGGGGAAGGTATAGGTGTCGGGGAAGAGATAGCCCTCGGCCCCCTCGGGCGGGAGATCCTCCGAGGCGAGGAAGCGCCGATCTTCGAGGAGACAGAGGAAGCTCTCCTCGGAGCCGAAGCCGGCGCTGGCGAGGAGACTCACGACGTCGCGCACGGTGAGTCCCTCGGGGACGGTGAGCGGATGGAGCGCGTCGGGAGGAGCCGTCAGGCGCGCGAGGAGCTCGAGGGGCGACAGGGGCGTGGTGATCAGATACTCGCCCCAGTGCACCGCACGATCCCGCCTGCTCAAGCGGGCCCAGACGATGAAGGGCCAGGCGTGGCGGAGCAGACCCTGGCGACGGAGGTCGTGCGCGACCTTGGCGAGGTGCGCGTGCTCGTCGATCGAGACGACGACGGGCTCCGAGCGTGGCGGCCCGACACGCCGGAGGTCGTGGGCCATCAGCGCCACCCCCCCGCCCGCGAGCAGGACGAGACCGAGACCGAGGCGGGTGAGCAGTCCCGAGCCCGTCACGAGCGGCGGTCCAGGTAGGTCTGGAGGATGAGGGTCGCCGCGACCTGGTCGACGAGCTCCCGGCGCCGCCGGCGGCTCACATCGGCCTCGAGCAGGGCGCGCTCCGCGGCGACCGTGGTGAGTCGCTCGTCGGAGAACTCGAGCGGCAGGCCCAGGTGCTCTGCCGCCCGGGTGGCGAAGGCACGGACCTTCTCCGCCTGCGGACCCTCCGTGCCGTTCATGTTGAGGGGCAGCCCGACGACGAGCCGCTCGGGCTGGTAGGGCGCGAGGCGCTCCGCCAACGCTTCGAGGTCGTGTCGTCCGCCCCGCCGCTGTACCACCCCGACCCCCTGTGCCGTGAGGCCGAGCTCGTCACTCACGGCGATCCCGATGCGCGCCTCGCCCACGTCGAGCGCAGCGATGCGCATGAGTCTCGGCTTAGCCGTGCCCCCGCGAGGACGCAAGCCAAACCGCCGGGGACCCCTCCGGGGTGCGAAAGTAAGCACGAACGATTGACATGCAACACGGCGTTTGGCACAGGTGCTGCGGTCAAAAATCTCTTGAGTGCGGGTCGCGTCGCTGGCGATGTGCCCGTGGGGAGGGATCGATAGGCACCATACGCCGGGATGCGAGGGGAGCGGCACGACGCTGGACGTTGGTACCAGCGCTGACGTGCGTCGTGGCCCTCGCCGCACCTGCAATCGCGAGCGTGGTGCGGCATCGTCGGGCCGCTCGCCATGCCCGTCCCTCGACCCGACCCTCGGCGACACGGGCGGCCGATGCGCGTGCTCGGCGCCCTGCCGTGGCCGCATCGGATCCGGCGTTGGTCCACGTCCATGTCCGACGGGGCGACACGCTCTGGTCGATGCTGGCGTCCCATGGCGTCGGCGGAGCTGAAGCACGGTCCTGGCTCGCGGCAGCGGAGCCCATCTACGACCTCCGGCAACTCCAGCCCCGGCACGGCCTCACCCTGCGCTTCGATCGCGCGACCAACGACCTCGAGGCGCTGCACTACGAGATCGACGACCGCGCCCTTCTCGTCCTCGAGCGCACCGAGGAGGGGATTCACGCGACGCGCACCGGGCTCCCGTACTTCACCGAGATACGGGGGACCGCGGGACGCATCGAGCACGGGCTGCGCGAGGACGCGATCAACGCCGGAGCCCCGCCCCGCGTCGTCTCGCAGCTGGCGGACATCTTCGGCTGGGAGCTCGATCTCGACCACGATCTCCGGCCGGGTGACGAGTTCCGCCTGGTCTACGAGAGGACCTGGCAGGCCGGCGAGAAGCAGTCCGAACCGGGAACCGTGCTCGGCGCGGAGATCGTCGCCTCGCACCGTGCGGTGACCGGCATCTTCTTCGAGGATGCCGACGGGCGGGGTGGGTACTACCGCCCCGGGGGGGAGGCGCTCGGCCGCGACTTCCTCCGCTATCCGGTCGAATTCACCGAGATCACCTCGGAGTTCACCTCCCGCCGACGGCACCCGCTCCTCCATCTCCTCCGTCCGCACCTCGGCGTCGATTTTGCGGCGCCGTTCGGAACGCCCGTGCGCGCGGTGGCGGCCGGCGTGGTCTCGTTCGCGGGCTGGGTGCGGGAGCTCGGTCGAACGGTGCGTATCGACCACGAGGGGACACTCGCCTCGGCCTACGGCCACCTGTCGCGCATCGCGCCCGTGGTCGAGCCCGGGACGACGGTCTCCCAGGGCGAGGTGATCGGCTACGTCGGGGCGAGTGGGCTTGCCACCGGTCCGCACCTCCACTTCGCGCTCTTCCGCGATGGCCAGTACGTCGACCCGTTGGCTCAGATGGCCGCCATGCAGCCGCACATCCCGGAGCAGGAACGAAGACACTTCGAGCGGGTCGAAGCTTCGGTCGAGCAGCAGCTCGCCGCGCTGCCACTCGGCGGGAGCTCGGCGACGTTGTCGCGTTCCGACGCGATCCTGCGCGCGGAGTGAGCGGCACCCGGTACCTCGAGGGGCCACGCCCCCGCCTCTTCGGCCACCGCGGAGCATCCGGCGTCCTCCCCGAGAACACCCTGGATGCGTTCGCGGCCGCAGTGCGCGAGGGTGCCGATCACCTCGAGCTGGACGTGCACGCGACCGCGGACGGGGAGATCGTGGTCCTGCACGACGACGTCGTCGATCGTACCACCGACGGCACGGGTCCCGTGCGCTCTTTCACGCTGGCGGCGCTCCGTGGTCTCGACGCGGGGTACCGCTTCCGCGCGCCGGACGACACCTACCCGTATCGGGGCCGGGGTCTCGGCATCCCGCCGCTCGCCGAGCTCCTCGCTGCGCTTCCCGACGTCCCCCTGAACATCGAGGTGAAGCAGGCCGAGCCACCGATCGTCGCGTCGGTCCTCGCCGTCCTCGATCGCTTCGGCGCGCGCGAGCGGACCCTACTCGCCGCCGAGGACGGCGCCATCATGACCAGCATCCGCGCAGCCGCGCCCGACGTCGTGACGAGCCTCTCGGCGCCCGAGGTCGCGGAATTCGTCTACCGGCTGCGCGACGGCGAGCTTGCCGGGTACCGCCCACCCGGCGTTGCACTCCAGGTCCCGCCCTCCTTCGGCGACGTGCAGATCATCACGGAAGCGTCGATCGCCGCCGCGCACGGGCTGGGGCTCGAGGTCCACGCCTGGACGATCAACGACGAGGCCGAGATGGACCGGCTCCTCGACCTCGGGGTCGACGCGCTCATGACGGACTTCCCGGCCCGCGCGGTCAGCGTGTTGCGGCGTCGCGGACAGCGCGCGTAGGGCGCGCGCGGCGGCGGGGGCGGCGTCTCCGCTTCGATTCGGCGCCGGATTGGCGTCTCTACCTTCAGCGGACAGCACGTCGGCGCCTCATAGGCGCTGCGACGCCGCCCCCGCCGCCGTGCTGGTTGTGCCGCGCGATCGCCGCGGTGCCGCATCCCGCCGGCCGCGCGCGCGGGAGAGGGGGCGCCGTCGGAGCGCCTATGAGGGGCCGACGAAACACGCGACCGAGACGATTCGCTGCGTCGGCCCCGAATCGAAGCGGAGACGGCGCCCCCCTCTCCCGCGGGAAGTGCTCGGGTCTGCGTGCCCTATCGCGCCGCCGGTGCGACCTCGGCGATCAGGGCGAGGAGGCCAGCGTGCAGCGTGCCGTTCGAGGCGATGAGGCCCGGACGGAGGGGGGACGGCTGGTTGAAGACGAGCGGCGCGCCGGCGAGGTCCGTCACGCGCCCGCCTGCCTCCTCGACGAGCAGCGTGCCGGCGCAGATGTCCCACTCGTTCTTCGGGGTGAGGGTGAAGGTGGCATCCCCCGCGCCGGTCGCCAGCTCGGCGAGCTTGAAGGCGACGCTCCCGGTCAGCTGGACGCGGACGCGGCCCTTGAAGGCGTCCCACTCGCCGCGCCGGTCCTCGGAGCGGCTGGCGAGCACCACCGCGTCCGGGACCCGCGCCGTCCGGCTCACGTGCGCCGGAACGCCGTTCACCGTCATCCCGCCCCCTCGCTCCGCGACGTAGAGACGGTCGGCCGCCGGATTGTAGCTGACGGCCACCACGGGACGCCCCGCCTCGACCAGCGACACGCAGACGCAGAACTCGGGGATGTGCTGCACGAACTCCTTCGTCCCGTCGAGCGGGTCGACCACCCAGGCGCGCCGGCGCGCGAGCCGGTCATGCGAGTCGGCGGTCTCCTCCGAGAGCCAGCCGTCGTCGGGGAAGGCCTCGCTCAGCAGGCGCCGGATGCAGGCGTTGGCCTCGAGGTCGGCCTGCGTCACGGGGTTGTCCTCGCTCTTCTCGCGGTACGCGACGCCGGGCTCGTAGTAGCGACGGACGATGGCGCCCGCCTCGCGTGCCGCCCGCACCGCGACGCTCCGTTCCCGCGCGAAGGCGGACGCGGGAGGCGTCATCGGCGCGGCTTGAAGCCGCCGTCGGGTCCGTAGACGTGGGCCTTGCGGTACTCGGCCACCAGCCGATCCATGAGCGCGTCGCGCCGCTCGTAGAGCCGCTTCGGCTTCCGTGGCTTGTGCGCGGCGAGCGAATAGGCGGTCAGGAGCGGCAGCGCGACCGTGGAATCGCAGTAGCAGACGACCGTGTCGGGGAGCTTCTCGGGGTCGACTTTCCCCCAGCTCACCGCCTCGCTCGGCGTGGCGCCCGAGAGGCCGCCGGTGTCGACCCGCGCGTCGGTGAACTGCACGTAGTAGTCGTGGCCCTTCTCTTCGATCCCCAGCACCTCCTGCACCTGCGGCTCGGTCTGCAGGAGGAAGTTCTTTGGTGAGCCGCCGCCCAGGATGAGGACCGCGCTCTTGCCGCCGCCGCGCTTGGCGCCCAGCACGATGGCGGCGGTCTCGTTCACGTCGCGCGAGACGTCGATCTTGAGCGCGCAGCCCTCGATGGCGAGCGCGGCCACGTTCATGCCGATCGAGCTGTCGCCGGGCGAGGACGTGTAGACCGGGACGCCCTGCTCATGGGCCGCCACCAGCAGCGAGCGCCCCGTGAGACCGAGGGCCCGCTGGCGCTCGGCGACCACCGCCCCGATCAGGTAGTGGAACTCGGCCGTCCCCATCTCGCGCTGGAACTCCGGCGCGAAGAGGATCTTCCGGTAGAAGGCGTCGGTGTCGAGCAGCACCTTGTAGTCGAAGACGATGTCGTAGATGCGCACGACCTCGTCGCGCCGGAGCGCGACGTCGTCGAGATCCGGACGACCGCGGTGCATCGTGAGGCCGATCCCGAAGTGGGTGTCGTGATAGAGGTTCGCCCCGGTGGAGACGATCCAGTCGACGAAGCCCGCTTCGATGAGCGGAATGATGCAGGACATCCCGAGCCCGGCAGGCGTGAGCGCCCCGCTCAGGCTGACGCCGATCGTCACGTCGTCCGCCAGCATGCGCTCGGTGAACAACTGCACCGCCTCGCGAAGCCGGGCCCCGTTGTACGCGAGGAAGGCGCCATCGATGAGCTCGGTGACACTGGTCTGGGACGTGATGGGGCGCGGGTCGATACGCTGCCCCCGCAGGAACCGTCTCATCTCGCCCATGGGGGCCTCGTAGCATTTTCCCCTGTCGCTTGACAAAAGCGCGGACGAGCTTGACGCGGAGAGTGGGAGCTTCTACGGAACGAGCGTGCGAGCGCTCGCCCTGGCCCTGGCAACCGTCGGCGGGGTGGGCTACGCGCCGCTCGCGCCCGGAACGGTGGGCTCGCTGGCGGCGCTCCCGCTCCTTCCCGCGCTGGCTGGTCTGAGGAATCGCTCGCTTCCGGTCTATGCCGCCCTACTGCTCGGGCTGGTGGTGGCGGCGGTGTGGGCGGCAGGGCGCGCCGAGATCGAGCTCGGCGGTCACGACGACGCGCACATCGTGATCGACGAGGTGGCGGGCCTGATCGTCGCGGGCATCTTCCTGCCCGGTACCTGGAGCGCCGCGGGCATCGCCTTTCTCGCCTTCCGGGTGTTCGACATCGTGAAGCCGTTTCCCGCGCGCACGATCGACCGCCGGGTCCGCGGCGGGATCGGTGTGGTGGGCGACGACCTGGTCGCCGGCGTCTACGCGGGGCTCGCCACCCGGCTCATCACGCGGCTCATCCCGGGGCTCACGTGATCGAGCGCGCGGCGATCCTCTCGACCGGCGACGAGCTCACCACGGGTCGCATCGTCGACACGAACTCGAGCTGGATCGCCGACCGGCTGTTCGCGCTTGGCATCGACGTGACCGCCGTGCTCACGGTGGGCGACTATCCCGACCGGCTCGCCTGGGCCTGGCAGCACGCCTTCGCGGTCGCCGACGTCGTCATCTCGACGGGGGGCATCGGCCCGACGGCCGACGATCTCACCAACGAGGTGCTGGCGGGCGTCCTCGGCGTGCCGCTGGTGGAGGATGCGGCGTCGGCGGAGCGCATCCGGCAGCTCTTCGCCGCTTTCGGCCGCGAGATGCCGCTCAACAACCTGAAGCAGGCGCTCATGCCGGCGGGAGCGGTGGTGATCCCCAACGGGCTCGGCACGGCGCCCGGCTACCGCGTGCTCCACGGGACCAGCCACGGGGTCGTGCTTCCGGGCGTGCCACGAGAAATGAAGCCGATGATGGAGGAGACCGTGTTGCCCTGGCTCCGCGGTCTCCGGGGGGGTGAGGTCTATCTCAGCCGGGTCTTCCAGACCTTCGGGGTCACGGAGTCCGGGCTCGACGAGCTGGTCGCCGGCGTGGTCGATCCCGCGGAGGGTCGGCTCGCGTTCCGGGCGAGCTTTCCGGAGGTGTCGCTCCGTCTCGTCGTCCACGGACGGCCGGACGAGGCAGAAGCGCGACTGGAAGCGATCTCGGCCCGGCTGCGCGAACGGCTCGGTCCCTACGTCTACGGGGAAGGGGCGATCACCCTCGAGGAGGTGGTGGGAGGGCTGCTCCGGGAGCGCGGGCTGACCGTCGGCCTCGCCGAGGGCTGTAGTGGTGGACTGGTGGCGCATCGCCTGACGGGTGTGCCCGGGAGCTCCGGATACCTGCAGGGTGGCATCGTCGCATACGGCAACGCCGCGAAGCAGAGCATCCTCGGTGTGCAGCCCGAAACCCTCGCGGGCGAGGGGGCGGTGAGCGAGAAGGTCGCGGCGGAGATGGCCGCGGGTGCCCGTCGGCTCCTCGGTACCGACCTCGGGCTCGCCATGACCGGCATCGCGGGCCCCGAGGGGGGTACGGCCGCCAAGCCGGTGGGTACCGTGGTGCTCGCCCTCGCCTCAACGCAGGGGGTGGCGACCCGCCGCTACCAGCTCTGGGGCGCGCGCGACTGGGTGAAGCTGCTCGCGTCCCAGATCGCACTCGACTGGCTCCGGCGGCACGCGCTGGGGCTGCCCGTGATCGACTCGCAGCTCTTCCGGCCGCGCAGCGCCTGAGGGCGGCGATGCGGTGCTTCGTCGCCATCGACCTCTCGCCCGAGGTGCGAGCGGCGATCGTGCGAGCGCAGGCGGGGCTCCGCGCGGGCGCGCCGCACGCCGACGTCCGCTGGCTCGACCCCGGGGGGATGCACCTGACGCTCGCGTTCCTCGGTGAGGTGCGGGAGGAGCAGGTGGCGGCGGTCGAGAGCGCCCTGGCCGCGGCGATGACCCCGCGACCCCCGCTCGGGCTGGTGGCGAGCGGGCTGGGTGGCTTTCCCAGCGCGCGCCGGCCGCGCGTCGTCTGGGCGGGCATCGTCGGTGAAGGGGAGGCGCTCGGCCGGACCGCGGCCGCCGTCGCCAGCGCGCTCGTTCCGCTCGGCTTCCGCGCCGAGGAGCGCCCGTTCCGCGGGCACGTGACCCTTGCCCGCGTGCGTTCGCCGCGCGGTCTCCAGCCGCTGGGCGACGCGGTCGCGGCAGGGGTGCGGGCCGACTTCGGTGCGTGGACCGCGCGGGAGGTCGTGCTCTACCGAAGCCATCTCCGGACGAGCGGTGCGGTCTACGAGCCGCTGGTGCGCCTCCCGTTCGGCGGATGACGTCTGGAAGAATGCAGCGTGGGCGGCTGGAGACTCCCCGCCCGGCCAGGTAGAGTGTTGCCCACTCGAACGTAGCACGCATCGGTCCGGGGGGGAGGGTGTGACATGAGCATCGACGTGAACCGCGAGCGGGCGATCGACCTCGCCGTCAGCCAGATCGAGAAGCAGTTCGGCAAGGGCGCGATCATGAAGCTGGGCGAGGAGGCCCTCGTCCAGGACATCCCTGCGCTGTCGACCGGCTCGCTCGGCCTGGACATCGCGCTCGGTATCGGCGGCATCCCGCGCGGGCGGGTGGTCGAGATCTACGGGCCCGAGTCGTCGGGCAAGACGACGCTCGCCCTCCAGCTGGTGGCCGAGGCCCAGAAGCGGGGCGGCATCGCCGCCTTCATCGACGCCGAGCACGCGCTCGACGTGAGCTACGCCCGCAAGCTCGGGGTCAAGACCGAGGATCTCCTCATCTCGCAGCCCGACAACGGCGAGCAGGCGCTCGAGATCGCCGACACGCTCGTGCGCTCGGGGGCGCTCGACGTGCTGGTGATCGACTCGGTCGCGGCCCTCGTGCCGCGGGCCGAGATCGAGGGTGACATGGGCGACCCGCAGATGGGTCTCCAGGCGCGTCTCATGTCGCAGGCCCTCCGCAAGCTCACCGGCACGATTTCCAAGTCGCGCACCATCGTCGTCTTCATCAACCAGATCCGCATGAAGATCGGGGTGATGTTCGGCAACCCGGAGACCACCACGGGCGGCAACGCGCTCAAGTTCTACGCCTCGGTGCGGCTCGACATCCGCCGCCTCGGCGCCATCAAGCACGGCGACGAGGTGATCGGCAGCCGGACCAAGGTGAAGGTGGTGAAGAACAAGGTCGCGCCGCCGTTCCGCGAGGCGGAGTTCGACATCCTCTACGGTACCGGCATCTCGAAGGAGGGCGAGCTGATCGACATCGCCTCCGAGCAGGGCATCCTCGAGAAGACCGGCGCCTGGTACGCCTTCGGCGGCGAGCGCATCGGCCAGGGACGCGAGAACGCGCGGGACTTCCTGCGCGAGCATGCCGACGTGGCGAGGACCATCGAGGGGAAGGTACGGGAGAAGTTCGGGCTGCACGTGGATGCACCCGAGAGTGGTAACGGGAGTGGTGCAGAGGGAGCGCGGGCGGTGGAAACCGTCCGGAAGGGGAGGGGCGGAAAGGACTGACGCGTGGAGCTGGATGCGATCCTGCGGGAGGGAGTTGGGCGGAAGGCCTCGGACATCCACCTGAAGACCGGCGCGCCGCCGGTC